>Ga0265327_10000241_pt1 | contig 109225 bp, 89 predicted proteins | sample 41621metaG_FD_202089 | JGI IMG/M metagenome (GOLD analysis project Ga0265327, IMG submission 202089) | Rhizosphere microbial communities from Carex aquatilis grown in University of Washington, Seatle, WA, United States - 4-16-21 metaG | ecosystem: Host-associated > Plants > Roots > Rhizosphere...
GATTGTCCACCGACGTGCCCATCAGCCTGGCGGCTTCGCCTATCTTTACCAATCGCTTTTCCATAAGACAATATTAGATGAGATTAGAATAGATTATAAGACACTGCCACTTACCCTCTCCCGCCGGGAGAGGGTAGTCACGGCCCCCGGCGCAAACCGCCGCTCACCGCGGCGGTTTATTAAACAGGTTGAGCCATTTCGGCCCCCGGCCATTCTCGCCGACGTCTTGCACGCCTTTGGCAGGCAGGCTGTCATGCCGTCTTTTTTGCTCTTCCATCAGCAGGCGGATCCGGTTGCGCTCGTCATCGGAGAGGGCGAGCGTGCCGAAGCCGTCGTCCTGGCGCAAGATGTAATAGCCCAGCTTGTCCAGCCAGTCGGCGTCGATGCTGTCATGCTTCGCCAGAAAATTCTTTTCCGTGAGCCCGTCGTAATTGTAGGAGCTCACGCGAATGCCGCCTCTTTCGATGTCGGCCTCGAACGCCAATTCAACCGGTACCCGCAATTTGCACTGGATCACCAGCCCGGCCACCTGGCGGTTCGCGTCCCGAAACGCCCAGTCGCTGAACATGACTTTCTGCTCGGTCAAGAATTGGCGGGCCTCGTCGGCGGCGGACTTCGGCGTGACGGTGTAGCGCTTCTCCTCCCTGGCGACACATTCAAAACGCAGGGTGACCAGCTTGGGGTCGCGCTGGCTGTCGATCAGAATGTTGTAATTCTTCTGCTCCAATTTATCCACTCGGCCGATGCCGGGAAATTCAAAGCTGGCCATCACCGGCTCGGTCAGCAGGCCGGTCATTTCGAGCAAGAAACTATGGATTTTAAGCATCGCCGGGCGAATCCCGGCGCGGTAATCACGCTCCAACGCCGCCAGCCTGGCCTCTTCCCGCTCCTGCTCCAGCCGCGCTTTGTCGGCCTTCTGTTTTAGATCGTCGAGTATTCCCATCACACTACTCTCTAATGTCGTTGAATAGGTTCAATCATCGCGACCCGCGCGAAGATCGTCAAGCTTCCCGCCGCATCTGCGGGAACAGGATGACATCGCGGATCGACGGCGAATCGGTCAGGAACATCACCAGCCGGTCGATGCCGATGCCCTCGCCCGCTGTCGGCGGCAAACCATATTCCAGCGCGCGGATATAGTCGGCGTCAAAATGCATGGCCTCCTCGTCGCCGGCGTCCTTGTCCTCCACTTGCTTCCTGAAGCGCTCGGCCTGGTCTTCGGGGTCGTTCAACTCGGAGAAACCATTGGCCAGCTCACGCCCGGCGACGAAAAATTCGAAACGGTCGGTGACAAACGGGTTGTCGTCGTTGCGGCGGGCCAGCGGCGATACTTCCGCCGGATACTCGGTGATGAAGGTCGGATCGTCCAGGCGGTGTTCGACGGTCTTCTCGAAAATTTCCGTCTGGATCTTGCCCAGCCCGTCGCCCGCCTTGATTGGAATCCCCAGTTTTTGCGCCACGGCCGAGGCGGCTTCCAGGGAGCTTAAATCCTCAAGCTTTAAATCCGGATTGAAATGCAACACCGACTCCAGCAGCGTCATGCGGCGGAACGGCTTGGCCATGTCGTAAATCTTGCCCTGGTAAGTGATTTCCGGCGACTTGACCACGTCCCGCGCCAGTTTGCGGACCAGCTCCTCGGTCAAATCCATCAATTCGCGGTAGTCGGCGTAAGCCTGGTAGAACTCCAGCATCGTGAATTCGGGATTGTGCCGGGTCGACAGCCCTTCGTTGCGGAAGCTGCGGTTGATCTCGAACACCCGCTCCAGCCCGCCGACGACCAGCCGCTTCAGATAAAGCTCCGGCGCGATGCGCAGGAACAGCTCCATGTCCAGCGCGTTGTGGTGGGTGATGAACGGCTTGGCCCGCGCGCCGCCGGGGATGGCCTGCATCATCGGCGTCTCCACCTCGATGAAATCGCGCTCGGTCAGGAACTGGCGCACATAGGCGACGATCTGGCTGCGCAGCCGGAACGTCTGCCGCGACTCCTCGGTCACGATCAGATCCACATAGCGCTGGCGGTAGCGCGTGTCGGTGTCGGTCAGGCCGTGGAACTTCTCAGGCAAAGGCCGCAGCGACTTGGTCAGCAAGCGGATCGCCGAGGCCCGCACCGACAACTCGCCGGTCTTGGTCTTGAACACCGCGCCCTCGACGCCGACGATGTCGCCGACGTCCCAGGTCTTGAAGGCGTCGTAAACCCCTTCCGGCAGATTGTCCTTTTGCAGGAATATCTGGACGCGCCCGGACATGTCCTGGATCTGCGTGAAGCTGGCCTTGCCCATCAGGCGCTTGGCCATCAGCCGGCCTGCGACTTTGACGTGTATGTCTTTGGCCTGTAGCGCTTCGGCCTCGTCTTCGCCGTAGGCTTCGTGCAGGTTCGCGGCCAGCGCGTCGCGGCGGAAGTCGTTGGGGAAGGCGAGGCCGTCACGCATGGCGGCCAGTTTCTCGCGGCGTTGCGCGATGAGTTTGTTTTCGTCGAGTTGTTCGGACATTGTGTGTTCCATGGTGAAAAACGAGAAATCGTTCCCACGCTCTGCGTGGGAATGCCGTCTTGGCCGCTCTGCGGCCCTTTATGCGGCTAGGCGACGCAGAGCGTCGCAGGATGCGTTCCCACGTGGAGGTGGGAACGATCAAATATCAAACATTAGCCAGTGGATTAAATCACCGCGCCGAAAAGTGGCAGAAAGCTGTTGCAAGGAAACTAGTTGTTCTCCATATAAAAGCTCTAAGGCTAGTTTGACATCCTTAATGGCGGTCGCAAAATAACGCTCACCATTCTGTTCTATTAATCTTATTGCCTCGACAAAATTTCGATGATCCAAGCCATCAAGGCCAACTCGCAGCTCTTCAATCAAGTAATGTCCCATTTGCATGGCGATGAAACTAGAAGCGTAACGGACAAAAATTGGATCGGTTTCCGCTGGGCGACGGCGGTGGTTCTCAGCAATGCGATACAGCAACACAGCGATGATAGTTTGTGCGCCATTCAGTGTTTCGGTGAAAATTTTGTCATAGAGCTTGCCAAAATGCTCTCGCGTCAAAAACTTCGCTTGGTGTGGAGCATGTCGCCAAACTGCCAAGATTGCCTCAGCCGCCGCTCCTGCAGTTATGTCAGTTGATTTTGCTGCAGTATCCATACGTTTGCGGCGATAGGTATAACCAAGATCGTGGATACTAGTCTCCAACCTCCGTTGTTTTTCATCGTTGGATCGCAGGTCTTTCAGATCAACCGGATTTTGGCTATTGGTGGCTTGGGTGATTTGCAAAACAATATCTTCGTTGTCTTTTGGCAGTTTATAAATCCGCACCATCACGCTGGCGTCGGTCGGCAATGGTTGCCCTTTGGCCTCCATCTCTTCCAAGGTCTTGAAGATAGTCATGCAAGTCTGCCCGCCATTGACAATTTGCAGATTTTCCACTTTGATTTGAAAATCACTGCTTTGCAAAGCGTTGTAAGAAAAATCACTACAAACCACGGTCAGACCATTATTGAAAAAATAAAAATCCGCGGGGCTATTTGAGTATAACGTGTTGCGGATGCCTTCGTTAACCCGATTGCCATGCAAACATAAATAGCGACGGATATTACGTTCCAATAGCCTTTCACCATCTTTTTTCATCAACGCGGCGACTTCAGTGACGGGCATGCGGCCTATGCACACCCGACTAAAATTCATGTCCTCAATGACCGCTTTGCCAGTCAGACGAAGGGTTTCATTCACTGGCTTGATGCGCTGTAAGATGCCGATCAAGGTGTCGTGGTTGACATATTCCCAATTAACTTGTTCGCCAAATCCCGCACGAACAATGGCTTCTGATGCCGTTTTGTTCCATTTCAGGCCATTACTACAGGCAATGGCCCGCACACGCGGGATGTAGCCATCACGAATCAGCGAACGCGCCGCTTCGACTTGGATCTTTAAGCGCTCGTTGATGTTTTCCAATGCGGCGGAAGGGTCGAACAAATAGCGGATAGCATTAATCAAGGCATTGACGCCAGCTTCAGGAAACTCCGCATTGCCATCCAGGCTATTTTTATACTTGACTTGAAATAGCGTCACGCCAAATTCGCCATCCATTTCCTCGGTCAAGTGCATCGCGTCAATGCCAAAATCGCCCCCGCCTTCGGTCAGGCAGTCAAAGGTTTCATCTCTATCCAGATCCAGCAGGGTCTTGACACACAAATACAGGAAAGCCAGCGACTTCAAGCGCCCGCCATCTTTAATCCCCAAGTCAGTTTCGGCTTGCTGGCGGATTTCGTCCTGAATACCCGCCAAGCGTTGGTCAATGATCGAGGCGTTGATGTTCATGCTGGAAAAAAATCCGCCGAAAAAACCTGCTCCTCCGACCAAGGGCAAGCGCCCGGCAAGCTGGCAAAATCAATTCCCGCCTCGTCGGCGGTTTTAATCAAGGCCTCTCCCCAGACACCATCCCACCAGTTGCCGTCTTGCAAGTCGGATACCAGGCTGGGCACTTTGCCGATGTGGCGCGCAATCGCTTTGCGCTGTTCCTTGATGATGCGCTGCCCGTTGGGATTGCGGCGTTCGGGCTGGTGTTGCCATTTCAATAAGTGGGACAACAATACCGTCATCCGGCTTTCCAAGTCGCGCTGTTCGCTTTTGGCCACGTCTTCAATCTCCTCGGCGATATGCTCAATATCCAAGCCGTCAAAATGGCCGGCCCGCAACAACCGCGCCTGTTCTTTAGCCCAGGCAATCACATCGGCTTCGTAGAGGGTTTTATGGACGCCTGTCATACTGGCCTCACTGTCGGGAAAGTGCAAGGCAAGCCTCGCACTCCGCCGGTTTAAAATCAAAGCCCGCTCTTCAAACTCGCCTCGATGAACATGTCCAAGTCGCCGTCCAGCACCGGCCCCGGGTTGCTGGTCTCGACATTGGTGCGCAGGTCTTTGATGCGCGACTGGTCGAGCACATAGGAGCGGATCTGGCTGCCCCAGCCGACGTCGGATTTGGTCTCCTCCAGCGCTTGCTGGGTCGCCGAGCGCTTCATCATCTCCAATTCGTACAACTTCGACTTGAGCTGCTTCATCGCGGTGGCGCGGTTCTTGTGCTGGGAGCGGTCGGACTGGCACTGCACGACAATGCCGGTGGGGTTGTGGGTGATGCGTACCGCCGACTCGGTGCGGTTGACGTGCTGGCCGCCGGCACCGCTGGCGCGGTACACGTCGGTGCGCAAATCCGCCGGGTTGATTTCGATGTCCACATCGTCGTCCACCTCGGGCGAGACGAACACGGAGGTGAACGAGGTGTGGCGGCGGTTGCCGGAGTCGAACGGCGATTTGCGCACCAGCCTATGCACGCCGGTTTCGGTGCGCAGCCAGCCGAAGGCGTAGTCGCCCTCGAACTTGATCGTGGCGCTCTTGATGCCGGCCACATCCCCGGGCGAGGCTTCCATCAGCTCGGTCTTGAAGCCGCGCCGCTCGCCCCAGCGCAAATACATGCGCAGCAGCATCTCCGCCCAGTCCTGCGCCTCGGTGCCGCCGGCGCCGGCCTGGATGTCGAGGAAGGCGTTGTTGGGGTCCATCTCGCCGGCAAACATGCGGCGGAATTCCAAGCCGGCGATGTCCTTCTCGAAGCCGTCCAAGTCCAAGGCGACCCCGTCCACGCTGTCCTCGTCGCCCTCCTCCACCGCCATCGCCAACAGCTCCTCGGCGTCGGCGATTCCCTTGTCCATGCGGATCAGGTTGTCGACCACCTGCTCCAACTGGCCGCGCTCCTTGCCCAAGGCTTGGGCGGTTTCGGGGTTGTCCCAGATTTTCGGATCTTCCAGTTCGCGCAGAACCTCGGTCAGGCGCTCTTGCTTGGTCTCGAAGTCAAAGATACCCCCTAAGGCCGGCGAGGCGGGCCTTCAAATCTTTGATCTGGTTGTACAACGGGTTGAGTTCGCGCATAGCCTTTTGATTCGCCTGGTAAAAAGCTATGAATAGTACAGCAGAACGGGCGCTTGGAAAACCGCCGGCGGCGCGGAAAAACACCGCCGGTGAAAAAAAAGCGGCTTTCCACGCCGGAACACTTGCGCTAAGGTTCGCTTTTTGAGAACTTCATCGCAAAACCTTCAGGCATCGGGGCGAAAAGATGTCCATCGTAGACACGCAAGGGGGGCGGTAGCCATTAACAAGAAACTTCTGATTATCATCGCAGTCCTGTTCGGGCTGATCCTAGGCGGCGAAGCACTGTTGCCGCTGCTCGAAGAACTGGTGGATCTGGCGTTCGAGTGGACGCATAAAACCTTGGATCTGCTGTTCACGGAGGTTTTCGGCCTAGTGGACGACGCGGCCCAGAAAGCCTCCGCGTGGAGCCTGTTTTTCCTGGTTGCCGGCCTGCTGGGCTGGGGGGGCTACACGCTGCGGCGGCAATATTTGCGGATGAAAGCCGCCGCGCCGCATTGGCGGGCGGAGCGGCAGGCGGATTTGAAAGCCTGGTGGGCCGGACTGCCTTGGACGATGAAACTGGCCCATGTCGCCGGCTGTTTGGTGCTGGTGGCGGTGTTGGCGATGTTTATTTAAGTGTTCTGGCAAAACTGCTTTGAATTCCGTTCGGGCTGAGCTTGTCGAAGCCCGCCCTTCGACAGGCTCAGGGCGAACGGCGGTTAAAATTGGTTCGCTTGGCATGCTTGGCACGTGATCAACTACGACCCCAAATCCTGGTGGGGCCTGATTTTCAAGTTCCACAAGAGCGACACCTTCAGGCGGCTGTTGCCCGCCATGACCACCGTCGCCAGCTACAGCGCCGCCATCGCCTACGCGAATGTCGAGCTGTGGCCTAACCATTTGCACTCCACCACGGCCTTCCACTCGCTGCTCGGCTTCGTCATCTCGTTGCTGCTGGTGTTCCGCACCAACACCGCCTACGAGCGCTGGTGGGAAGGCCGCAAGCTCTGGGGAGCGCTGACCAACGCCTCTCGCAACCTGGCGCTCAAGCTCCACGCCTGCCTGCCCGACCCGCACCCGGCCCGCGCCGCCCTCGCCCTAGACTTGGCCGTTTATGCCGCCGTGCTGAAGGATCATCTGCGCGACCTTCCGCAAGCCCAGCCCGGGCCTATCCGCCACGCCCCCAACGCCGTCGCCGCCCGGCTGTTCCAGCAAATCGAGGCGCTCCGCCGCAGCGGCGAATTGGCACCCGAGCACCTCATCAACCTCAACGCCGAGCTGACCGTCCTCACCGACATCTGCGGCGGCTGCGAGCGCATCAAAAAAACCCCGATCCCCTATTCCTACAGCCTGTTCCTAAAGAAATTCGTCTTCGTCTATATCGTCACCATGCCGTTTGTGTTCGTCGCCGACTTCGGCTACTGGACGGCGCTGTTCGCCACGTTCATGTTCTATGTGCTGGCGAGCCTGGAAATCATCGCCGAGGAAGTGGAAAACCCGTTCGGCACCGACGCCAACGACTTGCCGACAGACGACATGGCGAAGAATATCGCTTTGAATGTGCGGGAGATTTTTCTGGGTTAAAGCCTACCTAAGGCCCAACGCCGCGCTCCAATCGACGGTTTCAGCGCGATATAAACCAGATTATAAACATGGGTTTTAAGCGGTGACGCATAGTTACTATTTTTTGCAAGGTATTATTCACCTCTTTCCCCGCCATATCTACCGCAAAACCCCCTGTGAATCCGGTTTATTTGTTGATATTCTGTATTGGCGTTTGGCGGCCCGGTCGGTCGCCTGGCTTTCCCTGTATATGAATCCTAGGAGACCGAACATGAAACTTCCCACGTTACGCCATGTCGCGTTCACGCTGGCCTTGTGCATTCTTGGCGGGCAATCCGCCACGGCCGACAGTTTCAGTTTCATCGGAAACTTTAACCAGGACGATGATGTCCAGTTCTTCACCTTCTCAATCGCCGCCCCCGCCACGGTCACCATGCATACGCTGTCCTTCGCGGGCGGCGTCAACGCGGCGGGCGACACCATCCCAGGCGGTGGCTTCTCGCCTTTCATCTACTTCTGGGATGCGGCCGGAACTTTTTTAAACGGTGCCGAGCCCTCCATCGGGGACGCCACCTTTACCACCAGCCTCACCTTGGCCGGCTCGTACATCGCCGCCTTGACCGAAAACGACAACAGGGCGTTCGGCGACTTGCCCGGCGGCGTGTTGGATCCCGCCCAATTCGACCACTTCGGGCAAGGCAATTTCACCGGCCCGGAGTTCAACCCGCCATCGACAGGGCCTTTTTTTGCCCCAGACGGCTCCCAGCGCACGAGCGCCTGGGCCTTGGACTTCAACTTCGTTGACCACGCCTCGGCCGTTCCCGAACCGGGCACGCTGCCCCTGGCGGCGGCGGGGCTGGCCGCTTTGTGGCTGTTCCCGCGCCGCCGTCCGGCATCCGGGGGCTGACCGCCGTTTCCGGTTTGCCTCAATGTCTGTTGCGCAACGTCGATAAAAAAACCTGGAACGACCCATGGCAGGGACAATTGCGCAAATGACGCCCACGCACGCCACCCACCTTTTTTGCAGGAGTCTTAACATGCGCACACGCCTCAAGCCTCTCAACGTCGCCCTCATCCTGGCGGGCCTTTCCCCTTTCGCCGCCGACGCGGTGGAAGCCCCGTCGCTCGCCGACAGCTACACCGCCTCAGCCACCCCGACGAGTAATTTCGGCACCGCCGTCAACTTGAAAGCCAACAGCACCGCCAAGGCGCTGTTTCGCTTCGACATGTCGGCCCTGCCGTTGGCGACGACCGCCGCCGACGTCGCCAAGGCGACGCTGTTCCTCTGGGTGAACAACGTCACCACCGCCGGCGAACTGGAAATCCTCCCCGCCGCCACTATCTGGACTGAATCCGGCGTCACCTTCAACACCTTGCCGGGCCTGGGGATTCCCGACGCGACGGGAATTCCGGTCAGCCAAGCCGGCTCCTATGTCGCAGTGGATGTCACCAACCGAGTCAAGTCCTGGGTCGCCTCGCCCGCCGGCAATTTTGGCTTGGCCGTCGAGCCTGACGCCGCCTTTCCCAACACTTCGGTGTTGCTCGACAGCAAAGAGAACACCCTCACTGGCCATGTCGCGTTTATTGACATCGCCTTGAAAGGCGCGGGGGCGACTGGCGTGACCGGCCCCATTGGCCCGACCGGCGCGACCGGCGTCACCGGCAGCATCGGCCCGACCGGCCCCACCGGCGCGACCGGCTTCACGGGCGGCATCGGCCCCACGGGCGCGACCGGCTTCACCGGCGGCATTGGGCCGACCGGCCCCACCGGGGCGACGGGCTTCACAGGCAGCATCGGCCCGACCGGCGCGACCGGCGTCACCGGCAGCATCGGCCCGACCGGGCCGACCGGCGCGGCGGGCGGCTGGCTGTCCGCCACCTACGATCAATTGCAGGTCGCGTTGGGGGCGCCGTTCTTCAACCCCATACAAGGCGGAACCCTCGGCGGCTTCACCGGGGCGCAGTTTGCCCAAGCCATGGTGCCGGCAACCTGCACATTCCAAAACCTGACGGTCAAAAGCACGGCGGCGGCCAGCGGGGCGCTCATTGTTCAACGTTCCACGACGCCGGGAGGGCCCGCCACGACCATCATGACGTGTACCTTGTCCGGCGGCGCCTGCACCTCGCCCTCCCCCGCCTCGGTGGTCATCAACACCGGGGAGTTGATCAACTACCATTTCGACACCAACGGCCCCTCCCTACTGTACGTCAGCGCCAGATGCTTATGACCCAGCCAGGCCAAGGCCATGGGCCGGACGCCGGCCGGCCCAGCATCCGCTTGGATTCAAGGAATACCCCGCCCATTCCTACAGACGGGCGGTAGTCAGTGCGAGGGGCTTGCCGGAAAGCCACCGGCCGGCCGGCCCTGATCTTTAATTAACCCGGCGGTAAGCAACTCAACGAGGACAACGTCATGGATCCATTATTAGGTGAAATTAAGATGGTCGGCTTCAACTTCGCTCCGCAAGGCTGGGCCTTGTGCGACGGGCAGATATTATCAATCGCGCAGAACCCCGCGCTCTTCTCGCTGCTCGGCACCATATACGGCGGCGACGGCATCTCGACCTTCGCCCTGCCCGACCTGCGTGGCCGGGTAGCCATCCACCAAGGCGACGGGCCGTCCACGAGCCAGTACGTGATCGGCCAAGTCGGCGGGACGGAATCGGTCACCTTGACCAGTTCCCAAATGCCGTCCCACAACCACACCTTGGCCGGCAGCAGCGCGGCGGGCACTTTGAACACCCCGCAAAACAATTTCGTCGCCGGCGTCAGCGCCGGCACCGGCAAACCCGCCACGCCCTCCTACAACAACACGTCCGATGTCCCGCTCAACCCTAACAGCGTCGGTTTCGCCGGCGGCAACCAGCCCCATACCAATGTCCAGCCTTACCTGTGCGTGAACTTCATCATCGCCTTGGTGGGTATTTTCCCGTCCCGCGGCTGATTGCCGCTCCCTAAGCCCCCCCGTCCTCCTGCCGGGGGCGGGGCGGGATCTCAGCAATGCTCATTTTGGCCCAACGCGCCGCCCTGCCGGGTTAAAATGGCCGACGCAAGGCACGCGTGGTTGAGCCTGGCCCACCCTAAAATCCATCACGCTCGGGAGTCGACACAGCATGGCAAGCATCGGCCTGTGCATGATCGTCAAAAACGAAGCCCACATTATCCGGCGCTGCCTGGACAGCGCCCTGCCGCTGCTCGACTACGTCCTCATCGTGGACACCGGCTCGACCGACGGCACCCAGCAAGCCATCCGCGACTTCCTGCGCGAGAAAAACCTGCCCGGCGAAGTGCTTGAGGAGCCTTGGCGCGATTTCGCCCACAACCGCAGCTTCGCGCTGCAAAAGCTCAGGGAGCGGCGGGACATCGACTATGGTTTGATGATCGACGCCGACGAGGTGCTGATGTATGAGCCAGGCTTTGACGCCGGGCGCTTCAAGCGCGGCCTGGCCCGCGACATTTACGATGTGCAAACCCGCTATGCCAATATCACCTACCTACGCCCGCAGATCTTCAGTAACCGCAGGGAATTTGTTTACAAAGGGGTATTGCACGAATATTTGGACGGCCCTGAAATACGCACCCGCGACACGGTAATCGGCATTTTCAACCGCCCCGTGCAAGACAGCGCCAGAAGCCAAAACCCGCATAAGTTCCAGGACGACGCCGCCGTGCTGGAAAACGCGCTACGCACGGAAACCGACCCGTTTTTGATTGCCCGCTACACGTTTTACCTGGCGCAAAGCTACCGCGATTGCGGCGGACAACGGCAAGCCTTGCAAGCCTATTTACGCCGCGCCCAGTTGGGCTATTGGGACGAGGAAGTGTTTGTCAGCCTGCTCAACGCCGCCCGCCTCAAGGAAGCTCTGGCCCATGAGGAAGCGGAGGTTATCCAGTCCTATCTAGCCGCTTATGAAGCCTTGCCGAAGCGGCTGGAATCCCTGCACGGCGCCATCCGCCTCTGCCGCCTGCGCGGCAAGCACCAGCAAGCCTATCTCTTGGGCAACCACGCGCTGGCCCTGCCCCGCCCCAAAAACGGGCTGTTTTTGGAGCAATGGGTCTACGACTATGGCCTGCTCGACGAGTTTTCCATCGTGGCGTATTGGGCCGGGCATTACCGCGAATCGTTCAACGCCTGTTTGAAATTGCTTAAAGAAGGCAAAGCGCCCGCGGAATATCGCCCGCGCATCCGCGACAACGCGCAATTCGCGATTGAAAAGCTCCAGCAACCGGGTTTGACCAAACTACTGCCTGCGAACTAGGCGGGAATAGGACTTACGCAAAGCTCCGTTCGTGCCAAGGCGTCGAAGCATGGACGAAGCGTGCCCTGGCGGGTGGTTTTGCGCAAGTCCTGAGGAAAGTCATCGGTCGCGGCAACATCAACAGGGTGCATGGAAGGCACTGGCGAATGACAGCCGACGCACTGAACGACGCAAGTGCTCAGACTGCGGCGCGCCGTTTCGCCGGATACAAGCCCGATTCCGCCTCGGCTTCGTAGTACTGGCCCTTCACCAAACCCGCCCGCAGCGCTTCGGCCAGCCGGGCGTCTTGCGCGTCTTTGACGCCCTCCAGCAATAATTGCGTGTCCAGTTGGTGGATGACCGACAGCAGGGACGCCTTGGGCCGGCCGTCTTCCTCGCCGCGGCGCGGCTTGGCGAAAAACCCGCTGTCCAGGCGGACGAAATCCGGCGTGACGCGGTGCAGGAACTCAATGCAATAGCGCTCAAAAAACGCGTCGTCGGCCTGCGCGTCGAATTTGACCGCCGTGCTGTAGCCGCGGTTTTGGTAATTCTTCAAGCCCTCCAACAGCAAACTGAGCTGGCGGTTGTAAACTGGCGCGACCGTCACCGTGATGACCACCCGGCGCGGCGACAGGCCGCAGCGGAAAATCACCTCCTCGAAATAAGCGCCGTGGTCGCGCTTGACGCCCAGCACATGGCGAGGATGCGCATGCAGGAACAAATCGCCGTCCTCATGGGCGATGGGCAGGTAGTTGAGCATGTGGATGGTGCGGCACAGGCGGTCGAGATTGATGGCCCCGCCCTCGCCCGCCGACAGGAACGCTTTCGCCGCGGTCGCCTGGCTGGTCTCCGGCTGGAAGGCTTGCAAAGTGGCGTCGTGGCCGACGATCTCGGCGGGCGCGGCGGCTTTGCGGATGGGATGGAACTCGGTGGCCAGGCGCAGCCCGCCCAAGCGGCTTTCCACTTGCCCGCCCTGCGTGGCCAAAGGCGGCTCGGCGAGCCCTTGCTCCACGCTGATGCGCTGGTTGAAATATTCGACTAAATCGTGTAATGGCATGGGGCATTCTCCCGATGAGAAATGTTTGAATCCGCCTACCCCGGTGGTTTCATTCCGCCCGGGGCCAGGCCTATTGACTGGAAATGGCTAAGACAACATCGATTTTCGGCTATCATGGTTGCCTCCTGAATGATTAGGCGGATCCACGCGCACAGGTGGAGGAGAGTCGTCGGATACTGGGGAGATGATTAATGAATAGTCCGTCTTCCGCCTAGCGCGTGTTGCCTAGTTTGACGAAAAATAAGCGGATTCCGCGGATTAAAGTCAATGAGATAGTTCCCTAGTTTTTTTCTATCCCGAGCCTCTGCGGTGCGCCATCCGCGAAAGCTGACATAAGTTTCATGAGGGGCTCCGATCAGCCCGATCCGCTTGATGGCGAAATCAGTGGCTTCCAGGACATCGCTAACGACCTGCTCGTTTTTGGCGCGCAAAATGATGCTTATCTGGCTTGGATCAGTGGCTAGTTCCGCGCAAAACAACCCGCCGCCGACCAAGGCCAACATCTCATGGACAGCGCTTAACTCTTGGTTGATCTGTTCTTTTGCCATGTTGGAAACATGGGCTTCGACTTGATAAATCATCATGGCGGAATCTCCTTGAATTGTCGTTTGGTTTTATCGTCGCATGGCGTGTGTATTTTGGTTATTGCAGAATTTAGTCAACTATTCCGCCCGCCGGAACACTGCGTTTCCGGCTGGGCGGGCCATCCAGCGGCGGGCATGCCTCACAAGGCTTGCACGCCGCCTGCGGACCCCTCGCCGATCAGGGCGAATAGATCTGGTCAAACACCCCGCCGTCGGCGAAGTGGGTGGTTTGCGCCTTGTTCCAGCCGCCGAACACTTCGTCGATGGTAAACAAGCCAAGGCTTTTGAACTGTTTGCCGTATTTCGCCAAGACTTCTGGGTCGCGGGGGCGGTAGTAGTTCTTCGCCGCGATCTCCTGGCCTTCCTTGCTATAGAGATATTTCAGGTATTCCGTGGCCGCCTCCTGCGTGCCGTGTTTTTTCGCGACCTTGTCGACGACCGTGACGGTGGGTTCAGCCAGGATGCTGACTGAAGGCACCACGACTTCGTATTGGGTCGCGCCATATTCCTTCAGCGACAAATAGGCTTCGTTCTCCCAGCCGATCAGCACGTCGCCGATTTCGCGCTCGGCAAAGGACACCGTGGCCCCGCGCGCGCCGGTGTCCAGCACCGCGACATTCTTGTAAAACTTCTTCAGGAAATCCTTGGCGGCGTCTTCGCTGCCGTATTTTTTCAGCGCGTAGCCGTAGGCGGCCAGGTAATTCCAGCGCGCCCCGCCGGAGGTCTTTGGGTTCGGGCTGACCAGCGAGACGCCGGGTTTGACCAGGTCGTCCCAGTCCTTGATGCCTTTGGGATTGCCCGCGCGCACCAGGAAAATGATCGTCGAGGTGTACGGCGCGCTGTTGTTTGGCAATCGGGCCTGCCAGTCTTGCGGAATCAGCTTGGCCTTTTGGTAAAGCTGGTCCACGTCGTAAGCCAAGGCCAAAGTCACCACGTCAGCGTCCAGGCCGTCGATCACCGCGCGCGCCTGTTTGCCGCTGCCGCCGTGGGATTGCTGGACTTCCACCGCCTGGCCGGTTTTTTCCTTCCAGTGCTTGGCGAAGGCGACGTTGTAATCCTGGTAAAGCTCGCGGGTCGGGTCGTAGGACACGTTCAGCAGCTTCAAATCGTCAGCCTGGGCCACCGCCGCGCTCAACAGAGCGGCGGACAGCAGGGCTTTGAGTGTGTTACGCAAATTGAATTTCATACATTTTCCTCAGAACGCGATCTGGAAGCGGGTGGAGAAGACTTTCTCCATTTGGCGGCTGAGCACGTTCGTGGCGCTTCCCGAGCCGCCTTGGAAGAAGGTCTGCTCGTAATCGCTGCGGATGAGGACGCTGCGGTTCAGATACCAGTTGACGCCCAAAGCCCAGCCGGTCGCATGCTTGATCGACTTGCTAGGATCAAGGAACACAAACCGGTTCGCCGCCGTGTTGTTGGTACCATAATTTTCAAAAACAGAATTGTCAATGTCCAACTCGGTGTAGCGCGCGGCCACCTGGAACGCGCCCCAGTTGCCGTTGAAGGGGTCAAAGGGTTTGCGCGGCCTGACACCCTGGAAGGTGACATCCTCGCCGGTCAGCACATAAGAAGCCCAAATCTGCCAGGCTTGGTTTTTCTCGTCAATGTGGACAGTCTTGGGGTTGGCACCGGTCTTGGTGGCCTGCAATCCTTGGGAAGACAGCGCGTACTCGCCCATCAGACCATAGGGCCCGTAATACCAGTAGAGTTGCGGGTAGACGCGGTAATGCGTGCCGTCCGCCGACAGGGCGGCCGCGTTGGCGCCGGTCGAGGTGTAGTTGACGACCGTGTTCTGGCCGTTGGCGGTGGTCAGGTTGTTGAGCACGGTCGTCGACTGGTTGAGGGTCGAGTAGCTGCCCGCCACGCCGACACCCAAGCCCTCCAGCGCCGTGACCCCGGACTTTTGGAAGGGGTGGCTGAAGAGGCGGCCAATGTATTCCTTGTTGTCCTGGTTCGCGGTGTCGTTCAGGTTGGCTGAGGTGCCGTTGTCGCCGCTGCCGTTGAACACGCCGAGCTGGTAGGTGAACAGGTCACGGGAATCCACCGGGTTCGGGTTGACGATGGCCGCGCGCTGCTCGCCCGGCTTGGCAAACGACCCGTGCAGCATGACGCCCACGTCGCGGTTGCTGGCCAATTGGGTGGGATAGCCGCGCTCCAAGAAGGTGCCGTCCTGGTCGCCCTGGATGCGCTCCAAGCTGATCGGAGTTTTCTGCTTGCCGACGGCGAGGCTGGCGTAAGGCAGGTAGCGCGCGTCCAGATAGGCGTACTGCAACAGGGTGGTGCCCTTGCCCCAGTCCGGGGTGACATTGAAGTCGAACCACTTGAACACCGTGCCCTCGATGTAGAGCCGGGCCTGCTTGAGTTGGAACGTGTTGGGCAGGTTGATGCCGTTGGGCTGCCCGCCCGGCAGGGTGCTCGCGCCGGTCACCGGGTTTGACGGGGCGTTGTCGTCCACGAAGAACTTGGCGTCGGTTTGCAGCGCGGCGCGCAAACGCACGGAGTGGTCGCCTTCCGGCGAGGTGAAGCGCAATCCTGTGTCCGGGCTCACGTCGAGCCTCGGGGTCTTCTTGGCCGTCTCCGCCGCCACCTCGCGCTCGACCTCCAGCTTGCGCTCGATCAGCCTGACCTTCTGGTCGATGGACTTGACCGTCGGCGCCTCGGCCGACGAGCCCGCCTTCGCCCCGGCGACCTGGCCTTCGCTGGCCGACAAGCGCTGCTCCAAAGCCTCCAGGCGGCGCATCAGCGCCTGGATCTGCGCGTCTTTGGACGACACTTTTTTGGACGCCGCCTCCGCGACCTGGACGCCGCCGCCCAGCAGTCCGCCGACCGTCGCGGCTATTAGCCAAAATTTAGGATTGTTCATCTGCCACACCTTATAAAGTCGTTTTATTTGCGCGAGTTCCGCAAGCCAAGCCACTCCCCTATAAAGCCAAGGCCAAAAAAAGTCGGGCGAGAAGCCCGACTAGCCAAGGGACGCTAAGGGAGGGAGCGTTTTACGGATCAAGCGGTGCTAAGTTAAGACTATAGCGGCCCTCTAAACTAGCTCAAAGGAATAAAAAGTCAGATGCTTATATTAAAAAGAGATATAAAATATTTAAACTCATTGCCGCCGCGGCAGCAGAATGCCCCGGCGGGGCGGCACCTGGACATGGGTCGGAGAATGTCCTGGCGTTCGACGCGGCTGTGCCGCTCGATGGGGAAGTGGCGTTCCTTGGCCTGCTATCACAGGCGCGGGGAGAAACCGCAACGGCCTTGTTCCGCAGGGGGTCAGCGCTCGACGGGAAGGGCAAGCAGGGAATCCGCTGCCGGCGCGTGGCAGGCTGGCTGGCCGAGCAAGTGGCCCACCGCCGCGCAGGCGTCCACCGTGTAGGAGGCTTGCGCGTTGGCGGCATGGGTGGCGGAGGCGTGCAGAATCGAGACGATTTGCGCCGGGGCCAGATGCGGCTTCAATTCCAGCAGCAGCGCGATCAAGCCGGAAACATGCGCCGCCGCGAAGGAGCTGCCGGACAGGAGCGTGTAAGCACCGCCCGGCAGCGTCGTCAAGATTTCCTGGCCGGGCGCGGCGATGGCGGCCGGCACCAGGGGCTTTCCGTCCAGAGGGGCGGTGTGCACGGCGACCACGCCTTTGACAGAGGCGGGGAAACCGCCGTCCTTTACCACGGGCGAAGAAGCCGAGGCGACCACGACGATGCCCGCGGCTAACGCCTTGTCCACCAGCCGCCCGACCAGGGGGTCGTCCGGGCCGGCCAGGCTGAGGTTGATGATTTCAGGCTTGAGTTTGATCGCGCCGTCCAAGGCCAGAGACAGCGTGAGGCTGTCGCAAACCGCCTCCGGCTTAAGCGGCTCGACCGGCCAGCAGGCTTTCAATGCCATGAGCCGGGCACCCGGGGCGACGCCGACAATGCCTTGCCGGTTGTTGGCGGTGGCGGCGATGACGCCGGCCACGGCGGTGCCGTGGATATCGTCGGTGCCGGGCGAGCGCTCGACAAAATTCCGCTGCACGGCGATGTGGCCGGCCAGGTCGGGATGCCGGGCGTCCACGCCGGTGTCAATCACGGCGATGCTGACGTCGCGGCCGGTGGCGAACCGGTGGGCGTCTTCGATGCGCATCGCGCGCAGGCCGGTTTGCAGCTTGAAATAAGGGTCGTTGTAAGTTTCCGCCATGACGCGGAAGGTTTTCATGGCTTGCACCGCTTCGATGCGCCGATCACCCGCCAGCCGCCGCAGCGCGTCCTCCAAAGTTTGGCCTTCGGGTATCTCGTAGACGACGCAATGGACGCCTAAGGCGCTGATCGGCCATTGTTCGACAGGGCGGAGGCTGTAGTCTTCGGCCAATTGTCCGGCGACGCGCAGACTCCAGGTCGAGTTGCCGTAATCCCCGCGCGGGCGGTAGCCGTTGGCGGGACTGGTGACGGGCACCTGGCCTTCGCGCTCGTCAGTAAAGGTGACGAGTATCTGCCGGGCCAAAGAAGCCGAGGCGCGGGACGCGTCCACCGAGGCGCAGGACAGGCTCATGGCGGAAAGCCAGCCCAGCAGGCAGATTCTCGCGAGGATTTTCATCATCGCTCAGCCTCCGCCGCCGGGCTTGGCCGTCCTGGGCAGCGCGGATTCGGCAAACACCACGGCCTTGCTGCCGCGCAATTGGGCAAGGGCGGTTTCCGCCTTGCCGCCGTCGGCGAGGCGGATCGTATAGACGCCCGCGGGGCTGGGGCCGTCCACAACACCGCCGTGGACGGCATCGACCAGACGGCTGATGTCCTGTTTCGTGGCCTCGCCGGCAAAGACGACGCGCAGGTCGTCGCGGCTGAAACGATCCAGGCCGCCGGCGTCGGCGACGGTGTGGTAGGCCGGCTGGCCACCGGACTGGATCGCGGTCAACAGGAGCGGGAGGGCAAGGGCCAGCAGGGAGGCTGCGCAAACGGCGGCCAACTGCGGGCTGGGCGGGAAGGCCGTCAGCGAGGCTATCCAGCCGGCCAGCCGACCGGTTTTTTCTTTGGCGGCGGGCAGATGCTGGACGGGGGTTGCCGCCTCCGCGTCGATGCGCCGCATCAGCCGGTCAAAGGACGGCTTGGCGGATATTTCCACCCGCGGCTCATGCCGCAAATGCTTGGCCAGCGTCGCCTGCCCGGCCAGTTCCTGGCGGCACACCAGGCAAACGCGCAGATGGGTTGCCACCTGTTCGCGCTCGGCGGCGCGCAAGCTGCCGTTGGCATACCAGGGCAGCAACAGCCAGACCTCGTCATGGCTGGCGTAGGGCGAAGATTCTTGAGTATTCATAAGGCGTTACCAGCGCTTTCGGTGTTCAGGTCGGCAAGCAGGCCGGGATAAAGCGATTTGATCTTCTTGCGGGCATGGAACATCCGCGTTTTGACGGTGTTTTCCGGACAGTCCATGATCTGCGCGATTTCTTGATAAGCCAGGCCGTGGTGGTAGGCCAGTTCCAGCACGGCACGCTGGTCGGGCGGGAGCTTGCCGAACGCCACCGCGACCCAGTCTTCGAGTTCCAAATGTTTCAAGCCGCTGTCCCGCACGCCTGGAATCAGCGCCTCGGCGTCGGTCAATTCCAGATGTTCCGCCTGGTTTCGTTCAGCAATGGATTTTAGACATTTTTTATAAGCGATGCCGAAGATCCACGTCGACGCGCGGGCTTCCGGGTGGAAGCTGGACGCTCTTTTCCACACCACGTACATGACATCGTTGATGATTTCTTCGACCTGGTCGAGCCGGCGGGTCATCCGCAGGGAAAACCGGAACAGTTTCGGGTAGTAGCGCTTGTACAGGGCTTCAAACGCCGCGTGGTCGGCGGCGCAGACCTGCGCGATCAAAGCCGCGTCGCTGAGGTCGGCGGAAGGCGGCTCTGGCATGGACATCGGCCCGCAAGATCTTGATGGGTGAAGCATATTGATGGTTCCTAAAGCGTGGGCCAGGCAGGCGAAACCTCGGCCGGGCCGGCGTTTTCCCCGCTTGTTCCGAGGGTTTGCCTGTTGATTCCCGGTTCTGGCGGAAAGGTTCAAGCCGTGGGCCAAAAATTTTGGCAGTCCTTAAAAACCGACGGACAGCGTGGCGACGAAATTCTGTTTGAGGTCGGGGAGGCTGGGGCCGCCACTGTGGCCGGCAGGCGTTGGCAGTTCGACGGCATCGACATAGCGGACGTCCAACGCGACGTATTGGTAATACCAGGTCAGCCCCAGGTTCCAGTACAGCGAACTCTCGGTGAGATCGACATTGACATGGTTGTAGGCGATGCCGGCTGAGGCGGCCAGGTTGGCGGTGAGCGGGTAGCGGGCGGACAGTTCGCTGTTCAGGATGACGCCGCCGCGCTGGTAGCCGTCGTCGGCGAATTCGAGCTTGGCGGTGATCAAGTCGCTGAAACGCAGTTCGGCGCGGTATTCGTTGTAATCGGAGGCCTGCCCGAAAATCCGCCCGTCGAAGACATAGCGGGCCGCCGCAAACTCCAGCCGCCAGCGTTCGGCCAGCTTGAAGCCATAGCCTAGGTAGGGGTAAAACTCGACGTTCGAGCGGTCCGGGTAGCCCTGGTCGCCGAAATCCACCCACGCCGCCCAGGCACCGGCAAACCAGCCCGAGCGGTGGCTGTAATCCAGGTTGGCGCGGGCGCTTAGGCCGTTGTCGCTTTTGGAATAGCCCCGGTAAGGATAGCTGCTGGACACGCTGGCCACCGCGCTGAAGCCGTCGGCCCCTGCGGCGGATAGCCCAGTCCAGAGGATCGCGCATAGGCAGACGGGAACAAATCGCAAGCAATGGCCCACGCAAATGGGATGAATGATCGGGGGAGTCTATTATCGCCTGGCATCGCAAGTCAAAGGAATTGATGGCCGCCACACGCTAGGCGGGTGGCGCGCGGAGGCCGCCATCGGAGCCCGTATTTCGAGTTTCGCCTAATTAAAAACCGCCTGGATCGACGTGTCTTTCGTCATCGGCACCGTGCAGGTCGGCACCGCCGACAAGTTGCAGGCGTCGGCCCCGCTGCCCGTCCAGTTCACAAACTGATGGCCGGCGGAAGGCGTGGCGGTGAGCGTGACTGCGGTGGCAAATTTGGCCGAACATTTCTTTCCGCAATCAATGCCGGCCGGCGCGCTGGCGACCGTGCCCGTGCTGTTGCGGCTGACTGACAGCGTGAATGGCGTGGCAAAGTTTGCCTTGACCGCCATTTCGTCGGTCACGGTCAGCGTGCAAGTCGGCTGCGCGCCGCTGCATGCCCCTTGCCAGCCGGTGAACACGCCATTCGACGGCGGCTTGGCCGTCAGCACCACGACATCCTGCAAGTTGAACGGCACGCTGCAGACGTTGCCGCAACTCAGCGGGGTTTTTTTGGCGCCCAGCAGCCCGCCGCTGACCGTGCCGCCGCCGACGTTGGTGACAGTGACGGACGGGTTGCCGATATTGGCGGCGGCCATGTTCGCGCCGATATAAGCGCCGAGTTCGCCGTCCGCCGGGGCGTTGCACACGACATCCGCGCAGATCGCGCCGTGATCGACAGGATCGTAGGTGCCAGTGAATTTGTAAAACTCATAACGGCGCACCACCGCGTGCGAGCCGCCGCCGACTTGCGACTGGTTTTTCAACAGGCTGCTGCCGCTGGCGGGGTTGTGGGGGTTGTGCTGCAACAGCTTCCAGGCCGTTTCAACCTGGGCCGGGTCAACGGGGACCACCGCCGGGTTGTCGCCTTGCAATTCCTCCAGGCGCACCTCGCGCGGCAGTTCCGTCTTGAAGACTTTCACCCAGGTCGCATCGCCAAATTGCAGATCCGGACGCGGAGGCTTCGGCGCTTCGATCTGCGCGACCACCACATTGGGCTGGGCCGGCGGGACGGCGAAAACCGGCTGGGGGATCAGCACGACCGGCACGGCAGGCGGCGGTGGCGGCGGAATCGGCGCGGACGCGGTCGGCGAGGCGGGCGCGATGCCGGTGCCGGCGTAGACAAACTCGCCGGCATGCGCCGGATCGGGATTGGCCCACAGCCAGTGATAGACGACCTGTGTGGGCTGCGGGCTGTAATAAGGCAGCACCAGGCCGAAATGGTCGCAGCCGCTGGTCGCGTAATTGGGCAGCCAATAGACGCATTGATGCCCGGCGGTCGGCGTGATGTTGGTAACCACCGCGGTGCCGGGGCCGGCCCCGATCAATTGCGCCGGATCCTGGTTCGCCTGCACCCACTGCTGCTGGATCGTGTCCCAGTTCGCCCCGTAGCGCACATAGGTTCCGCCCGAAAAAGGAATCGTGCGCGGCGTGCCGTAGCGGTTGGCTGAAAAGCTGTAGCCGACGCCGCTGATGCCGTCCAACTCGATTTCAAAACCATAGGCTTCCTGGCCGGTGTCGTTGACGATGTCGAAATTCGACAAAGTGCCGAATAGCGTGACCGCCTGCGCCGCCGCAGGCGCTGCCAACCAGGCCAGCGCGCACAGGCTGCTTAGAAACGCTTTCCGGCGGAATCCATAAGTTGGGCAATTCTTCGTGTTCATGGCCTTGTCCTCTGTGTCTACAGTGTCTGTTCGATTATTCCGGGGTATTGCGTGCCATGGCAGGGCTTGCCATGGCACTATTCCGCGCCCACTCACTCGATTTCCGAACAGTGTTTTCGCGCTTGCCCGTTAATCCCTGGAACCGAAGACAAGGTTCATTTTTTAACTAGCCGTCAATCGCAGTCGTCTCCGCTGAGGTCGTCGTCGTCGCCGTCGGCGCTGGCCGGGTCTACGTCAATGCGGCCATAGAGCCCGTGCTGTTCGCCGCCCGGCCCCGCGGCAAAGTACAAGGTGTTGACCGGCTGGTTCGCGAAGCCGTTGCCAAAGGCCAGCCCCCACAAGCCGTCGATCTGGATCGGATTGCCGTCGGCGGACTTGAGCTGGCCGACACATTTGCCGGTCACCAGGTCGAAGGCGTTGATCTTGCCGTCGCCAAAATTGCCCACCAGCAGGCGGTTGCTGAAGCGGCCAAAGCCCGCCGGCGACACGGCCATGCCCCAGGGCGCGTTCAGCCTGGCCCGCGCCAGCGAAGGCACGGACACGATGCGTTTGATCAACTGGCCGTTGGGGTCGAACACATTGACCAGCCCCAGCCCCTCGCCTTTCTCGTCGTCGTGGCCGGCGGCGTCCTGCTTGGCATAGCTGACATAAATATTGCCGTTGATGGCCTGGATGCCGAACGGCGCGCCGATTGAGGGGAGATCCGGGTCGACAAACGCGCCGGGCGGCAAGGCCACCGGCTTGAACGTGCTGTCGAACACGTCGATTTTGCGGTTGTGGAAGTCGGTGGCGTACAGCAGGCTGCCGCCGCCGCCGGCGCTGAGGGCCAGCCCCTTGTACACCGCGCCGCCCGCCGAGTTGTCGACGACGCGGATCGCGTGGGTGCCATCGACCGTGGGTGCCCAGCCGGCGATCACGCCGTCTTCGGTGGCGAAGATGAAGCGGGCCGGCCCGGAGGTCGCGCCCTTGGACACCGAAAAGCCCGAGGAGCCGTTGTAGACAATCCCGGTCGGGTTGCCGCCGCCGTTGTCATTGCCGGGCGAGGGGATCTGCACGAGGAGGGATTGCGGGTTGCCGGCCCCGTCGTAGAGCGTGGACGTGCCGGTGCCGCCCGCGGACACCCAGGCGAAGCCAAAGGGGTTGAACGCCAGCCCCCAGCCGTTGACCAGGTTGGGGTCGGTGTGGTCGGCCGGCACGGAACCGTCGGAGACCAGGTTTTTCTGCGTGTAAAAATGCCCGCCGCCAAAAGCCTGGGCGGAGGGGCTGGCGGCCAGGACTGCGCAGGCCGCCAGGGCCGCGCAAACGCGTTGTACAGGAATGTGGACGTTCATGGGTTCGTCTCCTCGCAAGATAGGGATGGGGAAAACCTTTCCCGGAGCCTTAAGGCGTCATCGGGCGATGAAGCCGCTGCGGTATCCGCCGTCTTGCCATCGCCTTATGGCTGTACATTCCCGATCCGGCGCGATGGGTTCAAAGTATTTGAACAATTTTTGCGGGCTTGGCGTCGCCTTGGGCTTTTCAGCAACGCCGGACCGGCGACCCCGCCCACTCCGTCCCGCGCGGCAAGCGCTCGCCTTTCATCAACAGCGACAAGTCGCCGACTTTCACGTCATCCTCGACCACCGTGCCGTACAGGATCAGCGTGTAACTGCCAACCGACACCCGGGAGCCGATTTCAACCGTGGACATTTTCATGACCCGGTCTTCAAACAGGTGGGTCTGGATGGTGCTTTCCTCGTTGAGCGCCACGTCGTCGCCGAGCGTGACCAGGTCGAACTCGGTGAAGTCCGTGGTCAGGATGCAGGCGCGGCGGCCGATTTTCATGCCGAGCATGCGGTAATACCAGGGCATGAACACCGTGCCTTGCAGGTGCTGCGCGAAGAACGGGATGGTGAAATTCTCGTAAAACCCGGTCATCAGCTCGGTGCGCCAGACGAAGGTGCTCCACAGCGGCTGCTCGTCCGGCTTATACCGGCCGACGATCACCCGTTTCAGCAGCGCCGTCAACAAGGTCGAACTGACGCCGAACACCATGTACAAGGCCGGAAACGCGGCCAGCGTGAGCCAGGGGCCGTACACGTCCTCGATCTGCACGCAAAACGACAGCATCAGCGAGGCGAAGACGATGAACGCCGTGCCCGGCAGGATCACGCGGAAAAACTCGATGAAATAGCGCAGCGCATACAGCAGCCGGGTCGGCTTGTAAGTCCGCTCCTCGGCGAACTGTTTGGCGGGTTTTTGCCGTTGCGGCAAATGCACCGCCGGCGAGCCCAGCCAGGACGTGCCGTCGGGGGTCAGCGTTCCCGGCGGGCTGGTCTGGCAACCCAGCAGGCAGTTGTCGCCCACGGTCGAGCCGACCGGCACGTAAGCGCTGTTGCCGATGAAAGTTTTTTCGCCGACCACCGTCGCCTTCAAGATGATGCTGTCGCCGACGACCTTGGCCGGCCCCAAGCTCACGCCGTCGGCGATGAAACTGCCGTCGCCGATGTGCAGCAGGTCGGGCAGGATGAACGACGCCGTGGAGACTTCGGCAGCCTTGCCCACCTTGACGCCCAGCAGGCGATACCAGGGATTCAGGTACAGCGTCGCGTACAGCGTGCGCAGCATGTCGATGCTGGCTTCCATGAGCTTGTCGAACACCCATTTGCGCATGTAGAAAAAGCTCTTGACCGGATAGACGCCGGGCTTGAGCCGGCCCAGCAGCAGCCATTTCAACACCACCGTCTGCAAACCCGACAGCAGCACGAACAGCACGGCGACCAGCGGGGCCAGCAGCAAATAGCTATAGTCTTCGCTGCCATAGTCCAACTCGTACATCGCAATGATGCCGGGGAAGATGGGCAGCAATTCCAGCGCAGGCAGCACGAAGAAGCAGACCAGGTAAAACAGCACGGCCACCGCATCCCGAAATGGGGTTTTCCCCGCGTGGGCACCCCAGCTTGCGTCATTCGGCACGCGCTCCGAGCGCACCGCCGGCGAGCCCGACCAATACTCCCCCGCGCCGATGCGCGCGCCGCTGCGGATGCAGGTCAAATCGGCGATGACCGCCCCTTCATCCACCACGACATCCTGGCCGACCACCGAGCGTATGCCGACGCAGACATAGTCGCCGATGTCCACCGGGCGGACTTTCAGATAGCCGTCCTCGATGGAATAGCAGGAGATATTGGCGCTGGCGTTGATCCTGGCGTGGTCGCCAATCGTCAGCAAGTCAAGCCCGGAAATCGAATGCGAATCCATGTGCGCGTCCTTGCCGATGTTCGAGCCGAGCAGCCGCAGATACCAGGCCATCAGCGGCGTGCCGGACAGATAGTGCATGGGCAGGCAGTTGAGCACGCGCTGCACGAACAGCCAGCGCACATAATAAGCGCCCCAGACCGGATAGTCGCCGGCCTTCAAGCGCCCCAGCACCAACCACTTGGCCAGGACGCCAAGTAAAAACATCCCCGGATAAACCCCGAACAGCGCCAGGAAAGACGCGCCCAGCGATTCCCAGAACGGAAACTCGTAGGCTTTCAAAAAACTGTACACCGCGAACGGCGTCAGCCATTGCAGCGCGAAAAAGCCGCTGAGGAAATACACCATGCCCGTCTGCGCGCAGGCGCTGAAAAAATATTTCCAAGCCGGAATCCGGTAATAGTCCGCGTTGTCCACCGGGTGGGCGGCTTGCGCGGGCTTTTGCGACTCCAAAAAAGTAGCGAGCCGGTGGATGGTCGGATGGGCGTAGACATCGCCCATGGAAAGGCCGGCGAAACGCCCGTCCTTGCGCATGTCGGAGACAAACTCCGCCGCCAGCATGGAATGCCCGCCGAGGTCGAGGAAGAAATCGTCGTCCGCCGAAATCGGCAGAGGGTCGAACATCCGCAGCCATTTTCCATAAACCAGGCGGGCGATTTCCGAGTCGAAATCCCGCGCCGAGCCCTGCGCGAACTTTCGCTTGGGGTCGGGCAAGGCCTTGCGGTCGAGCTTGCCGCTGGTCAGCTGCGGGAATGCTGGCAGCGGTTCGACGAACGCGGGCACCATGTACAGCGGCAGCGACTTCTTCAACGCCGCCAAAGCCGCCTGCTCGTCAAAACCGGCCTCCCCGCCCAGGATGACATACGCGCCCAGGTACTGGTGGCCGCCGCTGTCGCGCACCGCCACCGCCGCGTTCGACACGCCCGGCAGGGTCAGCAGCAAGGATTCGACTTCCCCCAGCTCGACGCGGAAGCCGCGGATTTTCACCTGGGTGTCGATGCGGCCCAGGTACTCGATATGGCCGTCTTCGTTGACCCTCGCCAAATCGCCGGTGCGGTAAAGCACGGGGCTGTCGTCCCCGGTCAGTTGCCCGTGCCGGTTGGGGATGAACTGTTTCGCAGTCAATTCCGGCCGCTGCAAATACCCCCGCGTGACGCCTGGGCCGCCGATGGCCAACTCGCCCTCGCCGCCTTGCTGGAGAATCCGCCCGTCCTCGCCCAGGATATAAGCCGTGTAATTCGGCAAAGGCCGTCCGATGGTGACTTTCTCGCCGGGCCGGCACAGGCTCAAGGTCGCCACCACGGTGGTTTCCGTGGGGCCATAGGTGTTGTAGACGCGCCTTTCCGGCGCGAACCAGGGGGCCGCGAGCCGATCCGGCAGCGCTTCGCCGCCAAGGATGAGCAGGCGGACGGAAGCGACCGGCTCGCCGATCATCGCGATCAAAGTCGGCACGCACGACAGCACGGAGATCGCCAAGCCCGCCAGCAGCCGGCCCAGATCCGGCCCCGCATGCATGATTTCCGGGCCGGCCGCCACCAAGGTCGCGCCGGCGCTGAAGGCCAGCCAAATCTCCTCGACCGAGGCGTCGAAAGCCACCGAAAAGCCCTGCAACACCCGGTCTTCCGGACGGACAGCGAAGATTGTCTGTTCGGCGCGGACGAAATGGAACGCGTTGGCATGGCTGACCGACACGCCCTTCGGCTTGCCGGTGGTTCCGGAGGTGTAAATGACGTAGGCTTCATGTTCCGGACGGACTGCCGCGGACAGCGGCTTGTGGCTGTGCTTGTCGATGTCCAGCCGCGCCTCGTTGATGAAAAGCTTGGGGGTTTCGTACAGCGCCGCCAGTTCCAGGTGTTCGAGGTTGGTCACCAGCAGCGCGGCCTGGCAGTCTTCGGCGATAAACTGGACGCGGTCTTGCGGATAGGACAGATCCAGCGGCACATAGGCGGCCCCGGCCTTCAGCACCCCGAGGATGGCCACGTACAAATCCGGCGATTTGGGCAACAACAGGCAGACCCGGCTGCCTGCGCCGATGCCCAGATCCTGGAGAAAACGGGCGAATTGGTTCGCCTTGGCCTCAAGCCCGGCGTAAGAGAGCCTCTGTGAGCGGCATTCCAGCGCGCTGTTCTCGCCGAAAAGCGCCGCGCTTTGTTCAAACAGGCTGTGCAGCAGACCCTGACCATTTAGGGAGGCGTCAGGATTTTCGAGAAACGATAGCGGGGTGACGGTGGTCATAGGGTTCAAAACACCCTTTCCTTGTCTGTGGGCGTCGATTTCAGCAAATTGCATGTCTTTATTTTGATTGTGAAAAATGGTCGCCACTATAGCATGGAGCCAAAAGCGGGCTTATGACAAAGCCAGCCAACATTAAGCCTAAGCAAAAAATGCGCCTATAATTTTGCCAAGCCTGCCGAGGACGGGGCGTGCTTTTAAGCATAGCTGAATTGGTATTGATGCGATACTATAAGCCTAGCGCGCCACACGCCGACGCGGTTTTGCCACGCGCCTTGACCTTAAAACCCAACCCTTAGCCAGCAGAAAGACATGAAACCCTTTGAAAAGCTGTTAATCGAGAACAAGGCCTGGGCCGAGGAGAAGATCCTCCACGAACCGGAATATTTCCGCCAACTGTCCCAAGACCAGACCCCCGAGTTCTTGTGGATAGGCTGCTCGGACAGCCGGGTGCCGGCGGAGATCATCGTCAACGCCCAGCCCGGCGAGATTTTTGTCCACCGCAACATCGCCAACCAAATGGTCGCCACCGACTTCAACAGCCAGAGCGTGTTGCAATACGCCGTCGATGTGCTGAAGGTCAGCCATGTGATCGTCTGCGGCCATTACAATTGCGGCGGCATCAAAGCCGCCTTGTCCAGGCAGCGCTCCGACCTGGTCCTGGTCAACAAGTGGCTGATTCACATCAAGGATATTTACCGCCTGCACCAGGCCGAGATCGAAACGCTGGACACCCAGGAAAAGCAGGTCAACCGGCTGGTGGAGCTGAACATCATCGAGCAAGTCCACCGCCTGTCGCACACGGCCATCGTCCAGCACGCCTGGAAGCGCGAGCAAAGGCCGGTGCTGCACGGCTGGGTTTACGGGCTCAACGACGGGGTCATCAAACAGCTCATCACCCTGCCGCCCGGCAGCCAGATCAATTCCATCTACCAGTTTGTCGACCCGCCCGCCCAGTGAGGGAACGCGCATGATTCAGCACAACATCCGCTACTATTTACAGCACCTGGGCAATGACATTCCCGCCGGCCTGGTGGTTTTCCTGGTCGCGCTGCCCTTGTGCCTAGGCATCGCCCTGGCCTCCGGCGCGCCCTTGTTCGCCGGGGTCGTCTCCGGCATCATCGGCGGCCTGGCCGTGGCCTGGCTCAGCGGCTCGCAACTGAGCGTCAGCGGCCCGGCGGCGGGTTTGACCGCCATCGTGCTGCACGCTATCGAAAAGCTGGGCAGCTTCCAGGGCTTTTTGCTCGCCGTGCTGGTGGCCGGCGGCATCCAGTTGCTGCTGGGCTTCCTGCGCGCCGGCCTGATCGGGGCCTATTTCCCCTCGGCGGTCATCAAGGGCATGCTGGCGGCCATCGGCTTGATTCTCATCATGAAGCAGATCCCCCACGCGGTGGGGTTCGACGCGGATTTCGAGGGCGACGAGGCTTACATGCCCGCCGACGCCGGCACCACGGTGGACGAGATATTCAAAGCCTTCGGCGCGTTTTCGCTAAGCCCGCTCATTGTCAGCGCGGTGTCCGTCGCCCTGCTGCTGGCCTGGGAATCGGCTTTCGTCAAGCGCAACCGGGTGTTGTCCATGGTGCCCGGGCCGTTGCTGGCGGTGTTGTGGGGCGTCGGCTTCAACCTGTCCACGCGAGAGTCCGAGGTGCTGTCCATCCATCCGGAGCATCTGGTCAGCCTGCCGGCCATCCACGGCGTCGAAGGGTTTTTCCAGCAACTGAGCTTCCCCGACTTCTCCCAGTATGCCAATCCCGAGATCTACTCCATCGCCCTGACCCTGGCCATCGTCGCCAGCCTGGAGAGCTTGTTGAGCCTGGAGGCGACGGACAAGCTCGATCCGCTCAAGCGCGTGGCCTCGACCAACCGGGAATTGAAGGCGCAGGGCGTCGGCAACCTGCTCTGCGGACTGCTGGGCGGCCTGCCTCTGACGGCGGTCATCGTGCGCAGCTCCGCCAACATCAACGCCGGCGGGCGGACCAAAATGGCCGGCTTCATCCATGGCCTGTTGCTGCTGCTGAGCGTGATGTTCCTGTCGCAATATCTCAATTTAATCCCCCTCGCCTGCCTGGCCTCCATATTGCTTTTGACCGGCTACAAGCTGGCCAAGCCGAAACTGTTCATGGACATGCGCCGCAAAGGCATGAACCAGTTCGCGCCTTTCGTCATCACCGTGGCCGCGATCCTGGTCAGCGATTTGCTGAAAGGCATGGCCATCGGCACCGTGTGCGGCCTGTTCTTCGTGCTGAAAGCCAATTACCATGCCGCCATCACCTTGACCCAGGACGGCCAACATTATCTGCTGCGGCTGCACAAAGATGTCTCGTTTCTGAACAAGGCGCTGCTGCGCACCTATCTGAACCGGATCGGGCAAGACGGCCATTTGTTGATTGACGGCAGCAAGGCGCAATTCATCGACCAGGACATTCTGGAAACCATCCAGGATTTTCTCAACGCCGCCAAGGACAGCAACATCACCGTGGAATTGAAAAAGGTCGGCACTCTGAACCCGTCCAGCGAATGAGGGTCTCATCGACAATGAGCGCTTACGCACAGACGCAACGTCAAGCGTTCTACACTATGCGCGAAGCCTGGCCAGTGTTGGCATCAATGCCCGGTCGGCTTTGCGAATTTTCATCGCCAGCCCTAGCGATTTGATTGGCGCTTTCTTGACCCTGCAATGCAACCTTTGGAGATTTTATGAGCGAACTCATCGTTATTAGCTATGACAACCTATTCGAGGCGGAAGAAGTCCGCATCAAACTGCTGAAAATGCAGCGGGATTATTTGCTCGACCTGGAAGACGCGGTGGTCGCGGTCAAGCAGCCGGACGGCAAGATCAAACTGAACCAAATCTACCAACTGACCGCCATGGGCGCGGTCAGCGGCGGCTTTTGGGGCTCGCTGGTCGGCCTGCTGTTTTTGAATCCTTTGCTCGGCGCGGCGGTCGGCGCGGGCGCTGGGGCCATTTCCGGGGCGCTGACCGACGTGGGCATCAACGACGACTTCATGAAAGAACTCGCCGCCACGCTGACGCCGGGCTCCTCGGCGCTGTTCGTGCTGATCCGCAAAGTCACGCCCGACAAGGCGCTGGACGAATTGCGCGGCGTCGGCGGCAAAATCATCAAGACTTCGCTGTCCCACGACGACGAGGCCAAACTCCAAGCCGCGCTGGACGCGGCGAAAGCGCAGGACGCGCTGACCGCGTAGCCGGTTCCTTGTCCGTCCGCGTTTTTTGCGATACCGTTTTGCCCCAAGGATGGCATCGCCTGCGGCGCTGCCATCCCTTCTGAAAAATGGAGCGCCGGCGTCCGGCCGGCCTTGGTTGTCTTAAAGTCTTCGCGGAGAAACCCCATGTCCGCCCAGCCCTTCCCTTCCCGCCACCGCCTCAGCGTGGCCGAGTATTACCGCATGGCCGAAGCCGGCATTCTCAACGAAGACGACCGCGTGGAATTGATCGAAGGGGAGATTATCGACATGCCGCCGATAGGTGCCAACCATACGTCTGTCGTCAAACGCCTAAACGCTGTCTTCACGCATAGCGTGGGGATGAGCGCCATTGTTTCCGTCCAAGATCCCATCCGCCTGAACGAGCGCTGCGAACCGCAACCGGATATCGCCCTACTGCGCTACCGGGAAGACTTCTACGGCCACGCCCACCCCGGCCCCGAGGCGGTTTTGCTGGTGGTCGAAGTCGCCGACAGCAGCCTGCGCTACGACAAGGAGATCAAACTCCCGCTTTATGCCCGCCACGGCATCCCGGAAGTTTGGATTGTGGATTTGGAAAACCAGCGGCTGGAAATCCACCGCCGCCCGGTCAAGGACGGCTATCTGGAAAAGCGCTGTCCGGGGAGGGAAGAAACTATCGCGCCGGAGGCTTTGGTGGAGTGCCGGGTGGCGTTGGGGAAATTATTTCAGCCATGACATCGCGCCTTAGGTTGTCCTGGTTCCCACACGCCGCGTGGGAATCCATTCGCTCCGCGCTGCGGAGCGTGGCGCAGCGCGCCAAAACGGCATTCCCACGCGGCGCGTGGGAACGAGACGAATTACCGCACCTCACCATGTTGACCGATAAAAGTGTTCACGGATACGGATATCGCTGACCAAGGACAGCTCATGCATGTCCAGCAAGATCAACGGATTTACTTTGATAGCAGAAAAATCGCTTCCCGGCCGGTACTTTGCCCACGCCCAACCTAGCCGCTCTAGATAGACTGGCAGCATCTGCTTCAGATCAGGGTTGCCTGTAGCCAATAGCACTGCAATCGCCTGATAACGTGCGGATTGCTCATATTGTTCGCTACTATAGAAATAGAGCCCTGCATCGTCGTAGGCCTCCACAACTTGCACCGAAGTGGCCGACAGCCATCTAGCCATACGCATTGCGAGCCCCACGTCAGCCAGCGCAGCGTTGTAATCAGAACGCAAAAATTGTTTTTGCGCCTCAGTGCGCAGCTGATCCGACAATTTCGCTAGCCTAGCGTGCTGCACCAAGAAGAGCCAGCCAAAAAGTAGTATTGGTACCACATAAACAAGCAGGCGCACATAGGGTTTCCGCCATTGTGGCTGTTTGAAGTGCAGCATCCCCATTCTTATTAACCAAATCGCTGCAACCGGAACCAAGAGCAGCATTGGTTCCGGTTCCAGCCACCACCACACATCCCACGTTTGATCGAAATCTGCTGCACTATTCATAATAGCCTTCAACCCAAAGCTAATCGGTTTTTAATGCTTGATTGAATAAATGAAGGAAAAATAACACTTTGGACATTGTTGTTTGAATATGGCGCGGTTTCGGTGAAATGCCTAACGACAACGATCAGCGCCCCGCGCCACCCCCACAAAACTTGAAAACACCACGCGGCTTCGTGGCGCGGGTGCGCTGGAACGGACGGTTAGGCAAAAAGTAAGACCTGACCCCATTCTTTCGTTATCCGTTAATTACCGCCCTTATTTTTTCGAGCTTTTTCTGGCTATCCTTTAAGCTTTCATACAAGTGCCAAACGAGATCATCTAATTCTTTCATTATTTCTCGGCGCTCGCCAACGACTCTCGACTCAACCATTTTGTTAAGACGATTTGTAATCATACGTTTTACTCCAAGGGCGCTTCGCTCTCCGCCGTCATAAGCAGCCATATACACATCCCAGTATTCGTATTCTGGAAAGTCATCTTCCCATACTTTTGAAATTTGCTTGCCCTCTCGGACTAATTTCTGAATTTCAGATGCATCTTTTTCGTTCACGGATTTTTCCTTTATTGCTTCGTCTACCGTTACAGCTAATCAGTGCATGGAAGGAGATGAAGCCGACTGTAGCGCATCCGGTTGATCTGCGGGTTAGGTTTCACTCGCTAAACCATTTGCTTATTAAATGTCACCGAAATCAGAGAAGAGCCAACACCATCAACCCTTATAAAGTGTCTCTTGCCCATGCCTAAGTCTGCCTTGATCTCTTGCACAACTTGGTTCGCTCTTGCCTGATCCCAAGGCAGTCCACAGGATTGTCGAATGAATATTTCATCGAACGGAAGTATAGTATTTACTGATTCAAAATCAATATCTGAAACCGCGCTTGCGAATAACACAACATCAAAGCCTTGGTAGCCGTGATATGCGCCTGGATGCGCGTTATCTAACCACTGCTCGAACCAGAATCCCATTGAACTATTGCATTTGCTCTGGTACTGAAGTGGAAGAAATTTACTCTTGATATGCATAAACTCAGCGCCATCAAATGATATATCAACGAGATAGCCGCGCAAAAACTCTATCTTTTCCTTTGCTCGTTTTTCCAAGACTTGGAGATCGTCAATTTCATGAGGTGGAACAAATATGCCCTTGTACTCAGCCCACTGAAGCAAACAAAGGTAGTCGGGTGTATCAACTAGCCTTCTAGCTTTTAGGTCATCGACCAGTTCCTTAGTCTTTCTGAGATAACGCTTCGCCCAACGATCAAACCGATCCCATTGCGCTTGGATACCTGATGTTGGGCTTTGGGGTGATATTGGCATGACACAGGTTGCTTGTCTTGTGGAGCCTAACTTTGTGTTGGACACCCGAACAGGCGTCTTCTTTTACACCTCGGAGGAGTATAATTCCGACTTTACGCTCCTATCCTGTTGACTGTCAAGACCTGCCTCAGAAAAATACACCCCAATGGAAACTGCAAACACACCTAAGAACCGCAAGGCCATAGAGGCGTAGAGAAGCCAACCGCATCGCTCGCGCCTCCTTGCGGCAGATGCGGTTTACTAAACTCTGCCGCCTCTATGATCCATTAACCCACTGCCGCCCGTCCCGCTCCAGTAACTCGTCGGCTTCTTTCGGCCCCCAAGACCCGGCGGCGTAATTGGGAAACGATCTCGGCGGCAGGGCTTTCCAAATATCCAATAAAGGTTGAATCAAAGCCCAGCCGGCTTCCACCATGTCCGCCCGCTGGAACAGCGTCGCGTCGCCGATCATGCAATCGTACAGCAGCCGCTCGTAGCCGGTGTTCGGGGTCGAGCCGAAATAATCCTCGTAGTCGAAATCCATCTTCACCACCCCTAAGTTCATCAGCGGCCCCGGCACCTTGGCGCCGAATTCCAGCGAAATGCCTTCGTTGGGCTGGAGGCGGATGACCAGCCGGTTGTTTTGCAAATGGTCGATGGAGGTGTTGCGGAACAGCACAAACGGCGCGCGGCGGAACTGGATGACAATCTCCGTGGTGCGCTTCGCCATGCGCTTGCCAGTGCGCAGATAAATCGGCACGTCGGCCCAGCGCCAGTTGTCAATCATCAGCTTCATCGCGACAAACGTCTCGGTCTTCGAGTCTTTGGCGACCTTCTCCTCGCTGCGATAGCCCGGCACTTTCTCCCCGTCAAAAAAACCTTCCGCATACTGCCCGCGCGCGGTTTTGTTCAGCACGTCTTCCGGGCTGGGAATCTGCACCGCCCGCAAGACCTTGGTCTGCTCGTCGCGCACCGCGTCGGCCTCGAACGAAATCGGCGGCTCCATCGTCACCAGGGACAGCACTTGCAACAAATGGTTGGGCACCATGTCGCGGATCGCCCCGGCGTTTTCGTAATAAGGGCCGCGCCGCTCGACGCCGACCGTTTCCGCCGCCGTGATCTGGATATGGTCGATATACTGGCGGTTCCAAATCGGCTCGAAGATATTATTGGAGAAGCGGAACACCATGATGTTCTGCACGGTTTCCTTGCCCAGGTAATGGTCGATGCGGTAGATCTGCCGTTCCTTTAGCACTTGCTTGATTTCGATGTTCAGCGCCTTGGCCGATTCCAGATCGTGGCCGAAAGGCTTTTCGATAATCACCCGCCGCCATTGCCCGCTTTCCTCCTTGGCCATGCCGGAGTTGCCGAGCTGGCGGATGATCTCGCCGAAAAAGCTCGGCGCGGTCGCCAGGTAATAGAAATAATTGTCGGCGCTGGCGGTTTTGCCGCCGGCCTGGTAACACAGATCGCGCAAGCGCCAATAGAAATTCTCGTCGCGGAAATCCCCCTGCACATAATAAATGTGCCGTTCCAGCCAGGCCCAAACCTCGTCGTCCACCTCGCTCAAAGCATAGGTTTTGATGTCTTTGGCAAGCTGTGCGCGGAATGACTCGGTGGTGAGCGGGTCGAAGGCCGCGCCGATCAGCGCGAATTTGCGCGACAGCAGTTTCGCCTTGGCCAGGTTGTACAAGGCGGGGATCAATTTGCGCTTGGTCAAATCCCCGGTCGCGCCGAAGATGACCATGACGCAGGAGTCGCCGCCGGGCTTTCCCTGCGCCGGATGAGGCGCGTTGGGATCATTGTCGCTCATGAGGTTTCCCCATGCCCGCCGAATTCATAACGCATGGCCGACACCACTTTGCAGGCGAAGCCGTCCTGCCCGCGCGAGCTGAAACGTTGGAACAGCGCGGCGCTCAACACCGGCGCGGGCGTGCCCTCGTCGATGGCGGCGGCCACGGTCCAGCGCCCTTCCCCGGAGTCGGACACCGAGCCTTTGAACTTGTCCAGATCCGGGCTTTTCGCCAGGGCGTTGGCAGTCAGATCCAGCAGCCAGGACGACACCACGCTGCCGCGCCGCCACAACTCGGCGATTTCGCCCAGCGGGAAGTCGTACTGGTAATGCTCGGGATGCTCCAGCGGCGCGGTCTCCGCGTCGGCCTTGCCCTCGGCCTTGCCGACATTGGCCCGGCGCAGGATGTTGAAGCCCTCGGCGTAGGCCGCCATCATGCCGTACTCGATGCCGTTGTGAACCATCTTGACGAAATGCCCGGCCCCGACTTCGCCGCAATGCAGATAACCCTGCTCGGCGGTGGCCCCGTCCGCCGCCTGGCGGCTAGCGGTTTCGGGGACGTTGCCTTTGCCGGGGGCCAGGGCTTGGAAGATCGGATCAAGATAGGCCACCGTGTCCGGCTTGCCGCCAATCATCAAGCAATAGCCGCGCTCCAGCCCCCACACCCCGCCGCTGGTGCCGACATCGACATAATTCACGCCGGCCGGCGCCAGCGCCTTCGCCCGGCGGATGTCTTCGACATAATGCGAATTGCCGCCGTCGATGACGATGTCGCCTTTTTCCAGCAGGCCTTCCAGCTTTTCCAGCGTGCTGTCGACGATCGCCGCCGGCAGCATCAGCCAGACCACGCGGGGCGCGGGCAAGGACGCGACCAGCGCTTGCAAGGAATCGGCGGTGATGGCCCCTTCTCCGCCCAAGGCTTGCACCGCCTGGGTGTTCAGGTCGAACGCCACGCATTCATGCCCAGCTCGCATCAAACGGCGCACCATGTTGGCCCCCATGCGGCCCAGCCCTATCATGCCCAATCGCATCGTGAGTTTCTCCTCTTTTAAATGGAATTCAAAAATAGCGGGACATGGCCGAACTGGCTTAGGACACGCTGTCGTTGACTTAAGCCTGAGCAAGTGTGGGGCCAAGACTGGCGTGTATGTGGCTTCGGCCTGGCATTTTGTCGTCATTCCGCCAACTCGCGCCAAGGTGGCGCGGACAGGGCAAGGGCCGATGGCGCGGTAGGATTCCGGAGGGAAACACTATATTTAACACGGGGCGGGAAAGCGGATCGCGCCAGGGCGGCTTGATCGGCTTAAGCCGTCCGGGAATGTGGATGGTATGGCACAATGCCGCTTTGCGTTTGTCGTAAAGCCGACAATGGCTTTTTTTGCCTGGTTTGCGCACAATACCGCTTGTCCCCTTCCGCCTAGCCCAAGGCCCGCCATGACGACGCTGTACTATACCCACCCCAGTTTTCTCAGCCATGACACCGGCCTAGGCCATCCGGAAAGCGCCTTGCGCCTGCGGGCCGTCGAAGCGGTGTTGAGGCGACCCGAATTCGCCGGCCTCATCAGAAAAGAAGCCCCGCCCGCCGACATCGCGCAGATTCTGCGGATTCACACCCAGGCCCATGTCGACAAGCTGCTGGCGGCGATCCCCCGGCAAGGCGTCGTCCACCTCGACCCCGACACGCCGGTCTCGCCTGGTTCCGGGGACGCCGCGCTGCGCGCCGCCGGAGCGGTCTGCGCGGCGGTGGACGCAGTATTCGTCGGCGAGGGCAAAAACGCCTTCTGCGGCGTGCGCCCGCCGGGCCACCACGCCGAATCCGCCCATGCGATGGGCTTTTGCCTGTTCAACAACATCGCCGTCGCCGCCGAGCATGCCCGCCACGCCCACAGGATCAAGCGCGTCGCCATCGTCGATTTCGATGTGCATCACGGCAACGGCACCCAGCATGCGTTCGACAAAAACCCCGACGTGCTCTACGCCTCCACCCACCAGCATCCCTGGTATCCCGGCACGGGCCTGGCCTCCGAGACTGGCGTCGGCAATATTTTCAACGCGCCTTTGGCCGCAGGCAGCGGATCGGCGGAATTCCGCGCCGCGATGGAGGGGAAGATATTGCCCGCCGTGGATCGCTTCAAGCCGGAGTTGATTTTGGTTTCCGCCGGTTTCGACGCGCACAAAGACGACCCGTTGGCTTCGTTAAACCTGCTCGAAGACGATTTCGCCTGGATCACGCGGGAATTGCTCAAGCTGGCCGGGCGGCATTGCGGCGGCAAACTAGTTTCGACTTTGGAAGGCGGCTATAACTTGGAGGCTTTGGGGGAAAGCGCGGGGGCGCATGTGTGGGAGTTGTTGGCGGCGATGTAGGCCGAAATAAGCGCAGCGTTTCCGGCAAACCGAAGCGCGATGGAGTTTGCAACCAATGCTGTTAAGCTAAGCCGTTCGTGGTGAGCCCTTCGACTACGCTCAGGAGAGCCCTGTCGAACCATGAACGGCTTAACTCTCAGTAAGTTGGGATTTTCCGTTCACCCTTCGACAAGCTCAGGGCGAACGGAAAATCCCTAACTTAACGGCATTTGCTGCAAGCCCCGTCCGGCTTCGGGTACTCCCACCGCCTTGGTTCAAAATGAGAATTGCTGTGAAATTGTCGTTTGCTTGACAGAACTGCGGAAACCATGATATGAGGCGCTCACCCTGCCTTATTTTTTGCAGGGGATTTTCACTCATTGATTCAACAAGGAGACATGTCATGAGATCCTTTTCACTTCACTTCACTTCACTTCACTTCCTAGCCTAGCTTTGCTGGCTGGCGTGGCCTTGGCTCCGTCCGCTCACGCAAGCTCGTATAGCTTTGTCAGCTTGGATGTGCCGGGGGCCAGTGATTCTTTCGTCACCGGTATCAACAATAGTGGGCAGATTGCTGGTTATTACAGCAATTCCGGTTCAGGCAGTCCAGAACATGGTTTTATCTATAACGGCGGGATATTTACTCTCTTTGATGCGCCGGGTGCCACTGCGACTGTGGCTACGGGTATCAACAATGGCGGACAGGTCGTAGGCTATTACAACTCTGCCAGTGGCACCAATGGTTTTACCTACAATGGCACTACGTTCACCAGCTTCCATGCGCCAGGCTCCGTAACCCTGGCTTTAGGCATCAACGACAGCGGGCAGATTGTCGGGCAAACCTACGATGATGCTTGTTGTCGACATGGTTTTTTCGACAATGGTGGCGTGTTTACTGTCTTCAATTTGCCGGGGTCTAGTCAAACCACTGCCTATGGCATCAACAATAATGGGCAAATTGTCGGCGGGGTCGAAGATGCCAGTGGAACCCATGGTTTTATCGACAATGGTGGCGTATTCACCACCATTGATGTGCCGGGTGCCATCGGGACTGACGCCATAGGCATCAACAACAAAGGGCAGGTTGTCGGCCTGTATGCGGATGCCAACAATTTCTATCATGGTTTTGTCTACGACGGCGGCGTATTTACTACCTTGAGTTTACCTGGGCAGGTGTGGACTGAAGTCATGGGCATCAACGACGTTGGGCAGATTGTCGGTAAAACTCTAGACGCCAACGGCCATTATCACGGTTTTTTCGCTTCCCCTGTCCCCATCCCCGCTACCCTCTGGCTTTTTGGCATCGGGTTGGCCGTTTGGCGAGCCTTTGGACGCCGCCAAGGTAAAACAGCGGCTTAGGCTGAAATAGGAAGAGAGTTCCCGGTATCCGCGCGGGCTGAGAAAAGGGATAACATCGCTTTAAGCGATGTTATCCCTGAGCAAGCAAACCCGCCAACGCCGCCTCGACCCGCCCCAGCGCGCCGCGGCCGGCCTCGACGAAGCGCCGACCGTTCCCGCCCATCCTGCGGCGGACTTCCGCATCTTGCAGCCATTCGCCGACCCGCAAGCCCAGTTCCTCCGCGTCCTTCACCCGCGCCGCGCCGTCCGCTTCCAGCAAGCGCCGACCGGCCTCCTCGAAATTGAACATGTGCGGGCCGAACACGACCGGCAGGCCGACCAGGGCGGGCTCCAAGACATTGTGCCCGCCCACCGGCACCAGGCTGCCGCCGACGAAGGCGATGTCGGCGGCCGCATAAAACAGCCGCAATTCGCCCAGCGTATCCAGCAGGAACACCTCGGCGTTTGCCGCGCTCTCCCCTAGGCTGCGGCGGGCCAGGCTGAAACCTTCGGCCTGGCAAAGCTGCGCCACTAGCTCAAACCGGGGCGGATGCCGGGGGGCCAATGCCAACAGCAAACGGGGGTGTTCCGCGCGCAGCCGGGCGAACGCCTGCAACACCAAAGCCTCCTCCCCTTCATGGGTGCTGGCGGCGATCCAGACCGGGCGTGTCCCGAACAATGAATCCCGCAGCGCGGCGGCTTGCTGTTGGTAATCCGGCGGCAATTCCCAGTCGTATTTGATGTTGCCCGCCACCACCACAGTTTCCGGCCTGGCGCCCACACTCAGAAAGCGTCCGGCGTCGGCCTCGGTCTGCGCCGCGACCAGTTTGACGCAGGCCAGGGCGTCGCGGGTGAACTGGCCGAGCCTGCGATAGCCTTTGGCCGAGCGCGCCGACAGGCGGGCGTTGACGATGGCCAGCGGGATGCCGCGCGCGGCGCAGGCGTGGTAAAGATTGGGCCAGATTTCGGTTTCCATGATGACCGCCAGGCGGGGATTGAAGCGCCGGAGAAACCGCGCCACGCCGTCGGGCAGGTCGTAGGGAAGATAGACATGGGCCACCGCCTCGCCCAGCACGGCCTGGACGCGGGCCGAGCCGGTGGGCGTGGTGGTGGTCACCAGCAGAGGGTGGTCGGGGAAGCGCCGGGCCATCGCCCGGATCAACGGGAACGCCGCCTCGGCTTCGCCGACGGACACGGCGTGGAACCAGATCGCGCCTGGGCGGGGATCGGCCCCGCCATAGCCCAGGGCGAAACGCTCGTTCCAGCGCTGCCGGTAAGCGGGTTCGCACCGGCCGCGCCAGAACGAGCGCGCCAAGACCAGCGGCGTCGCCGCGTAAAACAGAAGCGTGTAGAGCAACCGCACGGGCGCCTGTTCCGTCGAGGATAGGCGGGCCGCTTACCGGCCTGCGGCCCGCGCGGCCAAAGAGCGCAAAGCCTTAACTCGCCGCGACTTTCACCGACAGCGTGCCATCCAGGTCGGCATGCAGATGCAGCCTGACTTCGTATTCGCCCACTTGGCGGATCGGGCCGTTGGGCAGGCGCACTTCGTGCTTTTCCAGCTTGACGCCGGAGGAGGCGACCGCGTCGGCGATGTCCTTGGCGGTCACGGAGCCATACAAGCGGCCTTCCTCGCCCGCTTTCTGGGTGATGGTCACCGCCAGAGTGCCCAGCACCTCGGCGCGAGCCTGCGCGGCGGCCAATTCGGCGGCGGCCTTTTTCTCCAGCTCCGCCCGGCGCTGCTCAAACTCGGCCAGCTTTTCAGCCGAGGCGCGCACCGCCTTGCCTTTCGGGATCAGAAAGTTGCGGCCATAGCCCGGTTTAACGGTGACCTTGTCGCCCAGGTTGCCCAGTTTGGCGATTTTTTCGAGAAGAATGATTTCCATTGTGTGCAAAGCCTCAAATCGTTACTAATTCGGAATGTTTGTTGTTTCAATCCACCAGCCGCCCCGCGGCTTGCTCAAACTTGCCTGGAACGCTTGCGCCAGTCCAGCCACGCGTCGCTAAAGCCCAGCAATACGGTGGGGGGCAGCACAAACTGCGGCATGACCAGCAGCGCGATGTAAACCCCGACGACCCAGAACGTCTTGCCGCCTAGCAAGGCGTGCAGCACGGAGAATCCGCCTATCGTATAGAGCATCAAAAACACGATGCACAGGTTCCAGGCGATTTCCGCCAACACGCCGCCGCCCAGCATGCCCGCCGCGAAACAGGCCAGCGCCGCGTAGGCCAAGCCGGCATGCAGGCGCATCCCTACGAACTCGCGCCTGAATCCGCCGGGATTGAACAGGACGGCCTGTTGCCAGCGGGCGATCAGCAGCGCCAAGATGACGCTCATGACCGAGCCTCCCGCCATCGCCCCCGTCAAATAGGGCGCGAACAAATCCGGCACTTGCGCCAAGCTCGCGGGGTCGAAATCCGGCGGCGCGTTTTCCAGCATGGAGCGCACGAACTCGCGCAAACGCTCCCGCCACAGCCCGACCGGGTCATCGACCAGCAGATAGGCGCCGAAGACGGCCACCAAGCCCAGTCCTGTGGCGGCTTCCAGCGCCCATTCCAGGCGTCGGCTCGCCCGTAACAGCAGCGCCGCCGGCCACACCGGCAACCACAGCAACAGCCCGTAGACGGCGGCGGCCGACGCGTCGCCCGCCAGCAGGACGCCGCCTAGCCCCAAGCTCAACAGCGCAAGCAGCAGCACCCAGGCGCTTTCCTTCGCCCCGTGGCGCAAGGCCACCAAGGCCAGCGCCGCGCTGCTGAACAAGCTCAACGGAGGGAACATCAGCGAGGCGACAGCCAGGCCGCAGATCACGGCCAGGGCCTGGAACCTCCCCCGCAGGGCGAAAGCCGCCAAGGATCGCATCGCGCTTGGATTCTCGCCTAGGGGCCCGGCGGCGGTGGCCGCTTACTGGGGATGCGAATCGCAGAACGGCAGCAGCGCCAAAAAGCGCGCGCGCTTGATGGCCGTGGCAAGCTGCCTTTGGTATTTCGCCTTGGTGCCGGTGATGCGGCTGGGGACGATTTTTCCGGTTTCGGAGATGAACTCCCGCAGGGTGTCCAGATCCTTGTAGTCGATTTCCTTCACGCCCTCGGCGGTGAAGCGGCAAAATTTTCTGCGTTTGAATTGACGGACCATGTTGATTCTCTATGAAGTTATCGGGTGTGAGCGACGGATGCCTAGACCGGAACCGGGGCGGCCTCTTCGGCCAAAACCACTTCCTCTTCGCCTTCGTCGGGCTTGATGACCTCGACTTCGGCCTGGCCGGAGCGCGACAGCGCCGAAGGCTCGGTGACGGCTTCGTCGCGCAGCAAGGTCAGGCTGCGCAGCACCGCGTCATTGAAGCGGAAGCCGCTTTCCAGCTCGTCCAGCGTGGGCTGGTCGACTTCGATGTTCATGAGGACGTAATGGGCCTTCTGGACTTTGTTGATGGGGTAGGCCAACTGGCGGCGGCCCCAGTCTTCCAGGCGGTGGATCGCGCCGGCGGCGCCTTCGATGAGGGCGCGGTAGCGCTCGATCATCGCCGGCACCTGCGCGCTCTGGTCGGGATGGACGAGGAAAACGATTTCGTAGTGACGCATGAATGCTCCTTTCGGATTGGAAAGCCTTCCGCCTAGCGGTAAGGCAAGGAGAGATGGCCGTTGTGCGGCCACCGCTTAAAGCCCCCCACTATACTAAAGCGGCGGTGGGTAGACAAGATAAAAGCGATATTAAAACAGAGGCGGCCCAGGCCTACCGTTCAGCCATCGGCGACACACAAGTTTGGTTGCGCCAATTTTGCTTGGCGGCGCAAAGCTGCCGGCTGGCCAGCTCGACGAGGCTGTCGGGGTCAACGTCAACCTGCGCCTGGGTCAAAGCCCCGCCAATGCTGACCGTCACCCAGGGAGACACGGGTGAAGCGCCATGGGGGATGCCCAGGGCTTCGACGATGGCCCGCATGTCTTCGGCGACCCGCCGCACGTCCTCGCCGTTGGCGGCGGCCAGCAAAGCGGCAAACTCCTCCCCGCCAAACCGGGCCACGAAATCGCCAGCCCGGTTGATCGATTCATACAGCGCCCTGGCGATTTTGCGCAGGCAGTCGTCGCCGGCCAAATGGCCGTGGGCGTCGTTGTAGCCTTTGAAATGGTCCACATCGATCATCAACAGCCCCAGCGTGACGCCGGAGCGCGCCGCCCGCCGCCACTCGATGTCCAGCCGCTCGTCGAAGGCGCGGCGGTTGGGAATCCCGGTCAGCCCATCCAGGCGGGAGAGGTTTTCAAGGATCTCGCGCTGGAGCTTGAGTTCCAGGTGGGTCTTGACCCGCAGCTTGACGATGGCCTCGTTGAACGGCTTGGTGATGTAATCCACCGCTCCCAGCTCCAAGCCCCGGATCTCGCTGTCCACGTCGGCCAGGGCGGTGACGAAGATGACCGGGACGCCCCGCAGCATGGGATCGGCCTTCATCAACCGGCAGACTTCATAGCCGTCCATGTCCGGCATCATGGCATCGAGCAGAATCAGATCCGGGGGATAGTGTTCGGCGATCTTCAGAGCCCGTTGCCCACTGGTGGCGGTCGAGATGACGATGCCGTCTTCGGCCAGGATGCTGGAGAGGACGCGGATGTTGTCAGGGACGTCGTCGACAATGAGGATGCGCATCGGAAACTCCCTTTCCGCCGCGGGAAACGCCGGACGCACCACCATCCCCGCCAGCATGTTATTGAGAACGCGGAGATTGTCCGCAGGATCGTTGACAATCAGAATGCGCATAATTAATCCCTGTTTTGATTGCTAGATTAGTAAATAATATAACATAGGCGTCCATTTGCATGGCGCGACCTGCGCCGCTTCCACCATCCATATGGGTATTACCAAAGTCCTCATAGGCTCATTGAATGGCTAAATTCGTTTACGCGTTGGCCCTGCTGGGCTGCTCGCTAGGGATGGCGGCGCTGGGCGCGCTGGTTTGGCGGTGGCACCGGCGGGAGTCCGTGGCGCGCCGCTATGTTTTGTTTGTCGCGCTAGCGGCCATATGGCTATTGCTGCATGCCTCGGAAACCGTGTCCGACCAAGTCGGCCCGCGCTTTCTCATCGCGCAGTTGCGCTGGGCGTTGGCGGCGTTTTTTCACGTCGTCTATCTGGCGATGGTGCTGGACTTCTGCGGGCACCACCGCTGGCTGCGGCCGCGCCGGTTTGCCCCGCTGCCGGCAATCGCCGCCATCATTGCCGTGCTGAGCCTGACCAGCCGCTGGCATCCTTGGTTCGTCACCGATTTCCGCCTGGTGGACGCCGGTTTCCGCAGCGTGCCGCAATTTACCCGGCAGGCAGGCTTTTGGATTTTCCAGATCCACATGAATGTGTTGATGGTCGTGGCCTTGGCCGTCCTGGTCGGCGCGATGCGGCAAGGGACGGCCTTGTTCCGCCACCAGGCCTTCCTGCTGTCGCTGGCCTGGATGGTTCCGAACTTGACGAATATCTTTAACCAGCATTACCGGGAGTTCGTGTTTGGCGGCGTCAACCTCACCCCTTTCAGCAGCGTCATTTTCTTGCTCCTCACCGCCTGGGCGCTGTTCCGCCATAGGCTGTTCGACCTCGCGCCGGTGGCCCGCGCGGCGGTCATGGAAAGCGTGCCCGACGCGGTCCTCGTCTTCGACGCCCTGGGACGGCTCAGTGACCTCAACCCAGCGGCCCAGCGGTTGCTGGGCTTGGCCAACCACTGGCTGGGCCAACCTGCGGGGCGTGTCCTCTCCGCCTGGCCGGAAGCGCTTGAAGGGCTTGGCAATGCTGATGAACAGCAGATCTCCCTGGCCACGAAAGACGCCCTCCCGCGAAACTTGGATGGCCGACTGTCGCCGCTGCATGGCCGCAACGGGGAATTTTGTGGCCAAGTGTTGATTCTGCGCGACGTCACCGCCCAAAAGGCGGCGGAAGAGCGCTACCGCCAACTGCTGGAGTGCAATCCGTTGGGGATGACCGTCGTCGATACCGCCACCGGCATGATCGTCTATGCCAACCAGAAGGCCATCGATTTGCTGGAGGCATCGCGTGAACAAGTCATAGGCTCGGCGGCGGTGAGTTACTACGCAAACCCAGCCGACCGCGAACGAACCACTTCGCTGTTTGCCCAGCAAGGCCATCTGGCCGATTATGAGGTTCTCCTCAAGTCCGCGTCAGGCCGGACGGCCTGGTGCCTGATGACGACGACCCCGACAATTTACGACGGCAGGCCGTGCAATGTCTCTTCCATCCTGGACGTCACCGAACGCAAGCAGGCCGAAGCGATACTGCGGGCCAAGGCGCAAACCGAGGCCGTCGAGCGGCAGCAGCGGGCCATCCTGGAACATCTCCCGGTGGGGGTCATCGTCACCACCGGGCCGAAACACAAGATCCTTTATCAGAACCCGCGCTTCGAGGCGATGTTCGGCTACACCATTGAAGAAATCCCGGACGCGGCCCATTGGTGGCCCCTGGCCTACCCCGACCCCGGCTACCGCCAGTCTCTACAGGAAGAATGGGGCCGGTGGATGGCCCGATTCGTTGATGGAGAGAAAGAGCTTGAGCCCATGGAAGTCACCATCACCACCCGCGACGGCGCCACTAAACAGGTGGGTGTGCATATCAGCGCCATGGACGAGCTTTACTTCCTCACTTTCATCGACCTGACCGAACGCAAGCAGGCGGAAGAGGCGCGGCGGGAGCGGGACGCCGCCGAGGCGGCCAACAAAGCCAAATCGCGCTTTTTGGCCAATATGAGCCACGAAATCCGCACCCCGCTGAACGCCATCTTGGGCTTTGCCCAAGTCCTGGAGCGGGACGCAGGCCTGGACACCGCCCAACGGGACAAGCTCGCCACCATCCGCCGCAGCGGCGAGCATCTGCTGGAGCTGATCAACGACATCCTCGACATGGCGAAGATCGAAACCGGCCGGCTGACCCTTCGGCTCCAAGCCTTCGACCTGTCACAGCTCGTCAGCGAAGCGGGAGGCTTGTTCAGGCAGCGCGCCCACGAACGCAGGCTTGCGTTGAGCGTCGAAGCGGACGAGCTGCCCCAGTTTGTCACTGGCGACGAGACCAAGCTGCGGCAGGTTTTGATCAACCTATTGTCCAACGCCGTCAAGTTCACCTCTGAAGGCTCGGTGAGGCTGCGCGTCGAAGCACAAACCACTGGCGGCGTCCGCTTCAGCGTGGCCGACACCGGCATGGGGATCGCCGCCGCCGAAATGGGGCGGCTGTTCGAGCCGTTCAGCCAGACCGCCAGCGGACTCAAAGTGCAAGAGGGAACCGGCCTTGGCCTGGCCATCAGCCGCCAGTTCGTGCGGCTGATGGGCGGGGAACTGGAGGTGGCAAGCACACCGGGACAAGGAAGCTGCTTCTCGTTTGCGCTGCCGCTAGCCGTGGTGGAAACGGCCAAGTTGGAGGCAAGCAGCCAAACCGAGCTTCCGGTGGCCGGCTTGGAGCCTGGACAGCCAAGCTGCCGCATCCTCATCGCCGACGACCAGGCCAACAACCGGGTGCCGTTGCGGGATTTGCTGGACTCGCTAAACCCGAGCCCGCCAGTGTTGGAATTCCGCGAGGCGGCCGACGGGCGCGAAGCGGTGACGATCTGGAACGAATGGCAACCCCACCTGGTGTTTATGGACATGCGCATGCCGGTGCTTCCGGGCGAGGAGGCGGCCCGGCAAATCAAAGTCCAGATGGCTGCGCGGCCTGGCACCGTGCGGACGGTGATCGTCGCCCTCGCCGCCGGTTCTTTCGACGATGAACGCGGGCATTTCCTCGCCTGCGGCTGCGACGAGCTTGCCCGCAAGCCATTTCGCGCCCAGGAGTTGTTTGCCATCCTGCAACGCTGCGGCCTGCGTCTGATCCGCGGCCCGAAGCCTCCGGAGCCGGTCGCCGCATTGCCCTCCTCTGAATTGGCCCGCCGCCTGGCGCGATGCCCGGCGGACTGGCTGGCCGCATTGCGCGCCGCCCTGGACTGCGGCAATTCCAGCAAAATCAGCGCCCTTGTCGAACAGATCCGGAATCGGGACGCCGCCCTCCACGCAGCCCTGGCAAAATGGGCCTATGACTGCGACCACGAGGCGATCATCGCGCTGTTCGAGGGGGTCCCGCCGGATCGAGGCTCTCCAGCCGAGTTGTAAAGCCAGCAGGCAAATAAAAATGCCTGTCGCACGGCGTGGCTTTAATGCCGCAGGTTGCAAAAAGCAAAACCTTCACTTGAGCTTCTTCCCCCAAGCCTCGTCCAAGCGCTTGGCCGACACCGGATAAGCGGTTTTCAGAGGCTGGGCGAACAGCGAAACCCGGAACTCCTCCAACATCCAGCGGTAAGCGTCGCGCTCCGGCGCGGTTTTGTCCTTGCCCGACGCCACCCGGTCCCAATATTTTTTCAGCCACGGGGCGATTTCGGCGAGTTGCCGGCTGTCGCGGCCTGGATCTTGGACGGATTTTTCCAGGCGGTACTGGATGGCTTTCAAGTATCGCGGCAGTTCTTTTAAAAAAGGATAGGGCGTGGCGGCGATGAACCCGGAATAAACCAACAGCGCCAATTGCGCCTTCATGTCCTGGGCAGCGGGGTCGTTGCGGTTTTTCAGCGTCCGCAGGTTGCCGTTGTAAAGGTTTAAAATCTCGTCGGCGATTTTAGCGTTGGCGTTGCCGACGGGCACCACTTCCCGCCGGCATTCCTCCAGGCGACGGTCGAAAGCCGGCTGGGTGCGGATGTCGGGGTGGCCGTCCAGATACAACGCCGCCATGATGCGGTCTAGCACGTCCTCGCGCAAATCCCGGCCCGGCTGGAATTCCGGATACAGGAACGGATGCTTCGGCAACTGCCGGTAAGCCAGTTCGGCGGGGGCGGTGACCGTCAGATTCTTGCGCAGGTATTTCAATTCCTTGGCCATCGCCAGGCGGAACAAGCGCACCAGGCCGCGCTCCTGGGCGGCGGCGGCTTTCTCTTCGGTGTCGAACACCCGCAGCCCCACCGTCGCGCCTTCGTCCACCAGCGCAGGGAAGCCGTGGATCTGGCCGGACTGGTAACGATCCGGCAAGTCGCCAAAATCCCATTCCTTGCGGCCCGTCAACGCCAATTCCTCCTGCGCCAATTCCTTGAAGTTTTCCACCGCCTCCGCTTCGTGCCGCTGTTTCAACGCGTTCAGGTCGTGGGCGCGGGCGACCACCACCTTGGCGTCGTCCACCAAGGCGAAATTCATCCGCAAATGCAGCGGAATCCCCTCCTCGCTCCATTCTTTTTCGAGGATCGTGAAGCCTTCGATGCGCCTCAACGCCGCGCTGATTTGCTGGGTCAGCCTGCCCTGGCCGAAATCGAGCTGCGGCAGCACTTTGTCGGCGTAGTCGGGGGCCGGGACGAAATGCTTGCGGGTTTGCTTGGGCAGGTTTTTGATCAGCGCCACGACCTTCTCCCGCAACAGCCCGGGCACCAGCCATGCGAAAGGCTCCGGCGGCAATTGGTTGAGCAAGTGCAGCGGGATGATCGCGGTGACGCCGTCGTCCTCGTGCCCCGGCTCGAAACGGTATTCCAGCGGAATGCGGATATCGCCAATTTTGATGTCGTCGGGGAAATTGCGGTTGTCCAGCCCCTCCTCTTCTTTGCGGGTAATGTCCTCGCGGGTCATCTTCAACAAGTTGGGATGGGCTTTCTCCGCCTTTTTGCGCCAAACCTCGAAACTGACGCCGCTGACCACTTCTTCGGGCAGGCGGGCGTCGTAAAACTGGTAAATCCATTCCTCGTCGGCGACCAAATCCACCCGCCGGCCTTTCTGTTGTAGATAATCCGCCGCCGCCAGCAATTCGCGGTTGTGGATGAAAAACGGCGCTTTGCTGTCGTATTCCATTTCCACCAAGGCCGAGCGGATGAAGATTTCCCGCGCCATCTTCGGATCGACATTCTCCAAAGGCACCCGGCGGCCATTGGCGATGGTCAGGCTGAACAGGGTGACTTTCTCCAACACCCCGGCCCGCGCCGCTTTTTTCTCCCAGTGCGGCTCATGGTAGGTTTTTTTCACCAGATGCGCGCCGCACTGCTCGACCCATTCCGGCTCGATCTTGGCGACGGTGCGCGCGAACACCTTGGTGGTTTCGACTTGTTCGGCGGACATGATCCATTTGGGCCGCACTTTGAACAGCGAAGAGCCCGGCCAGATCTGGCATTTAAGCCCGCGCGCACCGAGATACTCCGAGCCTTCCTGCTTGAAGCTGACATTCGACAGCAAACCGGTCAGCAGCGGCTTGTGAATCTCGCCATAGCCCGACGGGGCCATATTGAAACGCAACGCCAGCTCGCCCTTGGCGACTTGCATGATCTGCTGGTGGATGTCCTCCCATTCCCGCAGCCTTAAATAAGACAAAAAACTGTCCCGGCAATATTGACGCAATTTGCTGTTGGACAGATGTTTTTTCTGCTCTTGGAAATCCGTCCAAATTTTCAGAAAACTCAGAAAATCCGAGTTTTCATCCTTGAAGCGGGCATGCCGCTGATCTGCCACCTGCGCCTTGTCCGTAGGTCGGTCGCGCGGATCTTGCAGGCTCAGCGCGGACACGATAATCGCCACTTCGGTCAGGCTGTTCTCGTCCGAGGCCGCCAGCAGAATCCTCGCCAAGCGCGGATCGACCGGCAGCTTGTACAACTTCTTGCCAATCTCCGTCAGCCTGCGCTTGTCATCGACGGCGTTGATTTCCTGCAAAGTTCGCAAGCCGTCGCGCACCATGCGCTCGTCGGGCGGCTCCAAGAACGGGAAATCCCCTAAATCGCCCAGGCCCAGCGCCTTCATTTGCAGGATGACCGCGGCCAGGTTGGTGCGCAGGATTTCCGGCTCGGTGAATTCCGGGCGGCTCAGATAATCCGCCTCCGAATACAAGCGGATGCACACGCCCGGCCCCACGCGCCCACAACGGCCGGCGCGCTGGTTCGCCGAAGCCTGCGAGATGTTCTCAATCGGCAGGCGCTGCAGTTTGCTGCGGTGGCTGTAGCGGCTGATACGGGCGTGGCCGGCGTCGATGACCGAGCGGATGCCGGGCACGGTCAGCGAGGTTTCCGCGACGTTGGTGGACAGCACGATGCGGCGCTTTTTATGCGGCTTGAAGATCTGCTCCTGTTCCGAATTGGACAGGCGCGAGTACAAAGGCAGGATTTCGCAATCCACCGGATGGTGTTTGCGCAGCGATTCGGCGGTTTCCCGGATATCCCGCTCACCGATCAGGAACACCAAGATGTCCCCGGTCGATTCGCGGTGCAACTCGTCCACCGCCGCCAATATTCCCCGCTGCAAATCGTCCCCGGTCTCGTCGCCCTCCTCGGCTTCGGGGATGGGTCGGTAGCGGATTTCCACCGGATAGGTGCGCCCCGACACATTGATGATCGGCGCGTTGTCGAAATGCCGCGAAAACCGCTCCGGATCGATCGTCGCGGAGGTCACGATCAATTTGAAATCCGGCCGCCGCGGCAGCAGCCATTTCATATAACCGAGCAGAAAGTCGATGTTCAGGCTGCGCTCGTGGGCCTCGTCGATAATCAGCGTGTCGTACTGGTCGAGGAAGCGGTCGTTCTGGGTTTCCGCCAGCAAAATGCCGTCGGTCATCAGTTTGACCAGGCTCTCCGGGCTGGTGTGGTCGCTGAAGCGCACTTTGAACCCCACCGCCTTGCCCAAGGGCTGCTTCAACTCCTCGGCGATGCGGTTGGCCACGCTGCGCGCGGCGATGCGGCGCGGCTGGGTGTGGCCGATGTAGCCGGCTACGCCCCTGCCCGCCTCCAGGCAAATTTTCGGCAACTGCGTGGTCTTGCCCGAGCCGGTCTCGCCGCAGACGATGACCACCTGGTGCTTCAAAATGGCCTGGAGGATGTCATCCTTCTTCTCGGCCACCGGCAGATCGCCCGGATATTCCAGCTCCGGGACGCTGTCCGCCCGCGCCTTCCGGGCCTTGGCCGACTCGTCCAGCCGGGCTTGCAGCTCTGCCAGCGGGCCGGCCACGTCCTTGCCGGCTTTGTGGTCGGCCTTTAGCCGGTCCAAGGTTCGGCGCAGGCGGTGCTGGTCTTTGCGCAGGGATAGCGGGATGAGGTTTTCTAGGGGTTTGAAATCGGCGGGCATTGGAAAATCGGCATTCTTCATAGAGGGGCCGGGGTCGGCCTGATTCGCAATAAGCGGGCCATGTTAGCGCATGCGCCCCCTTAGGCCAACCGCGGCGAGACAGGCGTCCGGCGCCATCGCGCGCTGTGGCGTCCAGGGCCGCGGCAGCCCCGGCAAGGAACAAGAAATTCAATGGCAATGGCGCGACGCTTGGAAGCGCTTTAAGCCGCGTTGCCGCAGCCGTCGCGTGAAGTTTTTATTTTGACCTTGGTTTGCTGGCGTCTGCTGGCTTGAAATAATACTGTCACATTGACAGGGGTAATTCCCCTATCAAAAGGCGTTTTTGATAGGTAATATTACCCTGTCGCTTTACCGGCTGATAATGAGTATAATTGTGCGGGCGCTGGGGGCGCGCAAAGCTTGCGCATCGCGCCCCTGCCATGCCTTGTCTGAGAGTTCGCCGCGTTGATTGATAACAACAGCCCGCCGTCAGGAGAACGCCATGACCCAATACCAAGCCAATCTCTATCCCAAATCCGTCCCCAACCCCACCGTCGCCAACGCCGATGCCAGCCGCAAAAGCATCGGCGTTTGCTTTTCCGGCGGCGGTTCGCGCGCGCTGACTTGCGCCTGGGGGCAATTGATCGGTCTTTCCAGCGTGGCGCAGCCAGGCGGAAAGCGCTTGATCGACGACGTGCGCTATATTTCCTCAGTTTCCGGGGGGTCATGGGCGGCGGTTCTGTACACGTTCAGGCCGAACGCCATTTCCGACGATGTTTTCCTCGGCCCCGCTTACGCGCCGAACCAGCTCTATTACAACAGCAACGTGCCCGGCGGGCTGAACGTCAACACGATGGGCGCGTCAAGCCTGGGCAAAATCCCGCAAAATTTTTCCAACTTGTTTGATCCTGACCCTTTTAAAAATGTCTTCGCCGAGTTTATCACTATCACCGCGCTAAAAGGAATTTCCCTTACAAACTCCGCGAAATGGCTATGGATGTATGTCATCGGCCATAATGTCTTGGCCGATTTCAAACTTTACACCTATGTCAACTCGCTTTTCAAGCCACATGAAACCCCGTGGAACTACCCGGATGCGAAGTATTTCAGTCTTTCGGAAGCCTACGCCAACGCTAAAATATTCCCCGGCGGCAAAGCCCCCGCCCCCGGGTCTTTTGTTTATGCCCGCACCCTGCCGAGCGGCCAGCCGGCCGTCCCGATGTTGATTGTCAACGCCAATGTCGTCGGCAAAAGCCGCTTCGGCTCGCAGCTGGAAGGGCCCATCCAGATACCCGTCCAGTTTTCGCCGGTGGCGGGGGGGATTTACGGGGCAAATCCGCAAGTCAATGACGGAATCGGCGGCGGGGCGGTGGAATCCTTCGCCTTCAGTTCACAATTGTGGTCGCTGGCAAATGCGGGGCGGATCGTGGCCGATTTCCCCCGGGCCTGGTCACTGGTCGATATTACCGGCATTTCCAGCGCCTTCTACGCGGTGGCTCTGGCGGATCGCATGATGGAGGCCATCGCCGCTATGATGAAAATGGACGACAGCCAGATGCGGTTCCATTTAGGGAAATTCCAGATAGGCGGATCGTCGCTTAACCTGGGCGAGATAAGGAACGGCCTGGGCGGCTTGCTCCAAGAAGCTGTGCAGATGGTCGAGCAGGATTTCGTGCCGCAATATAATTATTGGCCGGTGAGTTCGGCCTCGCAAGGGGCGCGGGCCAACCAAAACACCGACTTCACGGATGGCGGCGACTTGGAAAACACCGGCGTCGCCGGACTGATCGCCCAAGTCCAGGGCCATCTGCGCAATATCATTGCCTTCGTCAACGGCTCCGAGGTGCTGGAGCAAGATGGCGGGCTGGTTTTCGCCGCCCAGCAAATGGCCCCGCTGTTCGGCGTTTGTTTCGATGAGCGCCAAGGCTTTAGAAACTACCTGGCGGACGGGGTCAACCCTTTCAGCCGCAAGATAGACCCGAAAGGGCTTTTGCAAATATTCGACAATTCCACCCGGGCGTTCGACGCCTTGCGCCAGGGCTTGTATGCGGCCAACGGTGCCGGCGCGGCCAGCAATCCGGCTTTCTTCCAGCAGCGGCTGCGGCTCGTCGATAACAGTCTGTTGGGGATAAAGGCTTCGCCCGATCCGGTCAACCTGCTGTGGGTGCAAAACGCCCGGGTCAATGCCTGGCAAAACCAACTCACCGACGCCGTGTTGAAGCAAAAAATCCAGCACGGACAGCAAGCGGGGCCGCTGGGCCAACTCGACGAGTTCGCCGAGTTTCCGTATTACAACACCTTCTTTAAAATCCACCAGACGGCGGCGGAAACTAACACCCTGGCGCAGATGTGGGCCTGGTGCGTGGGCAACCCCGCCAGCCCCTTGAACAAAGCCATCATCGACTTCTTCGCGGCGGCAGGCAGGTAGGCCCTGGTCGCGCGATGCTTGCTGGGCGGGTTGCTAAAAACCCGCTCGTCGCCTGTGGAAATCCCCCGCCGGGCAGCATTTTGCCCGCATTCCTTGTCCAACGCCCGGCGAAGCCGTGATTAAGCGGCGGCCAAGCTGATAAAATACCGCCAACCCCATCCGCAACACCCCGAGGTTTTAAGTTTATGAATCGCAGAAACACTGTCGGCGTCAAAGTCGGCCAGGTCCAGATCGGCGGCGGCGCGCCCGTCGTCGTCCAGTCCATGACCAACACCGACACCGCCGACATCGACGGCACCGTCCAGCAAGTCTACGAACTGGCCCGCGCCGGTTCGGAGCTGGTGCGTCTGACCGTGGACCGCGACGAGTCCGCCGCCGCCGTCGCGCACATCCGCGACAAGCTCGCCGCCAAGGGCTGCGAAGTGCCGTTGATCGGCGACTTCCATTTCAACGGCCACAAGCTGCTGGAGTCCTACCCGGACTGCGCCGAGGCGCTGGGCAAATACCGCATCAACCCCGGCAACGTGGGCCGGGGCTCCAAGCGCGACCCGCAGTTCGCGCAGATGGTCGAGTTCGCCTGCCGCTACGACAAGCCGGTGCGCATCGGCGTCAACTGGGGCAGCCTGGATCAAAGCGTGCTGGCGCGGCTGCTGGACGAGAACGCGCTGTTGGCCGAACCTAAGCCCCTGCCGGAAGTCATGCGCGAGGCGGTCATCACCTCGGCCTTGGAAAGCGCCGCGAAGGCGGTGGAACTGGGCCTGCCGAAAGACCGCATCGTGCTGTCGTGCAAGATGAGCGGCGTGCAGGAGTTGATCGCGGTGTATGAATCGCTGGCCCCGCGTTCGGATTATGCGCTGCATCTGGGCTTGACCGAGGCCGGCATGGGCTCCAAAGGCATCGTCGCCTCCACCGCCGCGCTGTCCATCCTGTTGCGCCAAGGCATCGGCGACACGATCCGCATTTCCTTGACGCCGGAGCCCGGCGCGGACCGCAGCCTGGAAGTCATCGTCGCGCAGGAAATCTTGCAAAGCTTGGGGGTGCGCGCGTTCACGCCGACGGTGATCTCCTGCCCCGGCTGCGGGCGCACCACCAGCGATTATTTCCAAAGGCTGGCGCAGGACATCCAAAGCCATATGCGCCATCAGATGCCTATCTGGAAGAAGCAATACAAAGGCGTCGAAGAAATGCACGTCGCGGTGATGGGCTGCGTGGTGAACGGCCCCGGCGAAAGCAAGAACGCCAATATTGGCATCTCCCTGCCGGGCACCGGCGAGCAGCCTGTCGCCCCGGTGTTCGAGGACGGCGTGAAGACCGTCACGCTGAAGGGCGACAATATCGCCGGCGAGTTCCAGGAACTTGTCGAGCGGTATGTGCGGAGCCATTATGGGCGGGTGGAGGCTTGATTTTTTAATGACGCAATCGGTGGGCAAGCAAAAACCCTCTTGCCCACCCTGCGAAACCTCAGACTAGGCCAGCGCCGCCGCCCGGGCCGATTTGCGTTCCCCCAGCAGGCGGAAATTGCTCAGTGAAATCAAGTGGAAGAATATCCAGCCCAGCTCGCCGGTTTTGAACAGCGCTTGCACCTTGTCCGCCTCCAAATTGGCCAAGGCGGCTTCGTCCACGATCCATATGCCGGTCAGGGTATGGACTTGGCCGTCCGTGGTGGTGGCCTGGGCTTGGCTTTCCGACAACAAGCCCCAATCGGCCAGTTTGCGACCAAATTCGGCGGTCCGTTCCGACTGTAGGTTGTAGTCGTTCAGAAACGCCACGATCTGCGACAGGAAGGGCGAAACCTGGTTGCCGGCAAACAAGGGCTCGCCTACGTCGCGGCCCAGCCACGGGCAGGCTTCGTCCACACATACCAGCGGCTGGCCGGGATTTTCGTGATTGGCGCCGAGAATGAAGGGGTAGCGCCGCACGAAAGCAGGCACATAATGGGCTTGCCACTTCGCCTCCGCGTCGAGGAAAAGATTTTCGGCGTTTTGCAGCCCCAAAACCGCCACCGCGCTGAAATTGCCCGCCCCGTCGCTGGAGAACACAACAGGGTATTCCTTGACGGCTTCGCCGAATTCAACGCCCGCCAAAGGAACGGAATTGGTGGTGGCCGCAAAGCTTTGGTTGGGGGGCGTTCCGATTTTAAGCCCTCGATGATAAGCCGAGTTGAGCGCGATGATTTGACGATAAAATAGCAACGCGACATTGCCGTCGTCGGCGGGTTCGTTTTCGGACATGTGTGTTCCTGATAGAGTAGGGTTGGTCGGAAGGAAAAGAATGGGGTGGCCAGGGTTTAGCCGTCCCTGCGCACGCTGAAGTCTGCAAGCTCTCCGGCGGCGGGTTCGTCAAGCACGTCCAGCCCGTCCACGCTGGCCCAGCGCGGCCCGTGGCGGCACCAGTCGACAAAGGCGGAAATGCCGGCCGGGTCGCCTTCGGCGAGGATTTCCACCCCGCCGCCGACCACGTTGCGCACCCAGCCTGCAAGCCCCAAGGACAAAGCCCGCTCACGCGCCGAAGCGCGGTAAGACACACCTTGCACTCTGCCGGAAACCCAAATATGGACGCGTCTTCGCATGGTTCGGTTTGCCCACAGGGGAAAAGGGACGCTCAGAGCCTGCCTGGGGAAGGCTGCTTTCTGATCGTCCAGCAATAATGGATTTTGGGATTGCGCTCAAAATCTTCAGGGATGGTTTTAACGCTGATGTCGTCCACGGCCAAGCCGTCCAGCGCCGCGGTGTCTAGTTTGAACTTGCGGAAGTTGGTCGAGAAAATCAGCAGCCCGTCGGGCTTCAGCAAGCTGGCCGCCTTGCGCAGCATATCGGCATGGTCGCGCTGCACATCGAAAGCCGCGTCCATGCGCTTGGAATTGGAGAAAGTGGGCGGATCGAGGAAAATCAAGTCGAACAGCCCCTGCCCCCTGCCCGCCTCCGCGTCCAGCCATTCCAGGCAGTCGGCCTGGATGAGTTCATGCCGGTAGCCCTTGATGCCGTTCAACTCCAGATTCCGCCGCGCCCAGTCCAGGTAGGTGTGCGACATGTCCACCGTGGTCGTCGAACTGGCGCCGCCCACCGCCGCGTGGACCGAGGCGGTTCCGGTGTAGGCGAACAGGTTCAGGAAATGCTTACCTTTGGCCAGCGACTGGATCATCAAGCGCGTCGGACGATGGTCGAGGAACAGCCCGGTGTCCAGGTAGTCTTCGAAATTGACCCAAAAGCGGCAGCCTCCCTCCTCCACTTCATGGAATTGCCCCGCCTCGGCCTGTTTGACATACTGGGCGGCGCCCTTCTGGCGGCGGCGGATTTTAAGGAACACCCGCGCCGCCGGGATGTCCAGCACCTGCGGCATTACTGACAAGGCTTCCGTCAACCGGGCTTCGGCCTTGGCCGGGTCAATGCTGGCGGGCGCCTCGTATTCCTGCACATGCAGCCAGACCGTCCCGTCCCGGCCCTGGTAGAGGTCGACCGCCACGGCGTATTCGGGCAGGTCGGCGTCGTAAAGCCGGTAGCAGGACACGCCGCTTTTCCTCGCCCAGCGCCCCAGGTGTTTCAGATTCTTGCGCAAGCGGTTGGCAAACATCTCCGCACCCGGCCCGATTTCCGCTTTTGCGGCCAGGCTTTGCGCGCGGCGCGCCAGTTGGCGGGTTTTGCGGGCTTCTTCGGACAGGCCGGTCTCGTCTTCGTGCGGCGTGAAAAAGCGTTCCGGCCCGACCTCGAAATTGAACAGCTTGCACTCGATGGCGCCATTGTAAAGCTTGTAGAATTTGCGCGCGCGTATGCCCAGCTTGAACGCGAGATCCGGGTTGCCGGTGAACACGCTGGCGTTCCAGCCCTGGAAATGCCCGCGCAGCAATTCGCCGAGTTCGCTGTAAAGCCCGGCCAGCTCCGCCGCCTCGCCCAGCCGTTCGCCATAGGGCGGATTGACCACCAGCAGGCCGTTGCCCGGCCGGCGCGGACGCGCTTCGGAGGCCGCTCTTTTTTCCACATGGACAAGGCCGCGCAGGCCGGCCCGCTCGATGTTGTCCAGCGCGGCGTGTACGGCCAGCGGGTTCAGATCGTAGCCGGTGATCGTCGGCAGGTTTTTCAAGCCTGCCTCGCGGCGGGCTTTCGCCTCCTCCAGGAGCTTTTTCCAAGCCTCCGAGCGGTGGTTTTTCCAGGCTTGGAAGCCGAAGAAATCCCGCAGCAGCCCCGGCGCGATGTCGGCGGCCATCCAGGCGGCTTCGACCAGCAAAGTTCCCGAGCCGCACATCGGATCAAGCAATTCGCCGCCCGCCTGCGCCACCTTCGGCCAGCCGGCCCGCAGCAAAATGGCGGCGGCCAGGTTTTCCTTCAATGGGGCCGCCCCGCCCTCCAGCCGATAACCGCGCTTGTGCAGGCTTTCGCCGGACAGATCCAACGCGACGCTGGCGACGTCCTTGTCCAGATAGACATTGACCCGGACATCGGGCCGGTCCAGCCGCACGCTCGGACGCACGCCGCACAAGGCGCGGAACTGATCGACGATGGCGTCTTTGACCTTTTGCGCGCCGTATTGGGTGTGGGTGATTTGCGAGCGGGACGCGGTGAAATCCACCGCCAAAGACGCCTCCGGCGACATATGCTCGGCCCAGTCGATGGCCGCCACGCCCTCGTACAGCGCCTCCGGCGTGGCGGCGGGAAAGCTGGCCAGCTTCAGCAGCACGCGGTTGGCCAGCCGCGACCACAGGCAAACCCGGTAGGCGGCCTCCAGCGCGCCGCTGAAAGCGGCGCCCGCGCGGCCCTCCTTGGCGTCGTCCAGCCCTAGGCCGCGCAGTTCATCGACGAGCAATAGCTCAAGCCCCAGCGGGGCGGTGGCGAAAAAAGAATGATTGTCCACGGTATTCCGTAATGTCGGCCTTGGCCGGTTCAGTAAAGCAATCCCGGATAGAAATTGCGGGAGCGCTGGATGATGAATTCGTTTTCACGGCGCTGCCGTTCCAGTTCATTGCGCTGCTGCTGGAGTTGCCGCTTCTGGGCATCCAATTCCTCCATCAATTGCGTCTTGTCTTTAGCATATTTTGCGTTGAGATCCCCCAACTGGCGTTGATTGTCCGGCGGGGCGAACTCTTCCGGAGCCCGGCCGGTGATCAAGGCCGCCCGGTGCGCCAACAAATCGTTGATGAAGCGCTGCTTGGCCTCCGCGGTGAACTCGAACTCCGCGCCCAGCCCGGTGGGCACATTCCTCAAGCGGGCGATTTCCTTGTCGATCAGGCGCAGATGCCCCTCTTGCAATTCGCGGCAGTCGGCCGGCTTGGCCGGTTCGCCGGCCGGGTGGATTTTCTCCCCGACCACGGTGCCGACCACGCCCGGCGGCGGCCGGTAGCCGTAGCGGGTCTCGCCTGCGGGGTCAGTCCATTGGTACAGCGTCGCCGCCAGCGCCCAAGCGGGGGCCAGGCCGGCCAGCAGCGCTTGCGCGCGGATTATCCTCTTCATTCGCCCTTGCCCTCCACAATCAATTCGCGAACCGTCACGCCTTCCCCGACTGCCTGCCGCATCGCCCCGTCGAGCCGGCCTATCAGAGCGTCCACCGCCGGTTCCGCCAAGCTCTCGGCGTTCACCGGAAAATCCCCTTCGTGGGCGCGGCGCAGCGCGTCCAGCACCTCCGCCACCCGGATGGTGGACAGATCGCGCGCGGGGACGAAGGTGCCTGCCTCGCCGCCCATCGACATGATAAAGCCCCGCTCGGACAAAGCTTGCAACAATTCATCCACGCAATCGTCGGGCACGGCCAGCCGCGCCGACAGTTCCGACCCGGTCCAAGGCGCTTCCCCCAAGAAAAACCGCCGTCCGATCAGCACCATGGCCAACAGCCCCAGGCGCTCGGACAATCGGCCGCTGAGCCGCGACGGGCCGTCGCGCAGAAACAGATAACGCGGATACTGGTGGAAAAAAGTCACCTGCACCCCCAGCAAGACAATGAGCCAGCTTAGGTAAAGCCAGACCATGAACAGGATCGGGATCGCGAAGGTGGAATAGACCGCCGGGTATTGAGCGGAACCGGCCATGAACGTGCCGAACACCCAGCCCACCAGTTTCCATGACAAGCCCGCCACCATGCCCCCGAACAAGGCCGAACAGGTTTTCACTGGCGCGTCGGGAATGATTTTATAGAAAAAAGTGAAAGCGGCGACGACGAACAGCGAGGGTAAAACCGCCTGGGAGGCCGACACCAGCGGGCTTATTGTCCCCTCGAACCATTGGAAATCGGGGGAATCGGCGGCGCGCCGGAACAACTCGCTCATGCCGCCGAAGGCCGAGAACACCAGCAAGGGGCCGGCCAGGATAAACAGCAAGTAGTCGCTGAAGCGCCGCAACAGGCCACGGGGAACCCGAGCCCGCTTGCGCCAAATGTGGTTGAAAGAGTCTTCGATTTTTTCCAGCAAAGAAACGCTGGTGTAAAGCAGGGACAGCAAGCCGACCGAGCCCAGCACCCCCACGTCCAGGTGTCTCACCGAATCGAACAAAGTCGCGGCGACCGATTCCGTGTTGCCGCGCAAAGGCTTGAGAACCTCCAGCAGCATAGGCTCCAGGTAGGCATCCGCGCCAAACGCCTTGAGCATCGAAAAACACACTGCCAGCAACGGAATCATTGCCAGCAGGCTGGTGTAAACCAAGCCCATGGCCCGGTAATCCAAGCTGGCTGCTTTGATCTGGCGGAACACCGCCAGGCCGGCGCGCAACAGCCAGGCCGACTTGTCTCGCGCCGAGGCGAGGGCAAGCGTCAGAGGGGGCGGAAATGCTTTCAGCGTCAATCTCTCTTCAATTTAATGACCGGATCTATGCGGCAAGCCGCTGGGCGGCTGGCCAGCGAAACCGCCGTCGCCAGGAAAAACCATACTATCATCATGCAAAACCCCGGCAAAAGCCTATAAAAGTTGATCCAGATCAAAGGCCATGTGCCGATTATTGTCTATCATATCGCCACTTTTAGTTGTCCGCACCGCTCGCGAACCAGACTCTTTTCTGCAAGTCCTCTTTTTTTACCCTCTGGGATGGTGTTTTTGGGTTGCCCAACAGGCAACCCTTTTTTTTATGCGAAACGAAAGCCCTTGGCCTAACCCAAGCGGTGGACCACCACCTCCACATCCCCTTGCAGCCAACGCTCCTGCGCGACGCCTGCCCCGTGGGATTCAATCAGCGCCCAGCATTGACGGATGAACGGATGCGGGCTGCCGCGCAGTGATTGCTCCGCGCCCGGGCGCTGTTTGCGGCACAGCTCCGGATTGCCCTGGCCGAGCAGCCCGTCCAGCACCGGCAGCGGCGGAGCCAGCAGGCCTGCCACGCCGGGCAAGGTCTGCGCGATCACCAGGCCGGCCGGGTCGATGTCGACCAGGGCCAGCACCGGCAGCGCTTGCGCGCGCAAAAACCCCAGCACATCGTCCGTCCGGCTGGCATGCGGGTCGCCCCGGTAGACCGCGGCGGCATTGGCCCAGCGCCCGTCCAAGACCAGCCGCATCTGGCCTAGGCGGTCGAAACAGGCATAGTTTTCGACGACAATGACGGCCTCGTGGTCCAGCCCCTCCACCGCATCCCGCGCAATATCCAAATGCCCGCGGCTGGGCAGCGGCAAAGACTGCCCGCCGATCCGCAGCGGCCTTCCGGGCAGCGCCTTCAGCAATAGCCGCCGCGCGCCGACCGGCCGTCCCGCCCATTTTTCCTGATGGCCCAGCCGCAGCGCCTCGTGCCTGTCCAAATCCGCGAATTCCTCCACCGAGGCGGTGCGCAAATCCAGGCCGGCTATTTGCCGGACCAGCGCCACCAATTCGGCCTTGTCGCGCTCGTCGAGGCGGATTCGGTTGCCTAGCGGCGCGCCGATGTTGTATTCGTGGTGCAACGCCTGCCAACTGGCGTTGAACGGAAATATCGCCTGCGGCGATTGCACCGCGCGCTGGATCAGGCTGACGAGGCGCTTATCCATGGGCTGGTGGAACAAAAACCAGGCGCACATCCTTCACGCGCAGATTGCCGTCGAACCCGTCACCGGCCCAGCGGACAAATTCAAAGTCATAGCCCTGCTTCTGGGCTTTGCGGCGGATGCCCTCGCCCAGCACGCAACTCAGCCACAGCGGGGCGTCAATCTCCGGAACATGGCGGTTGCGGAATGCCAGCGCGGAAACGCCGCGCCCCGGCGACAGCCTTGCATGCTCGAACAGCTCTTTGAGGCGCGTCCGATACACGGGCGAGGCCACGCGGATGGCCTGCCGCCGGGCCAGACTGACGCTGTTGAGCCGCCGCTCCGGTTTTTTCGCCAGCAGCGCCTCGCCGTCGGCTTTCACTTTGCGGGCGATCTCCACCAGCTCCTTTTCCTGGCCCCGGGCCAGCGTGTCGGGATGGGCGCGGAACACCAGCCCCGTGACGCGGTTCCAGTGCGCGGGCACCTGCTCCTGCTCGCTCCAGTCCTTAGGCGCGTAATCCGGGTTTTGCCGCAGATAAAACGCGAAGCCGCGCACCCGCCGGGCGCGCGCCTCGATCTGCCGGATCTGGAACAGAAAGGTTTTCAGAATATCGAGGATGTCCTGCAAGCGTTGCCGGTGGACGGGCAGGTTGCGCACCAACTGCCGTTCGATCAGCGCCTGCATCCCCTCATGGTCGTCGGCCAGTTCCAGCAACAGGGCCGGCTGCAAGGCGCTGACCGCGCCGACCAGCTTTTCCAGCCGGCCGATATAAAACACATTCTGCCGTTTCTTCTCCGACAAGGTGCGGACATTGGCGAAGCGGTTGTTGACCAGCATCAGCAAATAGGCCGTGTTCTCTTCCAGCGTGTCAGACAGGTCGAACACCAGCCGCTCTATTTCCGCCAGATACCCGTCGCAATCCTCCAGCCGGTCTTCGCTGAAAGCATCCCGGTACAGGCCGATTTGCTGCTCCAACAAGTCCACCCAACTGCCCAGATCCGTGTCCAGCCGCCGCATGCGGTCGCTGTTCAGCGCCCCGTCCAGGAACTGGCCCAGGCGGGGCGACAAGCGGAAGCCCTGCCCGCCGTGGCTGGCCAGCACCTTGAGTTGCTTGAGCTGGTTCAAAGCCCGCTGGTTGGTCTCGTCCGGCTCGACGACGCCGCCGAAATACGCCTCGGCCACCAGTTCGCTGTGCTGGGCCAACGTTTGCAACAGACGGTGCAAGCCGGTCTTGTCGCCGCTCAAAACAACTCCGCCTGCTGCGCCTCGTCTTCGCGCTGCTCCAGCGGAAGCGCCTCGTTTTCCTGGATGAATTGCAGCGCCTGGTAGAAATAATCCAGTTTGCCAGTCACTTGGTAAACCAAGGTGTCACGGCTGGCCAAGGTCAAATAGCCCCAGTGGCTCAAAGTCTTCAGCAATTTTTCCAACCGCCCTTTGGCCGAATCGTCGCTGCTCAGGAAATCCTTGAAACGGGCGAAGCCCTGCAAACGGTCGGCGAGCGACTGGTTGTTTTCGATGGCCTGCAACAAACCGGAAAAGGAAATCGCATCGCCCGGGTTCAGCGCGGCGTCTCGCCGCTGGCATTGCATCATCAGATCCAGCCACTCGACCACCGGCTGAAGCTCCCATTTGAATTGCTGGAACAGGCGGCGGATGTCGGCGCGCGCCTCGGCGTCGATGTCGGCGTAGGCGGCGAAATAAGCCAACTGGTTCTGGCTGTGGCCCAGGCGGTAGCCCAGTTGCCCAAGAAAATCGTCCACCGTCTGGGCGTTGCCCGGCTGTCTGAGCCAGCGGAAGCACGCCTCGGCGGACACCTCGCAGACGAACTCGCCTTGCAACAGGCGCTTGACGGTGGGCTCGAACATCACAGGCCGCCTCCTCGGCGGTAATTTCCAATGGATCGGCAATGGTAAGCCGTCTGTCCGTTCTTGCCAACTCAGTGTGGCGAAAAAGCCGACTGTGGGTCGCCATATTCAACACAGTTATCCACCGCCGCCTATTGACCGCCACAGGGCCATGCCAGGCGATTTAAATTCAAAGACTTGCGTGACGCAAAACTGACATATTCCTTTTTTATCAATGGGTTGTCTATTGACAAGCCCTGGCCTAAGGCCTGCCCAAGAACTGGTCAACGCAACGCAAAGCCACGGATCGCGGGAATCAAAACCGGAAATCCACAAAGTTATCCACAGCTTTGTCCACGCATTCTGTGGACAAAATTTGCCTCGGACACCCCGGTCGGCAGGTTTTGCTCAAAAACAACCGCGTCATGTTGTGGAGGCGACAGAAGACGCGGCCTTGCGGCGGTCGTGAGTCCCTGCCTGGTCGCCTACGCCACACTCGGACACCCGTTCGCGAAGTCGCTATGGCGGTTTTTAGTTTCGTGCCTGGACGGGGCGAACTGTATGACCTTGTCCGCCCCATCGCACGCAGTGCCCCTCCCCCCCCCCCCGTTCTGCGGCGCGCATCCGTCACGGACACCTCGCAGGCGGCGTAGGCTAACTTGTTCCAGCGTACTTTAAATTAAATTTATCAGTTTATAACTGATAAAAAATATATTTATAAACATTTTCATAAAGATAATCAGGCTTGTCTATGTTTATTATGGCTTATCGGCCCCCAAGCATGGGCAGCCCAGGCCTTGACCGCGCTAATGGTAGGTTTCGGGGGACTGGAACGCCGCGACAGGCGTACCCACGCCGGAACGTCACTGTCGCCCCATCCGGAGTGCGAAATTTATTTCGCACAGGGCCGTAGGGCGGGTTAGGCGCGCACAGAAGAGTCTGACTCAAATCGACGGATTCGCCGCGCGCCGTAACCCGCCATGCTCGAAAAAGGCGGGTTGCGGCGCGGGCGGGCATGAGCTGTTCTACCAAAGCGGTTGCGTGCCTAACCCGCCCTGCGCAGGCTGTGAGTTGTCGCGGCCGCTTCCGGTTGACTTGGCGGGATTTAGTGGGGACAATCTGGCCCGGCCTTTTTCAGGCATCGCCGCCAAGGCCGCCCCTGTTCACGGAATTTCAACGAACTCTTGCGAGGAACACAAATGACTGTCCTGTCCTGTCCTGTCCTGTCCTGTCCTGTCCTGTCCTGTCCTGTCCTGTCCTGTCCTGAAAAAGCCTAGCCGGCTGGCTTGGCTGGGTCTAGCCATGGGGCTGTGCGCCGCGTTTGGCGCTGATGCCGCCGACAGCTACGCCGCCTTCCCCGAATCTGCCGCCAATGGCGTTACGCCCTATGCCGACTCCCTGAAAACCTTGTGGCCCGGCAACGGCCATTATTACAAGCGCTACGACAACCAGACGATCACATGGACTGACGCCCAAAAAGCTTGTCAAGCCTTGGGGGCGAATTTGGCAACCATCACCTCAGATGGCGAGCAGTCGTTTGTCTGGGGGCTGGTGAGCGGCTCGCCGCTGCGAGGTTGGTTTGCCATCGGCGCCAACGACATTGCCGTCCATGGAGCGTGGCAATGGGTCACGGGCGAGGCCAGCGGGGGTTGGACGTATAGCCACTGGTGGAATGGGGAACCGAGTAGCGGCGATTATATGGCCATGCAATTTGTTGGTGATGGTACGGATGGCTACTGGTTCAGTGGGGATAACTCACCTAGTCATGGCTACGTCTGCGAATGGAGCACCAACACCTACATCGGCACCGCCGCAGTCCCCGACCAGAACGCCAACAACTATCCCGAGGACGCCATCCTGTACGTGGACTTCACGACCAGCTTGCATACTGTGATACTCAAAGACCGCAAGTCGCCCCATGCCGCTGTTGGCATCAAGCTGACCTACGCGCAAAACGACATTCCGCCGAAGGGCTTGGCCGTGATCGCTGACACCAACGGCAACGGCAAGCTGGAAATCGCGGTGCTGGATCAAAATTACAGCACCAACATGCCCATCGTCCGCGTCAAAGACATCAGCAACAACGCCGCCTATATCCACAGCTTCCAATTCTTCACCGACGGCAACTACCGCCCGGTGTCGCTGGCGGTGGAGCCGGACGCCAACGCCAATGGCAGCAACGAGTTGACAGTGACGGCCCTGCACAAGGACACCGGCAAAGCCTACACCGAGACCCGCGACAGCAAAACCGGGGGATTGTTGTACACCAACGCCTTCTAAAACCCGCCCTAAGCAGCGGCATCAGACCGGCGTGGTCTTTAAGACCGCGCCAGTCTTGTCCGCCTGGTCAACCAGGCCAGCCAATCCCCCAGCCTCGACCCAGGATACGCGCGCCGCACCGCCGCCATGACCGCGTCCCAAGCCTGCCTGTCGGCATCGCCGAGCCGGGCGCGCAGCGCGTGGTGGTCGCGCAGCACGACGCCCAGGCTGCCGAGGACTTCACTGCCCGTCGCCCCCGCGCGGACGGCATCGACTAGCAAATCAGCCACGGCAGGCTCGCCCGCCCGCCGCAGCGCCGCCACCAACTCGTCCAACTCGGGCCAGCCGCTTTGCCATTCAAAATCGGCCACGGCAGCCGCCTCACGCCTTGAGCCATTCCGCCAACTTAGCCCGCGCGGCTTGTTTAAGCCTCACCGCCTGCTGATAAACAACCGTCGCGCGGATACGCTCGTGCGCCCAGCCCAGCCAACGGGTAATCGTCGTATATAGCGCATTGAACCAAGCGAAGCTGAGTAGCTGCGTCCGGGTGACGGCAAACATCCGCGAAATAAGCAAGGTGGCAAACAATTTGGCGGCGAGCAGCAGGGCGATGCCTTGGATGATTTGACCATGGGCGAACAATAACAAGGCGGCGAACTTGACCGGCAAAACCAGCGCGACGGGCAACACAAAAGCCGCCATGGCCACCCTGGGACTGGATTTCGCCAGCCAGCGCTCGAAACCCGCCAGATGCAGCCAGACAAACAAGCGATGGCTGAATGCCGTCAGCATGTCCCATAGCCATTCTTCCACCAGTAGGAAAACAGCCAGGATTGAAAGGAGTAATTTTTTCATGATTGACTATGCCTGTTGGGTGGGAAGATAAGTGTTCCGGAAAAACTGCTTTGAATCCCGTTCAGGCTGAGCCTGTCGAAGCCCGTAAAAACAAAAACCCCCGAATCAAGCATGAATCGGGGGTTTTCGCATCGCCTGACAACTTAATGCGACTCGGCCGGCTCGCCTAAATTGGCGGAATCCTCAGGCTGCTCCTCCCGCGGACTCCGGCCATTCTGCCCGCTGCCCGGCGGATTGTCTTCCCAATTCTCCGGCGGGCGGGGAATCTTGCCTTCCATGATGTCGTCGATTTGCATACGGTCAATGGTTTCGTATTTCATCAAGGCGTCGGCCATCAGGTGCATCTTTTCCATATTCTCGCGCAGCAGCCGGTCGGCACGCTCATAGTTGCGGTCGATGACCGAGCGGATCTCCTCGTCGATCAAGTGCGAGGTCTCCTCGGACACCGACTTGTGCTGGGTCACTGACCTCCCTAAGAAAACCTCGCCCTCTTCTTCGCTATAAGCCAAGGGGCCGAGACGCTCGGACAAGCCCCAGCGCGTCACCATGTTCCTGGCCAATTCCGTGGCGCGCTCGATGTCGTTGGACGCGCCGGTGGTGACTTTGTCTTTGCCAAAGATGATCTCCTCGGCCAGGCGTCCACCGAACAGGCTGGAAATCATGCTTTCCAGCTTCTGCTTGCTGGCGCTGTAGGCGTCGCGTTCCGGCAAAAACATCGTGATGCCCAAGGCCCGCCCGCGCGGCATGATGCTGACCTTGTAAACCGGATCGTGCTCGGGCACCAGCCGGCCGATGATGGCGTGGCCGGCTTCGTGGAAGGCGGTCAGCCTCTTCTCGTCGTCGCTCATCACCATGGACTTGCGCTCCGCGCCCATCAGGATCTTGTCCTTGGCCTTCTCAAAATCCTCCATGTACACTTCGCGCTTGTTCTTGCGCGCCGCGAACAGCGCGGCCTCGTTAATCAAATTCGCCAAGTCCGCGCCGGAAAAGCCCGGCGTCCCCCGCGCCAAGTATTTAATTTCCACATTGTCGGCGCAGGGCACGCGCTTGATGTGGACTTTCAGGATTTGTTCGCGCCCACGCACATCGGGCAAGCCCACGACGATTTGGCGGTCGAAACGCCCCGGACGCAACAGCGCCGGGTCCAGCACGTCGGGACGGTTGGTCGCGGCGACGACGATGACGCCCTCGTTGCCCTCGAAACCGTCCATCTCCACCAGCAACTGGTTCAGCGTCTGTTCGCGCTCGTCATGCCCGCCGCCCAGCCCCGCGCCGCGATGGCGGCCCACCGCGTCGATTTCGTCGATGAAAATGATGCAGGGCGCATGCTTTTTGGCCTGCTCGAACATGTCGCGGACTCTCGACGCGCCGACGCCGACGAACATTTCCACGAAATCCGAACCGGAAATCGTGAAGAACGGCACCTTGGCCTCGCCGGCGATGGCGCGGGCCAGCAAAGTCTTGCCGGTGCCCGGCGGGCCGACCATCAGCGCGCCGCGCGGAATCTTGCCGCCCAGCTTCTGGAATTTGCTCGGGTCTTTCAGAAAATCGACCATTTCGGACACGTCTTCCTTGGCCTCGTCGCAGCCGGCCACGTCGGCGAACGTGACTTTGACCTGGTCTTCTTCCAGCAGCCTGGCCTTGCTCTTGCCGAAAGACATCGCCCCCCGTCCGCCGCCGCCGCCGCCTTGCATCTGCCGGATGAAAAACACCCACACGCCGATGAACAACAGCATTGGGAACCAGGAAATCAGCACCTGCATCCACAAAGACTGCTGCTCCGGCGGCTGCGCCTTGACCTCGACATGGTTGTTGAGCAGGTCATCGACCATGTGCGGATCGTCGGGGCTGTAGGTGGAGAACCGGTCGCCCGTCGTCGATACGATATGGACGACCTGCCCCTCGATGGTCACTTGCTTGACCCGCCCTTCCTTCACTTCCGCGAGGAACTGGGAGTAGGCCATGTTCGAAGCGTCGATGGATTTGCGAGAGCCGACGTTATTGAACACGGACATCAGCACGACGGCGATGACCACCCACAAAATAATGTTTTTTAGCATATCGTTCACTTCACGCTCCCTTATCGGACGGGTATCCGCAGCATTCTCTAGTAATCTTATCAGGATAATGTCTAATCGACAGTATTTTCGGGGCTATGCGTCGCAAATATTGGCGGCTTTTCGCTTGACTCCCCCGAAACGTAGACCCCAGCCGGTCGGCCTGGGTTCCTGTGCCGCCCTGTCACTGGCCTTTGAAGCCTTTGCAGACCAGATAAACCTCCCGGCTGCGGTCGCGGGAGGCTTTCGGCTTGCGGTTCGCGAGGCTGGCGAAGGAGGCCCGCGCCGCTTTCTGGTATTCGTCGAAGCCGGCCCCCATGAACAGCTTGGCCACAAACGCCCCGCCCGGCCTCAACACCTGCGTGGCCGTGTCCAAGGCCAGCTCGGCCAAATACATCGCCCGCGTCTGGTCTACGACGCGGGTTCCGCTCATGTTCGGAGCCATGTCCGACAACACTAGATCGACCGGCCTCCCCTCCAAGGCGGCCAGCAACTGGCTCAACACCGCCTCCTCCTGGAAGTCGCCTTCGATGATCGTGACGCCCGGAATCGCTTCCACCGGCAGGATGTCCAAGGCTATAATCCTGCCGCTTTTGCCGATCTGCTCGGCCACGAACTGCGACCAGCCGCCAGGCGCCGCGCCCAGATCCACCACCGACATGCCGGGCCTCAGCAAGCGGTCTTTGGCCTGGATTTCCTCCAGCTTGAACACCGCACGGGAGCGATAACCCCTCGCTTGGGCCAGTTTGACGTACTCGTCGGAAAAATGCTCGGTCAACCATCGCTGGCTGCTGCCGCTACGTGCCATCGGCTATAACCCTTTTAAAAATTGTGTAGATAGGAAAATCGTTTGAAATCTGACTTGAAAAAACAGCTCCGCGCCAAAGCCCACGCGCTGAAACCCGTCGTCATCACCGGCCAGGCCGGCATCAGTGAAGCCGTGTTGAACGAAATCAACCTCGCTTTAGACCACCACGAGCTGATTAAAGTGCGGGTCAACGCCGAAGACCGCGAACAACGCAAGGAAATGGCGGGGCACATCTGCGAGGAAACCGGCGCGGAATTGATCCAGTCCATTGGGCATATCGTTACCTTGTATCGGAAAAATCCTGATAAATAAACGAGAATTGCCGGGGATTCCCCGGCAGTTTTTTGCCAACCATATCTTATGGAGTCCAAAGCTTGCTTTGGACAAAGTTTAAACCGCCAAAGCAAGCTTTGGACTCTTTGTAATACTTGTAGGGTGGGCAAGCGATGAGGCAATTTGCTAGTCTACCCGCCTTATTAACCAATTATGCGGAGATTAGCAGCAGTGGACTCGACAATATCCAAACGGCTTAAGTTCTGTTCACTAAACCAGGACTTTCCATTCCATAGAAATTCAAAGAGTTCTGGGTTCTGCAATGCGTTAATAATTATGCATATTCGATATTTTGCTCTTGATCTATTGCTTACTCTGTACTCGTTCGGGGTAAGAGTTACACGAGCCTCGTCTTGATTGTTGATAGAGTGCCTTTAACCTCCACATACAAAACCTCCCTTCCCCTTGATGCCAATAAGTCATAGCCAACATTATCGCTCTCTACGGATTCAACATTATAACCTCTATTTAAATAGAATTCGACTGCAGTATCTATTGCAGACACTTCGATCCTCGCCTTGGTTTCCGCATCAATCTGTCCTCTGCGCCCCCTTACAGGTGCCGCATAGTTCCCATCTTCGACATTTTCGATATAACCTTCTAAAAGCAGCCTAAACTCTGTGACCTCGTTAATTTTTTCATTATCAAGAAACGAAACAAATGTTTGCGCTCCGAAGCCTGGATGTGTTACTGGAATATGGAAAAATCTATGTTGAGCTGGGACTAAAAAAGCATTTTCAGCCCTGGCCCTAATTAAATATCCTGGGTGATATATTATATTTTTGTATTCAAAGTGACAATTTCCATTGCCTTCCTGCTCGTGCCGATAAACTCTGGCGTTTCGATACCAACCAATAACAACAGAGCCTATCGTAGACCTCGCTCTCCATACTACCAGCACATCATCAACATAGTCTTGATCTTGCCCGCCAATTCTATCGATATTGATTGTTCCATTTTTTGCCTGAACATAGCCATATACAAAACGACCATTTTTCTGAAAATTAATCACCTCGTGACCATAGCCATTTCCATCGATAAATGCACCACCGTTTATTGGGTAGTCTGTATCGGTAATTCCTTGGTAATGTCTCATCCATGCTGAATTACACATTAGCATTGTCATATTCCCAGGATCTCAATAGGTGCATTGTGGCTAATAGGCAAACCGCAAAGTAGTTAGCGTAGCGCGTAGGGCACAATAGGCGATAGCCGTATTGCGCCGAATGTTAAACCTTGCTATGCGGCGCAGTACGCTTCGCTATTGCGCCCCACGGCCCTGCAATCTCTCAGCCAACCAAGATTTGATAATATCTTGCCGGGTCAAGCCCAAAATTTGGGCTTCTTTGTCAATAGAGCGTACCATCCAAGCGGGAATGTCCACTTCGACATGGGTTTTATCCAAGTTTGGACGTTTGGCTCCTTGCACATTAAGGCAGGTGAGCAAATCCTCATCCTCTTCAAATTTTTGGTCAAATTCCGAAGCTTTCATACAGTTCCACCTCTTCTTTTCGAGACCGCAGGACGGAAATCAGGCGTATATTGTCATTGCGATAAGTGATAACGGCAGACCAGTGTCGGCCCGAAATTTGACCAATGACCAGATAACGGGGTTCGTCCGATGTTTTAGCGGGAATCTCCAGCAACCAAAAATCGCTCCATAACGCTTGCGCCTCAAGGAAATCTATTCCATGTTTATCCTTGTTGCTTGCGCTTTTCCTAGGGTCGAACTCAAACGCCAGAGTGCTGCCCACAGTGTTTAAATATACTTCACCGAAACAATCTCATACTCCTTGTCCCCTCCCGGTGCCTTGACCGTGACCACATCTTCGACCAATTTGCCGACCAAGGCGCGGGCAATCGGCGAGGTGATGTTGATGCGGCCGTGTTTGATGTCCGCCTCGTCTTCGCCGACGATTTGATAAGTGACGTTCTGCTCAGTGTCCAGATCCAGCAACTCCACCGTCGCGCCAAACACCACTTTGCCGTCGGCGTTGACCTTGGTCACGTCGATGATCTGGCAATTGGACAGCTTCCCTTCGATTTCCTTGATCCGGCCTTCGCTGAAGCTTTGCTGTTCGCGGGCCGCGTGGTATTCGGCGTTTTCCTTCAAGTCGCCGTGGGCGCGGGCTTCGGCGATGGCGGCGGTGATGCGGGGGCGAACCACGGTCTTCAGGTGGGTCAGTTCCTCGCGGAGCTTTTCGGCTCCCTTGACAGTAATCGGCACTTTGTTCATTCGTTATACCTTTAACGGGTGGGAAACTTCCCCTCTCAGGGGGATATTGAAATGCTGTGTGGATATTAAACCTAGCGCAGGGATAACATCGCTTGAAGCGATGTTATCCCTTTTAGGCTTCACCAGTTTTTGTGCAAATCTTGCAGCCGGTTGACGCCCCCCGAATGCAATTCGTCCAGCGCCAGACAGGTGGCCCAGGCCCCGGCCAGCGTGGTGGTGTAGGTCACTTGCTGTTGCAAAGCCTGGCGGCGGATCGTGAAGGAGTCGGCGATGGCTTTTTTGCCTTCGGTGGTGTTGACGATGAACTGCACTTCGCCGTTCTTAATCATGTCCACGATATGCGGCCGGCCTTCGCTGACTTTGAACACGCGCTTGCATTCGACGCCGACAGCGTGGATGACTTGCGCGGTGCCGCCGGTCGCCACCAACTGGAAGCCTTGTTCGACCAGCTTGCGCGCTATCGGGCCGATTTTCGGCTTATCGGCGTCGCGGATGCTGATGAACGCCACGCCGCCCGTCGGCAGTTTGACGCTGGCGGCGCGCTGGGCCTTGGCGTAGGCTTCGCCGAAGCTCGCGCCGACGCCCATCACTTCGCCGGTGGATTTCATTTCCGGCCCCAGCACAGGATCGACGCCGGGGAATTTGATGAACGGGAACACGGCTTCTTTGACGGAATAATACGCCGGGATGCGCTCTTCAAACACCCCCTGCTCGTCCAGCGTCTTGCCGACCATGCAGCGCGCGCCGATCTTCGCCAGCGGGTAGCCGGTGGCCTTGGACACGAACGGCGCGGTGCGCGAGGCGCGGGGGTTCACTTCCAGGATGTAGATGTCGTCGTTCTGGATCGCGAACTGGGTGTTCATCAGGCCGACCACGCCCAACGCTTCGGCCAGCAAAGTGACTTGCTCGCGGATGCGGTCTTGCAATTCTTGCTTCAGGTCGTACGGCGGGATCGAGCAGGCCGAGTCGCCGGAATGCACGCCGGCCTGTTCGATATGCTGCATCAAGCCGCCGACCAGCACGCGCTGGCCATCGCGCACGGCGTCCACGTCCATTTCGATGGCGTCGTCGAGGAAGCGATCCAACAAGACCGGCGAGTCATTGGAGACGCTGACCGCCTCGCGCATGTAGCGCTTGAGTTCATCGTCGTTGAAGACAATCTCCATGGCGCGCCCGCCTAGCACATAGGAAGGCCGCACCACTAGCGGGTAGCCGATTTCGCGGGCACCGTCCAAGGCTTCTTCCAAGGAGCGGGCCGTACGGTTGGGCGGCTGCTTCAGGTTCAGGCGGTCGACCAGCTTCTGGAAACGCTCGCGGTCTTCGGCCAGGTCGATGGAGTCCGGCGAGGTGCCGATGATCGGCGCGCCGGCGGCTTCCAAGGCCCGCGCCAGTTTCAGCGGCGTCTGCCCGCCGTATTGGACGATGATGCCATAAGGCTTCTCTAAATGGATGATCTCCAGCACGTCCTCCAGCGTCAGCGGCTCGAAGAACAGCCGGTCGGAGGTGTCGAAGTCGGTGGACACCGTCTCCGGGTTGCAGTTGACCATGATGGTCTCGTAGCCGTCTTCGCGCAGCGCCAAAGCCGCATGCACGCAGCAATAGTCGAACTCGATGCCCTGGCCGATGCGGTTCGGGCCGCCGCCCAGCACCATGATTTTCTGGCGGTCGGTCGGCGTGGCCTCGCATTCCTCCTCGTAGGTGGAATACAGATACGCCGTGGCGGTGGCGAATTCCGCCGCGCAGGAGTCGATGCGCTTGTACACCGGGCGTAGCCCTAGCTTGTGGCGGATCGCCCGCACTTCCGCCTCGCCGCTGCCCAGCAGCTTGGCCAGCCGGGAGTCGGAGAAGCCCTTGCGCTTGAGGCCATACAACTCGTCATGGCTCAAGGTTGCCAGTGTGCGCTTGGCCAGGGCTTTTTCCTCCTCGACCAAGTCTTCGATTTGCGCCAGGAACCAGGGGTCGATATGGCTGTAGGCATGCACCTCGTCCAACGTCCAACCGGCGCGGAAGGCTTCGGCGACATACAAGATGCGCTCGGCCCCCGGGTCGCGCAGTTCGCGCTGGAGGATTTCCTGGCCGTCCTCGGCGTTCGCATCCAGTTTGGGGCTCAGGCCGTCGATGCCGGTCTCCAGGCTGCGCAACGCCTTTTGCAAAGACTCCTGGAACGTGCGCCCAATCGCCATGGCCTCGCCGACCGATTTCATCTGCGTGGTCAGATGGCTGTCGGCCTGTGGGAATTTCTCGAAGGTGAAGCGCGGAATCTTGGTGACGACGTAATCAATCGACGGCTCGAACGAGGCCGGCGTCGCGCCTTTGGTGATTTCGTTCTTCAACTCGTCCAGCGTGTAGCCCACTGCCAGCTTGGCGGCGACTTTGGCAATCGGAAAGCCGGTCGCTTTCGACGCCAGCGCCGAAGAACGCGACACGCGCGGGTTCATCTCGATGACGATGAGTCGGCCGTCTTTCGGGTTGACCGAGAACTGCACATTCGAGCCGCCGGTGTCCACGCCAATCTCGCGCAGCACCGCGATGGAGGCGTCGCGCATGATCTGGTATTCCTTGTCGGTCAAGGTCTGCGCCGGGGCCACGGTGATCGAGTCGCCGGTATGCACGCCCATCGGGTCGAAGTTTTCGATGGAGCAGATGATGATGCAATTGTCCTTGTGGTCGCGCACCACCTCCATCTCGAACTCTTTCCAGCCGAGCAGGGATTCTTCGATCAGCAGTTCATGGGTCGGCGACAGCTCCAGGCCGCGCTCGCAAATCTCGACGAAATCCTGCTTGTTGTAGGCGATGCCGCCGCCGCTGCCGCCCAGCGTGAACGAGGGCCGGATGATCGCCGGGTAGCCGACTTTTTCTAGCACGGCCAGCGCTTCCTCGATGTTGTGGGCGATGCCCGAACGCGCCGAGCCCAGGCCGATCTTGTCCATCGCCAGCTTGAACTTCTGCCGATCCTCGGCCTTGTCGATGGCTTCTTTGCTGGCACCGATCATCTCGACGCCGAATTTCGCCAGCACGCCTTCGCGGTCGAGATCCAGGGCGCAGTTCAAGGCCGTCTGCCCGCCCATCGTCGGCAGCAGCGCGTCGGGCCGCTCTTTTTCGATGATATGGGCGACGGTCTGCCAGTCTATCGGCTCGATGTAAGTCGCGTCGGCCATCTCCGGGTCGGTCATGATCGTCGCCGGGTTGGAGTTGACCAGGATGACGCGGAATCCCTCTTCCTTCAGCGCCTTGCAGGCCTGCGCGCCGGAATAGTCGAATTCACAAGCCTGCCCAATGACAATGGGGCCGGCGCCTAGGAGGAGGATGCTTTTTATGTCGGTGCGTTTTGGCATGGGGAGATGATGGCTATCGGAATAAGTAACTAAATTGGACTACTTCATCGTTCCCACGCTCTGCGTGGGAATGCAGCGTTGGGCACTCTCGCGTCGCGTGTTTCGCGGCGCGGAGCGCCGTTGGAGGTGTTCTTACGCGGAGCGTGGAAACGGATAGGATTTACTCTTTTGGAATCGCGGATAAAATTGCCCGCAACGCCTTATTCACCGCCTCTGAAGTCGTAAAAACTGCCGCCACGTCGGAATCCAGCACGACGGTAGTGCTGGGCTTGGCTTCTGCAAATCGGTTGGGTTTTGACTTTGAATAGTCAAAATCGTACTCCGGCAACATATCGGCATCCAAGTCAGTGGTATCGGTGTTCTTCATAGTCCTTTCGCTCTTTGGTGGTGGCTTCGCGGGAGCTAATAATGCGTATGGTTCCCTCGTTGCGTTCGGTAAAACAGACGATGAGCAATCGTCCTTGGCTAGAATTACCTATAATCGTTTCCCGGCGTTCATCCGCTGAATGCCAAATATCGTCAAAGATGCGAGCTAGCGGATCGGTGAAAACCGTCTTTGCTTCGTCGAATTCAACCCCATGCTTCTGTCGGTTAAGCCAGGCTTTGTTCTCATCCCATTCAAAATTCACGGTATGGTTTGTCTCTAGTGCGCAAAGTGCGCTACACGGCTAAACAATATCAGGCGCAAAAAAATGCGCCCGACCCACAGGCGATTATCATGCCGGATTGCGATGTTTGTCATGTGCCTTCACGACGAACCCCCAATTGATATAACATATGTTCAATACTATCGTTAAAATCAGCCGAAATAGACTCTAATTGCTCATAGTCTTCAGAATATTCTGACCATTCAATTGATGTATCCACAATCAATACAGCAAGTGATAACAAATCAGGATTGACTTTTTCTCTAGTTCGATGCCGCTCATCCCTTATATATGTAATCAGAAGAAAAGCAACTATACGATATAAAAGAGCTGTTTGTGCCTCCTTAGATAATTTATTAGATGCGGTTAATCGTTTAAAATGTATCGTTACCTCCATATAATGCGGAAGCTCTTCTATTTTAATTCCAAAATCATCAAAGAAATTCTGTTCTTGTTCGTTGGGCAGGCGTTTTATCTCAGTCGCATGATTAGCCTTATCAATTTCCTGTTTAAACACAGCCCACCGGGCTTGAGAAATCAGATTTCTCGGTAGACAGTAATCAACAACTGATTCAATGCGAGACAGAAGACTACTTGCATCAGCATTGAAACCACCCTTAATAAGACCGCAATAATATAGCATAGCAATATAAAGCGCACCTTCGTCTTCCGTCATTTTAGAATTCCAAGCATTATCTATCAATTCAAGGTATGCCAGTGCGCCGGGAAATAATGGATTGCCGCGAGTAAGAATTTGATAAGCGTTATTTAATTTTTGATCTACAGCGCCGTTATATTTTTTGCGCGAATTGCCAAAGCCTAGCATTTTTATCTCCCAAAAATTTAAATTGAATTTCCGACCGCCACATAGTCAAGTAGCCGAGTAGGCTGGGTAAACGGCTTTATCGCTTGCCCACGCGGAACCTGAAAGCTAGAGCTTCCAAGACCGCATTCCCAAGCTGGAGCTTGGGAACGAGCAAATCCAGAAAATCATGCCGCCAAGACAGGATGGTCAAAGCGGCGGCTTGCGAAACGCAGGCAGGCTTGAATATCCTGGTATTCCAGATCAGGCAATTCTTCGAGAATTTGCTCGAATGAAAGCCCGTTCGCCAATAAATCCAAAACATCGCTAACACGAATACGCATGCCACGAATGCAGGGACGACCGCCACATTGGGCGGGGTTTACAGTAATTCGTTCAGCTATAGTAGCCATTTAAACCTCATAACTCGGTGCAACGGCCTTCCTCAAAATCGCGCATGGCTTTTTCGGCTAGAGCGTCAAGTCTGCCCGCCGCGACATCTTCCTCGATTTCCCTATCCCAAGCGTCGGAGTCATATTCCTGAAACCAGTTCCGAAAAGCGGAAAGCTCTTCGCGGGAAAGTCTGGCTACTGCGGATTTGATTTCTTCGACTGTGTCCATTATCAATCTGCCTTTATGAATAGGATGGGCAAACGGCTCTATCGCTTGCCCGTCCTAGCCCTGCATCATGCCAATAAACCGGTCAAACAACGGCGCCAGATCATGCGGCCCGGGGCTGGCCTCCGGGTGGCCTTGGAAGCTGAACGCCTGGCAGTCGGTGCGTTCGACGCCTTGCAAGGTGCCGTCGAACAGCGAGCGGTAAATCGGCTTCAAATTGACAGGCAATGTGTCCTCGTCCACCGCGAAGCCGTGGTTTTGGCTGGTGATGACGACATTGCCGGTGGAAAGTTCCTGCACCGGATGGTTGCCGCCGTGGTGGCCGAATTTCATCTTGGTCGTTTTAGCGCCCGAAGCCAAAGCCAGCAACTGGTGGCCTAAGCAGATGCCGAACACCGGCACCTTGGCCGCCAAAATGGCCTGGATCGCGGCAATCGCGTAGTCGCAAGGCTCCGGGTCGCCGGGGCCGTTGGACAGGAACACGCCGTCGGGATTCAACGCCAGCGCTTCGCTGGCGGGCGTTTGCGCCGGCACGACGGTCAGGCGGCAGCCGCGCCCGGCCAGCATTCTGAGAATATTGCGCTTGATGCCGAAATCATAGGCGACGACATGGAACGGCTGCTCTTGCGCCCCGCCGTAGCCGGATTCCAAGCGCCATTCGGTCTGTGTCCACGGATAGGACAACTTCGCCGAGACGACCTTGGCCAAGTCCATGCCAGCCAGCCCCGGAAAGCCCTTGGCCTGCTCCACGGCCCAGGCCGCGTCCACATCCCCCGCCGCAAGGCAGCCGCGTTGCGCGCCTTGGTCGCGCAGCAGCCGGGTCAGCTTGCGGGTGTCGATGCCGCTGATGCCGACCACGCCATGCTCGATCAGATATTCGCTTAAGGTCTTTTCCGCGCGCCAGTTGCTGACCCGCGCCGGCACGTCGCGCACGACCAGGCCGGAAGCGAAGATGCCGGAAGACTCCACGTCTTCGGCGTTGACCCCGACATTGCCGATGTGCGGATAGGTCAGCGTCACGATTTGCCGGGCATAGGACGGGTCGCTGAGGATTTCCTGGTAGCCGGTGATGGAGGTGTTGAACACCACCTCGCCGACGGAAGAGCCTTCCGCGCCGATGGAGGTTCCCCGGAAAATGGTTCCGTCTTCAAGGGCTAGGATTGCGGGCGTTTTCAAATCTGCGTCACCTTAAACATGCGAAACGGGAGGAACCCTCGGGCTCTTCCCGTCGTAGTCGATCAATAAAATTGCCGGGATTTTAAGGGATAGGAGCCCAGGCTGTCCATGCGGACACGAAGCCGGAAAGGGATAACATCGCTCGAAGCGATGTTATCCCTCAAGCGTAGCGGGTCGGGTCGGCCACGCCCGCCGCCTCGAAGCCCGTTTTGCGCAAACGGCAAGCGTCGCAGACGCCGCAGGCCCGGCCCCGGTCGTCGGCGGCGTAGCAGGACACGGTGTGGACGTAGTCGACGCCCAAGCCCAGCCCCAGGCGGATGATGTCGGCCTTGCTGAGGTCGATCAACGGCGTGTGGATCTTGAAGTCCTGCCCTTCCACGCCGGCCTTGGTGGCCAGCCCGGCCAGGTTTTCAAACGCGCGGATGAATTCGGGCCGGCAGTCGGGGTAGCCGGAATAGTCCACGGCGTTGACGCCGATGAAAATGTCGGCGGCCCCCAGCACTTCCGCCCAGCCCAGCGCGAAGGAGAGGAACACGGTGTTGCGGGCCGGCACGTAGGTGACCGGGATGCCGGGCGCTAGCTGGCTAGGCACGGCGATGTTGGTATCGGTCAAGGCCGAGCCGCCGAACGAGTCCAGGCCGATATGCACCAGCTTGTGCGCGGCCACCCGCGCATGTTCGGCGATGTGCCGGGCGGCGTTCAACTCGGCCCCATTGCGCTGGCCGTAGTTGAAGCTGAGGGCGTGACACACATAGCCTTGCTGTTTGGCGAGGGCGAGAATCGTGGCGGAATCAAGCCCGCCGGACAGGAGTATAACCGCTTTTTTCATGTGCCAAAAATGTCCCCGGAATGATAAAAACTTTTAATTATTCCACTAAACAATGGGATTGCCAATACGTAGTATTACCATTGACTATTAACCGGTTTGTGTCATTGTTGGCGGGCGGTCAAGCGGTCATTGAAAGCATCGGTCGGCGTGAGTTGGCTTTCGGATGAAAGCGCCCCACCGCATCAAAGCAATCGTTAGCCAGTCAAACAAAAACGACGAGGAGGATCCCATGAGATTGCCCACACTTGCACTGACAATAACCATTCTATCACTAATGGGATGCAGCGACCAGGATGCCAGCGACAAACAAGCCGCCACACCGGAAAAACCTGACGACTCCAAGGCAATTGGAGTATGCGCCTGGGACAAGCCGGGCGGGTCTGAAGATTTTTTCCATGTCGACCAGGCTTATTTGACGGCGCAGGTGGTTGCGGGCAAAAACCAGGAAGTGTTCAAATATGCCTTCGGCAAGGGCGATATAATCTTTGGCACCGCGTTCACCAAAGACCAGGGCGGCGGCGCCAAAGTGGACGCGGACGAGCGCTATACGCGCATGCCCCGCGCGGACGCGACCGGGCCGGGCGAATGGGCCAACCAGATTCCGCTTAGGCCCACCGGCCCCAACGCCCAAGCCTGCGTGGAGTGCCACAACCTGCCAGGCGAAGACGGCGCGGGTTCCAACGTGGCCAATGTCCACCGCGACCCGCCGCCCTACACGGGCGATCCAAAGCGGATCATCCAACGCAACACGCCCCATTTGTTTGGCCTCGGCGCGCTCCAGCGCCTGGCCGAGGAAATGACCGCCGAACTTAAAGCCGTCCAGTACGCCGCCGCCGATGAAGCGTGCAAAACCAAGCAAGAGACCAAAAAGGATCTGACCGCCAAGGGCGTGTATTTTGGCACCATCACGATGAGCTGCGCCAGCGGCACCGCCGCCGTCGTCAACGGAGGCACCCACATTGAAGGCGTCGAGCCGGATTTGGTGGTCCGCCCCTACGAATGGAAAAAAAGCGTCACGTTTGTGCGCGACTTCATGCGCGGGGCCGGCAACAACGAAATCGGCATGCAAGCCGTGGAAATCGTCGGCAAAGGCGTGGACGGCGACGGCGACGGCAAAGTGGACGAGTTGAGCGTCGGCGACTTGACCTCATTCGCGGTCTACATGGCCGCCCAGCCCCGGCCGACCACGAAATTGGAACTGGAAAAGCTCAAGCTCATCGCCCCCTTGAAGCCCGAAGAACGCGACCAGATCGCGCGGGGCGGCAAACTGTTCGCCGACATCGGCTGCGCCTCCTGCCACCAGCCCAAGCTGGCGCTGCAAGATCCCATCTTCAAAGAGCCCAGCCAATCGCCGGATTACCGCGACAAGCCGGGCACGATGCCGGTGGATCTCGCCAAAGAAGGCGTTGACCCGGATCATCCGGTCACCTTCGACCTGACCCGCGACCAGCAAGACAACGTCCTTTGCCAAGGTGGCAAAGAAATCCGCCTGGGCGCGTTTGATAAAGTCGGCGGGCAGACAGTGGTCGAGCTGTACGGCGACCTGAAGCGGCATTACATGGGCGACGCGCTCGCCGAGCCGATCAACGAACTGGGCACCGGCCACATGGGCTATGTGCCTTACGACAAGGCCGACGCGATCATGCCGTACGAACCCTCCGAAGAAGACGCGAAGGCGACTTTCGGCACCAAAGAGTTGTGGGGCACGGCCTGCACCGGCCCGTGGATGCACGATGGCCGCGCGACCACGCTGCGCGAGGCGATCTTGCTGCATGGCGGCGAGGCGGACAAGTCCCGGCAAGCCTTTGCCGCGCTTGAAGAAAGCGGCAAAAAGGACGTCATCGGATTCCTGGGCAACCTGGTGATCTATTTGAAAAAGGCCGGCGACCAGCAACTAGGCTCGCTGTCCGACAGTTGCGAAGTCAAGGACTAGGCCTGTCCATGGCCTGGCGGGAACGTCCCGCCAGGCCATCGCCTAACTCAGAACCCGCCCTCTTTTTCCGGCGAGGCGCTGATCTGGTGGATGGTCAAATCCGCGCCGTTGAACTCCTCCTCCGCGTCTAGGCGGATGCCGACGGCCTTTTTCAGCCCGCCGTAAACGATGAACCCCCCGGCCAGCGCGATCACAACGCCCAGCCCGGTGCCGATGAACTGCGACACGAAGCTCACCCCGCCCAGCCCGCCCAAGCCCTTGAGCCCGAATATGCCCGCCGCAAGGCCACCCCAGGCGCCACACAGCCCGTGCAAGGGCCAAACACCCAGCACGTCGTCGATTTTCCAGCGGTTTTGGGTCAGCGTGAACATCTGCACAAACAGCACGCCAGCCACCGCCCCCACCACCAACGCGCCCAGCGGGTGCATCTTGTCGGAGCCTGCGCACACCGCCACCAAGCCCGCCAGCGGCCCGTTGTGCACGAAACCGGGGTCGTTGCGGCCGGCGACCAGCGCCGCCAAAGTGCCGCCGACCATGGCCATCAGCGAATTCAACGCGACCAGGCCGCTGACCGCGTTCAAAGTCTGCGCCGACATCACGTTGAAGCCGAACCAGCCCACCGTCAAAATCCACGCGCCCAAGGCCAGGAACGGGATGCTGGACGGCGGGTGCGAGGACACGCCGCCGTCACGGTTGTAGCGCCCGCGCCGTGCGCCCAGCAACACCACCGCGCCCAGCGCGATCCAGCCGCCGACCGCATGCACCACGACGGAGCCGGCGAAATCATGGAACTCCGCGCCGAAAGTTTGCTCCAGCCAAGGCTGCAAACCCAGATTTTTGTTCCAGGCGATACCCTCGAAGAAGGGATAGACGAAGCCGACCAGCACAAACGTCGCCGCCATCTGCGGATTGAACTTCGCCCGCTCGGCGATGCCGCCGGAGACGATGGCCGGAACCGCCGCCGCGAACGTCAGCAAAAAGAAGAACTTGACCAGTTCATAGCCGCTGTTGGCAGCCAGCGTCTCGGCCCCGGAAAAAAACTGCGCGCCATAGGCGATGTAATAGCCGATGAAAAAATACGCCAGGGTGGAGACGGAAAAATCCACCAGGATCTTGACAAGCGCGTTGATCTGGTTCTTGCGGCGCACCGTGCCCAGTTCCAGGAAGGCGAAGCCCGAATGCATGGCAAGCACCATGATGGCCCCTAAGAGAATAAAAAGTACGTCGCTGCTTTTGCTAATGGTGTCCATCGGTTGAACCCTAAAGTGTTAAAGACTCGATAGGGCCGCAGACAACCAAGAATCGGGCCAGAAGCCCGAAAACCGGGTAACGCTTTGTTTTGGCGCATTCAGAGCCCGAGACAGCCCTAAAAAGGGCAGTCATTATTGGTGCGTTTTGGGATAAAAAGCACTAATCAAGGGCAGATTGGCATTGGCCTGGAGTCGTGCAAGACTATGCAAACAAAGCCTGACAAGGAGCGCCTATGACCAGCAAGCCACCCTCTCCCCCCAAAAAACGCCCAGCTGCCGCGGGCAACGGGGCGGCGGGCAAGCCGCCGTTGCCTTATCTTTTCCTGCTGCTATTGACCGCCCTGTTTTTGGCTTGCGCCGGGATCGGCGCTGCGCTATTGCAAGCGGGGCAGACCGTGGCGGCGGATGTGTTCATCGCCTTGGCCGCCGCCATCGTCTTATTCGGCATCCTCAAATCCACCGGCTTGGTGAAAACCAAGACGTATCAATTTGGCGGCGCGGCGGCCTTGTTCATCGTCACGCTGTCGATTTTGCTGTATCAAATCGGCCCGGCCGGCGACGACCTCCAAGGCACGGTCTATGTGGACGGCCAGCCCGTGACCCGCGGCAAAATCACCTTGCTAGGCACGGGCCTGTCCGACAACCACCGCGATTTCAACGACGGCAACCCTGGGCATTTTGATTTCCATACCGTCCCAGGCCTAGGCGACACGCTGAAATTCCAAATCGACGCGGACGGCCCGGTCGATTGGCCGCCCCAGATTGTCGAGCAGCGCAAACAACGCGAACCGCTGGAAATCCATCTAACCACGCCCAAAGCCCCGAAGGAATCCACCTTGGCCCCGCAATGGAACAGCGCCCCCAACCCGCCGGAAAACTTCGTGGGCCGGGCGCGGGAGTTGGCGGAGTTGGATCAAGCCTGGCAAAGCGGAGTGCAAGATTCATCTTGCACGAAACGGATCGCGCCAAGCCAAGCGCAAAAAACGCAAGATGAATCTTGCACTCCTTTGCGCGTCGTCGCCTTCGTCGCCTGGGGCGGTTTCGGCAAGACGGCGCTGGTGCGCCAATGGCTTTATCTGCAAGAACAACACGGCTGGAACGGGCAGCCGCCGGACGGCTTGTTTTGGTGGACGTTTAGCGACAATGGCAATGTCGATACCTTCGTGCTGGAAGCGATCCGTTCTTTCAGCGGCGAAACCCCCAAGCCCGGCGAGTACAAAACCGATAGCGAAAAACTCACGGCCTTGCGCAAGGCGATTAACAAACGCCGCGTCGTGCTGGTGCTGGACGGCTTGGAGCCGACCCAGCGCAGTGAACGCGGCGAGGATTTTGGCAAGGCGCAAAACCCCTTGACGGCAATGCTGCTCAAGGAACTGGCGAACGGCGGCTTCGGGCCAGGGCTGGCGTTGATTACCTCCAGGCTGCATGTCGCCGATCTGGCCGGGCATCCGGCCTATCAGGAAATCCCACTGGAACAGCGCCCACTCGATGCCGCCTCGGCCCGCTCGCTGCTGCGCAAAGACGGCGTGGCGCAGGCCAGCGACGGCGAACTCGACGAGATCGTGAAATCCTTAGGCGCGCATCCCTTGGCCTTGAAAACCTTGGCGCTGCTGTTGAAAAACCATAACCAAGGCAAGGCGGCGGGCTGGCAGGATTTCGTCCGCGACGACCATTTGCTGACACCGCCTAGCGGCCACGAAAGCGAAAAGCAGTTATGGCGGGTGTTGGGCTGGTATGACCGCAACCTGCCGCCGGACGAATTGCGGCTGATCCAAGTCCTCGCGCATTTTCGCGAGCCGGTGGACGAGGCTTGGGCCAAGGCGTTGTTTGTTGCACCGAATGGATTGGAACCTGAAAAACTTGAAGCGGTGCAAGAGCAAACCCACACACAAGCATTCATATGCTGGCTACTTCAACAGCGAGGTAAATCTTGCACAGTCAAGCCAGCCACAGCGCAACCGCCGCAATTTCAGCCTTGGACGATAGCCGCCTTGCACGATGCCCTCGACCATCTGCAAAACCTGCGGCTGTTGGAGCAGAACAAAGGCCGCTACGCGCCGCACCCGCTGGTCAGCGAACATTTCCGCGCCACCACCGCGCAAAGCCAGCCCATCCACGCGGCACTGTATCGGCTGTATGCCAAAATCATCCAGCCCAAGCCCCGGCCCGATACCGTGGAGGAAATGCAGCCGCTGTATGAGGCGGTCTATCATGGTTGCCGGGCGGGACGGTGGCAGCAGGCTTGGGATGAGGTTTATGTTGCCCGCATCCAGCGGGGCAATGAAGCTTACAGCGTCAAAAAGCTAGGCGCGTTTGCGGCGGATTTGGATGCGGTACGCCAGTTTTTCGACCGGCCTTGGCAACAGGTCAATCCCCGTTTGCGGCCCGCCGACCAAGCGTGGTTGTACAACGCAGCGGCGTTTGATCTGCGCGCCTTGGGCCGCTTGCCTGAGGCTTTGCCGCCGATGCGGGCGGGTTTGGAGATGGTGATGAAACAACAGAATTGGGGTAATGCAGCCAGAGCTGCCGGCAACATCAGCGAATTGGCGCTGACCCTAGGCCAGATCGACAGCGCCGTGGAGTCCGCCACGCAGTCCATGGACTATGCCGACCGCAGCGGCAAGGCTTTTGAGCGCATGGGTAGTCGCACAACCTTTGCCGACGCGCTGCACCAGCAAGGCGAGGCGGCACGGGCTTTGGCCTTATTCGGCGAAGCCGAGACGCTACAGCGACAATGGCAAGCACAATACCCGCTGCTCTACTCGCAAGGAAGTTTTCTCTATGTCGACCGGCTGCTGGCCGAAACGGAGCAGGCCGCTTGGACGGCGTTTCTGCGACAGCCCAAGCTTGCCATGCCACGCCCGCCGCTGTCGCAAAGCTTGACCGAGACGCAGCGGCGGGTGGAACAGACGCTGGCTTGGGCGACAGAAGAAAACTGGCTACTCAGCATCGCCCTAGACCATCTCAGCCTAGGCCGCATTGCCCTTTATCGCAGCCTGCTGGATAAGCAACCAAATACCGCCGCCCAGCGCGAACTGGACAGCGCCGTGGACGGTCTGCGCAAAGCCGGTTACATGGATTATCTCGTTCGTGGCCTCCTCACCCGCGCATGGCTGCACAGCCTGGAACAGCGCCCCGCGCTGGCCCAAGCCGATTTGGACGAAGCCTGGGCCATCGCCGAAGCCGGCGGCATGAAGCTGCATCAAGCCGACATCCAACTGACCCGCGCCCGCTTGTTCCACGACCGCGCCGCGCTGGCGCAAGCCCGCCAGTTGATCGAAGCCACCGGCTACGCCCGCCGCCGCCCGGAACTGCAAGCCGCCGAAACCTTGTTTTAACAGGCCGGCGTGTTGCCTGGTAAAACCGTCTAGCCTTAAGCTGTTCAATCCCTGCCTAGGAGATCATCCATGTCCATTCCCGCCGAACGCTGCGCCACCTATGAAGACCTGTGCCAGGTGCCCGACCATCTGGTCGCGCAGATCATCCACGGGCAGTTGGTCGTCATGCCCCGGCCCGCGCCGAAACATGCCTTGGCCTCCTCATCGCTGGGCGAGGAATTGCTCGGCCCCTTCCACAAAGGCCGTGGCGGCGGCCCCGGTGGCTGGTGGATTTTGGACGAACCGGAACTGCACCTAGGGCTGCACATCTTGGTGCCCGATCTGGCCGGTTGGCGGCGGGAGCGGATGCCAACCCTGCCGGAGACGGCGTTTTTCAGCCTGGCCCCGGATTGGGCCTGCGAGGTGCTGTCGCCCTCGACGGCGCAGCTCGACCGGGCAGACAAGCTGCCGATTTACGCCGCGCACGGGGTCGGCCATGTCTGGCTGGTTGATCCTGCGGCGCAGACGCTGGAAGTGTTCGCGCTGCACGAGGGGCATTGGCGGTTGGAAGCGGTATTCAAAGCGGCAGAGGCGGTTTGCGCGCCGCCGTTCGAGGCGGTGCGTTTCAGCTTGGGCGGGCTTTGGGCGTAAAGCCATCCGACACGGAGACTCTCGGTTTTCCTGCTTGCCGCATCGGGCGAATCGGTAGATCATCCGCCTATGCTTTAGGCTTGTGACCGCCTAGGCAGGCACCCTTCCCTAATCATCCAACAGGAGACACCATGGCATCCGCGAAACCTGTGATACCCGACGGCGGCGAACCGATCCGCCTGTCCGCTGACGGACAATTGACTGTCCCCGACCGCCCCATCATCCCCTTCATCGAAGGCGACGGCACCGGCCCCGACATTTGGCGGGCCTCGGTGCGCGTCGTCGACGCGGCGGTCGCAAAAGAATTTGGCGGCGCGAAGCAAATCGCCTGGGCCGAGGTCTACGCCGGCGGGAAAGCCAAAGCGCTGTTCGACACCTGGCTGCCGGACGAGACTTTGGACGCCTTCAAGGAATACTTGGTCGGCATCAAAGGCCCGTTGACGACGCCGGTCGGCGGCGGCATCCGCTCGCTGAACGTCGCCATCCGCCAAATGCTGGATCTGTACGTCTGCCTGCGCCCGGTGCGCTATTTCGCAGGCGTCCCCTCGCCGGTGAAGCGCCCGGAAAAGGTGGACATGGTGATCTACCGGGAAAACACCGAGGACATTTACGCAGGGATAGAATGGGCCGCAGGCTCGGCGGAGGCCAACAAGCTGATTGATTTTTTGCAGAATGAAATGGGCGTCAAAAAAATCCGCTTTCCCGAAACCAGCGGCATCGGCGTCAAGCCGGTCTCGCAGGAAGGCTCCGAGCGGCTGCTGCGGGCGGCGTTCGACTACGCGATCCGCCACGGGCGCAAGTCGGTGACGATGGTCCACAAAGGCAACATCATGAAATTCACCGAGGGCGCGTTCCGCGACTGGGGCTACGCGCTGGCCAAGCGCGAATACGCCGGGAAGATCGTCGGCTGGGACGACTGCGGCGGCAAGCCCGAAGCCGGGCAGATTTTGCTGAAGGACTCGATTGCCGACATCACGCTGCAACAGGTGCTGACCCGGCCCGAGGAGTTCGACGTGATCGCGACGACAAATTTGAACGGCGATTATCTGTCCGACGCGCTGGCCGCGCAGGTCGGCGGCATCGGCATCGCGCCCGGCGGCAACATCAACTACACCACCGGCCACGCCGTGTTCGAGGCGACCCACGGCACCGCGCCCAAGTACGCCAACCTGGACAAGGTCAACCCCGGCTCGGTCATCCTCTCCGCCGTGATGATGCTGGAATATCTGGGCTGGGACGGCGCGGCCCGGCGCATTGTCCAGGGACTCGAACAGGCCATCGCGAAGAAGACCGTCACCTACGACTTCGCGCGCCTGATGGAAGGCTCCACCGAGGTCTCATGCTCGGAGTTCGGCAACCGCATCATCGCCGAGCTTTGAGCCGCGCGGCGGGGGCGGCCGGCGCGCGCCCCCGCCCGCCTCCAGTCCGCGCCTAGCTTTTCTTGTTGAAAAACACCCTCCACACGACGATGGCAACCGCCACAAAAGCCGCTATTTCAATGACGAATCTTGCTGTGTGCATGCCCTGGCCCTCCTCTTTGAAGCGTGGTTGAAAACTGCCATCATATCTTGGCCCGGCCAGTCGCGCACCGTCAAATTAGCAGCCCGGCTCCTTGGCTTCGCCGACTTTTCGCGCCGACAGGATGTAGTTGATGCCCTGGTAGCCGGTCAGCCGGAAACGCAGGGAGAAGGGGTTGACCGCCATGCCGGTGGACGCGAAAACTTCCAGGCCGCCGGCGGCGAGCAGGTTTTCCACCTCCACCGGCGTGGGAAAGCGCGACCAGCGGTGGGTGCCCCGCGGCAGCCAGCGCAGCACGTACTCCGCCATGACGATGGCCCCCAGCCAGGACGCGACGGTGCGGTTGAGGGTGGCGACCACCATCACGCCGCCGGGGCGCACCAGTTTCATGCAGGCGTTGAGGAAAAAATCCAGCTCGGCCACATGCTCCACCACCTCCATGTTCAACACGGCGTCGTAAAGCTCGCCGCGCCCACTGAGAATTTCCGCGCTGGCCACCTCGTAGTCAATGGCCAGGCCGCCGCTTTCGGCGTGGAGCCTGGCGGCGTGGATGTTTTTGGCCGCCACGTCGACCCCGTGCACACTGGCCCCCAAGCGCGCCACCGCCTCGCTGAGAATGCCCCCGCCGCAGCCGATGTCCAGGATGCGCAGCCCCTGCAAAGAGGCGGGCGCGTCCGCGTCCAGGCCGAATGCTTCGCACAGGATGTCGCGGACATAGCCCACGCGCATCCCGTTCATCCGGTGCAGCGGCCAAAATGGCCCGCTTTCATCCCACCATCGCGCGGACAGCCGTTCGTAAAAAGCGATTTCGTTCGTATCGATGCTCGTGTGCTCGGTCATGGCATTCGCCTCGTCAGGTGTTTGCGGTTTGGCTTAACGGCCTTGCCGTTTCCCCCTATACTTTAACCCAAGAAACGCCCAGCACTTGAATTTCAAAGCCGCCGGAAAGCGCTCCGGCGGCGGCCACCCAACCATAGACGCCTGTGAAAATACGCAGATACTTTCGGCAACCTGTCATCCAGGACGCGGTGCTCAAACTTCCGGACACCGCCGACACCCCTTGCGAAATCAGAAATTTCAGCCAGGCCGGCCTGCTGCTCAAGCTGACTGAGCCCGGCGCGGAGAAGGGCCTGCCGCGCGAGCGGAGGAACGAGGCCGAGATCGTGTTCGCCGCCGCCCAGGCGGAAACCGCGTTTCAACTGAAAGGCCGGCTAAGCCATGTCTCCCCCAAGGGCGTCGGCTTCGTTTTCGACTGCGCCCCGCCCTTCCAGGTGTTGCTGGCCTTGCAGGAGAAAGCCATGCCGCCGCCCCTCGCGGCGCAAGACGCGCCCGCCAATCTGGCCGAGATCCACGCCAACTGCTTGCAGGCGCTGGAAAAAGCGCTGCGCCTTTTGGTGGACGCGCTGCCCGCGCAGATCCAGCGCGAATGGACGGCCCGCGACAGCGACGCCGAAGCCGCGGACGGCGGGGACGCCGGCGGCACGCCCCCAGAAGCCCCCCCGATGCCGGAAGCCCACATCAGGCCATTCGTCGAGCGGTTTTACGAGCATGTCTTGGCGCAGGCGAAAAGCTTTGTCATTCCCGACCTGAGCCTGCAACCCGAGCCTGGCGCGATCTACAGCAACTCCCAGGCCGACCGGCTCCTCTTCGAGGACTGGATGAACGTGATCGACAAGGTCATCCGCCTGGAAGGCAAGTATGAAGATGTCCTGAGGATTTTGGAGTCCCGCTTCAGCCTGCTGGCGCACCGGGAGATTCTCGGCCACGACAACCCGTTCGGGCCGAGCGTGCTGTGCCATTCTTTCCATTATTCCTTGAAAGCGCTGGAATTGAGCAACGGCCAGCGCAACCGCGTCTACGAAGTGTTCAGCCACCTCCTTGACGAGCATCTGCACAAGCTGTACGGCGACCTGCGCATTTTGAGCAAATCGCTGGACGCCTTGAGGCCCGGCGGCGAAACCCAGGAAGAAACCGCCTTCTCGCACATTCTCACCGCCACCGCCGTTTCCTCCTCTTTCAAAGCCCCCTTCCAAACCGGGCTGGGCGACAAGCCGTTCGCCCCCGTCCTGGCAACCAAGCCCGCGCAGGAGGCGCAGCTCTTGGACGCCGCCGACGACGCCGGGGGGCCGCCCCCCGCCCCCCGGGCGGAAGCGTACCGCCCGCCGCCGGACGCCTTCTCGGCCTTCGTGTTGTTGTTCCGCTACGCGGAATCCCAGGCCAACAAAGGCTCGACGGAGCCGACCAGCGACGCCGAGCGCGCGGCGATGATCGCCGCGTTGCGGAAGCTGCAAGCCAACAGCCCGGTGCAGCCAGCCCCCTATTTCAACGCGCCCTGGCTGCACGCCGGCCTGAGCCAGATCCTTGCCGAAACCGGCCAGCAAAAAGCGCTGACCACGGTGGAGGTGCGGGAAAACCTGCAGATATTGGGTTTGCTGATGGACGCCATGTTGGGCGATCCGACCCTCCCCCCTTGCGTGGCCCCTTATATCAAGCGCTTGCAAATCCCCCTGCTCGTCGCCTCGTTCACCGACTCCCACCTCATGCACGGGCAGACCCACCCTGGACGCGAACTGTTCAACCAATTGGACTACCTGACCCAGGCTGCCAACAACGAGGGCGAAATCGACAATGCGGAATTGTTGGAAGCCTTGGACGGGATTTTCAACCGCCTGTCCGGCGAGACCGCCACCCGCTATGGGGTATTCACGGAAACGTTGGCGGCGCTGAAAAAACTGACCGCCCCGTTGACCAAAGCCTACGCGGCGCGCCTGGACCGCGTCGCGGAATCCTGCGAAGGCGGCCACCGCCTGGAGCAGGCGCGGCGGCTGGTCGACCGGGAAATCGAAGCGCGCATGGGTGGAAAAGCCGTGCCTACGGTCGTCCCGGCCCTGCTCGACGCCGGCTGGAGGCAGTTGCTGGTGCTGACAAACCTGCGCCAAGGCATCGACACCGACGACTGGCGGCGGCAACTGGCGGTCATCGACCTGCTGCTGGCGTGGCTGGGCAAGAAGCCGCCGGCCAACCCGCCGACCTCGGCCAACATCCAAGGACTGCTAAAGTATGTCCATGAAAAACTGCCCGGCACCGCCACGGATATGGTCGAGACCAACCGCGTCCTGGAAAAAATTGAAAAACTGCTGCTATACAGCGGCGACGAGGGGGGCGCAGGCGCTTACATCGACATCCCCCCCGCCGACGCCGTGCGGGATCAGAAGGAAAGCGCTCTGCGCAACCGCCTGCAAGGCTTCCGGGCGGGGGACTGGCTGAAATTCGCCTCGACGCGCGGCGCCTGGATTCCCTTGCGCCTGGCCTGGATCGGGCAAAGCCCGGCGCGCTATGTTTTCGTGAACCGCAAAGGCATCAAAACCTTGGATCTGGACGCCCCGAAATTCGCCCAGTTTCTGGATGAAAAACGCGCCAGCCGCATGGAAAACCTCGACGAGCTTTGCCTGGTGGAACGCACCGCGAAATCCTTGCTGTCCACGCTGCGCGACCGTTTGCGCTAAACTAGCAAGCACAATTACAATCTGCCGAAAGATTCCGCCATGGCCATTCGCAACACGATTTTGCCGCTGCTCCTGTCACTGTCGGCCACTGCCTGGCACTCCCCAGGCAACGCCGAAGGCGCAGGGACATTCAACTACCTGGGCGACGGGGAAAACTACGCCTACTCGGTCAAACAAACCGGGGACAGCTATACCTTCGAGTTCGAGAAAAACCCCGGGGCGGAAGGCAAAAAACTCAAAGCCGCCGTGCATGTGCTGCATTCGGTTTATGGCGACGACTCGGTCAATCCCCGCTATAGTGAAACTTTCATGAAAGAAACCGCTTTGTGCTTCGTTTTCGACGGCACGTTCCATTCCTACCGGGCCTGTTTTCTGCCCAACGACTATTCCCCTGGCAACCGGGACAGGTTCTGGGGTTTTGTGACCCAGCTTCCCAACGCCCTCTGGCTGATTACCTGGAACCTGCTTCCCGCGCTGCTCGCTATCGGGCTGTTTTTCTTTCTTCCGAAAAAGCGCTAATGCCGCGCCCGGCGGGCCGCCTTGAAAACCGGCAGGGGCTGCCGGCAGGCCGTGATTCCTCGCGTTAAACACGCCCTTCACGGATAAGGGGCTGGTCACACCTGCCAATTGCGCCTAAAGTAGGGGCAATTTTTATGATAGGAGCCGACCATGTCCAACATCCACCATGCCCTAGTCCTCAACCTGCACCAGCCGCCGGGCAATCTGGAGCACCTGTTCGCCGAAAACGAATGGGAGGCGAAGGAAATCCTCTTCGCCTATGACCGCATCGCCCGGTCGCTGTGGGGCTACGAGGATGTCGGGCGGGTGCATCTGGCGTTGTCCGGCTCCCTGTTGGAGACCCTGTCCGACCAGAAATTCCAGGAGCGGGCCTACGGCGTGGTCGACACCGGCTCGCTGCTGTGGCACTGGCAGAACCGCAATATCATCGACATCCTCGGCACCGGCTACTACCATCCGGTGTTCCCGCTGATTCCGCGCGGCGACTGGGACGAGCACCTAGGCCGCTGGCGCGCCATGGCGCGGCATCTGTTCTGGCGGGAGAATTTCGGCGGCTTCTGGCCGCCGGAGATGGGCTTCAGCATGGAGATGATTCCCTACCTCGCCCGCTCGGGCTACCGCTACGCCATCGTCGACAGCGAGCATGTCGAGCCGGTGACCGCCATGCGCTGGGAGGAACTGCGCTACCGCCCGCACATCGCCCGGCACGGCGACGCCGAAATCATCGTCGTGGTGCGCGACCGCGACTTGTCCGACGCCCAGGAGGCGGGCATGGAATTCGGCTGGTTTGAATACGAAGTCGCGGAGCGGACGAAATGGTGCAACTTCGAGCCGCTGGTGACCACCGCCACCGACGGCGAGAACGGCGGCTGGTTCCGCAACACGACCGAGGGGAGCAATTTCTGGAGCTGCTTCTACCGTGAATTGATGGACCGGGCGCGGGGCGAAGGCGCGATCAAGCCCACCTTCATCGACGCCTACCTGGACAAGTTCGGCGCGCACGGCGAGGTGGTCGTGAAGGAAGGCGCCTGGAACACCGGCTGGCACCACGGCCGCGGCTTCGTCCAATGGACCGGCTCGCAGGCGCAAAAAGACGCCCTGGCGCGGGTGGCCGACATCAGCGGCCAGGTGCAATCGGCCCTGGCCAAGGCCATCGAGACCGAGCAGCACAACCCCGCCGTCTGGGGCCCGCTGCTGGAAGCCCAGTGGCACTTGCTGCGCGGGGAAACCAGTTGCAACTTCTATTGGGGCGAGGACTGGGTGCACCGCTGCCACGAGGATTTGGACGCGGCCGCCGCGGCGCTGCGGAAAGTGGGCGGGTGAGCGCCTAAGCCTGCTCTTCGCGCAGGCCAGCCATACCGCAAGCCCTGCGCATTTCCTCGCTCAGCTCCGCATGGCCTTTGAAGCCGTCCAGCAGCGGGTCGTCCAGCGTGTAAACCGGGCAGGGCCGCCCCGAGCCCTTCAGCTTGAAATCGCCGACATGCAGGAAGGGCCAGGGCCGCCGCGCGGCCCGCACGACCGCCTCGCCCAGCGCTAAGGGCTTGGCGATCTCCCGGGTCAGCGACTCCAGCCGGGCAGCCTGGTTCACCGTGCCGCCCAGCACGGTGTAGTCCATCTTCACGGACGAGCCGAAATTGCCTTCGATGACCGTGCCCAGCGCCACCCCGAAACCGCAATACAAAAACCTCATCAGCCCGCATGCCGGGCTCCCCGCCCGCATTTCGGCCAGCTTGCCCAACACGTCCAGGCAGGCGAAGAGGGCGTCGTCGGCCTGGCCCGGCTCGAAATAGGCGATGGTGCAGTCGCCCACGTATTTGGCCACCACCCCGCCCCGCCGGACAATCGCCGTCGAGCAAACCTCCAAAAAGGCGTTCACCACCTCGGCCACCTCCTCCACCGGAAACAAGTCCGACAAGTAGGAAAACGCCACCATGTCGCTGAACAAGACGATCTTGTCGGTTTTGCGCGGCGGCACGCTCAGCGGGTTGACCCCCTCGGTGAGGAATTTCAACACGCTGGGCTGGGTGTAGCGCTCGATGATGCGGTGGGACTGGGCGATGTTTTGCAGCATGTCGCGGATGGCCTGCAACACCAGGTCGCCGTCGGCGGCCAGGCGGATCGTCCGCATCGACCACTTGGGGAACTGGCGCTCGCTGATGTCGCACTCCGCCTTCAGGATGTGCATGTCCCGGTGCCTGGGGTCGCGCCGGATGCGCGCCACCACGGCGGCGATGGCCTCCTCCTCGCCCTCCAAGACCTGGAAGAAATAGTCGTGCACCGAAATCAAAACCCCGGTGATGCCGACCTCGCGGTTGTTGCGCGCCGAAACCTGGCCGATGGACTCGATCTCGCCGTCGCTTAGATGCCGGTTGACCGTGCTGATATAGATGATTCGTTTCATTCGCCCCCCTCGCTGATGACCCCGCCCTTCCCGTTCCAGGCGCGGGCCTATTCAATACAGAATTTCGCGCCGGGACGCAAGCCTCGCGTTGAGCGGAGCCGAAATTTGCCAACCATGGGCGCTGGATTCCGGCATCCAACTTATCATTAAATTAATGATTTTCCATCCACCCAAGCGGTTCGTAGTCCCGGCTTCAGCCGGTTGTTTCTGGCCTGTTTTCCGCCTAAAGGCGGTACTACGATACGACGCTTAACTTAATGGCAGTGGCTGTGTAGGGCGCGCACCTTGACGAATGCCGAAGATTTGAAAAGGTGCGCGATGCGCACCCTACTCGGCTGGACACTCCTGCCAGGCTTTATGAGGCTTTCGTATTTCCTTGGAAAAGATTTTCGTTATGTGTGCTAGCGCATAGAGTGCCTTTGAAATAAGGAAGAGAATCAGCAAACCGATCTACTGGCATTCGTGTGGTTTTGAGGCAATGGATTGAATCCACGAGGCGAAGTCGGCATAAACTGTAGAAACCTTCCCAGGAAATAATACCATGTCAACTTTCACGCTTACTTCGGGTATAGACAACATTGCTGGAGGAACTGGCAATGACATTTTTACGGCTACCTATAATGACGGGATGACTGGCACATTTGCCATTGGCGATACTCTCAATGGGGGCGCAGGCATAGATACGCTGAACATTGCCCCTATTGGCGTGGCGGCCATCACACCGCCTGACAGCATCTGGGGACATATTTCCAATATCGAAAAGGTTGTGATTGGGACAACCGGTGCTGGGGCGCAAACCATTACCACAGGGGCTTCGTTTCAGGCAGCGTTTGGGGGGTTAGGCGCAGACCTGACGACGACATCCGGTGCCGGTGCGATTACGGTTGACATGACTGCGTTTACTGGGGCGGTGAAGCTCTCAACAACATCCGACGCGGGTGCGCAGACGATTACTACGGGTGTCGGCCTTACCCTGTTGACGGCAATATCCACCGCAGGTGCGCAGACGATTATTGGTGCAAACCTTGTCTCGGTGTCGGCAACCTCCGTCGCCGGTGCGCAGACAATTATTGATACGGGTATCGGCACAGGTGTTGTCACAGTGAAAGCAATATCGGCTGCGGGTGTGCAGACTATTGTGACGGGCGCGGGTGCGGATCTTATAACAGCGACGACAACTGCCGCAATCAATGTGATTAACAGTGGTGCGGGCGACGACACCATTGCCATCCTGGCTTCCGCTGGCGGACCTACCGGCACCTATACTATCAATGCCGGCGATGGCAACGATATCATAAGCGGCGGCAGTGGCAACGACACGATAAACGGTGGCAATGGCAACGATACCATAGACGGCGGCGCTGGCACAGACACGATGGCCGGCGGGGACGGCAATGACAGTTACTATGTCGATAATGTCAGCGATATCGTCTCAGAGACCAACGCCGATCTTGCCACGGGCGGAACGGATCTGGTTTACACTTACGTCAACTACACCCTCACCGCCAATGTCGAGAATCTCCGCATCCTTGCCACCGGCGCGGTCAACGGCACGGGCAACACCCTTGACAACATCCTTTACGCAGGCCCAGGCAACAACATCCTGGACGGTGGTTTGGGGCTAGACACGGCTTCATACGCCTATGCCACCGCGGCCGTCACCGTCAGCCTCGCCACCACGCTGGCCCAGGTCACGGGAGGTTCGGGCAGCGACACCCTGCTCAACATCGAAAACCTGACCGGCAGCAACTTTAACGACAAGTTGACCGGCAACGCGCTGGCCAACAGCCTCGACGGCGGCCTTGGCGCGGACACGATGACCGGCGGCGACGGCAATGACTCTTACTATGTCGACAACGTCGGCGACAAGGTCGTCGAAACCAACGCTCTTGCCGCAGGTGGGACGGATACGGTCAACACGACCATCAGCTACACCCTCCCCTCCAATGTCGAGAATCTCCATATCCTTGCCGCGGGCGCGGTCAACGGCACCGGCAACACCCTTGGCAACGTCATCGACGCAGGCGCGGGCAACAACATTCTTGACGGCGGCGCCGGCACCGACACGGCTTCATACGCCTATGCCAGCGCAGGCGTCACCGTCAGCCTCGCCACCACGGTCGCGCAGGCCACGGGGGGCTCGGGCAGCGACACCCTGCTCAACTTCGAGAACTTGACCGGCAGCAACTACAACGACACGCTGACCGGCAACGCCGGCAATAATGTGTTGGTGGGCGGTTTAGGAAAGGATACGTTTACCGGTGGCTTGGGGGCGGACATTTTTAAGTTCAATGCGGTGGAAGAAACCGGCATTACCGCCGCCACCCGCGACGTTGTCAATGATTTTAACGCCGCCCAAGGCGACAAAATCGACTTGTCCGCCATTGATGCCAATACCACCGTCGCGGGCAATCAAGCTTTTATATTGACCGCCGGCAGCGTGTTCGCGCACCCAGGGGATCTTTATTTTGACCCGGTTGCGCATGTTCTCTACGGCAATACGGATGCCAACCTTGCGACAGCGGAATTTTCTATTCAGTTGGTCGGTGTTAACAGCCTGGTCTCAGCCAACCTAGTGTTGTAAGCCACATAGTCAGGTGCTTTTTCTCGTTCCCACGCAGCGCGTCACTGCCATTAAGTTAAGCCGTTCGTGGTGAGCCTGTCGAACCATGAACGGCTTAACTTCCAAATAGTTGGGATTTTCCGTCCACCCTTCGACAAGGCTCTCCTGAGCGTAGCCGAAGGGCTCAGTGCGAACGGAAAATCCTTAACTTAATGGCAGTGACGCAGCGCGTGGGAACCAGAAAAACGTGGCCCGGATGGAAAGGCGGCGGGTGGTTTTTGGAAGCTCAAGGAGCGCCGGCGAGACGCCGGCGCTCCTATTGCCTCGCCCGCAAGGGGATTAGCCGATGACTTGTTGCAGCAGCTTGTTGAGCTTGTGGACGAACGCCGCCGGGTCTTCGATCTGGCCGCCTTCGCTGAGCACGGCCTGGTCGAACAGGATCTGGGCCAGGTCTTCGAAGCGGGCTTCGTCGGCCTCGTCTCTGAGCTTGGCGATCAGTGCGTGGTTGGGGTTCAGCTCGAACACCGGCTTGCTGCTCGGGAAGTGCTGGCCGGCCTCTTTGAGGATGCGCTCCATCGTGCGGCTCATGCCGTAGGCTTCGCTGACCAGGCAGGCCGGGGACTCGGTGAGGCGGTGGCTGAGGCGCACGTCGGACACTTTGTTTTCCAGCGCCTTTTTGACCTTGCCGACCAGCTCCTCGAAATCCTTGCCGACATTTTCGAGTTCTTTCTTCTCTTCTTCGTCTTCCAGACTGCCCAGGTCGAGGTCGCCGCGGGCGATGGATTGCAGGTGCTTGCCCTCGTAGTCGCTGAGATGCTCCGACAGCCAGGAGTCGATGCGGTCGCCCAGCAGCAGCACCTCGACGCCCTTTTTGTTGAAAATCTCCAGGTGCGGGCTGTTCTTGGCGGCCGACAGGCTGTCGCCGGTGATGAAGTAGATCTTGTCCTGGCCTTCTTTCATGCGGCCGATGTAATCGTCCAGGCTGACTTCCTGGGCGTCGTTCGCGGTGGAGGAGAAGCGCAGCAGCTTGGCGAGGCGCTCCTTGTTTTTGAAGTCGTCGATGACGCCCTCTTTCAGCACCTGGCCGAACTCCTTCCAGAACGCCTTGTACTTGTCCGGGTCGTTCTTGGCCAAGTCTTCAATCAGGCCCAGCAGCTTCTTCACCGCGCCGGAGCGGATCTTCTCCAGCAGCTTGTTTTCTTGCAGCAGTTCGCGGGAGACGTTGAGCGGCAGCGAGTCCGAGTCGATCACGCCGCGCACGAAGCGCAGCCAGCGCGGCAGCAGCTTGTCGGCCTCGTCGGTGATGAACACCTTGCGCACATACAGCTTCACCCCGTGCTTGGGGTCGCGCTCCCACAGGTCAAACGGCGCGTGGGACGGGATGTAGAGCAGCAGGGTGTATTCGTTGGTGCCCTCCACCCGGCTGTGCAGGCGCGCCAGGGGCTCGTTGAAATCGTGGGAGACATGCTTGTAAAACTCGTTGTAGGCCTCCTCGCTGATTTCGTCCTTGGACTTCGCCCACAGGGCCGAGGCGCTGTTGACGGTCTCGTACTCTTCCGGCTTTTCCTCGTCCTCCTCCTGGGCCTCGCCGTACTGCTCCTTCTTCATTTCGATGGGCAGGGAGATGTGGTCGGAGAATTTGCGGATGATGGCGCGCAGCTTCCAGCCTTCGAGGAACTCGTCCTCGCCCTCGCGCAGGTGCAAGGTGATTTTAGTGCCCCGCTCGCGCTTGTGGACGGTTTCCAGCGTGAACTCGCCCTCGCCGGTGGATTCCCAGCGCACGCCCTCCTCCGGATCGCCGCCGGCCTCGCGGGTCTCCAGCGTGACTCTGTCGGCGACGATGAAGGACGAGTAAAAACCGACGCCGAACTGGCCGATCAGTTGGCTGTCCTTGGACTCGTCCCCGGTCAGCGACTCGAAAAAGCGGCGGGTGCCGGAACGGGCGATGGTGCCGATGTTCTCGCGCACCTCGTCGCGGTTCATGCCGATGCCATTGTCGGTGATGGTGATGGTGCGCTTGTCCTTGTCGAAATCGACGCGGATTTTCAACTGGCTGTCGCCTTCGTACAGGCCTTCGTTGCTCAACGCGCTGAAACGCAGCTTGTCGGCGGCGTCGGAGGCGTTGGAGATCAACTCGCGCAAGAAGATTTCCTTGTTGCTGTACAAGGAGTGGATCATCAGGTGAAGCAGTTGCTTCACTTCGGCTTCAAACCCTAAGGTGACTTTGTTTTCCGCGACAGTAGTCATGGGGGGTTGCTTTCCTCGTTGGTTGGGTTGGCTGGGCGGGCCGTTTTTGGGCCGCGATCGTTTGGCATTATGGGGACGGACGGGGACTTTTCAAGTCCAGCCCGCTTCAGAACAGATAAGGATGCGCCGCCTCGAAACCCGGCACCTTGGCCTTCGGCTTGAAGGTGGGAATCTGCCAAGGCTCAAGGATCTGCCCCGCCAGATGTTTCGCCAGCCACAGGGCTTGGTTGCGGACTGGGCTGACATAGGCGTAGAGCCTGCCGTCGGGCAGTTCGGCGCAGTCGCCGATGGCGTGGATGGCAGGGTCGGAGGTGGCGAGGAACTCGTCCACCGCGATGCCCCGGCGGGTTTTGAGGCCCGCTGCTTCCGCCAGCCCGATCCTGGGCTGGAAACCGCATGCGACGATGATGCCGTGGAAGCCGGGCCGCGAATCCGCCGCCCGCTTCACCGCCAAATCGAAGCCCCCGCCTTCAAACCCCGACACCGCCTGGTCGAGCAAGACCTCGACGCCCAGGCCGTCGCGCAGCACGCCGAGCAAAGTGGCCGAGTCCTCCTCGACCAATTGCCGCTCCATCAGCCGCGGCAGGGCGTGGAACAACACCGCCTCGTCTCCCGCCTTGGCCAGATCCGCGCAGACTTCACAGCCGATCAGCCCCCCGCCGATCACGGCCCAGCGCGGACGCGCGTGGACGCGCCGGATTTCCGACCGCAGCCGCCGCAGGCCGACCAGGTCGGCCAGGCTGTTGAGCGTCCTGAACAAGCCGGCCTGCGGGCGGAACGGCGGCGGAATCAAGGCCGCGGAGCCGGTGGCCAGCACCAGGGCGTCATAGGCCAGGCCACGGTCCTCGCCGTTTTGGCGGAAACACAGGGTTTTCGCCGCCGCGTCCACGCGCAAAACCTCCGCGCCGCTTTCCACGGCGATGTGGTTGCCGGCCAGGGCGGAAAAGGGCTTCAGAATGATCTTGGCCTCGATGTCGTCACGGCTGAAGCCGTGGGACAACAAGGGCCTGGAATAATAGCCGAAGGTTTCGCCGGTCAGCAGCGTGAGCCGGGTTTCCGGTTCCAGCTTGCGGATTTCCTCGGCGAAGGTGACGCCGGCTATCCCCGAGCCGACCACGGCGATGTGCTTGGGCATGGGCCGCGCTCAATCGACGATCAGCTCAAAATCGGGCTTGCCCGCCCCGCAATCCGGGCAGACCCAATCCTCGGGGATGTCGTCCCAGCGGGTTCCCGGCGTCAGGCCGGACTCCTCGTCCCCCTTTTCCTCGTCATAAATGAAACCGCACACGACGCACAAGTAGCGTTTAAATTCAGGCATGATTTGCTCCAGGGTTGTGTTAAGCCAGTTCTTTCGCGGTTTTGAAAATGTCTTCCGCGTCGAGAACCAGGTCGTTTTGCTCGAACAGGCGGGCCACGCAGGCCCGGTGCAAGGCCAGTTTGAGCGGGCCGAAGCCCAGCGCCCCCCAGGCAGTCTTGCCATGGCGATTCGCGCCCCGGTCTGCCAATCCCAAGCCACCTATCCCTAAAGGCGGGGTGGCGTTGGCGTCGGCGATCAGCGCCAGCGTGGGGTGGTCGCGCCAGCATTCCTCCGGCAGCAGCTCGATTCCCGCCGCGCCGGCCGCGAAGACGATGTGCGCGCCCTCGATGGCCTGGACGCGGGCCTGCGTGTCCGCAGCCTCCGCCGGCGTCAGTTCGACACCGAAGCGCGCCTTCATGTCGGCGCAGGCCCGCTCGGCCTGGGCCAGTTTCCGCGAAGTGACGACCACCTGCGCCGCGCCTTCCTGCGCCAGCAGGACGGCGGCGCGCTGGCCCACCGGGCCGGTGCCCGCCAGCACCACGGCTTTTTTGCCGGCGATCACGCCGCCTGCGGCCAGCTTGGCGACCGCCGCCGCCGCCGTGGTGTTGCCGCCATTGCTGTCAAGCATCACCGAGACGCGGAAACCGCCGAAAAACTTGGCCCTGACCGCCGCGAGCAAAGCCTGGCCCGCGGCCATGTCGCCACCGCCGATGAAAATGGCGGTGTTTTTTTTGTCCTTGGGCGAACGGGTGAAAATCGCCCCTTCCACCAGCGCGCCGACGTTTTCCGGCGTCAGCCCGCCGTGGCCGACCACATGGTCGGCGCCGGCGTCATAGCCGACCACGGTGTCAAAGACGGACGGATGGAGGTCGGTGTCGAACTGGAACAGCAGTTTTTTCATCGTTTATCCTGACTAGGGTGCCGGGGAAGACGCCGTCCCGTGGCCGGGTGTGGCGCCTGGTTGCCAAGCAATGCGCAGTAATTTTACGTCTTGCCGGGGCGCTACTTTATAATTAACGTTCTATTCTAATGCATAGCGGCCCATAGGAGAGCCCCCGCATGATCAAAGACCCGCCAATTGGGCAGTTTCTCGACGAACTCGCCAGCAAGTCGCCCACGCCCGGCGGCGGCGGCGCGGCCGCCGTCATGGGCGCGCTGGGCGCGGCCCTCGTCAGCATGGTATGCAACCTCACCATCGGCAAAAAACCCTACGCCGACGTGGAAGAGGAAATGAAAGCGACCCTGGCGCAATCGGAACGCGCCCGCGGCCGCCTGACCGAGATGATCCAGCTCGACGCCGAGGTGTTCGGCTGGGTGATGAGCGCCTACGGCATGCCCAAAGACACCGACGAGCACAAGCAGGCTCGCGCCCGGGCGATCCAGGCAGCCCTGAAGGACGCCACCGACATGCCCCTGGCCTGCGCCAAGGAGTGCGCCGAGGTCATCAAACTAAGCCGGGTGGTCGCCCTGAAGGGCAACAAGAACGTCGTCAGCGACGCCGGGGTCGCCGTGCTGGCCGCTTACGGCGCGCTGCAAAGCGCCGCTTTCAATGTCCGCGTCAACGCCGCGGCCATCCAGGACGAAGACTTCGTCCGCGCCCGCCTGGGCGAACTCGACGCCCTGCTGGCCGAGATGGAAACCAGTGCCCAAGAAATCCACCGGCAAGCCCAAAGCAGGCTGTAAGCCCGCAGCTTCGCCCTCCATTCAACCTTGCACTCGACTACCCAAGGCCAACATGCCCTTCATCCCCGCCCGCCCCTGGCTTCTACCTGGCCTGCTCGTTTTGCTGACATTGGCGCCAGCCGTCCGCGCCGCCCCCCCCGGGCAAGAAAACGCCGACGCCAGGCAGACCGCGCGGCACGAATTCGAAGCCGCCCGGGAAGGGGTCGAAGCCGCCAAGCAGAAAGGCCCGCAGGACGTGCCCTTGCTTGAGCAGGCCACCCTGCGCCTGCCCGTAGGCTACGCTTTCGTCCCCAACCCGGCGGCGACGCGGTTCATCGCCGCGATGGGCAACCCAGTGGACGAAAGCTTCCTTGGCCTGGTCATGCCGGAAACCGGCAAGGGAGACTGGATCGCCACAGTCAGCTTTGAAAAGTCCGGCTACGTCAGGGATGACGACGCCAAAAACTGGAATGTCGACGACATGCTGAAGACCTTGCGGGAAGGCGCGGAGGACATCAACCAAGCGCGCGCCAGCCGGGGCATCCCCGAGCTGGAATTGCTGGGCTGGGCCGAGCCCCCCGCTTACGACGCCGTCCACCACCGGCTGGTGTGGGCGCTGGCCGTCGGCAACAAAGGCGCCCCCTTGGACCGGCCGCAAAGCGTCAACTACAACACCCACGCCCTGGGCCGCGAAGGCTATGCCAGCCTCAACCTGGTGACTTCCCGCGACCAGTTGGAGCAGCGCAAACCCGTCGCGCAAACCTTGCTGGCCGCGCTCGAATTCAACCCGGGCAAACGCTACGAGGATTTCAACGCCGACACCGACCATGCCGCCGAGTACGGCCTGGCGGCGCTGGTCGGCGGGGCGATGGTGGCTAAAAAGTTCGGCCTGTTCGCCCTGGCCGGACTTTTCCTCGCCAAATTCGGCAAATTCGCCGCCATTGCCGCGGCCGCTTTGTTCGGGATTTTCGGCAAGCGCGCGGGCGGGAAGAAAAGCGGCGGCACTTTGGACGCCTGATAATCCGGACGCTGGAATCGGCTGGAAAACGCGCAGGATACGCACCCTAGCCGAGCATGGTGTGGTTGTTATGCACCGTGATGGTTGATATAAACCACTCTATTTGCTATGCTATCTCTGCTTTTTTGAACCTAACCAAAGCGAACGCGTCAAAAAGTTGGCTTGATAGAAGTAGGTAGGAGATGTCCAGCGGGGGGCACCCCCCGTCGCATGGTCATTCCGCTGATGTTTGATTCCCCGCCGCATCCCTCTACTGAACGATATGAGCCAACACCAACGCGCGATTGAGCATTCCTCCGGTAAAACACCCGCCGCCCAGGATTGCCACGCAAGACTGGATCGCGGACATTTCGCAGGCCAGCCGATGCAACCTGGGCCAGAACCAGCGATGAGCTGGCAACTTCATCAACTCGGCCAGCAGGGCTTGGGCCGCCACAAAGATCCGTGGGACAAGCTCAATGCGGCTTTATTCGATTCCAACCCCTTTTTCGACAGCGACTTTACCGACAGCCTGCTGAAATATTTCGCCGAAGGGCGTGAGTGGCTTTGCGTGCATGACAGCGGCGGCGTGGTTGACGGCATGCTCATCATCAAGCCGGAACGCTGGGGCAAATGGTCGATTTTTTTGCCGGCGCAAGCGCAGATTGGCGCGCTGCTCGCAACCGACCCCGGCCTGGTGGTGGATCTGGTGAGGTCGCTTCCCGGCCTGGCAAGGAGCCTGGTTTGCTTCTGCCAAGATCCCCTTTACAGCCCGTTTGGCCCACTGCCGGACAAGCTGCCGCTGATCTCCGTCGCCCATGGCCCCACCATCAGCGTCGCGCTCGACGGATCGTTTGAAGACTACTGGAACGCCCGCCCGCGCAAGCTGCGCCAAAACACCGGGCGCTACGCCCGGCGCCTGCGGGAGGCCGGGGTTGCCATGAGCCTGGCCCACCTGGACGCCGCCGAGGCGATGCCCGCCGCCGTCGAGCGCTACGGCATGCTGGAATCGCTGGGCTGGAAAGGCCGGGAAGGCACCGCCGTGCATGGCGACAATGTCCAAGGCCAGTTTTACCGGGATGTCCTGACCGCTTTTGCCCGGCGCGGAAAAGCGTCGGTTTTTGAATTGCGCTTTGACGACACAGTGGTCGCCATGCGGCTTTGCATCGCCTCGGACAACATGCTGGTCATGCTCAAAACCGCCTACGACGAGCGCTATGCCGAATATGCGCCGGGCCGGCTGTTGCTACACGCCGTCTTGGAACGCGAATTCAATCTGCGCCGGTTTAAAAACATCGAGTTTTACACCCACGCGAACATCGACCAACTGGCCTGGGCCACCCAGGAACGCATGATTCCGCATATCAAAGTGTTCAGAGACCAGGCCACGAAAACCGCCTATGTCTGGGCGCTCCGCCTCCGCGAAGCCCTGCGGCATCGGCTAGGCCGCTGAATCGGCCCGGATTCTTCGGGCCGCGGCAACGCTCATTGATAACGCAAGGCCTCGATGGGACTGAGATAGGCGGCTTTGCGCGCCGGGTAGAAGCCGAAAAACACCCCCACCGCCGCCGCCACGCCAAAAGCCAGCAGGATCGAGCTTAAGGTCACCACCACCACCATCTCGGCCAGCCCGCCCAGCGCGTACGCGCAGCCCACGCCCAGCAGCACGCCGATGAAACTGCCGACCAGGGAGATAATCATCGCCTCGAACAGGAACTGCAGCAGAATGTCGCGGCGTTTCGCGCCGATGGCCATGCGGATGCCGATTTCCCGCGTCCGCTCCGTCACCGACACCAGCATGATGTTCATGATGCCGATGCCGCCCACCAGCAAGGACACCGACGCGATGGCCCCGAGCATCGCGGACATGACCTTGGTCGCGCTGGCGGCGGTCTCCGCCAGCGCGGTCAGGTTGCGCACGCTGAAATCGTCGTCCTGCCCCTCCCGGATCCGGTGCCTCGCCCGCAACAGATCCCCCAGGCTTTTCTCCAGCCGCTCCATCGCCTCGGCGGACTTCGCCTTCACCATGATGTAGCGCACCGCGCCGGGGAACTGGTTGCCGAACAACTGCCGCTGCGCCGTCGTCACCGGCACCATCACCGTGTCGTCCTGGTCGCGCCCGTCCAGGCTCTGGCCTTTCGCGCCCAACACCCCCAGCACCTGGAACGGGCTGTTTTTGATCCGCACCGTCTTGCCCACCGGCTCCTCGTCGCCGAACAACTGGCGCACCACCGTCTGCCCGATCAGCAACACCCGCGTGCCGGCGCGCACGTCGCTGTCGGTGAACGGCAGCCCTTGCACCACCTCCCATTCGCGCACGTCCAACATCGCCGGCGTGGTGCCCGCGACCATCGTGCTCCAGTTGTTCGAGCCGTAGACCATCTGCGTCTGGTTGGGCACCGACGGGGCGGCGGCGGCGACCTCCGGCAACTCGGCCATGGCCTGCATGTCCGCCAGCGTCAAGGTCGGCACGCCGCCCGAGCCTGAGCGCAAGCCGCCCGCGCTGGACGAGCCCGACAGCACGATGAACAGATTGCTGCCCATCGAGGCGATGGAGTCGTTCACCGTCAACTGCGCGCCCTGGCCCACCGCCAGCATCAAAATGACCGCGCCGACGCCGATGACCATGCCGAGCATCGTCAAAAAAGTGCGCAGGCCGTTGGCGCGCATCGCCTGCCAGCCTTCGCCGATGAGCGGCGTGATTTTCATAGGGAAGAAGCCTTCTGGTTGGCGGGACACCCGCCGGGATTGTGTCGGATTCCGCCGTCGGCATCAACCCAAACACACGGCCAACCGCAAGGCCCCTATCCCCCAAGGACGGGAAAAGCCGGCGCCGCGCGGACCCGGCGGCGCGGGCCAGGCCAGCCGGCCGTGCAGCCCGCCGCCTTCCCGCGTAAAATATGGGCTTGTATCAATCGACTGAAGGAAAGGCCCATGGCCAACTACACCACTCAATCCCTCCGCACCCTCGCGCTGGTCGGCCACGGCGCGGCCGGCAAGACCAGCCTGGCCGAAGCGCTGCTCGCCGCCGCGGGCGCGGTCAAAAACAAGGGGCTGGTTGAAAAAGGCAACACCGTCTGCGACTTCGACCCGCAGGAAAAGACCGCCGGGCATTCGCTGTACAGCGCCCTGACCCATTTCGACTACGAAGACGCCCGCGTCCATTTGCTGGACACGCCGGGCTACCCCGATTTCGCAGGCCAAGCCATCGCCGCGCTGGCCGCGGTTGACACCGTCTTGATTGTGGTCAACGCCCAGACCGGCGTCGAGCTGATGACCGAGCGCATGATCCGCTGGGCCAAGGAGCGCAAGCTCTGCACCTTGATCGTCGTCAACAAAATCGACGCCGACAACCTCGACCTGCCCGGCTTGGTGGACGATTTGCGCGCCCGTTTCGGCGGCATCGTGCTGGATCTCCCGGCCCATGGCGGCAAGGATGTCGTGGAAGTGCTGGCGCACGACAGCGGCGACGCCGACTTCGGCTCGGTCGCCAAGGCCCATGCCGAACTGATCGAGCGGCTGGTCGAACAAGACCTGGGGCTGCTGGAGAAATACCTCGAACAAGGCGAAGAGCCCAAGCCCGCCGAAATCCACTCGCCGTTTGAAAGCGCGCTGCGCGCAGGCCTCGCCCCGATCCTGTTCACCTCCGCGAAGACCGGCGCCGGCATCGGCGAATTGCTGCATGTGATCGCCAAGCTCGCGCCCAACCCGGCGGAAGGCAACCCGCCGCCGTTTTACAAAGGCGAGCCCGGCGGGCCGGCCGAGGCCTTCCACGCCGAGCCGGACGCGGACCAGCACGTGCTGGCCCATGTGTTCAAAGTCGTCTCCGACCCCTACATGGGCAAGGTCGGCATCTTCCGCGTCCACCAGGGCACGGTGCGCAAAGACGCCCAGCTTTTCGTCGGCGACGGCAAGCGCCCGTTCAAAGCCGCGCACCTGTACACGCTGCAAGGCAAGGAGTTCGAGGAAGTGGACGCGCTGCTGCCGGGCGACCTAGGCGCGGTGGCGAAAGTGGACGAAATCGAGTTCGACTGCGTGCTGCACGACTCCCACGACGAAGACCTCATCCACCTGAAGCCGCTGAACTTCCCCCACCCGATGGCCGGGCTGTCGGTCGAAACCAAGCGCAAAGGCGACGAGCAGCGCCTGTTCGACATCCTCGACAAGCTGGCGCTGGAAGATCCGACCTTCCTGGTCGAACGCCGCCCCGCCACCAACGAGACCGTCATCCGGGGCTTAGGCGACGCCCATTTGAAAGCCAAGCTGGAGAAAATGGCCGGCCAGTACAAGCTGGAAGTGGACACCAAGCCGCCGTTGATCCCCTACCGCGAAACCGTCACCGCCGGCGCGGAAGGCCACTACCGGCACAAAAAACAGACCGGCGGGGCCGGCCAGTTTGGCGAAGTCTACCTGCGCATCGAGCCCTTGGAGCGCGGCGCGGGCTTTGAATTCATCGACGCGGTCAAAGGCGGCACCATCCCCGGCGTGTTCCTGCCGGCGGTGGAAAAAGGCGTGCGCCAGGCGCTGGAGGGCGGCGTGGTCGCCGGCTTCCCGGTCGAGGATTTGCGCGTCATCGTCTACGACGGCAAAACCCATCCGGTGGACAGCAAAGAAATCGCCTTCGTCACCGCCGGCCGCAAAGCCGTCGTCGAGGCCATCCGCGCCGCCAAGCCGATGGTGCTGGAGCCGATTGTCGATATTGAAATCATCGCGCCGGAGCCTGCGATGGGCGACATCACCGGCGATCTGGCCGCCAAGCGCGGCCAAATCACCGGGACGGACGCGCGCGGCCACGGCAGGCTGCTCATCACCGGCAAGGTTCCGCTGGCCGAACTGGCCGACTACCAGGCCCGTTTGAACTCCCTGACCAGCGGGCGCGGGCATTACTCCATCGAGTTGAGCCACTACGCCCCCCTGCCGCCGCAGATCCAGCAGCAATTGACCGGCGGGTTCAAGCTGAAAGAAGAAGAGGAATAACGGCCTGCGGTGGGAGCGCTTTGCAAGCGCGACGGATAGCCTTGTCGCGGTTGAAAACCGCTCCCACGGCCCGGCGTATAAACCATTTCAAACCCAAGCCACCCGGAGCCCCCCTATGGGAAAACCCCTTGCCACCGCCCTCCTCGCCCTGCTGACCGCCGCGCTGGACGCCGACGCGGGCAGCCTCGTCAAAGGAACCTGGTCCACCGCGAACTGCGGTTCCCTGCCCGCCGCCCCGGATCTGGATCTCAGCGGCGTCGAGGCTTACAACAACAGCCTCAAAAAAACCAATGCCTGGCATGAAAAGGCGGAAGCCTACAGCCATTGCGTCATCAAAGAAGCCAACGCCGACAGCCAGGCCATCACCCAGTCCGCGAACGCGCAACTGGAACAATTCCGCGCCGCCGTGGCCAAGCTCAACACCGCCGCCGCCACGGCCCGATCCAAGTTTGGCATCCGATAGGACGGCGGTCTGGGCGCGATTGGCCATCGCCCAAAATCCGCCCCACACAGGAAGCCCCCCATGCACCGCCTGATCGCGCTGGCGCTGGCCTTTGCCAGCGCCCAAGCCGCCGCCGAAATCTACAAATGCCAAGCGGCGGACGGCAATATCCTCTTCAGCGACCAGCCTTGCCCGGGCCAGCGCATGGAAGCCATCGACGTGAAACCCAACATCATGGACATGTCCGAATTTCGCCAACACCTGGACGCCCAGGCGCAAGCGAAACAACAAGCGCAGACCGCGCAAGCGATTGCCGAGGCCGGACGCCCTCCCCCCGGCGTCGGCAAAACCCGCGCCTGCCTGCAAGCCAAAGCCGCGCTCCAGGCCGACAAGAACGCCGACCCGTCCGTCCACTACAGCCTAGGCGCGCGGCAACGGATGTTCTGCTCCCTGCGCGGCGAACCCATTCCCGGCTGCTATGCCGCGATGGAACAATTCGACGCGACCCTCCAAGCCGCCCCCAACGCCAAAACCATCGCGCCCGCGCTGCAAAACATCGCCGAATCCTGCGGCCATCCCCTGCCCCCCGTGCCCGAACCCCGCCGCCCGCCCGCCAAGCCCAAGCCTAAAAATACCTGCGCCGACAACGGCGACGGCCAGCCCTGCCCGGACAGCGCCCATCCGGCCGACCCCCCCTTAAAATTCTGCATCGACGCCGACGGGCGGCTTGAATGCCATTGAACGCGCAACGGAAAAACAGCGGATTCCGGCTGACCGCTAAATCAAGCCCAAACCGGAGTGCAAAATTAACCTGTTCCGTTCGTGCTGAGCGTGTCGAAGGCTCTCCTGAGCGAAGTCGAAGGGCACGAACGGAACAGGTTTGTCGAGATTCCCGAAAAGCTAGTGCCCTAACCGGGCTGAATTGATGGGTAGAGCCGCTTGAGCTTGATCCGGGCGTCGGCGGTCGTGAAGCGCCAGTCCACCTTGCAAGCGGCGGTGTTACGGCGGGCCTGCCAGGCCGCGACCTC
>Ga0265327_10000242_pt1 | contig 109219 bp, 111 predicted proteins | sample 41621metaG_FD_202089 | JGI IMG/M metagenome (GOLD analysis project Ga0265327, IMG submission 202089) | Rhizosphere microbial communities from Carex aquatilis grown in University of Washington, Seatle, WA, United States - 4-16-21 metaG | ecosystem: Host-associated > Plants > Roots >...
CAGCCAGGGAAGGAGTTTAAGGCGTAGTGATTTCAAGGCGGATCGTCGAAAATGGTCATGGCGGCGGCCAAATCTGGCGGAAAGTACTTCTCGAAAATTCGGCGAACGGTTCCGTCGGCGCGCATGTCTTTCACCACCGCTCGCCATTTATCCCGCTCCTGGGGCGGCAGCGCCTTCTTCGACATGATCACGCCGTGAGGCACGGCGGGGTCATTGAATTCGATGATGTCCGAGATGTCCCGGATATGCTTCTCGTCAAGTGCCGGGTAATCGAAAGGTTCGATGATCATTCCCTGAATCTGGTTGGCGATCAGCACTTGGTAAAGCGGTACCAGGCCGCCGGACTGGCTGACGCGCCCCGCCGCGTGCAGCGTATCGACGAGCCTGTTTGCGGTTTCGCTATAACGAAAACTCCGGATCACACCAAGTTGAAGGCGGTCGTTGTTCTCAAACTCGACGAGATTGCGAACGGCGGCATCCTTGCGGACCAAGAGATAATACTTGTTATTGATATACCATGCGAAGTCGGCGAACTTGTCGCGTTCGGGGTTGGTGATGCCGGAAAGGCTGAAATCCAGTGCCCCGGATTCGATCATTTGCCAAATTCTGGCACGGGGCATCAAATTTACGATGACCGTGCATCCGCTGCGGCGAATGAACTCATCGGCGAAGTCCCGATCGATGCCGGTGCCGGTGGCCGCGGAATACAGCAGGCCGTGGTCATGGAATGCCAGCGTGAATGGCCTCGAGCAGTCCGGGGACGCGGCAACCGCCTTGCCAAGGCCGATGGATAAGAAAATGCCGGCCAGCAGGATGGTGGCTATCCTGGTCACGCCTACTCCTCCCTGCCTTATAGCGACCCCCACCGGATGTTAGCCGATCGCGCAAGGAGCGAAAAGCGGTGTCGGGTATCGCCGTGGTGCGTTTGCGAAAGACCGTGACCAGCCGAAAATATACCCGATACCGGCCATCACGAACCGGCCAGTTCCGCCAGCTTGGCCACCAGGCGGCGAACGCCGTCGACGCGCTGATGGGACTCGTCCCAACTCCGGGTCAGCACCAGCTTGTGGTCGGGCCGCAGCTTGGCCGAGCCGATCTGCTGGCTGATGAACTGGACCAGGCCGGCGGGATTGTTGAAGCTGTTGTTGCGGAACGACACCACCGCCCCCTTGGGCCCGGCGTCCACCTTGTCGATGCCGGCCCGCTTGCACAGCGCCTTGATGGCGACGACTTCCAGCAGGTTTTCGACCTCGGCCGGCAATTTGCCGAAGCGATCGACCAGTTCGGCGGCCAGGGCGTCCAACTCGCCCTGCTCGGCGACGGCGGCGATGCGGCGGTAAAGGCCCAGCCGTACCGACAAATCATGGACGTAGGTTTCGGGGATCAGCACCGGGGTACCGACGGTGATCTGCGGCGACCATTCCTCGACCGCCGCCTCGTCGCCGCCGCGCGCCGCCGCCACCGCCTCTTCGATCAGCTGCTGGTAAAGCTCGATGCCGACCTCGCGGATGTGGCCGGACTGCTCCTCGCCCAGCAGATTGCCGGCGCCCCGGATGTCGAGGTCGTGACTGGCCAGTTGGAAGCCGGCGCCCAGGGTGTCGAGCGCCTGCATCACCTGCAGCCGCTTTTCGGCGGCCTTCGACAGCACCTTTTCGGTGGGCAGTGTCAGATAGGCGTAGCCCCGGGTCTTGCCGCGCCCCACCCTGCCCCGCAACTGGTACAGCTGCCCCAGACCGAACATGTCGGCACGGTGAATGACCAGGGTGTTGACGCTTGGCATGTCGATGCCGGATTCGATGATGTTGGTCGATAGCAGCACGTCGTACTGCTTGTCGCCGAAGGCGGTCATCACCTCCTCCAGCTCGGTCGGCGTCAACCTTCCGTGGGCGATGGCGACCTTGACCTCGGGCACCAGCCGCTCAAGCCGCTCGGCCACCCGGTCGATGTCGGCGAGGCGCGGGCAGACGTAGAAGACCTGGCCGCCCCGATAACGCTCGCGCAGGATGGCTTCGCGCACCACCACCGGGTCGAAGGGCAGGATGAAGGTGCGGACCGCCAGCCGGTCCACCGGCGGGGTGGCGATGACGCTCATCTCCTTGACCCCGGTCAGCGCCAGTTGCAGGGTGCGCGGGATCGGCGTCGCCGTCAGCGTCAGCACATGCACGTCGCCCTTCAGCTGCTTCAGCCGCTCCTTGTGGGCGACGCCGAAATGCTGCTCCTCGTCGATGATCAGCAGGCCCAGGCGCTTGAAGGCGATGCCTTTGGCCAGCAGCGCATGGGTGCCGATGACGATATCGACCGAGCCGTCGTTGATGCCGGCCTTGACCTCGGCGGCGTGCTTGGCGGTAACCAACCGCGACAATTGCTCGACCCGCACCGGCAGGCCGCGAAAGCGCTCGGCGAAGCTGCGGGCGTGCTGGCGGGCCAACAGCGTGGTCGGCACCACCACCGCCACCTGGAGTCCGGCCATGGCGGTGACGAAGGCGGCGCGAAGCGCCACTTCGGTCTTGCCGAAGCCGACGTCGCCGCAGACCAGCCGGTCCATCGGCTTGCCGGCGGCGATGTCCTCCAGCGTGTCCTCGATGGCGCGCTGCTGGTCGTCGGTCTCGGCGTAGGGAAAGCGGGCGCAGAACTCGTCCCACAGGCCTTCGGGCGGGGCCAGCGGCTCGGCCTTGCGGGTGGCGCGCTGGGCGGCGACGGCGATCAGTTGGTCGGCCATGTCGCGGATGCGCTTCTTCAGCCGCGCCTTCCTGGCCTGCCAGGCGCCGCCGCCCAGCTTGTCGAGCGCCACCCCGGCCTGTTCCGAGCCGTAGCGGGTCAACACGTCCAGATTCTCGACCGGGACGAACAGCTTGTCGTTGCCGTCGTAGAGGATGCGCAGGCAATCGTGGGGGGCGCCGGCCACGGCGATGGTCACCAGCCCGTCGTAGCGGCCGATGCCGTGTTCGACATGGACCACCAGATCGCCTTCCGACAGCGCCGAGGCCTCGGCCAGGAACTGGGCGCCCTTTTTCTTCTTGCGGGCCGGCCGCGCCAGGCGATCGCCGAGGATATCCTGCTCGGTGATCACCGCGAGGTCGCGCCAAAGGAAACCGTGGTCGAGGCCCAGCACCACCATCGGCACCCGGCCCTTCGGCGCGGCCACGGCGTCCGCCCAGCTCTCGGCGGCTTCGGCGCCCTTGAGGCCGTGATCCTTCAGCATGTGGCACAGGCGATCGCGCGAGCCGGCGGTCCAGGCGGCGATCACCACGCGGCGGCCGGCCTTGGCCTCGGCGGCGGCATGCTGGCCCAGGGCGTCATAGACGTTGGACCCCGGCAGGGCGCGGATGTCGCCGAAATCGCGGCCCTTGCGCCCACCGATGTCAACCTCGGTGACACCCTCGCCGCCGGCAAAGGGGGATATCTGCAAGACCGGCCGCGAAAGCAAGAGTCTCCGCCATTCGTCTCGCTCCAGAAACATTTTCGGCGGCGGCAGCGGATGGTAGATCATCCCCGAATCGGCCAGCCCGCTGCCCGAAATGGTGCGCCGCGCCTCGTAATATTCCATCACCAGCGACCAGCGCGCCTCGGCCGCCTCGTCGGCCTGGGAATCCAGCACCACCGCCGCTTCCGGCAGGTAGGCGAACAGGCTGTCGAGGCCGTCGTGAAACAGCGGCAGCCAATGTTCCATGCCGGTGAACTTGATGCCGGCCGAGATCGATTCGTAAAGCGGGTCGTTGCCGGCGGGAATGCCGAACAGTTCGCGGTAGCCGCCGCGAAAGCGGGCGACCGAGGCCTCGTCCAACTGCACCTCGCTGACCGGCCCCAGGCGAAACGCGTCGAGCGTGCCGGTGGTGCGCTGGGTCATCGGGTCGAAGCTGCGGATCGCCTCGATCTCGTCGCCGAAGAAATCAAGGCGCAACGGCTCGGCCGTGCCCGGCGGGAACAGGTCGAGGATGCCGCCGCGAACGGCATATTCCCCGGGCTCCATCACGGTATCGGAACGACTGTAGCCGTGGCGGTCGAGGAATTCCACCAGCCGCTCGATCGATTGCCGCTGACCGGCGCGGGCCGACAGCGTCGCCGCCTCCAGGCTTTGGCGCGGCGGCACCCGTTGCAGGGCGGCCGCCACCGTGGTCAGCACCACCCGGCCGCGCCGGCCGGGCTCGGCGGTCAGTCGCGCCAGGGTGTCGACCCGCCGGGCCACCACCTCGACATTGGGCGAGACGCGGTCGTAGGGGACGCAATCCCAGCCGGGGAACTCCAGGATTTCCAGATCGGGGGCGAAAAAAGCCAGCGCCTCGGCGATGCGGGCCAGCCGTCCGTCGTCGCGGGCGACCACCAGCAACTCGCCATCGGCTTGTCGCGCCAGGTCGGCCAATAGCAGGGAATCGACGCCCTCGGGCAAACCGGCGGCCGTCGCCCGGCCCGGCCCAGAAAGAAAATCCTTTATTATATTCAACGCCGAGCGGCCTCGTGTTGAACGTAGTGCTTAAGCATCGCCAGGACGTCGGTTTCGTATTCCGCCGGGACCGCCACCTTGCCGGTGGCCCAGTTGAACAGGTCGGCGTCGTTGACGGCGATCAGCGCTTCGAAACGCCGCACCTGTTCGTCGGTCAGCGTCGCCAGCGACCGTTCGGCGAAGCCGCCGAACAGCAGATCGTTTTCGTTCGAGCCCATGTGGTGGGCCCGGAACAACACACGTTTGCGATAGTCATCCATTGCGGTGGGCATTGCGTCTGTTGGAAGGTGGCCTAGGATATAAAGCGTCCAAGGCCCCCTGTCAGCATCGCATGCGTCCACACTCGCTGTTCCCCCTCTTCGCTCCCGTCACCACCCTGCCCGGCGTCGGGCCGCGTTTGGCCCCGCTTTACGAGCGGCTGGCCGGCGGCCGCGTCGTCGATCTGTTGTGGCACCTGCCTTCGGGGGTGGTCGACCGCCGCTTCAATCCCAAGGTGGCCGAGGCGCCATCCGGCGTGGTGGCGACCCTGGTGGTGCAAATCGACGCCCATCTGCCTTCGGGAAGCCCCAAGCGGCCCTACCGCATCCGCTGCTCGGACGAGACCGGGTTCCTGCATCTGGTCTATTTCCACGCCCGCGAGGATTGGCTGCTCCGGTCGGCGCCGGTGGGCGAATGGCGGGTGGTCAGCGGCCTGGTCGAGCATTTCGCCGGTGAAATCCAGATCACCCATCCCGACCATCTGGTGCCGTTGGCCGAGAAAGACGCGGTGATGACGGTCGAGCCGGTCTATCCGTTGACCGGCGGCCTCACCCTTCGCCCGCTGGCCAAGGCGGTACGGGCGGCGCTCGACAAGGCGCCCGAGCTGCCGGAATGGCAGGACCCCGCCTGGCTGGCCCGCCAGGGCTGGCCCGCCTGGAAGGCGGCCTTGACCACCCTGCACCACCCCCAGGGACTCGCCGGCGAATCGCCCGAGCGCCGCCGTCTGGCCTTCGACGAATTGCTGTCGAACCAGTTGGCCCTGGCGATGGTGCGGGCCAACCTGCGGCGGCTCAGGGGCCGTCCCCTGGCCGGCGACGGTCGGCTGCGGGCCAAGGTGGCCGCCGCCCTGCCCTTCGCCCTGACCGGCGCCCAGACCCGCTCGCTGGCCGAGATCGATGCCGACATGGCGGCGCCGTCGCGCATGCTGCGGCTGCTCCAGGGCGACGTCGGCAGCGGCAAGACGGTGGTGGCGCTGCTGGCCATGCTGACCGCCGTCGAGGCCGGAGCCCAGGCGGCGCTGATGGCGCCCACCGAAATCCTCGCCCGCCAGCACCTGGCCACCATCCAGCCCCTGGCCGCCGCCGCCGGGGTGCGGGTGGCGCTGCTCACCGGCCGCGACAAGGGAAAGGCGCGCGAGGCCACGCTGGCGGCGGTGGCGGCCGGCGAAATCGATATCCTGATCGGCACCCACGCCTTGTTCCAGGAGGACGTCGCCTTCAACGACATCGCCCTGGCGGTGATCGACGAGCAGCACCGCTTCGGCGTCCACCAGCGCCTGGAACTGGCGGCCAAGGGCCAAGCGGTGGATGTGCTGGTGATGACGGCGACGCCGATCCCCCGCACCCTGCTGCTGACCGCCTATGGCGACATGGATGCGTCGCGCCTCGATGAGAAGCCGCCGGGGCGCAGGCCGATCGACACCAGGGTGCTGCCGCTGGGCCGCGTCGAGGACGTGGTGGCGGCGGTCGGCCGGGCGCTGGAGGGCGGCAACCGGGTCTATTGGGTCTGTCCGCTGGTCGAGGAATCGGAGAATAGCGACCTCGCCGCCGCCGAGGAACGCCACCGCCACCTGTCCCAGCTCTTCGGCGACCGCGTCGGCCTGGTCCACGGCCGCATGAAGGGCACGGCCAAGGACAAGGTGATGGCCGCCTTCGCCGCCGGCGAGGTCGACGTCCTGGTGGCGACCACGGTGATCGAGGTTGGCGTCGATGTTCCCGCCGCCACGGTGATGGTGATCGAGCACGCCGAACGCTTCGGCCTGGCCCAGTTGCACCAGTTGCGCGGCCGGGTCGGCCGCGGCGACCGCAATTCCACCTGCCTGCTGCTTTACGGCCAACCGCTGTCGGAAACCGCCAAGGCCCGGCTCGAGGTGATGCGCTCGACCGAGGACGGCTTCCGCATCGCCGAGGAGGATCTGCGCCTCAGGGGCGGCGGCGAGGTGTTGGGCACCCGCCAGTCGGGCCTGCCGGAATTCAAGTTGGCCGACCTCGCCATCGACGGCGACCTGCTGGCGGTGGCCCGCGACGATGCCGCGCTGATCCTGGCCCGCGACCCCGACCTGGCGTCCGAGCGCGGCCAGGCCCTACGGGTTCTGCTCTACCTGTTCGACCGCGACGCCGCGGTCAGGACGTTGCGCTCGGGCTGAGGGCACGATGATGCCGGTCGAAACCACCATCTTGATGCCGTCCTCGACCGACATGGCCAGCGTCCGCACCGCGCTTCGCGGCAGAAACAGCAGGAAACCCGAGGTCGGATTGGGGGTGGTGGGAACGAAGACGTTCACCATCTCGGTATCGAAACAATCCCGAACCTCGCCGGTGGTGGTGCCGGTGATGAAGGCCAGGGTCCAGATTCCCGGCCGGGGATATTCGATCAGCACCACCTCGCGGAAGGCGTTGGCCTTCTGGGCCAGCACCGTCTCGAAAATCTGCTTCACCGCCGAGTAGATGCTGCGGATTACCGGCATGCGGGCCAGGATCGCTTCCGACAGGCTCAACAGCATGCGACCGAGGAACCCGGCGGTGAGCGCTCCGATGAAGGTCAGCGCCACCGCCGCCAACACGATGCCGAAGCCGGGAACGCCCCAGTTCCGCGGGTTGTAGGCGTGCGGCAGCAACGGCGACACCCAGTCGTCGACCGAGGTGATGAACTGCCAGGCGATGTAAAAGGTGATCGAGATCGGCGCGGTGACCAGAACGCCGGCCAGGAAATACCCCCTGATCCGCCCGCCCAATCCCAGGCGATGGTCTTCCGGTTCGGACGGTGGGTCCCCGGTCATGATGGCTCCCTCCCCTTGGCGCGATTTGCGCACCCCGCGCAAGCCCGCCGAAAGGCGGTCAACGCGGCTGCAGCAGGAATCGGAGCTGCTCCAGTTCGTCGAGCAGATCTTCCAATTCGCCCCGCAATTCCGCCGGCACGGCGACGCGGGGCGGAGCATCGGCGGTATCCGGCTCGGGAGCCGGCGCGGTCTCGGGCGCGGCGAGCGGCAATTCGGGGATTTCGGGCCGCGCGGTCAGCTCGCGCGCGCCGGTTTCCCGCAGCAATTTCTGCACGCCCTTGATGGTGTACCCCTCGGCGTACAGCAGGTCGCGGATGCGCCGCAGCAGGGTGACGTCGTCGGGACGGTAGTAGCGGCGGCCTCCGCCGCGTTTCAGCGGCCGGACCTGGGTGAACTTGCTTTCCCAGAAGCGCAGAACGTGCTGGGGGACGTCGAGCTCGTCCGACACCTCGCTGATGGTGCGGAAGGCCGCCTCGGACTTGCCGGCGCGGCGGACCAACGGGAGCTCGCCGTCGGAGTCGGTCATTTGCCGCTCTTGCCCGCCAAGCCGTCGTTGATCCGCTTCTTCAGCAGTTGCGAGGGCCGGAACACCAGCACGCGGCGCGGCAGGATCGGCACTTCCTCGCCGGTCTTGGGATTGCGTCCCACCCGCTGGCCCTTCGAGCGCACCGAGAAGCTGCCGAAGGAGGAAATCTTGACCGCCTCGCCCTCGGCCAGCGCGGTCGAGATTTCCGCCAGCACCGATTCCAGCAGATCGGCGGATTCGTTGCGGGACAGGCCCACCTCCTGGTAGACCGCCTCGCTCAGCTGCGCGCGGGTGATGGTCTTTTCGGTCATCGCGGCCGTATCCCCCATATTCCGATCCGCGACCCTAGACCGTTAGGGGAAAACCGTCAATATCAAAGGGATGCAAGGCTACGTTCAGGCGGCGGGGAACCGCCCGGGCTACATGCGCACCAGGCCGGCGCCCCAGGTGAAGCCGCCGCCCATGGCCTCCAGCAGCACCAGATCGCCGCGCTTGATGCGGCCGTCGCCGACCGCCTCGGTCAGCGCCAGCGGCACCGAGGCCGCCGAGGTGTTGGCGTGGCGATCGACGGTGACCACCATGCGGGCCGGATCGATGCCAAGCTTCTTGGCGGTACCGTCGAGGATGCGGCGGTTGGCCTGGTGCGGCACCACCCAATCGATGGCCGAAGCCGGCAGGTTGTTGGCGGCCAGCGCCTCCGACACCACCTCGGACAGGTTGGTGACGGCGTGGCGGAACACCTCGCGCCCGTGCATGCGCAGGCAGCCGACGGTCTGGGTCGAGGACGGGCCGCCGTCGACGTAAAGCAGGTCGTAGTGGCGGCCATCCGAATGCAGATGGGTCGACAGGATGCCGCGGTCGTTGTTGGTGCCCTCGCCCTCGGCGGCGCGCAGCACCACGGCGCCGGCGCCGTCGCCGAACAGCACCGAGGTGGTGCGATCCTTCCAGTCGAGGATGCGGGAAAAGGTCTCGGCGCCGATCACCACGGCGGTACGGGCCTGGCCGGTCCGGATGAAGTTGTCGGCGGTGGCCAGCGCGAACAGGAAACCCGAGCAGACCGCCGCCACGTCGAAGGCGGCGCCGCCGGTCATGCCGATGCGGGCCTGCACGCGGGTGGCGGTGGCGGGAAAGGTGTTGTCGGGGGTGGCGGTGGCGACCACCAGAAGATCGACCTCAGCCCCCTTCACACCGGCCGCCTCGAGCGCCCGGGTGGCGGCGACGGTCGCCAGGTCCGAGGTGGTCTCGCCGTCGGCGGCGATGTGGCGCTGGCGGATGCCGCTACGCTCGACGATCCATTCGTCCGAGGTATCGACCTTCTGAGCCAGTTCATGATTGGTGACGACGCGGGCCGGTAGGTAAGACCCACAACCGATAATCAAAGAGCGCAGCATGTTCCGATCATCCAATCCCGGCCGCGCGCTGCGGGACCTGCTCAGCCGCGAAGCGCTCGAATTCACGCCGAATACGTTCGTTGTAGCCATGCGTCACCAGATCGACGGCGACGCCGATGGCGTTGGCAAAGCCAAAGGCATCGGTGCCGCCATGGCTTTTGACGGCAATGCCGTTCAGGCCCAGGAACATGGCGCCGTTATACCGCCGGGGATCGGTCCGCATCTTGACCTTGTGCAGGGCCTGTTTGGCGAACACGTAGCCGATCTTGGCCAGCAGCGAATTGTTGAAGCCTTCCTTGAGGAAGGACGAGAAGAACCGCACGGTGCCCTCGGCGGTCTTGAGCGCGATGTTGCCGGTGAACCCGTCGGTGACCACCACGTCGACGGTGCCGGCGCCGATATCGTTGCCCTCGACAAAACCGTGGAACTTCAGCGGCAGATGAATCTCGCGCAGGATATTGGCGGCGGTCTTGACCGCGTCATTGCCCTTCAGTTCCTCGGACCCGACGTTGAGGATGCCGATGCTGGGCTTTTCCAGCCCCAGCACGGCGCGGGCGAACACCTCGCCCATCACCGCGAACTGAACCAGGTTGGTGGCGCTGCAATCGACATTGGCGCCCAGGTCCAGCATGACCGTCTCGCCGCGTTCGGTCGGGAACATACCGGCGATCGCCGGCCGGTCGATGCCCGGCAGCATGCGGAGAACGAACTTGGACACCGCCATCAAGGCGCCGGTGTTGCCGGCGGAAACGACGCCCGCCGTCTCGCCCTTGGCCACCGCGTCGACGGCCAGCCACATGCTCGAGCGGCGGCCGGTCCGCAGCACCTGGCTGGGCTTGGCGTCGTTGGAGACCGCCTCATCGGTATGGCGAACGGTACAGATCCCCGCCAGTTCGGGATAGGCGGCCAGCAACGGATCGATGCGGGCGGCGTCACCGAACAGCAGGTAACGGACATGGGGAAGGCGCACATGGGCCATGCGCACGCCCTCGACAACGATGCCGGGAGCGTGGTCGCCCCCCATCGCGTCGATGGATATGGTAACGGGCGTGCTCACTTAACGGCACCTCCGGCCGGTCAAGCGTTGGCTTCAGCCTGGGCAACCACTTCACGGCCGTCGTAATGACCGCAAGCGCCGCAAACGTGGTGGGGCCGCTTGACCTCGCCGCAATTCGGGCACTCGGAAACCACGGTGGGCGTCAGAGCGTGATGGGCCCGGCGCATGTTGCGGCGGGACTTGGAGGTTTTCTTCTTCGGAACAGCCATTGAATTTCTCTCAGTCGGGGACCGGTCGGGGAAAGGGAGGTTTATTAGCCAAAAAGACCGCGCGACACAAGGGGATGCTTGGCCTACCCTTCATTTTTGCGCAAGGCCGCCAGCGCCGCGAAAGGATTGGGCTTCTCTTCCGAGGACATATCGGGTTCATCGGGCGGCGCGAATTCCGCCCCCGGAGCGCGGGGAAAAGGCTCCAGCGCCAACGAAAGCTGCTCGGCCACCGCCTCGCCAAGGTCGATGGCGCCATCGACGATGGGGTCGGGCGGGTCTTCGGAATCGAAGGCAAGATCGATCTCGCCGTCCTCGTCCCCCTCCGCCGCCGCCGGGCCGAAGGTCATGTCGAAGCTGGCCTCGACATGCCCGGGCACCGGGTCGAGGGTGACGACGCAGGCCTGCGCCACCTCGGCGACCAGAGTGCCCCGAAGCCGCACCAACGGACCACGACCAACCGGGGTCAGGCGCAGGCTGGCCGACAGACTGTCGACGGCGAGGATGCCGAAGCGCTCGGCGAGCGCCGCCCGCTCGGCCTCGGAGGCCGAAATCTCGACCTGCTTGCCGCGCGACGGCAGCGCGTCCACCCGTTGCGGGCGGGAAAACTCGGGAACCATCATGCCACCTTGATTTCAGCCAGTCCCGCGCCGCCTTCCAGCAGCGCCGTGATCGGCTGACGGTCGAGCGCCGCCGCCTGGCGGCGAAGATAGGCGGCCAAGGCCTTTGGCGCCTCCGCGGTGGGCGGGGCTTCGCGATAGATGTTGCGTGTCAGCGCCGCCGCCAGTTCGTCGTCGACGGTGCCGAGCGCGGCATCATAGGCGGCCACCCGGCCGTAGAAGGCTTCGACCATCTTCCGGATCTTGTTGCCCACCGCCAGGTCGCTGACCCCCATTTCGCGCAGGTTCTGGTCCATGTCGGCGAACATCAGGTCGAACAACGACTGCGACAACGCCCGCGCCTCGGCCGAACCCTTGCCATCGGCCAGACCCAGGCGACGCATGACCAGAAAGGCGTGCAGCACCACCATGTCGAAGCGACCGTCGACAGTGTCGGGCACGCCCCAGCGGAGATAGAAATCGGGGTGCCGCGACTGCGCCACCACCTCGGCATAGAGGCGGCGGGCTGCCTGTTCACGGCGGCGGCCGGCGAATATGCGGTCGAAGATCATCAGGGGTTCCTTGGGCCACCAACCGGCCAGCGGCGTCGTTGACAACACCCTGCCGAGATGCGCATCTTCGGCTGCCGAACGCGTCACCGTCAATGCCCGGGCACCACCTGCGATGCGAAACCTTCTCCGTCCCTCCCTTCTCGCCGCCGTCATGCTGCTGGGCGCCACCGCCTGCGCGCCGATGGTGGATTTGCGCGGCAACAATCCGATGGCCGACTCGCTGGAAAAGATCAAGGTCGGCGAGACCAGCCAGGACGAGGTGATGGCGCTGCTCGGCACGCCGTCGACGACCGTGACCTATGGTGACGAGGTCTGGCATTACATCTCGTCACGGACCGAGACGGTGGCCTTCTTCGCCCCCGAGGAGAAGGAGCGGAAGATCGTCTCGATCTTCTTCGGCCCGACCAACAAGGTGACCAACGTCACCATCCTCACCCTCAAGGACGGCAAGGCGGTTCAGACCGTCAGCCGCGAGACTCCGACCGCCGGCAAGGAACTGTCGGTGTTTGAGCAGCTGATCGGCAACGTCGGCAAATTCTCGAAGGACGAGAAGAAGTAGGCTTTCGGGTCGATGGCCCGAACGGTTCCGCGCCGCGGAAGGCCGCTCCATTTTCGTCATGCCCGTGCTTGACACGGGCATCCACGTGCTTCCGCCATATTCGTTCGTCATCCCGGCCGTAGCGCGGCGAAGAGCCGGGATGACGCCCTTTAACAGGTTGCGGAAAAACTCCGACATTATCTTCCGTCATTCCCGCGAAAGCGGGGACCGAAGGGAACGCGGAGCGGACAATCCATGTGTCCGCACACAACATCTTCCGATGCGACTTGGAGTTTGCGTCAACATGGACCCCCGCCTTCGCGGGGGTGACGATACAAGGGGAGGCTGAGGGGGTTTTTCCGCAACCTGTTAAGTTAGCGCCGCCCACAAAGCAAAAGCCCCGGCCGTTTCCGGCCGGGGCTTCGCATTTCAGACCCTGACGACCGGGATCAGCCGGCCACCATCGCCAACAGCAGAATGGCGACGATGTTGATGATCTTGATCATCGGGTTGACCGCCGGACCGGCGGTGTCCTTGTAGGGGTCGCCGACGGTGTCGCCGGTCACCGCCGCCTTATGGGCGTCGGAACCCTTGCCACCGTGATGGCCGTCCTCGATGTACTTCTTGGCGTTGTCCCAAGCGCCGCCGCCCGAGGTCATCGAGATGGCGACGAACAGGCCGGTGACGATGGTGCCCAGCAGCATGGCGCCGAGGGCGGTGAAGGCCGCCTTCTGGCCAGAGGCGAACAGGATCACCACGTACAGCACGATCGGCGACAGCACCGGCAGCATCGAGGGGATGATCATCTCCTTGATGGCGGCACGGGTCAGCATGTCGACGGCGCGGCCGTATTCCGGCTTGGCGGTCCCCTCCATGATGCCGGGGATTTCCTTGAACTGGCGACGGACTTCGACCACCACCGAACCGGCGGCGCGGCCGACCGCCTGCATGCCCATGGCACCGAACAGGTAGGGCAGCAGACCGCCGAGGAACAGGCCGATGACCACGAAGGGATCTTCCAGACGGAACTGGACGTCCAGCCCCGAGAAGAAGTGCTTGAGGTCTTCGGTGTAGGCGGCGAACAGCACCAGCGCGGCAAGGCCGGCCGAGCCGATGGCGTAGCCCTTGGTCACCGCCTTGGTGGTGTTGCCCACCGCGTCGAGCGCGTCGGTGATCTTGCGGACTTCCTTGGGCAGGTCGGCCATTTCGGCGATGCCACCGGCGTTGTCGGTAACCGGACCGTAGGCGTCAAGGGCGACGATCATGCCGGCCAGGGCCAGCATGGTGGTCGCGGCCACCGAGATGCCGAACAGGCCGGCGACCTTGAAGGCGACGATGATGGCGACGCAGATCACCAGGACCGGGAGCGCGGTGGCTTCCATCGACACCGCCAGACCCTGGATGACGTTGGTGCCATGACCGGTGGTCGAGGCCTGGGCGATGCTCTTCACCGGGCGGAAGTCGGTGCCGGTGTAGTATTCGGTGATCCACACCATCAGGCCGGTGACCGCCAGACCGATCAGCGCGCAGATGAAGAGCGCCGAACCGCTGATGGAACCGCCCGCCTTGAGGGCGAAGGTGGCGCCGAAGCCGCCATAGACGAAGACGATCACTCCGGCCACCAGGGCGGCGGAAATGACGCCGGTGACGATCAGGCCGCGATAGAGGGCCTTCATGATCTTGCCGGTCGAGTCGAGCTTGACGAAGAAGGTGCCGACCACCGAGGCGATGATGCACACGGCACCGATCACCAGCGGCAGCGACATCATGGCCTCGCTGGCGGTGGCGTCGAAGAAGATCGCCCCCAGCATCATGGTGCCGACCAGGGTGACCGCGTAGGTCTCGAACAGGTCGGCGGCCATGCCGGCGCAATCGCCGACGTTGTCGCCGACGTTGTCGGCGATCACCGCCGGATTGCGCGGATCATCCTCGGGGATACCGGCCTCGACCTTGCCCACCAGATCGGCGCCGACGTCGGCGCCCTTGGTGAAGATGCCGCCGCCGAGACGGGCGAAGATCGAGATCAGGGAGGCGCCGAAGGAAAGCGCCACCAGCGATTCGATCAACTTGCGGGCATCGGCCTCGCCGGTGCCCAGCACGCTCTTCAGCACGCCGTAATAGCCGGCGACGCCGATGATGCCGAGGCCGACCACCAGCAGACCGGTGATGGCGCCCGACTTGAAGGCGACGTCCAGCGCGGCCTGCATGCCGGTGGAACGGGCGGCCTCGGCGGTACGCACGTTGGCGCGCACCGAGACGTTCATGCCGATATAGCCGGCGGCGCCCGAGCAGACGGCACCGATCAGGAAGCCGATGGCGGGATAGACGCCGAGACGGGCGAACAGAATAACGAAGATCACCGCGCCGACCATGGCGATGGTCGTGTACTGGCGGTTGAGATAGGCCGCTGCACCCTCCTGCACGGCCTTTGCGATCTCTTGCATCCTGGGCGTGCCGGCGGAGGCCGCCAGAACCGACTTGGCGGCCACGGCTCCGTAGAGCAGCGCCAGCAAGCCGCACGCGATGACGAACAAGTTGGTCATTTGGTTTGGATCCCCTGAGAGAAGCTTCTTATTCTCGGCCGCCCGACGAGGCCCATGCGGCGGCGAACCGATGGGAAAGGGGGCGACGAAAGCGCAAAGAAGCTGCCAGAAGAACCCAGCGGATGCAATAAGATGCTTGTCCGTAAATGACTTTTTAGGAATTACAAATATCGCGGCAGGCGCCCAAGGCGGCGCGCTATTTGACCTCGGCGTGCTCGATCACGACGTCCTTGATCATCCCCGGCCCGGCGACGCGATCGGCGGTTGCCTGCAATTTGCGCCGCGCGGCGACGCTGTCGACAATGCTGCCGTGGACCGCCGACGGCAGGAAAACGATCATGTCCTCAAGGAATCCGGCCTGCAGGCGCGGCAGGTTGGCGGCGACCGCTTCCTTCTTGTCGGCGGGAACTTCCAGGCGAATGATCATCTCGGCCTGGCTGCGCACCTCGCGGTCGCGGATCAGCGGCACGATCAACAGGCCGAAATCGACGTAGGTGGGCGGTGTCGGCGGCGGCGGTTTGGCCGCCTCCGGTTGTTTGGCCGCCACCAGACCGAGCTTGGCCAGGGGGTCGAATCCCCAGTAGTAGAGACCGCCGACCGCGCCTCCCAGCATCACCAGGAAGGCGACGACGATCATGATCAAACGGGCCACGGTTCACCCCTCGTCAGAACCGAAATGGCGCCAGCCGCCGCGCCCCAGGTCGAGGGTTCGGCCGTCGGCATCCATTACCGTCACCCCTTCCCCCTCGACGATGCGGCCGATGGCCGTCAGCGGCACCCCCGCCGCCGCACTGGCCGCCGCGATCGCCGCTTCCGCCCCGGGGGGCGCGGTGACCAGCAATTCGTAATCATCGCCTCCGGCAAGCAGCGAGGCAAGCGGCGTGTTGGCGGCGCGAGCCGCGGCCGACAAAGGCACCTTCGCCGCCTCGACCACGGCGCCAACGCCCGAGGCCCGGCAGATGTGACCAAGGTCCTGAATCAGGCCGTCGGAAACGTCCATGCCGGCGTGGGCGACGCCGATCAGCGCCGGTCCCAGGGCGGTACGCGGCTCGGGCAGGCGATAGCGGCCGGCGAGAAAGGCGGAATCGGCGGGATCGAGGCCGCCCAACTCCCCCCGCGCCGCCGCCAGGCCGAGGAAGCCGTCGCCGATGGTACCGCTGACCCAAACGACGTCGCCGCGCCGAGCGGCGGCGCGCAGCAGCGCCCGCCCGCTGGCGACGCGGCCGAGGGCGGTCAGCGACAAGGTCAAAGGCCCCGGTGTCGCCACCGTGTCGCCGCCGATCAGCGCCACGCCGTAGCGCCGCAGGTCCTCGGCCAGCCCGGCGGCGAAGCGCCGCAGCCAGTCGTCGGCGATATCGTGGGGAAAGGCCGCCGCCAGCAGCACCGCGAACGGCGTCGCACCCTTGGCCGCCAGGTCGGAAAGGTTGACCCGCACCAGCTTGCGGGCGATCAGGTCGGGCGGGTCGTCGGCAAGGAAATGGACCCCGGCGACCATGGCGTCGACGGTGACCACGGTTTCCATTCCCGGCTCGGCGGCGAGAAAGGCGGCGTCGTCCCTCAGCCCGAGCGCGCCGGGAAAGCCGGCGGCCAGCGGCGCGAACAAATCGGCGATCAGCTGGAACTCGTCGGCCATGGCGGCCGCCTCAGGCGCGTCCGGGGGCGCCGCCCTCGAACTCGGCCGGCCGCAGCACCCGGGCGATGCGATCAAGCACGGCATTGACCAGCCGCGGCTCGGGCCCGGCGTAAAAGGCATGGGCGACGTCGACGTATTCGGTGATCGCCACCCGGGCCGGAGTTTCGGCCCGCGCCTTGATTTCGTAGGCGCCGGCACGGAGCACCGCGCGCAGCACCGCTTCCAGGCGGTCGTTCGACCATTCGCCGGACAGCGAGCCGGCGATCATCTCGTCCAGCAGCGGCGCCTCGGCGGTGGCGCCCCGCACCAGGAAGGCGACCATCTCGCGATTCGGCTCGGCCAAGCCGCTGTCGCCGGGCTCATCGATGCCGCCGCCGGCATCGGCCAACGCCTGATCGACGGTGATGCCATTGAGGTCCATGGCGTAGAGCGCCTGCACCGCCGCCAGGCGGGAGGCGCTGCGGCGGGTGGCGTTGGGGTTGCGGCGGGGATTGGGGGGCGCCATCGCTTACAGCTTCAGTTCCTGTTTGAGGGCGATCATCCTGAGGCAGGCGCGCGCCGCCTGACCGCCGAAATTCTTGCGGGCGGGATCGCAACGCACCAGGGCCTGATCCTCGTTGCGGACGGTGAGAACGCCGTTGCCGAGCGCCAGGTTGTTGGCCATCGCCAACTCGTTCAGGCCGCGCATGCATTCGGCGCAAATGAAGTCGTAATGGTCGGTCTCGCCCTTGATGGCGCAACCCAGCGTGATGTAACCGGCATAGCGCGAGCGGATCGTTCCCTGCGCCTGGGAGGTCAGCGCCAGCTTGAGGGCGGCGGGAATCTCGTAAATGCCGGGCACGGTGATGCGCTCGAAGGCCACCCCGGCCGCTTCCAGCGCGGCGGTGGCCCCGGCCAGCAGGCCGTCGTTGATGTGGTCGTAGAAGCGCGCTTCGATGATCAGCACGGACGCCATTCTCGCTCCCCCTCCCTCAGCTTTGCGGAATCGGCCGCCATTCCACCACCCCCAGACCGAAGCCCTCGAGGGCGACGATCGGCTTCTTGGTGTTGGACAGCAGGATCATCTTCTCGATGCCGAGGTCCAGCAGGATCTGGGCGCCGACGCCGTAATCCCTGAGCGCCGCCCGTTCGCGGTCGCCTTCCAGGCTGGCCCGCACCCGGTCGGACAGGCTGGTCGGCCTGGGCTCGCGGATCAGCACCACGGCACCGCAACCATGATCGGCGATCATTTCCATGGCGGTATGAAGTTGGCCGGCCTTGCCCGAACCGGAATCGCCCAGCACGTCGTCAAGGATGTTGACGGCATGGACGCGCACCATCACCGGGCTGTCGCCGGCGACATTGCCCTTTACCAGGACGATGTGCTCGGCATAGGCCAGCGTGTTGACGTAGACCATCATCTTCCAATCGCCGCCCCATTTGGAGTGGAACGGCGCTTCCAACTCGCGGCGCACCAGCTTGTCGTGGCGGCGCCGATAGGCGATCAGGTCGGCGATGGTGGCGATCTTGAGGCCATGGAACTGGGCGAACTTCACCAGATCCGGCATACGGGCCATGGTGCCGTCGTCGTTCATGATCTCGCAGATGACGCCGGACGGGTTCAGCCCGGCCATGCGAGCGATATCGACCGCCGCCTCGGTATGGCCGGCGCGGACCAGCACACCGCCGTCGCGGGCCATCAACGGGAAGACGTGGCCGGGGGTGACGATGTCGCCCTTGTCCTTGGTTGGGTCGATGGCGACCTGGATGGTGGTGGCGCGGTCGCCGGCGGAAATGCCGGTGGTCACCCCTTCCCTCGCCTCGATCGACACGGTGAAGGCGGTCTGCATGCGGGTGCCGTTGTCGGCGCTCATCAGCCGAAGGCCAAGCTGCTCGATCCGCTGGCCGGTCAGGGTCAGGCAGACCAGGCCGCGGCCGAAGCGGGCCATGAAGTTGATCGCATCGGCATTGGCCATTTCGGCCGGAATGACCAGGTCGCCCTCGTTCTCGCGGTCCTCGTCATCGACCAGGATGAACATGCGGCCCTGCCGGGCCTCGGCGATGATGTCCTCGATCGAAGACAGGTACCTTTGATATTCGGACACGATCGACGCTATTCCCTCTGCAGAAGGCGCGCAACATAGCGCGCGAGCATGTCGATTTCCATATTCACGAAATCGCCCTCGGCCAGGGTGCCGAAGGTGGTCACCGCTTGGGTATGGGGAATGATGTTGACGCCGAAGCGGCGGCCGTCAACCTCGTTGACGGTAAGCGACACGCCATCCAGCGCCACCGACCCCTTCGACGCCACGTAACAGGCCAGATCGACCGGCGTCTCGAAGGTGTAGCGCAGCGACTGGTTGTCGGGAGTGATCGAAACGACGCGGGCGACGCCGTCGACATGGCCCGACACGATATGCCCGCCCAGTTCGTCGCCAATCCGCAGCGACCGCTCGAGGTTGACCTTCGAGCCTTCGACCCAGCTTCCCAGCGTCGTCTTCGACAAGGTCTCGCCGGAAACCTCGACCGCGTGCCAGTCGTCGCCGCGATCGACGATGGTCAGGCAGACGCCGTTGTGGCAGATCGAGGCGCCGATCGGAATCGTGGCCGGATCGTAGTGGCTGGCGATTTCGAACCGCGTTTCGCGCCCATGTCCCTTGACGACTCGGCGCACATCGCCGAGGTCGGTGACGATGCCTGTGAACATCACGTCCTCGCTTCAGTTCTTTCGGTAGACTTCCATCAGGTCGTCGCCCACCGGGCGGACCTCGGTGCGCCGGAATTCGGGCATCTGGGCCAGATGATCGACGCCAAAGGCGGTCGCCGACGGAAGGCCGTCGCCGCCCATCAGTCGTGGCGCCCGGAACCAAACCAGCCGGTCGACCAGATTGGCCCGCAACAGCGCCGCCGCCAGATGGGCGCCGCCCTCGACCAGAACCCGGGTGACGCCGCTTTCCGCCAGCAATCCCAGCGCGGCCCCCATGTCGATCTGGTGATCGGAACCGGGTGGCGCTTCCAGCAACTCGACCCCGGCATCCTCGAACGCCTCGCGGCGGGCGTCATCGGCCCCCGCGAGCGTGATCAGCCAGGTGGGAATTTCGGCGGCGGTGGCCACCAGCCTCGACGTCAGCGGCAGCCGCAGGCGTCCGTCGACCACCACCCGCACCGGCGAGCGGTCGGTCAGGCCGGGCAGCCGGCAGGTCAGGTCGGGATCGTCGGCCAACGCGGTGCCGCTACCGATCATCACCACGTCGTTCTCGGCGCGAAGGCCGTGGGCGGCGGCCCGCGCCGCGTCGCCGGTGATCCAGCGGCTTTCGCCGGAATGGGTGGCGGTGCGGCCGTCCAGGGTGGTGCCGAGCTTAAGGGTGACCAGCGGACGCTTGGCATGGATGGCGTGGAAGAATCCGGCATTGAGTTCCGCCGCCTCGTCGGCCAGCACCCCGGCGACAACGTCGATGCCGGCGGCGCGCAACATCGCCATCCCCTTGCCGGAGACCCGGGAATCGGGATCCTCGACCGCCACCACGGCGCGTCGGATGCCGGCGGCGATCAGCGCCTCGGCGCAGGGCGGCGTCTTGCCATGGTGGGCGCAGGGTTCAAGGGTGACGTAGGCGGTCGCGCCCCGGGCCGCTTCGCCGGCCATGGCCAGCGCCTCGGTTTCGGCATGGGGGCGGCCGCCGGGCTGGGTCGAGCCGCGCCCAACCACCCGGCCGGCCGCATCGACGATGACGCAACCCACCGCCGGATTCGGCCACACACTGCCCAGACCGCGCCGGGCCAGGCCGAGCGCGGCGCGCATGTGGGCGCGGTCGAGGTCAGCGGTGGTGATCGTCACCCATTTTTCCCAGGAAATCCTCGAAGTCCTTGGCTTCGCGGAAATTGCGGTAGACCGAGGCGTAGCGCACGTAGGCGACCTTGTCGAGGTCCATCAGCACGTCCATCACCAACTCGCCGATGTATTTGGACGGAACCTCGTTCTCGCCCATGCTTTCCAGCCGGCGGTGGATGCCGTTGACGATGCGCTCGATCTGCTCCTCGTCGACGGGGCGCTTCCTCAGCGCGATCTTCACCGACTTCAGCACCTTCTCGCGATCGAAGGGGACGCGGACGCCGTCCTTCTTGATCACCACCAGATCGCGGATCTGCACCCGCTCGAAGGTGGTGAAGCGCGAGCCGCAGGCCGGGCACGAGCGCCGCCGCCGGATCGCCGAGTTGTCCTCGGTCGGGCGCGAATCCTTCACCTGCGTATCATCATGTCCGCAAAATGGGCACCGCATGACCTTGTTCCCCCAAAACCGGCCGGCTGGCCGCCCCCGCGGCCCGCCGGCGTCATTGTCAGCGCTATTGGTAGATCGGGAAGCGACGGCAAAGCGCCGTCACCTCGGCCCGGGCCTTGGCCTCGGCCGCCGAATTGTCGTCCGGATTGGCGGACAGGCCGTCGAGCACGTCGCCGATCAGCTCGCCCACCTTGGTGAATTCCGCCAGGCCGAAGCCGCGAGTGGTCCCGGCCGGAGTGCCCAGCCGGATGCCCGAGGTCACCATCGGCTTCTCGGGGTCGAAGGGAATGCCATTCTTGTTGCAGGTCATTCCCGCCCGCTCCAGGCTGGCCTCGGCGGCCTTGCCGGTCAGCTTCTTCGGCCGCAAATCGACCAGCATCAGGTGGCTGTCGGTGCCGCCCGAGACGATGGCCAGCCCACGGCGCACCAGGGTGTCGGCCAGGATGCGGGCATTGGCCACCACGTTGGCGGCGTAGGTCTTGAATTCCGGCCGCAGCGCCTCGGCGAAGGACACCGCCTTGCCGGCGATGACGTGTTCGAGCGGACCGCCCTGGATGCCGGGGAAGATCGCCGAGTTGAACTTCTTGGCGAGATCCGGGTTGTTGGTCAGGATCATGCCGCCACGCGGCCCGCGCAGGGTCTTGTGGGTGGTGGTGGTGACCACGTCGGCGAAGGGCAACGGGCTGGGATAGGCGCCACCGGCCACCAGGCCGGCGAAATGGGCCATATCGACCATGAACAGGGCGCCCACCTCGTCGGCGATCTTGCGGAAGCGGGCGAAATCGATGACGCGCGGATAGGCCGAGCCGCCGGCGATGATCAGCTTCGGCTTGTGTTCGCGGGCCAGCTTCTCGACCTCGTCGAAATCGATCTGGGCGTCCTGCTGGCGGACGCCGTACTGGACGGCCTTGAACCACTTGCCCGACTGGTTGGGGGCGGCGCCGTGGGTCAGGTGGCCGCCGGCGGCCAGCGACATGCCGAGAATGGTGTCGCCCGGCTGCAACAGCGCCATGAACACGCCCTGGTTGGCCTGCGAGCCCGAGCTGGGCTGGACGTTGGCGAACTGGCAACCGAACAGCTTGCAGGCGCGGTCGATGGCCAATTGCTCGACCACGTCGACGAACTCGCAGCCGCCGTAATAGCGCTTGCCGGGGTAACCCTCGGCGTACTTGTTGGTGAGAACCGAGCCCTGGGCGTCGAGCACGGCCTTGGAGACGATGTTCTCCGAGGCGATCAGCTCGATGTTGTCCTGCTGCCGCTTCAATTCCTTGCCGATGGCGGCGAAGACCTCGGCATCGCTGTCGGCGAGGGACGTGCGGAAAAAGGCGTCGGTGCTCATGTCGTTTTCTTCTTTCCTTGTCTGAACGGGGCTCTAGAGCGCCCCGGGATCGGTCATTTTGGCGACACGACGCGCATGGCGGCCGCCTTCGAAAGCGGTGGAGAGGAATATCGAGACGCAGTCCTTGGCGATTTCGATGCCGGTGGTCCGGCCGCCCAGCACCAGCACGTTGGCGTCGTTGTGCTGGCGGGCCATGCGGGCGCCGAAAGCGTCGTGGACCAGGGCCGCCCGCACATGGGCGAAGCGGTTGGCGGCGATCGAGATGCCGATGCCGGTGCCGCAGACCAGGATGCCCCGCGTGGCGCGCCCATCCTTCAGCGCCGCCGCCAGGGCTTGGGCGAAATCGGGATAATCGACCGAATCGGGACCGTCGGTACCGAGGTCGAGCACCTTGAAACCCGCCGCTTCCACCTCGGCGCGGATTTGGCGCTTGAGATCGACGCCACCGTGATCGGCGGCCAGGGCGATGGTTTCGGAGGTCATTGAGAAACGCTTCCCGTTTCTGGTGGGGGCAGAGCCGCTAGATACCATATCTCGCATCGTCTTGCCAATGCGCCACAAATCCATGGGGATGTCGGCCCGTCGACGCCGATCCCTTGCGGAGAAGCGATCCCGAGTCCCCTCGGACAAGAGAACCACCAAGGCCGCACAGACCATTGGCGTATTGCTCTCCCACTGAAGGGGGAGATTTATTGAATTAATCAGAATGTTAAAGAAACGATTATTCGCCCGCCACAGATAGGAATTGACAACAAAAACAAAGCATGCGTTGATTGAAGCAGGCTTCGTCATGAACCCAGGTCGGATCCCCCAATGACTGAAATCAACGAAAAAGCCAGCCGTGATGATCTGCTCCGCATGGCCGTCGACGTGGTCGCCGCCTATGTCAGCAAGAATCCGCTTTCCCCCGGGCAGATTCCCGAAGTGATCCACACCGTCTACGCTTCGCTTTCGACACTGGAAAGCGGCGCGCCGGAAGCCAAGGCGGAAGCGCCGAAGCCGGCGGTGCCGGTCAAGAGGTCGGTGACCCCGGAATACATCGTCTGCCTTGAGGACGGTAAGAAGCTGAAGATGCTGAAGCGGCATCTCCGCACCACCTACAATTTGACCCCGGACGAATATCGCGCCAAGTGGGGTTTGCCGCCGGATTACCCGATGGTGGCCCCCAACTACGCCGCGCAACGTTCTGATTTCGCAAAGAAAATCGGCCTTGGTCGCAAGACCGAAGCCAGTGAAAAGACCGGGCGCCGCAAGACGCGCTGACGGTCGTGATCCAGGCCGCGGCCCCTGATCGGGGCCGCGGCTTTTTCGTGTCTGGCCGGCTGTTACGGCTTGCCGCCGCCGCTTCCGCCCCGGGCCAGAACGAACTGCAATTTTCTGAGCGCGTTGGCCTGAAGCTGCCGCTGGCTGGCGGTCGCCGGGCCGACAATTGAGGCCTCGACCATGGTCACGGTGTCGATGGCGGTGACCTTGACGCTGTTGCCGATCCGGGTCATTTCAAAGAGGACTTCCCGCGCCATCGGCCACCTCTGCTCCCTTTTGGTTACGCCCAAAGTAGTAATGCCCGGCGGCGATCAAGTGTTGCCGTCGTCGAGGTCCAGTCCATCGTTCGGCCCGACCAAGAAACGCGCGGCGACCGCCATCATGTCGATCTCGGCCAGGGATGCCGGCCGCCAGGCCGGTGCCCGGTCCTTGTCGATGACCGCCGCGCGAATGCCCTCGAACAGATCATCGCATTCCAGGAAATTGCAGGCCAGCCGGTATTCGCGCCGGATGGCGTCGTCGAAGGCAAGGCCCCGCCCCTCGCTCAACTGACGGAAGATCACCGCCAACGACATCGGCGCCCCGGCGGCGATCTCCGCCAAGGTCCGTTCCGCCCAGGCACCGCCCTCCGCCGCCAGGGCCGCCAGCGCCTCGGCCAGCGTCGGGCGGTCGAAGCAGCGCTCGATCGCCGCCGCATGACGCGGCAGATCCGCCTCGCCGGCGTCGCCGGTCAGATCGGCCAATGCCGAGGCGACTTCCCGCCGTGGATCGGGCGTCAGCGCGGCCGCCTCCAGGGCGGCGACCAGACTTGGCCGCGCCGCCGACGGCAGGAAATGGGTGGCGAGACCGGCCCACCGGCAATCCGCCGCTCCCAGCCGCGCCCCGCTCAGGCCCAGATAGAGCCCGACCCGGCCGGGACAGCGGCCGAGGAAGTGGGTGGCGCCGACATCGGGGAAGAAGCCGATGGCGGCCTCGGGCATGGCGAACAGGGTGCGTTCGGTGGCGACGCGAAAGGCGCCGTTCACCGATATTCCGGCGCCGCCGCCCATGACGATGCCGTCCATCCAGGCGACGAAGGGCTTCGGATAGGTGTGGATCAGGCGGTCGAGCCGGTACTCGGCGCGAAAGATGGCGCGGATCGCCTCGTGGTCGTCGCGACGATCCCACACCGCCCGGATGTCGCCACCGGCCGAGAACGCCCGCTCGCCCGCCCCTTCGATCAGGACCACCGCCACGGCCGGATCGCTCCGCCATCGGCGGAGCGTCGCGGCGATCGCCCGGAATTGGTCGGGCGACAACGCGTTCAATGCCCGCGGCCGATTCAGCCGGATATGGCCGATGCCACGTTCGACGGTAAAAAGGGTTTCCTCCATGCCGACCGCCCTAATTTCTATCTGCGCTGTAGACTGGTGACTTGACATCGCCAAAATCAAGTGTGAAATATTTCCAATTGCCACATCGGATTTTCCCGCCGAGTGTCATCGACCTTCGACGCCGCCCTTGGGGGCCGGCGCACCAAGACAGGAGCCAAGGGCATGACCGTCAAGAGCACCAATCCCGAAACCATCGTGCTGCACGCGGGCTACCGCAGCGACAGCGCGACCACCGCGGTGGCGGTGCCGATCTACCAGACCACGTCCTATCAGTTCCGCGACACCGAGCATGCCGGCAACCTGTTCGCCCTCAAGGAGCTGGGCAACATCTACACCCGCCTGATGAACCCGACCACCGATGTGCTGGAACAGCGGATCGCGGCGCTGGAGGGCGGCGTCGCCGCGCTGGCGGTGTCCTCGGGCCAGGCGGCCAGCACCTTCGCCATTCTGAACGTGGCCCAGGCCGGTGACAACTTCGTCACCTCGACCGACCTTTACGGCGGCACCTGGAACCTGTTCGCCAACACCTTCAAGCAATTGGGCATCGAGGCCCGCTTCGTCGATCCGGCCGACCCCGAGGCCTTCGTCCGCGCCACCGACGAGCGCACCCGCGCCTGGTACGCCGAGACCCTGCCCAATCCCAAGCTGCAGGTCTTCCCGGTGGCCGAGGTCGGCGCCCTGGCCGAGAAGATCGGCGTGCCGCTGATCGTCGACAACACCGCCGCGCCGATCCTGGCCAAGCCGCTGGCGCACGGCGCCCACATCGTCGTCTATTCGACCACCAAGTATATCGGCGGCCACGGCACCAGCATCGGCGGCGTGATCGTCGACGGCGGCACGTTCGATTGGGAAAAGCACGCCAAGCGCTTCCCGCTGCTGAACGAGCCCGACCCCAGCTACCACGGCGCCGTCTGGACCCAGGCGGTGAAGCCGCTGGGCCCGATCGCCTACATCATCCGCGCCCGCGTCACCCTGCTGCGCGACATCGGCGCCGCCGCCAGCCCGTTCAACGCCTGGCAGACCATCCAGGGGCTTGAGACGCTGCCCTTGCGCATCCGCGCCCATTCCGAGAACGCCGCCGCCGTGGCCGCCTTCCTGGCGAAACACCCCAAGGTCGCCAAGGTGATCTATCCCGGCCTGCAAAGCGGCGAGCACCGCCGCCGCGCCGACGCCCTGCTGAAGCGCGGCTATGGCGGGCTGGTCGGCTTCGAACTGAAGGCGGGCGCCGAGGCAGGGCGCCGCTTCATCGACAATCTCGAGGTGTTCTACCACGTCGCCAATATCGGCGACGCCCGCTCGCTGGCCATCCACCCGGCCAGCACCACCCACTCGCAGTTGTCCGACCACGACCAGCTGGCTTCGGGCGTCACCCCCGGCTACGTCCGCCTGTCGGTGGGCATCGAGCATATCGACGACCTGATCGCCGATCTGACCAAGGCACTGGACGCCGCCTAATCCACGGGTTTAGCTTAAGATGACCGGCGGCCGCGCAAGCGGCCGTCGCCATTTTGGCCCGATCGAATACGAGGATTCCCGTGCCCGCCTTCCTCCCCGCCACGTCCTTTCCCCGCACCCGCCTTCGCCGCAACCGCCGCCTGGAATGGTCGCGCCGGGTGGTGGCCGAGAACCACCTGACGGTGGATGACCTGATCTGGCCGGTGTTCGTCGTCGAAGGCGTCGGCGCCCGTCAGAAGATCGCCTCGATGCCGGGGGTCGAACGGCTGTCCATCGACCTGCTGGTCGAAGCCGCCGCCGAGGCGCGCCGCCTGGGCATTCCCGCCATCGCCATCTTTCCCTCGGTCGATTCGGCGCTGAAGACCCCCGACGGCCGCGAGGCGGTCAATCCCGACAATCTGGTCTGCCGGGCGGTGCGCGCGGTCAAGAAGGCGGTGCCGGACTTGGGCGTGATCTGCGACGTCGCCCTCGACCCGTTCAATTCCGACGGCCATGACGGCCTGGTGGTCGATGGCGAGGTCGTCAACGACGAGACGGTGGCCATCCTGACCCGCATGGCGGTGGTCCAGGCCGAGGCCGGCTGCGACGCCGTGGCCCCGTCCGACATGATGGACGGCCGCATCGCCGCCATCCGCGACGCGCTTGACGCCGCCGGCCTGCAACGCACCCAGATCATTTCCTACGCCGCCAAATACGCCTCGGCCTTCTACGGGCCGTTCCGCGACGCGGTCGGCTCGTCCGGCGCGCTCAAGGGCGACAAGAAGGGCTACCAGATGGACGCCGCCAACAGCGAGGAGGCGCTGCGCGAAGTGGCGCTGGACATCGCCGAGGGCGCCGACATGGTCATGGTCAAGCCCGGCATGCCCTATCTCGACATCGTGCGGCGGGTGAAAGAGTCCTTCGGGGTGCCGACGCTGGCCTATCAGGTGTCGGGCGAATACGCCATGCTGCGCGCCGCCGCCGACAACGGCTGGCTCGACTGGAACAAGGTGGTGCTGGAAAGCCTGCTGTCGTTCAAACGCGCCGGCGCCGACGCCATCCTCACCTACATGGCCCCGGAAGCGGCGCGGCTGCTGGCGAAGTAGGCCAATCCACGGCCATCCGTCTGGCAAAATTCCGGTGGAACGGCGTGGATGCGCGGGACCAGCCCGCGCATGACGACGATTGGCGGTCGGTGCGGCGCTCAAAATGACTCACGCCGTGTCGCCATCAATCTTTCGTTCGTTTGACCACGTTGCCCGCGCCGAGCCTTATCGAATTGACGAGAACCGATTCTCAGTCGAAAGTTACCGCAGGGACGCTATCACGGCGAGGAGATGGCAATGCTTCCCTGCATACTTTTTGTCGACGACGAACCCAATGTGCGCACCGCGTTTCGTCGCTCCATGGACGACCTCGCCGATGAATGGACCCTCCTGTTCGCCGCGAACGGGCGCGAGGCGCTTGAGATCATGTCGGACCAACCGGTGGATGTGGTGGTCACCGACATCGCCATGCCGGTCATGGACGGCGAGACTCTGATTTCCCACCTGTATGACCGCTTCCCCACCGTGGTGCCGCTGGTCCTGTCCGGCCACTGGACGGCTTCCATGTCACAGCGGCGGGTGGGCCCCAGCATTCGCTTCCATGCCAAGCCCATCAGCAAGGATGCCTTGGTAGCCGCGATTCGGGATGCGATCAAGGAAGCGCGCCTGACCACCTTTGCGCAAGGCAAGAGCGCCGCCGCCGCGCTTGATGGGGGGACACAACTCCGCTCTGACGAAACCAGTTGGGTCGATCGGGTGGATGATTGAGGCCTCACCGCGCCGTTCTGGTGCAATGGTGCGGTCATGGGGATTCACGAGATTTCTTGACGCGCCATGGCCGGACTTGATCCAGCCATCCTTAAGTACCCCTTGAATGAATCGGTGCGCTAGGGAGGTGATAGGTGGAAATCATGGGGCGCATACTCGGGCATATTGTCGGTGGCGCTGAAATCCGCAAGGAATTCACCGTCGTCGAATTGGCGGTGATGGCGCTGGCCCTGGCGGCCGTGCATCTGTCCACCCACTACTACAACTACCTATTGTTCCACAGCATCGCCGAGATGTTCAGCATCTTCATCGCGGTAACCGTCTTCATCATCGTCGTCAATACAGCGCATTTGGTAAAGAATGAATATATAATCGTTGTCGGTGTTTCGTATCTGTTTGTCGGTATTATCGACTTCATTCACACCCTTGCATTCAAGGGTATGCCGATTTTTACGGACTATGACTATTATGCGCCGCAGTTATGGATCGCGGCAAGATACATGGAATCCATCAGCATGCTCGGCGCCTTCCTTTTTCTGGGCAGCCGGCGACGCTTCAACATCGCATTGCTATCGATGATGTATTTTGCCGTGACCACGTTGGTCCTCGCCTCGATCCTTCACTACAAGATCTTTCCGATCTGCTTCGTGCCGGGAAAGGGGCTCACTCCCTTCAAGGTTTACAGCGAGTTCGTGATTTGCGGGATCGTGACCGCCGGCCTTACGGTTCTGTTCCTCCGCCGGCACCTGTTCGAACCGCGGGTGTACCGGCTGATCAGTGCGTCGATGGTTCTGATGATCGCCATGGAGCTGTGCTTCACGTTCTACATGTCGGCGACGATGAGCGACACCTTCAACGAGATCGGGCATCTCCTCAAGATTTGCGTGTTCTATCTGGTCTACAAGGCCGTGGTGGTGACCGGGTTGCGCGATCCCATCACCCTGCTGTTCCGCGATCTCACGGCGCGGGAGGAGAGCTTGGGCATCGCCAATGCCCGCCTCGCCGACGTCGCCGACGAAATGCGGGCGGCGCGGGACCGGCTGGAAGGGATCACCGCCAACTTGGCCGAAGGAGTGATGGTGGTGGATCACGCCGGCACGCTGGCGTTTGCCAATCCGGCGGCGATGCGGCTCCTCGAATGCGACTCCGCTTCGGCCGATCGCCTGGGCGGGCCGGTCGATTCGCTGGCCCGCTTGCGGACACCCGAGGGCGACGTGCCGTTCCGCACCACGTCCTGGTGGGAGCGGCTGGCCGCGGGTGGGGCGGTACGCGATGACGACGCGGTCTTTGTATTGCCTTCGGGGAAAGAGATCGCCGTCGCCTATGCCTGTTCGCTTCTGCGGGACGGCGACGGGACGTGCTCCACCATCGTGGCCTTCCGCGACATCGAAGAGATGAAACGGGCCCAGCGCGAGGCGCTTCAGGCCTCGCGGCTGGCCAGCGTCGGACAGTTGGCGGCGGGAATCGCCCACGAGATCAACACGCCGGCACAGTATATCAGCGACAATCTCGGCTACATCAAGGATGGCCTCAAAAGCCTGTGCGCCGTGGTCGACGCGGTTGCCGACCGGGCCGGATTGCTAGCCCGTCTGGATAGCCCGATGTCGGAGAAAAAGCTCGCCCGCCTGCTGGGGGAAATGCCGCAGGCGGTGGCGGAATCGCGCGAAGGCGTGGCGCAGATCGCCCGTATCGTGTTGTCGATGAAGGAATTCTCGCATCCAGGCACGTCCGCCAAGGCGGCGACCGACATCAACCGGGCGATCGACAACACCCTGACGGTGTCCCATAACGCCTGGAAGCACCTCGCCGAGGTCGAGCGCCGGTTCGATCCGGCGCTGCCGCCGGTGCCCTGCCACGCCGGAGAGATGAATCAGGTATTCCTCAACCTGATCCTGAATGCGGCCCAGGCGATCGAATCCTCGGGAAAGCCCCTGCCGGGACGGATCATCATCACCACCCGCCAGGATGGCGATCAGGTCGAGATCACCGTCATGGACAACGGCACCGGAGTGCCCGAGGCGATCCGCGAAAGGATCTTCGACCCCTTCTTCACCACCAAGACGGTCGGCAAGGGCACCGGCCAGGGGCTGGCCATTTGCCGTGACGTCGTCGTGGTCAAGCACGGCGGCTCGCTCATGGTGGGCGGCGCCGAGGGCGATGGCGCGGTGTTCACCGTGCGTTTGCCGATCGGCGACAGGCGCGAAGGTAAGGCCGCCGCATGATTAGCGGCTACGGCTTAACCGCCATTCGGCCAGGAAGGGCAGCGACATCACCGCGCACATCAGGCTCCACACCAGCATTTCCCGGTTGTGCAGCGCGCTGGCCAGCAGCAGCGGCCATTGATCGGCGAAGGTCGGGTGCATGGCGAGGAAGTCGTTGCCGCCGATCATCTCCATGGCGTCCGAGAACGGCGACAGCAGCGCCGACAGCCACAGGCCGATGGTGACCGGCCGCGCCGGGCCGAAGGCGCCGGGCTGGTCGCCGGCGAACAGGCGACCAACGGCGAAGGCCTGTCGCCACGGCAGCCCCAGCGCCACCATCCGCACCAGGGCGTAGGCGGTAACGCCGATGCAGGGCACCAGAAATTCCAGATTGGGAATGTCGCGATAGCGGCCGTGGAGGACCAGCAGGACGCTGGCGGCCACCGCCGCCATGCCGTAGAGCGGCAGCAGGCGCTCGCCCCAGCGGGTCAAGGCCCCCTCGCCCGCCAACGCCCCGGCCACCGCCTTGAGCACCGCCACCGCCAACACCGTATGGAGGACGATGCGGAACAGCCCCATGGCGTCGCCGATGAAATCGTAGCCCAGCCACCAGGCGTTGACCGCCTGCCAGGTCGCCAGCGTCGCCAGGCCCTGGGCGAACACCGCCACCGCCAGCACGCGCGGCGGCGACAAGGACGGGTGGCGGCGCAGCGCCCACAGGGCGACGGCGGCGCCGGAGACGGCGGCGAACCCGCCTTGCCATGGCCAGCCCGGATTTTCCTCGACCGGGCCGGACATGCGGAATTTGACGTTCCGATGGCCGTCGACCACCCCCCAATTGGCGCCGACGGTGCCTTCCAGCGCCGCCTTCCATGGCTGATCGAAGGCCTCGACCACGTTGTAATCGAAGCCGTTCTCCTTGGCGACCTTGGCCAGGGTGCGGACATAGCGGGCGCCGTTGACCATGTCGGCCGCCGCCGGGCCGCGATCGCGGCCGCGTGTCGGCCAGCCCGATTCGCCGATCAGGATCGGCTTGCCGGGAAAGGCCTGCTGGACCATGCGATAGGTCTTCACCAGATGCTCGGCGGCATCGTCGACGCCGACCGGCTCATCCTCCCAATAGGGCAGGATATGGACGGTGACGAAGTCGACCTCCTTCTCCAACTCGGGATGCTGGAGCCAGAAGGCCCAGACGTCGGCGTAGGACACCGGCTGCTTGACCGCCGCCTTGACCCGGCGGATGTAGCCGATCAATTGCTGCGGGGTCAGGTCCTTGCGCAACAGCACCTCGTTACCGACGATCACCCGCTTGATGGTGTCGGGATGCTCGTTGGCGGCCTTGATCAGCGCCTCGATTTCCAGTTCGTTGCGGTCGAGCTTGACCCCCAGCCAGGCGGAATGGGTGACCTCGATGCCGTACTTGCCGGCGATCTTCGGCACCAGATCCAGGCCCTCGCGGGCGGTGTAGGTGCGCACGCCCTTGGCGACGCCGGCCAGGCTGGCGAGATCGGACTCGATCTGTTCGGGCGGCGGGTAGTCGCGGGACAGCGGGCTTTGGCCCCGGCGGAAGGGCGCGAACGAAACGCTGGCGAAGGGCTCGTTGAAGGACAATTCGACCGGCACCGGCCGATTGCACCAACCCCAGCCGGCAAAGGCGGCGCCGGCGGTGACCAACACGGCCAGGATGGCGGAGAATGCCCGCATACTCATTCCTCGCCGGGATTGGGAAGGCCGCGCCGATCCTTGATGACGCTGAGCACGGCGCCGAAACGGGTGATCTCGGCCACCGGCCGGCCGCGCCAGGTCTGCCAGCAATCGGCCTGGGTGAAGGCGATCAGAAAATCGGCCTCGTCCAGGGTCTGCCGCTCGACCATAAAGGGCGGGAAGAAGTAGGTCGCCGACAGGCCGTTGCCGCAGACCTTGACCTTCACCGGATTGGCCGGCGCGACGCCGCCATTTTCCAGCAGCACGGCGTCGGCCAGCCGGTCGACCGCCTCGTGCATGGAATTGCTCCAGTAATCCAGCTCCCACTTGCCTTCGGCGCCACGGACGCCGCCGACCAGGGCGTTGTAGTAGATGTATTCGTCGGGATGCAGGCGGGCGATGATCAGCCCCTGCACCACCGCCGCCCCCAGCAGCGCCACCGTCGCCACCCGGCCCAACTGGCGCGAGCGGCGCTCGGCCAGCACCCAGATCCGCTCCAGGCCCAGCGCCGCCAGCACCACCAGCGGCGGCACCACGAACAGGAAATGGCGCAGCCCGTCATAGGCGGTGGGACGGAAGGCGACGAAGAACGCCATCGGGAAGGCGGCGGCCAGCGCCACCACCGCCACCACGCGGCCATCCTCGCTGGCGCGACGGCGCCGCAGCGCCAGCCCGCCCAGCCACACCGCCAGGCCGAGCAACAGCACCTCGGGCATGGTCACCGCCAGATAGCCGACGAGATAGCCGGCCGGCAGGTTGGTGGCCGGCACCAGGCCGCCGGCGAACATGCTGTCGATGTCGATGTCGTAGCGCGAGAAGTGACTGGCGGCCAGCCAGGGGTTCAAGGGCGACTGCACCGCCCACGGCCAGAACACGGCGATCACCGCGATGCACAGGGCCAGCGCCGCCAGCGACTTCACCGTCAGGTCGCCGACCTGACGGCGGGTCTGCCGCCAGCCAGCAAGGCGCAGATGCGAGCCGAAATAGACCAGCGCCGCCAGGCCGAAATAGCCGATCACCAGCAGCGCGCCGACCCGGATGCTGAGCGCCATGCCCATGGCGAAGCCGAACCACAGAACGGTGGAAAGCCTGGGCCGCGGCAACTGGATGACCACCCGGCACAGGGCGTAGACCGCCCACAGCATGCCGACGGCGAAGGGACCGTCCTTGGGGTTGTTGAAGCAGTGACCGACGAAGCACGGCACCATCGCCAGCAGGCCGGCGGACAGCATGCCGGCGCGGGGACCGCCGGCCAACCGCCCCAACCGCCAGGCGCCGACCATGCCGGCGACGCCGACCAGCCCGCCCAGCAGGTGGCGGGTCTCGTAATAGCCGAAGGGCGACACCTTGTTGAGGATGGCGGCGACCAGATCGAACAGGCCGCCATACCAGAACAGGTCGAGATATTCGAAGGCGGAATTGTCCTCGAAGCCCGACAGGTACCAGGACAGCAGCTTCTCGCCGTAATTGGCCTGGACCTCTTCGTCATGGGTGATGCCGAAATCGGGGAAGGTCAGCAGCACCAGCACCAGCGCTGCGAACAGCATCAGGCGGACGATGTCGTCCCACACCGTTCGGCGGGCCCCGGCGACGGTAAAGGCGACCGGGGTGTCGAGCGCGATCAGCGCCGCGTCGTCGCGTCCGGCCGTGGACGAAGATACCGAATGGTTCACGCGTTACTCCGCCCCGGGGGCCTTCAGTTGCAGGTAGTGCAGCCGCTTCATCTCGCGGCGGCCATGCTTGACGTTGTCCAGAACGAACCCCGAGGCCAGACTGAGAAAAGCCAGGATCATGATGCCGGTGGCCAGGATGGCGGTGGGAAAGCGCGGCACCAAGCCGGTCTCCATGTACGTGAAAACGACCGGAATTGCCAGCAGCACGGCAAGCGCCGCGAACAACGCCGAGGCGGCGGTGAAGAACAGCAGCGGGCGCTCGTCCTTCAGCAGCTTGAACACCGTCACCAGGATGCGCCAGCCGTCGCGCCAGGTGTTGAGCTTGGAAACCGAGCCTTCCGGCCGGGCGAAATAGGGCGTCTCGACCTCGTCGACCGGCATGCGCAGCGCCAAGGCGTGGACCGCCAGCTCGGTTTCGGTCTCGAAGCCCTGGGCCAGCGCCGGGAACGACTTGACGAAGCGGCGCGAGAATACCCGGTAGCCGGACAGCATGTCGCCGAAGCGGTCGCCGAACAGCCAGGCGACAAAGCCGGTCAGCAGGCGGTTGCCCAGCTGATGCCCGTGGCGAAAGGCCCCGGCCTCGTCGGTGTGCAGCCGGGTGCCGACCACCATGTCGAGGTTTTCGGTCACCAGTTTGGCGATCATCATCGGCGCCGAATCGGCGTGGTAGGTGGCGTCGCCGTCGACCATGACGTAGATGTCGGCCTCGACGTCGGCGAACATCCGCCGCACGACGTTGCCCTTTCCCTGCAACGGCTCGCGCCGGACGATGGCGCCGGCGTCCCGCGCCGCATCGACGGTGCGGTCGCTCGAATTGTTGTCGTAGACGTAAAGCGCCGCCTCGGGCAGCGCCGCCCGAAAGTCGCGCACCACCTTGGCGACGGCCTGCTCCTCGTTGTAGCAGGGGATCAGCACGGCGACCTTCATGCAATGGTCCTTCCCGCCTAGAGCCTCGCGCACTTGGGCGCGCTCGGTTCGAGGCAAAATCACATGTCCCTCGCCGGGCGCAAACCCCCGGTTTGCTTGGCCTCGGCCGCAATGGCCTCTGGAGCGAGGCGATTCGACCGGATTGCGCTTCCCCCCAAGGATCACACCACGCGCGGCAGTCTATTCCATAGGCGGAAGGAACCGCGCCGTCAATGGGAGACACCACTAGATATCGTTCACCCCCTGGGGAGAACCTACCGTCCCTGCCACACCAGCCCCGGCAGGTTCAGCCGCCCGGACTGCTCGAACGGCACCCAGCCGCCGGCATGAAGCAAGGTTCCCGACAGGCGATAGCGGACATCCTCGGCATTCTGGGCGGCGACCACCTGGCCGACGATGTCGAAGGTCGAAATGGTGGCCTCGGCCTCGGTATCGGCCTCGCCCAGGCGCGGCACGGTGAAATGACGGCCGCTCATGCCGTGGGCGAAGGGGCGGCCGTTGACTTCGAGGGCGAAGCGCAGGCCGTCCACCGTCAACGCGGTCTCGTTGGGGTTGCGGACCCGGAGTTGCACCTGGGCGCGGCTTTCCAGCAGCGTCGCATCTTGCAGGCTCATGTCGGTCAGGCTGACCTCGGGCGGCACGGTGACCGGCTCGGCGACGCAGGCGGCGAGCAGTCCCAGACCGAGGATGGCGGCGATCGGGCGAATCATGGATGCTCCTCCCCTTTGATCAGGCGCGCGAACCACGCGGCCGAGGCCTTCGGCGTCCGTTTCTGGGTCTGATAATCGACGTGGACCAGGCCGAAGCGCTGGGAATAGCCGGCGCCCCATTCGAAATTGTCCAACAACGACCAGGCGAAATAGCCGCGCACGTCGGCGCCTTCGGCCATCGCCCGGCGCATGGCGGCGACATGCTGGCGCAGATAGTCGATGCGGTGCTGGTCGTTCACCCGGCCGTCACCGTCGGGCGCGTCCTTGTCGCTGCCGCAGCCGTTTTCGGTGACATAGACCGGCAGGCGATAGGATTTCGACACCCGCAGCAACTCCTGGCGGAAGGCGTCGGGAGTGATGGTCCAACCGATCTCGGTGCGGGGCAACTCGGCCGGCGCGTCGCCGAAGCCGAAGCCCCAATTGGTCCAGGGGGTGTCGCGGGCCCAGATGGTGTCGTAGTAATTGACCCCGATCCAGTCGCAGGGCCGGCAGATGCGGGCCAGGTCGCCGGCTTGCATGTAGGGCTCGATGGCGGCACCGATGCCGGGCGGGTAATAGCCCAGATTCTGCGGATCGGCGAAGGCCAGATTCCAATGCTCGTCGAAGGCCGCCGCCGCCGCCCGGTCCCCGTCGGTGTCGTGCTCGGGCAGCACCGGCTGGCGATTGTGGACGCAGCCGATTTGGGCGCCGTGGACCTGCGACCGCAGCGCGTCGACCGCCGCCCCGTGGGCCAGATTGACGTGATGAATGCACAGCAACGTGTTGGGGTGGTTGGGAAAACCCGGGGCGGCGAGGTTGAAGCCGTAGGCGAAGAAGGTCGAGACGTTGGGCTCGTTCATCGTCGCCCAATGCTTGACCCGGTCGCCAAAGCGGCGCCCCAGCAGGGTGGCGTAATCGCCGAACCAGCCGACACTGTCCCTGACCAGCCAGCCGCCGAGATCATCGAGCGCCTGCGGCAGGTCCCAGTGATACAGGCACAGCCAGGGCTCGATGCCGGCTTCCAGCAGCCCGTCGATCAGGCGGTCGTAGAAGTCGAGGCCCTTCTCGTTAATCGCCCCCCTGCCCCTCGGCAGCACCCGGGGCCAACTGACCGAGAAGCGATAGGCGCCCAGCCCCAGCGCCTTCATCAGGCCGATGTCCTCGGCATAGCGGTGGTAATGGTCGCAGGCGACCTCGCCGGTGTCGCCGTTGGCGACCTGCCCCTTGGTCCGGCAAATGGTGTCCCAGACGCTTTGCCCCCGGCCATCCTCGTTGGCGGCGCCCTCGATCTGGAAGCTGGAGGTCGCGGCCCCCCACAGGAAATCGCCCATAAGCGGCCCTCCCCCGGTTCAGATCACTTTATACAGCTGAAAGCGTCGGCCGTCATAGAGCGGCGCCAGATGCGGCGGCGGCGGGTCGAGCGGCCCGGCGGTATAGAGCACGACGATGTAATCGAAGCGCTTCCACCATTCGGCCCAATACAGGCCGGACGAGCCGTCGGGATGCTCCAGCGCCTTCACCATCTCGGTCATGTTGGGCTGGTCGTCGTCCTGGACGTTGGACTGCGGCAGATAGGGCGGCAGCACCGCCAGAATCTGCTTGCCGGGCTGGGTGAAGGCGTCGGCGACGAAGGCCGAGCGGTGGATCATCGCCAGACAGGCCATGTGCGACAGCGGCTTGTTGGTGGTGAAGGTGCCGGTCCATTTGTCGGCCTCGGCCACCAGGATGCGGCCGCCCGGCTCGATCCGCTCCATGGCGTGGCGGAAATCCTTGATCTCGGCCGCAAGGTCGAGCCAGGACGCCTCCATCCCGGCGAAGCGGGCCAGCGCCAGGGCGGCGATGGCGCCGGCGAACAATTGGGGGCGACGAGCCTCGAGGCGGAAGAACGGGATCAGCAGGAAGGCCAGCCCCACCGGCAGCCGCACGTCGGCGCCCCACGAGCCGAACAGCACGTTGGGCATGGCGATGAAGACCGCGCTTCCCAGCGCCAGCAGCACCCAGCCCTCAAGGCTGGCGCGGACGGCACGGCCGAGGATGGCGATCACCACCGCCAGCCCCACCGAACCGGCGAAGATGGCGTCCCAGGAATCGTTGTAGCCGGTGAACAGCCATTGCAGGCCTTCGAGCTTGTCGCCCATGTCGGAAACGGTGTCGCCCAACAGGCCGCCGGTGGGGCTGATCGCCATCGGCGGCAGCCACAGCAGGAACGGCCCGCCAAAGGCGGCGGCATCGCCGACCGCCAGCCGGCGATCGCGAATCAGCCGGGCGATCTCGATCGACAACAGCGCCAGACCGTACAGCCCGGCCGCCGACATGTGGCAGAAGAACACCGTCACCGCGAACAGCGCCGATACCAAAGCGCGGCGCCACGGCGATCCCTCGCGCAGGCGGATCCACCAGGCGATGCCCCACAGCGCCACGGCGATGCCGGCCAGGTAGTTGGTCAGGCCCTGGAGGAAGGCGTAGTTGTACAGCAGCGGAAAGACCAGCAGCTGGAAGGGGTTGTGCCGCCCCGTCAACGCCTTGTTGACGGCGAACACGCCGCCGACGGTGGCGATCAGGGTGACCACCACGAAGATTCGTCCGGCGGTATAGACGTCGACCAGCGTCATCAACGGCGGCACCGCCAGATCCATCGCCAGATTGGGCAGCAGCGACCAGACGATGGTGTAGTAGCGAGCCAGCACCGGGTCGCGGTCGAGATCGGCCAGCACATGCATGCGGGCCAGATGGTCGGGATAATCGACCAGGGGCAGGTCGGCGACGCTGAGCGGCGGCACCAAGGCGGCGGCCAGCAAGATCAGGGCAAGGACGATAACCGTCCGGGATTGTGCGGGGCTCAAATCTCCTCGACCTCCACCACGCCCGAGACCGAGCGCAACGAGCCCAGGAATTTCGGGCTGAAGGCGATGGTTTCCTTCAGGCTGATTTCGACCTCGCGGCTGCCCAATTGCGAGACGATGGCGATGCGGTTCCGGCCCCTGGCCTCGGCACCGATCAGGCCCTTCAACTCGGCCAGCGGCCCCTCGTCGCGGATGGTGATGCGGATGCCCGCCGCCGCCTTCGCCGCCTCCTGGTCGAGCGAGGCGATGCGCTGACAGGTCAGGCGCAATTGCTCGTCCTCGAGCCGGGCGTCGACCTCGATCAGCAGCGGGCCGCCGGCCTCGAGCAATTCGCGCGAGGCGGCCAGCACCTCGGAAAAGCAGGTGATCTCGAACATCCCCGACGAATCGGACAATTGCAGGAAGGCGTAGCGACTGCCCTTGGCCGAGGTGCGCTCCTGCTTGGACAGCAGCGAACCGGCCATCCGCACCCGTCCCTTGCCGCCCGATTGCAGATGGCGCGGCAATTCCGAAATCTTCAGCGCATTCAAACGCTTCAGGGACTTGGCATAGGCGTCGAGCGGATGGGCCGACAGGTAGAAGCCGACCGCCTCGAATTCCTGGTTCAGCCGCTCGTGCGGCGACCAGTCGGCGGCGTTCTCCAACTTGATGGTCGGCGCCGACGCCCCGCCGAACAGGGCGATCTGGCTGGAATCCCGCTGCTCGGCCTCGTTGGCGGCGAAACGCAGCAGGGTCTCGACGTTCTTGAACAGCTTGCCGCGGTTCTTTTCCAGGCCGTCGAAGACGCCGGCCTTGACCAGATTCTCCATCTGGCGGCGGTTGACCTGGCGGGTGTCGACCCGGCGGGCGAAATCGACCAAATCCTTGAATGGACCGCCGGCCTCGCGCTCGGCCACCACCGCCTTCATCGCCGCCTCGCCGACATTCTTCAGGGCGGCCAGGGCGTAGCGCACCGCCGGGCCGTTGGCGGTCTTCTCGACGGCGAAATCGGCGCGCGAGCGGTTGATGTCGGGTGGCAGCAAACCAATCTCAAGCCGTTGCAATTCCTGACGGAACGCATTCAGTTTGTCGGTATTGCTCATTTCGTAGGTCATGGTGGCGGCCATGAATTCCGCCGGGTAATTGGCCTTCAGCCAAGCGGTCTGATAGGCCACCACCGCATAGGCGGCGGCGTGCGATTTGTTGAAGCCGTATTCGGCGAACTTGGCCACCTTGTCGAAGATCATCGACGCCTGGGCGCCCTCGACGCCACGGGCCACGGCGCCGTCGACGAAGGTGGAGCGCTGCTTGTCCATCTCCTCCTTGATCTTCTTGCCCATGGCCCGGCGCAGCAGGTCGGCGCCGCCCAGCGTGTAGCCGGACAGCACCTGGGCGATCTGCATCACCTGTTCCTGGTAGACCATGATCCCGAAGGTTTCCTTCAGGATCGGCTCCAGGGACGGATGCATGTAGTCGGGCTCTTCGGTGCCGTGCTTGCAGGCGATGTAGCGCGGAATCTGGTCCATCGGGCCGGGGCGGTACAGCGCCACGATGGCGATCAGATCCTCCAGCCGGTTGGGCTTCATCTTGCGCATCATGTCGCGCATGCCCGACGATTCCAGCTGGAACACCCCGGCGGTGTCGCCGCGCGACAGCAATTCGTAGCTGGGCGCGTCGTCCAAGGGCAGCGCCGACAGGTCGACCTTGACCCCCGAGGTTTCGGCGATGTGGCGGACCGCCGTCTCCATCACCGTCAGCGTCTTGAGGCCAAGGAAGTCGAACTTCACCAGACCGGCCGATTCCACCCATTTCATGTTGAACTGGGTGACCGGCATGTCCGAGCGCGGATCGCGGTAGAGCGGCACCAGCTCCGACAGCTTGCGGTCGCCGATCACCACGCCGGCGGCGTGGGTCGAGGCGTGGCGGTAAAGCCCCTCCAGCTTCATCGCCAGGTTCAGCAGATGGGCGACGCTTTCCTCGCGGTCGCGCATTTCCTGCAACAGCACCTCGCCCTTGACCGCCTCCTCCAGCGTCACCGGCTGGGCGGGGTTGTTGGGCACCATCTTGCAGATGCGGTCGACCTGGCCGTAGGGCATTTGCAAGACCCGGCCGACGTCCCGGAGCACGGCGCGGGCCTGCAATTTTCCGAAGGTGATGATCTGGGCCACCTGGTAGTAGCCGTACTTTTCCTGGACGTAGCGGATGGTCTCTTCGCGGCGGTCCTGGCAGAAGTCGATGTCGAAGTCGGGCATCGACACGCGCTCGGGGTTGAGGAAGCGCTCGAACAGCAGTCCCCAGCGCAGCGGATCGAGGTCGGTGATGGTCAGCGCCCAGGCCACCGCCGAACCGGCGCCCGAGCCGCGTCCCGGCCCCACCGGAATGCCGTGGGCCTTCGACCACTGAATGAAGTCGGAGACGATCAGGAAATAGCCGGGAAAGCCCATCTGCTCGATGATGCCCAGCTCGTATTCGGCCCGTTCGCGATAGGGCTTGGCGGCATGCTCGCGCTCGGCCTCGGTCATCTCTGGGCCGAAGACGTGCTTGGCCAGGCGCATCTCCAGGCCTTCCATGGTCTTCCGCCGCAACACCTCGGCCTCGGTGAGCCCGTCCATGTGGAAGGGCGGCAGGATCGGCTTGCGCTTGGAAACCATGAAGGCGGTGCGCCGGGCGATCACCAGGGTGTTGTCGCAGGCTTCGGGCAGATCGGCGAACAGCGCCCGCATTTCCGCGGCCGACTTGAAGTAATGCTCGGGCGACAGCCGGCGCCGCTCGTCCTGCGAGACATAGGCGCCCTCGGCGATGCAGATCAGGGCGTCGTGGGCCTCGTACATGTCGCGGTCGGCGAAGAACGGTTCGTTGGTGGCGACCAGCGGCAGATCGTGTTTGTAGGCCAATTCCACCAGCGCCGGTTCGATCCGATCCTCGACCTCCAGGCCGTGGCGCTGGAGTTCGACATAGGCCCGGCCGGGATAGGCCTGGGCCAGGCGTACCAGCAGGATTTCCGCCTTGTCGCGCTGGCCGTCGGCCAGCAACCGCCCCACCGGCCCCTTGGCGCCGCCGCTCAGCAGGATCAGTCCGTCGGTTTGGGTTTCCAAATCGTGGAGCGCGATCTGCGGCGTCTCGCCGGCATCGGTTTCGAGGAAGGCGCGAGACACCAGATCGAGCAGCCGCAGATAGCCGGTCTCGTTCTGGCACAGCAGCACCACCCAATCGGGATCGGGCTTGCGGCCGTCGCGGTTGGGGGTGCCGTCGTCGCGGCGCACCGCCACCTGGCAACCGACGATCGGTTGGATGCCGGCATCGGCGCAGCTGACCGAGAATTCCAGCGCCCCGAACAGGTTGCCGGTATCGGCGATGCCCACCGCCGGCATCGCCAGCTTGTCGCACAGCTTGATCAGCTGCTTGATCTTGATGGCGCCTTCGGACAGCGAATAGGCGCTGTGGACGCGGAGGTGGATGAAGTCGGCGTGGGGCATGGCGGCAGGATGCCGTCACCGGCCCCAAGAGTCCACTACCGTCCCTGGGCCGAGGCCTCGCGCACCGTCTGGTGCAGCACCGCCCGGCAGGCGGCCGGCAGGGTGGGATTGCGGTGATTGGGACGGTCGGGCGGCGACGGCAGAGTCGGCTTGGCCAGCCAGGATTGCAGCTCGGCGCCGCAGCCGTCGCCGTCCGGCACCGGATGTTGCGGCGTGCAGTCGTCGCTGCCGACCGGACAGGCCAAACGAATATGGAAATGTTCCTCGTGGCCCCACCAGGGACGCACCTTGGCCAGCCAGTCGCGGTCGCGGCCGGCGATCCGGCACAATTCGGCCTTGATCGGCGGATTGACGAACAGGCGATCGACCTCGGGTGAACGGGCCGCCAGTTCCACCAGGCGGGCCTGGGCCGAACCCCAGTGATTGCGGTCGAGCCCCTTCAGGGTGACCATCGCCACCCCCTTCGGGGCGGCCAATTCGTCGGCGTCGAGCGGCTCGTGGGGCAGACGGAACCATAGATCGACGTCGAGGCCGTTCTGGTGGCTGGCATGGCCGGAACTCATCGGCCCACCGCGCGGCTGCCCCATGTCGCCGACCAGCACGGTCCCCAGCCTTTCGGCGGCGGCGGCACCGGCGAGACGTTTGACGAAGGCCACCGTCGCCGGATGCCCCCAAAAGCGATTGCGCTGCGGACGCAGCACCTGCCAGCCGGTGCCCTGGCGGGGCAACGACACCGCCCCGGCGACGCAGCCGGCGGCGGCCGAGCCGATCGAGGCGGCGGCCTCGGGGGTCGGCACCTTGGCCGCGGACCATTCCTGGGGCGCCCCGGCCTGGGCGGCCGATGCCGCCAAGCCCAATATCGCCGCCGCCAGAAACCGAAACCGCATCGTCCGTGCCCTCAAAGGAAATCACCCCTCCCATCTATAACGGGCGGGGTTAACATGGGGTTTAGCCGGAGGAATCAGTCGAACACGGTTTCGCTGAAGTGCCTTTGGATGTCTTCGATCGCGTCCAGGTTTTCCAGCATGACCTGGACGCATTCCGGATCGAACTTGACCCCCGCTTCCCGGCCGAGAAGATCGAGCGCCGCCTCGTTGGTCCAGGCGTGCTTGTAGGGGCGCCTGGAGGTCAGCGCGTCGAAGACGTCGGCGACGGCGGCGATCCGCGCCTCCAAAGGAATTTCGTCGCCCGTCCGCCCGTAGGGATAGCCGCTGCCGTCCATCGCCTCGTGGTGAAAGGCGACGACGTTGCGCAGCATGTCGAAATGCGGCATGGCCTGCAGGCCGAAATCCCGCATCATCAGGTCGATGATCTCGACGCCCCGGGTCACATGGGTGCGCATGGCCACCATTTCGTCCGGGTCCAGCTTGCCGGGCTTCAGCAGGATGCTGTCGGGCACCGCCACCTTGCCGACGTCGTGAAGCGGGCAAAACTGGAACAGAAATTCGACGAACTCGTCCGAGAAATCGCGCTTGGCCGCCAGTTTCGAGGCGATCAGCCGGGCATAGCGGGCCATGCGCGCCAGGTGGGAGGCGGTTTCCTCGTCGCGGGCCGAGGACACCTCGCGCAGCACCTTCACCGCCGCGTGCATCATCCGCACGGTGTCCAGTTCGCGCATGATGATCATGCCGATCAGTTCGGCGTAGGGCCGGAGCTGATGGACCACCTGGGGGGTGAAAAAATCCTTCTCGAAGGCGTTGAGGAAGAGGAAGCCGTAAAACGTGCCCTTGTGGGTAATCGGCACCGTGTAACTCGACAGGTAGCCGCTGGCCACCAGGCGTTCGGCGTGGGGCTGGCCGGCCGAGGCGACCGCCGACATGTCGTTGATGATGCGCCGCGCCCCGGTCCAGGCCAATTGCTGTAGCGACGGCAGATCCGCCATCTTCGCCACCGAATGGTCGAGCGGCGAATCGCCGTCGCTGGAATGGATGAAGGTCTTGAGCACGTCGGTGGTGGTGTCGTAGAGCGCCACCGCGATACGCGACAGCGGGCTCATCCGCTCGAGCCCCTTGATCTCGTCATGCAGACAGATCAGCCGCTCCACCAAGCCGCGGGGCATCAGAGGCAAGGCTTGGGAAGCCAGAGGTGGCATCTCGACTCCAATCAAGTGCGGCGGCGGCACATTAACGTATGTCTTCAGCCAGGGTCAAATGCCACCAACGGATAGGCAGCCATGCGCATTCGCGTAATCGCCCAGAATTTTCACCAACGCCAATCGGCGATTGTTTCGCGCCATGCACAAGTGCGACGTTCCGCCGCTCCCGGTTTTAATTTTATCATTTGCTTAGGTCGGCATTCAACTTGCGCGCCATTTCCCGAAGCACATACTTTTGTATCTTCCCCGTCGAAGTCTTGGGCAGAGTGCCGAACACGATTGTCCGCGGGCACTTGAAGTGGGCAAGCCGGGTGCGGCAAAAGGCGATGACCTCCGCCTCGGTCAGTGTCGCCCCTTGCCTCGGGGTGACGAAGGCGCAAGGTGTCTCGCCCCACCGCTCGTCGGGGCGGGCGACGACCGCCGCCTCCATGATTTCGGGATGCTGGTAGAGCACCGATTCGACCTCGATGGTCGATATGTTCTCGCCCCCCGAGATGATGATGTCCTTCGAACGGTCCTTGAGCTCGATATAGCCGTCGGGATGGATGACGCCAAGATCGCCGGTGTGGAACCAGCCGCCGGCGAAGGCGGCATCACTGGCTTGGGCGTTCTTCAGATACCCTTTCATCACCACGTTGCCGCGAAAGAACACCTCGCCCATGGTCATGCCGTCGCGGGGCACCGGCTCCAGACTCAGGGCGTCGGCCACCATCAGTCCCTCCTGGTTGACGTAGCGCACGCCCTGCCGCGATTTCAGTACCGCCCGGTCGTCCAGCGGCAACGCGTCCCATTCATCGTGCCAGGCGCAGACCGCCGCCGGCCCGTAGACCTCGGTCAGACCGTAGACGTGGGTGATGCGGAAGCCCTGCCCCTCCAGCCGGCCGATGACGGCGGCGGGCGGCGGCGCCGCCGCGGTCATGAACTCGACCCGGTGCGGCAGCGGCCGCCGCTCGGCCTCGCCGGCATTGATCAGCATGCCCATGACGATCGGCGCGCCGCATAGGTGGGTGACCTTGTGGGTCTCGATGGCGGAGAACATCGCCGCGGCGTCCACCCGCCGCAGGCAGACATGGGTGCCGGCCATGGCGGTAATGGTCCAGGGAAAGCACCAGCCGTTGCAATGGAACATCGGCAGGGTCCACAGATAGACCGGGTGGCCGGACATACCCCAGTTGACGATGTTGCCCAGGGCGTTGAGGTAGGCGCCGCGGTGGTGATAGACGACGCCCTTGGGATTGCCGGTAGTTCCCGAGGTGTAGTTCAGCGTTATCGCGTCCCACTCATCCGCCGGCCAGGGCCAAGCGAAGTCGGGATCGCCAGTCGCCAGCAGCGCCTCGTAATCCATGCGGCCCAGCAATTCCCCGGTCTGGCACAGCGGATCGTCGACATCGATGACCAGCGGACGCTTGTCCATCATCGCCAGCGCCTGATCGATGACGCCCGAGAATTCGCGATCGGTGATCAACACCTTGGCCTCACCGTGGCCGAGGATGAAGGCAATGGCCTCGGCGTCCAGACGGTAGTTCAGCGCGTTCAACACCGCGCCGATCATCGGCACACCGAAATGGCACTCGAACAGCGCCGGAGTATTGGGCGACATCATCGCCACCGTGTCGCCGGGCCCGACGCCCAGTTTGATCAGCGCCGAGGCCAACCGCCGACATCGTTCATAGGATTGCCGCCAGGTGAAGCTGAGGGCGCCGTGGATGACCGCGGTGCGCTCGGGATAGACCGAGGCGGCGCGCTCGATGAAGCCGAGCGGCGTCAAAGGCACATGATTGGCCGGGTTCTGGGCCAGATTCAGTTCATAGATCGAGTCCTTGGCCATGATCGTTCCTCCCCTTCGCCCCGTTATTCTGAGCCTCCCCCGCAATCCGGGGCGCGAGAGGGCCGTTGTTATCAGGATGCGACCACGCGCCCCCGTTTTCAATATGCCCTCCGGTACCTGGAACTGTTGACATCTTTGGCCGATGGCGCATGTCATGGCCGATGCGTCTGGCATTGCTGATCAATCGTTCGGCGGGAAGCTTCCGCAACCTGTCGCTGGAGCCGACGGTGGCGGCCATCGCCGCTCGTCTTGGCGCGGCCGGCCATCAGGTCGAGACCGAAATCTGCGCCGCCCGCGACCTGCCGTCGGCGCTATCGGCGCTGGCCGCGGATCACGGCTTCGACGCGGTGGTGGTCGGTGGCGGCGACGGCACCATGCTGACCGCCATCCTGGCCGGTCTGGGCATCGACCGGCCGTTGGGCATTCTGCCTTTGGGGACCATGAACCTTCTGGCCCGCGACCTTGGGCTGCCGCGCGACCCGGTCGAAGCGGCCGCCATGCTGGCCAACGCCAAACCGGCGGAGATCGACCTGGCCGAAGTCAATGGCCTGCCCTTCGCCATCTGGGCGTCGCTCGGCATGCATCCATGGATGGTGCGGCGCCGCGACCATTTGCAGCGGGACGGCATCGGCAAATGGCGGGCGATGGCGCTGGCGGCGCTGCGGGCGCTCCGCCGCTACCCGATGGTCAAGGCCCGCCTGACGGTCAAGGGCGACAGTTTCACCGTCGCCACCCCGATGATCGTCATCACCAACAATTCCTGGCGGACCGGTCAGTTGCCGCCGTTGCGGCCGGCGCTCGATTCCGGGCTGCTGGAGGTCCATGTCGCCCGTTGCTCGTCGCGGTTGGCCCTGGCCTGGCTGGCGATCAACGCCGCGCTTGGCCGTTGGGCGGTCGGCCGCCTGCTGGAGACCCATCGCGCCGAGACCGTCCAGGTGCTCAGCCGCAAGCGCCGGGTGATGGTGTCGCTGGATGGCGAGGTGACGGTGATGCACCCGCCGCTGCTGTTTCGCGCCCGCCCCAGGGCACTGAAAGTGCTGATGCCATGACTGTGCTGGCCCACCTGTCCGACCTGCATTTCGGCCGTACCGACGCCGCCGTGGTCGATGCCCTGGTCGCCGATCTCCGCCACCACGCCCCCGATCTGGTGATCATCTCGGGCGACCTCACCCAACGCGCCCGCGCCCACCAATTCGCCGAGGCCCGCGCCTTTCTCGACCGCTTGCCCGCTCCCGCCTTGGTGGTGCCGGGCAACCACGATTTGGCGCCGCTCTATCAGCCGTTCAGCCGCCTGGTCCGCCCGCGCTCGGGCTTTCAACGCGCCCTGCCCGGCCATGACCCCTGGCCGGTGTGGAGCGACGGCAACGTGGTGGCGATCGGGCTGGACAGTACCCGGCACCTGCGCTGGATCAGCGGCAAGTTGCGTTCCAGCCACCTCGCCCATGTCGACGCCACCGTCGCCGCCGCGCCGCCCGACGCCCTCAAGGTGGTCTTCCTCCACCACCCGCCGGCCACGGCGCTATCCGGTCATCCATACGAATCCCTGGCGGAACGCGGTATCGACGTGGTGCTGACCGGTCATGTCCATACCGCGCATGTCGAGGTCATTGAAGGCGAAGGGCCGTCCTCGTGCATCCTGGTCCAGGCCTCCACCGCCTGCTCGACCCGCCTCAGGGGCGACGCCAATGGCTATGGTCTGATCCGGATCGCGCCGCCCGGCGTCGAAGTCTCGGTGCGGGGATGGGACGGCAGCCAATTCCATCCCCGCCACCACATGCGCTTCGAGAAGCGCTTCGGCATTTGGCGGAAACGCCTTTAATATTCGGCGCCCTTTGATCCGACGTTTCGTGCCATCCCGAGCGCCTGCGAGGGATCGCCGTTTGGTACGGCGGAGCCAAATCAGAACAGCACACTATCGGCGTTTTCTCACCTTCATCCAGAAGGAAGTCGACGGCGCCGGGAAGGCGTTGGTCCCAAGCGCCCGCCAGATCGGCGCCGCCTTGGCCGCCAGTTGGGCGTCCTGGGAAATGAAGAACGAGGCGAAGATCGGATCCAGCCAACGGCCGCCCCCCAACAGCAGGGCGGCCAGCAGGTATTGCTCGTTGTAAAGCAGGCCTTCCGATTGCGGCGGGTAGTCGTAGGGCAGGTAGATGTCGTGGACGTGGACGATCACCCCCGGTTCCAACGCCGGCAGCACTTCCAGAAACAGGGCGGTGACGTCGGAATTCTCGAAGCTGCGGTGGGACGAATCGATGAACAGAACATCGCCCGGCTTCAGCTTGGCGAACAGGCCGGGATCGACGGTCTCCGCCGGTGCGCGGATCACCTCGTCGCACAGCGCGTCGACTTCGGCGCGCGGCTGGGGATCGATCGAGATCAACTTCGTCCGCAGGCCGCCGTCCCGGACGGCGCGACGGGCGAACTTGGTCGAATTCCCCGAGCCCACTTCGATCATCAGCCGAGGATTGAGCGCGGTCAGCATGCCGTAAAGCGCCACCGCGTCGAAGCCGGTGAACCACGGATTGCCCCAGCGTGGTTCGGGCGCCTCCTCGGCCGCTTGCAAGGGAATGGCCGCCAGCTTGGGCGCCAGCGCGGCGAAACGGCCCAGTTGCTGGGTGAACTCGCCCCGCGCCCCGTCGACCAGTCCACCGAGCAGCGGGTGGGCGGGCCGACCGAAGCCCCAGCGCGGCTGGCAGGAATAGCTGTAATTGCCGATCTTGACGGTGGCGACCACGCCCTTTCCTCCTCCACTGGGTTCGATCCTTCCATAGCATGATCGCCACCGGCTTGCATCGCCCGCCGTTCTGCTTCAAAACCGTTCAATGCTGATCGATCTCGACCGCGAGATGGCAAAGGCGGTGGCGTTGGCCCAGGCCGGCAAGGCGCGCCCCGCCATCGCCGCCATGCAGAAGCTGGTGTCCCGCGCCCCCGAGGCGCTGCCGGTCCGCTACAACCTTGCGCTGATGCTGTTGCAGGCCGGCCAGTTGGCCGAGGCGCTGCCCCACCTCGATCGCATCCTCGCCCGCCAGCCCGGCCATGGTCCGGCGCTGTTCAGCAAGGCCAAGGCGCTGCTGGCGCTCGACCGCGCCGCCGAGGCGCTGCCGATCCTCGAGGCGTTGGCCGGCGGCCGCGATCCGGAATGCCTGCTGGCGCTGGGCAACGCCTATCGCCGCCTCGGCCGCCTGGACGAAGCGGCGGCCAGCGGCAAGCTGCTGATCGACGCCGCGCCGGGTTTCCTGCCGGGGCACCTCAATTACGGCCAGTTGCTGGCCTCGCGGTCGCCGGCCGAGGCCTTGCCGGCGCTGGAACGCGCCGTCCGCCTGCATCCCGGCAGCGGCGAACTGGCAGGCATGCTGGGCCATTGCCTGCTGCGCCTTGGCCGCCACTCGGAGGCGGCGGCCAGCCTGCGGCGGGCGCTGTCGCTCGATCCCGGCCTGGCGGCGCCGCGCGGCCATCTGCTGCGAGCCTGCCGCGAACTGGCCGATTGGGACGAGGAGGAACGGCTGTTCGCCGCCATCCGCGCCGATCTCGGTCGGCTGACCGCCCAGGACCGGCAATTGGCGCTGGCCACCCAGGACGCCATTTTCCATCCCTTCGACGGCGCCGATATCCGCCGAATCGCCGAGGCCGAGGCCCGATTCCGCGTCGGCGCCAAGCCGCGCCCCCTGCCCCGGCCGACGCCGAAGGGCGGCCCGCCGCTGACCATCGGCTATCTGTCCCCCGATTTCCGCGAACACGCCACCATGCATTTGGCCGGCGACCTATTCGCCCGCCACGACCGCGACCGGGTGAAGGTGCTGGCCTATTCGGTCGGTCCCGACGACGGCTCGGATTGGCGGAAAAAGGTGGCGGCGGCCAGCGACGGCTTTGCCGACCTGGCGCCGTTGGCCGACCGCGCCGCCGCCGAACGAATCGCCGCCGACGGCGTCAACGTGTTGGTTGACATGTCGGTCTACACCCGCCACGCCCGCCCCGGCATCGCCGCCTTGCGCCCGGCACCGGTGCAGGTGGCCTGGCTGGGCTTGGCGGCGACTTCCGGCGCGCCCTGGATCGACTACGCCATCGTCGATCCGGTGCTGGTACCCCCCGCCCATCGCGGCCATTTCAGAGAAAGCCTGGTGAGGCTGCCCCGTTGCTACCAGGCCAACCTGGATTGGGCGCCCTTCCCGCCGCCACCACCCCGCGCCACGCTTGGCCTGCCGACCGACGCGATGGTTTATTGCTCGTTCAACGGCCATCGCAAGCTCGATCGCGCCAGCTTCGCCCTGTGGCTGTCCGTCTTGGCGGCGGTGCCCGGTTCGGTGCTGTGGCAATTGGCGCCGCCCGAAGCCGCCCGGACACGGCTGGAGACGGTTGCCGCCGCCGCCGGCATCGATCCCGCCCGCCTGATCTGGGCGCCATCGCTGCCGCGCGCCGAGCATCTGGCCCGCATGGCCGCCGCCGACCTGTTCCTCGACGCCATCGTCTGCGGCGCCCATACCACCGCCACCGACGCGTTCCGGGCGGGGGTGCCGCTGATCACCGTCGCCGGCGACCGCATGGCTTCCCGGGTGGCGGCTTCGGTGTGGACCCATGCCGGCTTCGCCGACCTGGTGGCCGCCAATCCGGCGGAACTCAAGGAAATCGCCGTGGGGCTCGGCAACGACCGCGCCCGCTTGGCAGACCTCCGCAACCGGGTCGAGGCCGCCCGCGACGCCAACCCGCTGTTCGACAATCACGGCATGGCCGCGGCCCTTGAGACCGCCTACGAGGCGATGTGGGACCGTCATGCCGCCGGCCGCAAGCCGGCCGACCTCGCCTGGGAGTGAGCTCCCCATTGCATCGACCGCCGTTGGCCGCCAACATGGCCGGCGGTTTCCAGGAGACGCGTCATGAGTTCGTTGTTGATCAACATCTTCTGTCCCGACCGCACCGGCCTGGTGGCTGCCATCACCGGTCGGCTGTTCGAGATCGGAATCAATCTCGGCGACACCAGCTTCTCGATGCTCGGCGCCGGAGCGGAATTCACCACGGTGTGCGAAGCCCCCAAGGGCATGGCGGCGATCGAGATCGAGGAGGATCTGGCCTCGCTGCCCCTGCTCAAAGGCGCGCGGGTGTCGGTGCGGACCTTCGACCTGGAAGCCAATCACGGCCCGGCCGGACGCATCACCCATCGGGTGGCGGTGACCGGCGGCGACCGCCCCGGCCTGGTGGCGCGGCTGTCCGAGGTGTTCGGGCAGTTCCACGCCAACATCGTGCGGATGGACGCCCAGCAATATCCCGAACAGGGCCTGTACGTCACCCGCTTCGCCATCTCGATCCCGGAGCGCGCCGACGCCTGCCTGGCGACGGTGGCCAACACCGCCGGCGAGCTGAATCTCGCCTGCCACGTCGAAGAGGTCGCCGGCTGAGCGGCATGGCCACCAATCCCGCCGCCGACTTTCCCGCCTTGGGCCGCCTCGAACCGGAGGCCGCCCGGCTGTTCGCGGCGGCGCGGGTGGTTTCGATCCCCGCCGGCACCTCGGTCTTCCACGACGGCGCCCCTTGCGGCAGCTATGTGCTGGTGATCGACGGCACCATCCGGGTGCAGAAGGTGGCCGAGAACGGCCGGGAAATCGTCCTTTACCGGGTCGAGGGCGGCCAGTCCTGCGTCCTCACCACCAATTGCCTGATCGGCGGCGAGGATTATTCCGCCGCCGGCGTCGCCGAAACCGAGGTCAAGGCGCTGGTGCTGCCGGCGCCGACCTTCCGCGCCCTGCTGGCCTGCTCCGAGGTGTTCCGCGGGTTCGTCTTCGCCGCCTATTCGACCCGCATTTCCGACCTGCTGATGCTGATCGAGGAGGTCGCCTTCGGCCGCATCGACGCGCGACTGGCCGGCTGGCTGACCCAGCAGGGACCGGAAGTAAGGGTGACCCACCAGGAAATCGCCGTCGAGCTTGGCACCGCCCGCGAGGTGGTCAGCCGCCAGCTCAAGGATTTCGAGCGGCGCGGCTGGGTGGCGCTGCATCGCGGCCGGGTCGAGGTCCGCGATGTCGCCGCGCTGGCCGGTCTCGCCGACAATGTGAGCTAGTCACTGACGCGACCGCCCCGCCGTGACACTCTGGCCGTCAGTGAATTCCACCGGAGGCTAAGTTTATGCAACACAACGTCGGCGGCATCGACCGCATCGCCCGTATCGTCGTCGGCCTGGCGCTGATCGTCCTCGCCCTGACCGGCATCGTCGGCGTCTGGGGCTGGATCGGCGTGGTCCCCCTGCTCACCGGCGCCATCGGCTGGTGCCCGGCCTATTGCCCGCTGGGGATCAAGACCTGCAAGACCGAGTAGGTTTCGATCGACCATCGAACGAATGCGCCTCGCCCGGTTGCTCCGGCGAGGCGCATCTTTTTTCCAACATTGGGCTGGACACCCGTTCCGTCCGAAGGGCATTCTTGCCCCCCCGAGGGGGAGGCCGGCGATTTTTGGACCGGTAAAGGGTGGAATAATGGCGACGATGTTGACTTGGCATGACGATCTTGAGCTTGGCGTCCCGTTCATGGACCAAGATCACCGGCGTATATTGGAGCTGGTGCACGCCTTGTTTGAAGTGCTGATCAATCGCTCGGACGAAACCGTTGTCAATAGTTCCGTTGTCGAGCTTGTCAACTACACTTGCGCGCATTTCGAGCGGGAAGAGCGCCGCATGATCGAGGCGGGTTATCCGGAATACGCCCAGCACAAGGCCGAGCACACCAAGCTGACTGAGGAAATTTCCAAGATCATCGCGCTGGTGCAACAGGAAAACAGCCCGACCATTTCGGAACCTCTGCTCAATTTCATGGCGGAATGGGTGATCCTCCACACCAAGGGGGCCGATCGCCGCTTTGCCCGCTACCTCAAGAGCACTGGCGCAGGACTGGCCTGATCGGGCTTCGACGCCGCCCCTTTCGCGCCCGCTTCGGCCCCGCGCATCCCGCAAGCCTGTCATTTTGATGAAGTTCTAGACTTGGGCCGCGCCACTGCCTATTCATTGGGCTGGAGGCGGCTTCGACCGGCGTCGGGGCCTAGGGGAAATGCGCGGCATGGGCGTTGCACCGTCATCGGGCGACGCCACTTGCGGGGAGCACGGCATGGCATTCGATGAGATGAAATCCTCCGACGGCAAGGTGCGCGCGCCTTACCGCGAATTCGAGAAGTGGTTGTTCTCGGTCAGCCCCGATCTGCTGCCCCGCAAGAACGAACAGGCGGACGAGCTGTTCCGCCGCATCGGCATTACCTTCGCGGTCTATGGGGACGAGGAAGGCACCGAGCGCCTGATCCCTTTCGACCCGATCCCCCGCATCATTTCGGCCGAGGAATGGAAGCACGTCAGCGACGGCTGTTGCCAGCGGGTCCGGGCGCTTAACGCCTTTCTCAAGGATCTTTACCACGGCCAGGAGATCTTCAAGGCCGGAGTGCTTCCCCGCGACCGCATCCTGTCGAACCAGATGTACCGCCCCGAGATGCAGGGCCTGGACGTCGCCCGCGACGTCTACATCCATATCACCGGTGTCGATGTGGTCCGCACCGGCCCCGGCGAATGGAGCGTGCTGGAAGACAACCTGCGCTCGCCGTCGGGCGTCTCCTACATGTTGCAGAACCGGGCGATGATGATGCGCCTGTTCCCCGACCTGTTCTCGCGCCATCTGGTGCGGCCGGTGGATTCCTATCCCGACCTCTTGGCCAAGAACCTGCGCTCGGTGGCGCCGGCCGCCTGCAACGGCGATCCCACGGTGGTGGTGCTGACCCCCGGCTACTACAACAGCGCCTATTTCGAGCATGCCTTCCTGGCCGAGCAGATGGGCGTCGAACTGGTCGAAGGCCGCGACCTGTTCGTCGATGAGGGCCGGGTGTGGATGCGTACCACCCGCGGGCCCAAGCGGGTCGACGTCATCTACCGCCGGCTCGACGACGATTTCCTCGATCCCCTGGCCTTCCGCGCCGATTCGACGCTGGGCGTTCCCGGTCTGCTGTCGGTCTACCGCTCGGGCGGGGTGACGCTGGCCAACGCCATCGGCACCGGCGTCGCCGACGACAAATCGACCTATATCTTCGTCCCCGAGATGATCCGCTTCTACCTGGGCGAGGAGCCGATCCTGTCCAACATCAAGACCTGGCGGCTTGAGTTGGAGGACGACCGCAAATACGTGCTGGAGCGGCTGCCGGAACTGGTGGTCAAGGAGGTGCAGGGGTCGGGCGGCTACGGCATGCTGATCGGTCCCACCGCCACCAAGGCCGAGATCGAGGCTTTCCGGGCCAAGATTCTCGACAACCCTTCGAACTACATCGCCCAGCCGACGCTGGCGCTGTCCACCTGTCCGACCCTGGTGGACAAGGGTATCGTCCCCCGCCACGTCGACCTCCGCCCCTACGTGCTGATGGGCGAGACCGCCCGGCTGGTGCCCGGCGGGCTGACGCGCGTGGCGCTGCGCGAGGGATCGCTGGTGGTGAATTCGTCGCAGGGCGGCGGGACCAAGGACACCTGGGTGCTGGAGGACTGACCATGCTGAGCCGCACCGCAGACCATCTTTACTGGATGAGCCGCTACATGGAGCGGGCCGAGAACATCGCCCGCTTCCTCGATGTCGCCAGCCGCTTCTCGCTGTCGGGCGCCGACAAGCTGGCGGTTTGGCAGCCGGTCCTGACCATCGCCGGCGACCCCAAGGATTTCGCCGATTTCTACGGCGAGGTTTCGGCCGGCACGGTCATCGACTGGTCGGTGATCAACCTCAACAACCCCTCGTCGATCCATGCCTGCCTGCGCGCCGCCCGCGAGAACGCCCACGCGGTCCGCAGCGTGCTGCCCAACGAATTGTGGGAGGCCATCAACTCGACCTGGCTGGGGGTGAAGGGCGTCGACGGCCATCGCCTGCGCGACGAGGGGCTGACCGGCTTCTGCGACTGGGTCAAGGAACGCTCGCACCTGTCGCGCGGCGTCACCTACGGCACCATGCTGAGGGACGAACCTTACCAGTTCCTCCGCCTCGGCACCTTCCTCGAGCGCGCCGACAACACCGCCCGTCTGCTCGGCGTGCGAGCGGCCGGGTTCAGCCTGGAGGGCGAGGTCGATCCCTCGGACACCATGCATTGGGCGGCGGTGCTGCGGTCGGTCAGCGCCTTCAAGGCCTATCGCACCCTGTTCAAGGACGATGTCGATCCGGCGGCGGCGGTCCGCATGCTGATGCTGATGGACGAGGTGCCGCGTTCGCTGCATTTCTGCATGGATCAGGTCTCGGAGATCCTCGATCAGCTGTGCGGCTCGTTCGAGTGCGCCCGTCTGGCCGGAGCCGCCCACGCGGCGCTGCATTGGGGCCGCCTCGACCAGTTGCTGACCGAGGGACTGGACATCTTCATCGCCCGCTTCATCGAGGACAACGAGGCCCTTGGCACCCAAATCCATGCCGATTTCATGATGTCTGCATGAGGTTGGCGATTCGCCACCGCACCGAGTACGTCTATGCCGCCCCGGCGGCCGCTTCGGTGCAATACATTCGCCTGACCCCCCGCACCGATCCGATGCAGCGGGTGGTCAATTGGCGGTTGGCGATGCCCGGCAACGCCCACCCCTGGACGGATGGATTCGGCAATCTGGTCCACACCGTGGTGGTGACCGAGCCCCACGACCGCCTGGTGTTGGAGGTCGAGGGCGAGATCGACACCACCGAAACCTGGGGCGTGGCGCCCGATTCGGGGGGCGCGCCGCCCGAATGTTTCCTGCGTTCGACCCCCCTGACCGCCAATGACGAGCGGGTGCGCGATTTCGCCGCGCCCTTCCTGGCGTCGCGCAGCCGCGGCACGCTGCCGGCGCTGCATGCGCTGATGTCCGGCCTCCACGACATCGTCGCCCCCGATTCCGACGACGCCGGCTTCCGCCCCACCCCGCTGGAAACCCTGGCGCGGCGCTCGGGCGCCAGCGCCGACCACGCCCATCTGTTCATCGCCTGCTGTCGCGCCTGGGGTGTGCCGGCCCGCTATGTCGGCGGCTATCTGCACATCGCCGCCGAGGACATCGACCAGGTGGCCAGCCACGGCTGGGCCGAGGCCATGGTCGAGGATCTGGGCTGGGTCAGCTTCGATCCCTTCAACTGCCGCAGCGCCACCCACGCCTATGTCCGCCTCGCCGTCGGCTTCGACGCCGACGGCACCCAGGCGGTGCGCGGTCTGCGACGCGGCGGCGGCGACGCCCAGATGCGCGTCGAGATCGACGTCCGCGCCACCACCGAAGGCCAGTAATCGAGGACAAAGACGTTCCGCGGATGGGCGTGGATGCCCGGAACAAGTCCGGGCATGGCGTCGATGGCTAAATATGACGGGTGTTTGTGTTAACCGGATAGGCCTGTAACAATCCCCCCCATGTTCCGTTAGAATCACCATGGATAAGCGGAAACAACTGAAACAATCCGCGTTTTGTTTCCGACTTGTGAAATATTCCCATGACGATTGACCTTGGCTCCCCCCTGCTTGATGATTTCTCCGCCCTTACGACACACCGGGGGTGGTTGTGTCCAAACGATTATCATGCCGATTCGACCGGGTCGCCGGCCTGCAATGGCGGGCCGCCGCTCCCCACACGCCATCCGAACCGGTCGCGGAAGTCACCTTAACGCTGACCGTCGCCGATGTTCTGGCGGGCCTGCAATTGGCCTTTCAGCCGGTAATCAACATCCGCGGCGGCCATTGTTCGGGGTTCGAGGCGCTGCTGCGCGGGCACGAAACCTTCGGCTTTGCCGAACCGACCGCGTTTTTCGCCCATTGCCGCGAACAGGGCATCCTGCTTGAAGTCGAGGCGGCTTTGGCCGAACGGGCGGCGGAGCAATTCTCCACCCTGCCCGGCGCCGCTCAATCGACGCTGTTCGTCAATCTCTACGGCGACCGCGCCGAAGAGATCACGGCGATGAGCGGCCACTTGCAGGCGGCGATGACCCGCTTCGGCATCTCGCCCTCGGCGCTGGCCTTCGACATCCGGGCGGCGCGCCTGTCCAACGACCAAGCGGCCGTCGGCGACCTGCTGTCGTCGATCCGGGTCGGCCAGTGCAAGACGGCGCTCGACGATTTCGGCGACGGCTCGTGCAACTTCCGCATGCTGCACATCGTCCAGCCCGATTTCATCAAGATCGGCCGCTATTTCATCGCCGGCATCGCCGACGACCGCCGCAAGAAGGTGATGGTTTCGCAGATGGCCGGCATCGCCCACCTGTTCGGCATCGTCGTCATCGCCGTCGGGGTCGAAACCGAACGGGAATTCCTGGTCTGCCGGGAACTCGGCATCGACTTGATCCAGGGCAATCTGGCGGCGCCGCCCACCACCGACCTGGCCGAGATTCCCACCAGCTTTCCGCTGATCGAGGAGCTTAACCGCCGCGACAACCGCACCACCAACGGCGACCGCAACCTGATCGACGAACAACTGGACCGCCTGGAGCCGCTGCGCGTCGACACCGACATGACGACGGTGTTCACCCGCCTGTCCTCCGACCCGCTGCACACCTTCCTGCCGATCGTCGACCACGGCGGCCGTCCGGTCGGCATCGTCCAGGAGAAATCGCTCAAGAACTACGTCTATTCCGCCTATGGCAAGGACCTCATCGCCAACAAGAAGTACGGGCGCAAGCTGGCGGATTTCGTCGTCCGCTGCCCCATCGCCGACCTCAACATGCCGCTGGAAAAGATCCTGGCGATCTATTCCGCCGACGACGAGGCGGAATGCATCCTGCTGGTCGATCACATGCAGTATGTCGGCTTCCTGGCCGCCCGCTCGATCATCCGCGCCGTCAACGAAAAGACGGTGGCGATGGCCCGCGACCAGAACCCGCTGACCAAGCTGCCCGGCAACACCCTGATCAATTCCCATGTCGACGAGGCGCTGGCCGACGCCGACACCGACCGGGTCTTCGCCTACATCGACTTCGACAACTTCAAGCCGTTCAACGACAAATACGGCTTCCGCCAGGGCGACCGCGCCATCCTGCTGTTCGCCGAGCTGATGAAGAGGAAGCTGAACAAGTATTCCTGCTTCATCGGCCATATCGGCGGCGACGACTTCTTCGCCGGCTTCGCCGGGGTCGAACATCCCAAGGCCTTGGGCATCGTCCAGAACCTGATCGCCAGCTTCGCCGACGACGCGCTGATCTTCTATGACGCCGAGGCGCGCAAGCGGAAGTACATCGAAGGCGTCGATCGCCAGGGACGCCAGACCACCTTCCCGCTGCTGTCGGCCAGCGCCGTGGTCATCGCCGTGCCGAGCGGCACCGCCGACTGCACACTCGACCAGATCGCCACCATCATCGCCGGCCTCAAGAAGAAGTCCAAGCTGGCCGCCTCGAAGACCGCCAGCCACATTTTCGGCGAGGCCTGAGCCGCGTTGCGCCCGCCCTCGGCGCGGCGTACAAAACCCTCATGTCCGATACCATTCCCGACGACCCGCCATCCGCCGATTGCCCCATCTGCCTGAAGCCGCCGGCGCTGTGCGTCTGCGCCGAGGTGGTGCCGATCGCCAACCGCGTCTCGCTGCTGATCCTCCAGCACCCGCAGGAACAGGACAAGACGCTGGGCACCGCCCGCCTGCTGGCCCATTCCCTGACCGACGCCACCCTTCAGGTCGGCCTGTCCTGGCCCAGCCTGACCAAGGCGCTGGGCCGCCCGGCCGACCCGCTGCGCTGGGCGGTGCTGTATCTGGGCTCGGCCAAGGCCGAACCCGAGCGCGAGGTGACGGTGCTGGACGGCAAGGGCAACGCCGCCGCCGATCAGGATAAGCAGCTTGGCCGCATCGACGGCGTGGTGATCCTGGACGGCACCTGGAGCCAAGCCAAGGCGCTGTGGTGGCGCAATCCCTGGGTGCTGAAATGCAAGCGGGTGATCCTGGGACCGCGCCAGCCGTCGCGCTACGGCCGGGTAAGGACCGAACCGCGCAAGGACAGCCTGTCGACCATCGAGGCCGCCGCCCTGCTGCTCAGCCGGCTGGAGGGAAAGCCCGAGATCGAGGCCAAGCTGGGCGCCACCTTCCAGCGCATGCTGGAACGCTTCCGCCAAGCCCGCAAGGACGGCACCGCCGGGGCGGCGCCGGTCCGTCGCTCGGCGCCCAAGCGCGACTGGCGGTCGCGGGGTGGGAAGAAGGTGGGGTAATGCGCGGATGGCGCGGGCGCGGCAATTGACCCCACCCGGTCATTCCCGAAACCTAAACCGCCTGGACCGAGCAAACGAGGCACCCCACCTCACCGATCTATTCCCGTCCCAATCGCGGTCAATCGTGGCATCTGTCAGCTGGTGGCCAGCATTGCCTGCGTCTGCTGCGTCTGTCCGGGTAGGGCGGAAACGGCACCGACCTTGATGCCCTGCTGGTTCTTGAAAGAGATGTCGAAATAGTCGGTGACGCTGGCTCCCGTCGTGTCGGTGGCGATGACGCCGAGATGCAGTGTGCCACTTTCGTTGGCCGCCACCGTGCCGCTAAAGGTATCGGTCGCGGCGTTGAACCGCAGCCATCCCGTCGCCAGCACGTCACCCGGATGCAGATACTGGAAGGCGCTGTAGGTCATCGCCTTGGTGTCGCTGAACGTGTTCGACGCCAGGGCGAAGTTGACCGCTTGGCCGAGCGTCCAGGTCTGGTTGGCCGTCTGGTTGGCCAGTACCGGTCCCTTTGGCGCGGCGGCGGTGATGGAGAAGTTCTCGGTGACCGACAGGCCGAAGGCATCGGTCGCCTTCAGCGAGATGGTGGTCGTGCCCGCCACGCTGGGGGTGCCGCTGAAGGTGTCGGTGGCGGCGTTGAAGCTGAGCCAGGACGGCAGGGCGGCGCCGTTCGATTGCGTCGCGGAATAGGTCAGCGCGGAACCGTTGGGGTCGCTGAAGGTGCCGGAGGCGACGGTATAGGAGAACGCCACCCCGGTGGCTTCCGTCAGGTTGGCGGTCTGCGTGGCGAGGACCGGCGCCTTGGGGGCGACACTACTGATGGTGAACGTGTCGCTGACCGACAGGCCGTAGGTGTCGGTGGCCTTGACCGTCACCGTGGTGGTGCCGGCGGTGGTCGGTGCGGTGCCACTGAAGGTCTGGGTGGCGGCGTTGAAACTGAGCCAGGACGGTAGGGCGGTGCCGTTCGATTGCGTCGCCGTCAGCGTCAGCGCCGCGCCCTGGGGATCGGTGAACGTATTGGCGGCGAGGACGTAGGAGAACTTCGCCCCCTCGATCTCGGCCACGGCCGCCGTCTGCGCCGTCAGGATCGGCGCCAAGGCCGTCGGTGTCACCGCGCCCTTGCCGGCATTATCCACGGTGATGGTGTCGCCATCGGCCAACAGCGTGGTCAAGCTCACTTCGAAGGTGGTGTCCCAGGTTTGGCCGCTCTCGCTACCCCAGGGATTGCGGATCTGGAGATTACCGGTGGCACTGTCATAGCCGTAAATCGACAGCGCGTGGCTCGCGACCAGGGTGGTCCGGCCAGCGGAGTCGGTGGCGTTGGTCCAGGAGGACAGCACGAGATCGTCGCCCGCGGCAAGATCGGCCACCAGGGTGGACAGCACCGTGGCGGTGCTCAGGCCCGTGCTGCCGGACTGATAATTGAGCGCGCTATTGTAGGTGTACTTGCTCCACGAAGCGCCCTTGGCGCTGAAATCGGTGATCTGCGAGGCGCCGGTGATTTCCTCAAGGGCGTATTCCGGAGCACCGCCATTGCCGATGGTCGAGAATGAATTGCCGTAATTCACCGTGTTGCCGGTGATGACGCCGCTGGCCTCGATTTCCGCATAAGCCTTCTCGACCAGACTGGCCCACATGTCGGTGCCGCTGTTGAAGATGGTGCCGCCATTGGCGAGGGAATTGTTAACGGTGACGTATTCCGCCGTGCCGCCGACGAAGAATCTGACGCCATAGGTATTGTTGCCGTTATTGGTTATCATCGACTGGATGATCGCGGGATCTTGCTTGGCGACTTCCGCCAGCGACGACAACAGGTAGCAATCCCCAAGATAGCCCTGGTTGATGTCGGTCATGGCGGGGCCACTGGCGGCGAACAAGGGCGCGGACACCGCCGAATAGGACACGGTGAAGGTGGGCGCGCCGCTCATCTTGACGGTGCAACTGGGAAGGTCGGTGCCGAGGAACCACTTGCCGTTGAGTTCGCCGAGTTGGGTCGCGGTGGTGCCGACCGCCAGATTACCCAGCGCCGTCGCCGTCGCCGCCCCGCCGGTCCATTGGGCATTGGCGGCGTTGCCGTTGACCAACGCGTTGGTGATGTAGGTCAGGTAGGAGGAGGCGGTCTCGCCAACATTGAGATTGGCGGCGATGGTCTTGAGGCCGGAAAGCTGGCCCGCCGACAAGGTCGTCTTGGTCGAAGTCAGTTCGGCCCCGAGATCGCTGAAGGCTTTCGCCATCTCCGCCTCGGTGACGACACCATCGGCCGCCGCGCTGGTCATGTCGGCCTTGAGCACGCTGTCGCTCAGTGAGGCAATCCAGGACGGTGTCGCATTCGTGCCCGACGGTGTGGCGGTGGTGGCGGTGGTCGTCGTCGTCGTCGTCGTCGCGCTCGCCTTGGCCGCGGCTGCCGTCGTGGTCGCGGTGGCTGAGGTGAAGCCGCCAAACCCGAAGCCGTTATTGGGGCCGAATGGATCGGACGAAGCGGCGGGCGCGACCGGCGGCCGAATGCCGAACGCCGAGAGAGCGTCCATTAATTCGTTCCCCGAGGTGTCCGCCGTCCGCGGATCGTCGGTAACCTTGACGCCGGCGGCGGTCTGTCGCGAAGTCTTTGGGCTTGATGCGGCGGACATGGCGGTCTCCCGGGGAGGATGTCGAATGGTGGCTAGGTTAGATTATTAACGTGGTAGCCACCGTGACGCGGTTCACATAAGCGAGACTATCTTCACGGTTCTCGCAGCGCGGAGTCGAGCGTCCTGATAATCGGATAGAGAAAATATGTGATCAGCCGGCGGCTGCCGACCTTGATTTCGCAGGTCGCGGCCATGCCGGGTAACAGGGTTGCATCCGCCGGGATATCGTGAAGGTTGTTCCTGGTGATGGCAATGCCAACTTTATAGACCTTGGACTTGCGGCCCGCCTCTTCGTGCTCGGTAACGTCGCCGTTGACCGACAGCACGGTGCCGTCCAGGGTGCCGTATTTCTGGTAGGGGAAGGTGTCCAGCTTCACCCGTGCCGTGTCGCCGGCGCGGAGGTGGCTGATGTCCTTGGGATCAACGGTGGCGTCGATTTCAAGCGGGGCGTCGAGTGGAACCAGGACGACAAGCTGTTCGCCTTCCTTGACCACCGATCCGATCGAGCGGTCGCCCATGTCCAGCACCATCGCCTTGGCCGGCGAGCGCAGATCGATGAGGTCCGAGATGCGCTCCTGCTTCTTGATCTGCTCGGACGCCTTGGCGAAGTCGCGACGGGCGGTCTGCAGATCTTGCGCCGTCTTCGCCGCCGTCTCGCCCAGGCTGGCGGCGAGCTTCGCCCGTATGGTGTCGATTTTCTTGGCGGTCTCGCCGATTTCATTGGAAATGCGCTCCATCTCGCGCCGGTCGGTGGCGAGCTGGCGTTGGGCGTCAAGCAGACTGATCAGGCTGCCGGTGCCATGGGAGTGCAGTTCGCTGCGGATCGCCTCCAGTTTTTCCGCCGTGGCCATTTGCGCGGAAACGCGGTTGCGGTCGGAACGCAGCGACGCCATGCGGTTTTCAAGCTCGCGGATTTCGGTTCCCGAGGCCGAGACCATGGTCCGTCGCGCCTCGGCATGGCGTCGGTACAGTTCCGCCTGAGCGCGCTGCTCATCACCGTCATCGGAGAAAATCGGCACCGCGCCGCTGTCGCCGTCGGAAAGCGCCAGCTCGGCTTCTAGTCGGGCGATTTCGGCGCCCGAGCTTTTCATCTGCGAGCGGACGCTGTGTTCGTCGGCGGTGGCGAAGGTCGCATCAAGCGAAACCAGCACCTGATCCTTCTCGACGATCTGGCCCTGGCGCACCGCAATCGAGCGAATGGCGGCGGTGGTCATCGGCTGAACGACGATCTTGGCGTCGGCGGTGGCGATCCTGCCGGTGGCGATGACAATGATGTCCATCTTGGCGAGGCAGGCCCAAACCGTGGCGCAGACCGCCAAGGCGAGAATGGCGTGCAGGATCGCCTTGGCGCCGAACGGCAGCGGCCGTTCCTCGATCTCGATGGCATCGGGCTGGAATTCGATGCGGACCAGGTCGAGATCGACCGGGCCGGGAAACAGGAAGTTGCGGAGACGGGCACTCAAGGGCGTCCGCTTTGGACGCTCCAGGGCCAATTCCGGCGCACCGATCAGGGTATTGGCGTGGCGCAGGCGCCGGGCCGCCGCTTTCACCATATCGATGGCGGTTTCCGGGTGCTCCGCCAGCAGGGCGAAAAGTCGGTCCTTGTCGAACACCTCCAGCACGGTGTCGTCGCCGGCGGTGGCCGTGGCGCTTCGCACCGAGCCGTCCACAATTCCCATCTCGCCGAACATCTCACCCGGCCCCAGCGTGGCTAGCCGCAGGGTGCCTTCAGGCGAGGCCTTGGTCAGGAAAACTTTGCCCGACACGATAAGGAAGGCGAAATCGCTTGGCTGGCCTTCGTGGAAAATCAATCGCCCCGCCGCAAAGGATCGATGGTCGGCATCGGCGGCGGCCGAAAGGGGCGGAGCGTCGGCTGTCATGCGCCGCCTCCGGCGCGGTGGGCGGCGCTTTGCTGGCGCCACAAATGGCGATAGATGTCGCAGGTCTCCAGCAGGCGGGCATGCGGCGCCGTCGCGACAATGTGGCCGCGGTCGAAGACGACGATGACATCGGCATTCACCAGGGTGGAGAGCCGGTGCGATACCGAAATGAGCGTCCTGCCGCGAGCGATATGCGCCATATTGGCCTGAACGATGGCCTCGCTTTCGGGGTCGAGGGCCGAGGTCGCCTCGTCGAGAATGAGGATCGGTGGCCGGCCGAGCAAAGACCTGGCGATGGCCAGCCGCTGCTTCTGGCCGCCGGACAGGTTGGCCGCATTCTCTTCGAGAATGGTGTCATAGCCCTGCGGCAGGCGTTGGATGAATTCGTCGGCTCCCGCCATCTTGGCGGCCAGCACGATCTCGCCGAAGGTGGCGCCAGGAGAGGTCGCCGCGATCGTATCGCGCACAGTGCCTTTGAAGATGAAGCTTTCCTGCAGCACCACGCCCAGCGAGCGCCGCAGATGGGCAAGGTCGAGTTCGCGGATGTCGATACCGTCATAGCGCAGATGACCCGAGCCGGGCTGGTACATGCCCTGGAGCAGGCGGAGAAAGGTGGTCTTGCCCGACCCCGAGCGGCCAACCACGCCGACGAAGGTGCCCGGTGGGATTTCCAGGGTAACGCCCTCCAGCGCCGGCGACGGTGCTCCGGGATAGGTAAAGGAGATGCCTTCCAGAGCGATACCGCCTTTGAGCGACGGACGCAGTCGATTGCCGCCGCTCGCCTCGGGCCGGCGATTCATGATTTCGCCCAGCATGCGGACGGAAAGGCCGGTTTGCTGGAATTCGTTGACCAGCGAGACCAGTTGGACCAGGGGACCGGAAACCCGTCCGGCCAGCATCTGGATGGCAATCAATTCGCCGACCGACAGGTCGCCTGAGAAAACCTTGACGGCGCCGACCCACACGATGACGACGGTCAGCAATTTCTCCATCAGGCCGATGATGGCGCGAGCGGATTGCGAGACGCGCCCGACCCGCATCTGCATGGTGACGGCCAGCGCGGACGAATCGGCCCAGCGCCGGCCGAGCGAAGGCTCCAGCGCCAGCGCCTTGACCGTCGACATCCCATGAATGGTCTCTACCAGCAGGGATTGCCGCTGCCCCTCGGCTTTGTAGAGCGACATCAGTTCCCGCCGGAAATACGGCATGATGAGCAGGATCGCGGCGGCGACAGTCAGCGAGAAAGCCAGCACGATGCCCGCCATCAGGGGGCTATAGAGCGTCAGGATGGGCAGGAAGACCAGCAGCGCCCACGAATCCAGGATGGTGGCGAACAACTTGCCGGTCAGGAACTCGCGGACCCGTTCGATCTGTTGCATGTACTGGACGGTGACGCCGGCAGATCCCCCTTCGAAGAACCACAGCGGCAGCCGCACCAGATGATTGAAGATGCGGGTCGAGAGGCGGATGTCGATCTTGTTGGTGGTGTGCAACAACAGGTAATTGCGCAGGAACCCGATCACCGCCTCGAACGCCACCGCGATGGAGACGCCAATGCCGAGCACGGTCAACGTGTCGGAACTGTTGTGAACCAGCACTTTGTCGATGACGACCTGGAAGAACAGCGGCGTCACCAACCCAATGCCGTGCAGCAGGAGGCCCGCGGTGGCGACATGGAGGAAGGCCGGCCGCTGCTTCAGCACCTCGGGGACGAACCACCGCAGCCCGAACGGTTGGTTTTCATCGCTTAACCGGTGAACTCGTTTCAGGAACACGGTGTCGCCGCGCCATTGCTCCAGCAATCTGTCCCGACTGAGGGGAATGAAGGACGGCGTTGTCGCCAGGGGATCGACGATCATGGCCTCGCCGCCGCCATCCTTGGTCGGATCGGCGCGGAAGCCGGCCAGAATGACGGAATTGCCGTTGGCGAGACGGGCGATCAGCGGGTAGGAATCGTCGAGAAGCGCAAGGTCCCCCCATCCCAGATTGGTGAGTTTGGCCTTGAACCCGTTTTCCTTGGCGATCCGCAATACCTGCGTGGTGCCAACCGCCGTGCCCGGCGCGATGGCGTATTCATGGACGAGGTGGTCGACGCCGATATCGACGCCATGGTGCCGCGCCACCATGGCGAAGGACAGTAGCGATGTGTCCTGGGCGATTTCCGTCTGGGCCAAACTGTGCGTCCGATCGTGGCGGCGTTGCTGGTGTCGGTGAAACTCAGACGAAATTCGGCGATACCGGCCCCGAAGCCGATGCGGGCGTGGCCGGCAGGACGCCGCGTGTGACCAGTTCGCGGATGAAACCTTCCAAAGTCACGGCGCCGCGCATGAAGCCGCCCAGCGGCATGTGCAGAATGTGTTTCGGTTCGACCGTGGTGGTGTCGGCGGCACTGGGGGCGATGTTTGCCAACTCGATCCGCACCATGCCGTCGATGAAATCAATTCGGCTGATGGTGTGCGCGAACAACTCGTTCATGATGATTCCCCATCTGCGCCAGCAGGAGGCACTGCCGGAGATTTTGAGGATAACTCGATCGTGAATGGGGTTCCAATCCTGGTTTCAAACAGGCTGAGGCCGCGAAGAGCCGAATTCCAAGGTGGCGGCGGCGCGGACGCCTGCGGATGCCCGTGTCCAGCACGGGCACGACGAATTCGGGCGACCGCGTAAGGTCGCAAAAGGCGCTAAAACCGTCCCAGCAGCGCGTTGACCGTCAGCCGCAGCGGCGCCGTCGCCGGTTGCACGCTGCGCCCGTCGAAGACATCCCAGCCGATTTTCCCAAGACGCTTCAACGCTTTGCCGGCGATGGTCGCCGGCAGCAGGGCGGGAATCCCCTGGCGGTCGACGCGGCGCCGCCGCGCCTCGGCCAGCAGGGTGGCGGCCCGTTCGCCGACCACCCGCGCCGCCTGGGCGACCGCCGGCTTCGGCGTCCGCCCGGCGGCCAGTTCGAGGACCGAGCTGCCGGCGGCGGCCAGGCATTCCTCGGGCAGTGTCACCCGCCCGGTTGACAGATGGAAGGGCAGCGCCCGCAACAACCCGGCCAGGGCGAAACCGGTGCCGACCGCCCGACCGGCGGCGATCGTTTCGGCATCGTTGGCCCCCAGCAATCCCAGAGCCGCCACCGCCAATTCCCCCGAGGTGGCGGCGGCGTAGGCTTCCAGCGCCGCCAGATCGGCGAAGGCCTCGCCGGAAAGATCGTGCTCGCGGCCGTCGATCAGCCGCGCCAGCGGCTCGCGCGCAACCGCGCCCTCGGCCAGCAATCGGCCCAGCGGCGCCGCCACGGGATGGCGCACCGTCTCGTCGCCCGGCCGCTCGCCGGCCACCATGTCCCGCCACCATTGCAGGCGGATGGCTCCAGCCAGCGGTTCGCGGACGTTCTCCCGCACGCTGGCCACCTCGACGTTGAAGGCGTAAAGCACCATCAGCGCCTCGCGCCGCTGCTCGGAGGCGAACAATGCGGTAACGAAACGTTCCCGGTCGAAGCGCCGCACCTGTTGGGCGGCATGGGAAAGCGCGGGCTGATTCATCGGGTGGACGGCCTAGCAGACGGGAATTGGACGTGTCATATTCGGACAATATAGTCCCCGACGCGTGATTACCAACGGGAGGAAGCCCTGTCCCCGGCCGTCTTCGTCATCCCGCCGCCCCGCCGCCAGCGATGAATCCGACGCTCCATGTCGTCGGCGCCGGGCTGGCCGGGCTGGCCGCCGCCGTCGCCGCCGCCCGCGCCGGGACCCATGTGGTGCTGCACGAGGCCGCCGGCCATGCCGGCGGGCGCTGCCGGTCGTTCCGCGATGCCACCATCGACCGGGTGATCGACAACGGCACCCATCTGATGCTGGGGGTCAACCGCACGGCGCTGGCCTTCGCCCGTGCCGTCGGCGGCATCGAGGCGATGGAGCGGAACGAGGCCGCCTTTCCCTTCCACGATCTGGCCGACGGGGGCCAATGGGTGCTGAGCGCCGCCGCGCTGACCGCCCGCCCCTTCCAATTGCTGCGCGCCTGCGGCCTGCCCTGGACCGCCGAATCGCAGACGGTCGCCGACCGGCTGGAGGCTTCCAGCCTGTTTCGTCGGGTCTGGGAGCCGCTTTGCGTCGCCGCCCTCAATACCGCCGCCGACGAGGCCTCGGCCCGCATGTTCGCCACCCTGCTTCGCGCCGCCATCGCCAGCGGCAAGCGCGGCCTCGAGCCCTGGGTGTTTCCCGCCGGCCTGTCCTCGGCGCTGGTGGCCCCGGCCGTGGCGACGCTGGCCGCCCACGGCGCCGAATTGCGCTTCCGCCACCGCCTGCAAGCCGTCGACGGCGACCGCCTGGAATTCGACGACGGCCCGCTGTCCTTTGGCGCCGACGACCGGGTGGTGCTGGCGCTGCCGCCCTGGGCACTTGCCGGGATGGTCGAGGATCTGCCCGACCTGTCGACCCGGGCCATCGTCAACGCCCATTTCCGCCTGGAGGTCCCGGCCCAATTGCCGGGCGGCAAGCCGTTTCTCGGTGTCGTCGGCGGCTTCTCGCAATGGCTGGCGCTGCGCGACGACGTCATTTCGGTGACAGTCTCCGCCGCCGACGCCTTGGCCGCCGAGACCGCCGAGACGGTGGGAGCCACCCTGTGGGGCGAGGTGCGACGGATCATCGGCCAGCCCGACCGCCAACAGCCGCCGACCCGCATCATGAAGGAACGGCGCGCCACCCTGGCCCACACGCCCGAAGCGGTGGCGAAGCGGCCCGGGCATTTGACCCGCTTCCCCAACGTTTTCCTCGCCGGCGACTGGCTGGCCAATCCCTGGCCCTGCACCATCGAGGCGGCGATCTCGTCCGGCCTGGCGGCGGCGTCCCTGGCGCTGCGGCGGCCGGCACTGGCTTTCGCGCCGTGACGATCTGGTCAAGGAAAAGTAAGGGAACCAAAGACACAGAGGCACAGAGTCGGAATTCCTGACGGACGTGGCATTCTCTCCGGCGTCGGGGTCTTCACAATCCCTCCTCGCGCCCCTATCTTTAGCTCCAGGTTTAGAGTTTTTCCAAAATTTCACTCATTCCAATCCGAAAGAGGCCACTCATGGCGTTCGAACTTCCCCCCCTTCCTTTTGCCAATGACGCGCTGGAGCCGTACATTTCCGCGCGCACCCTGGAATTCCACCACGGCAAGCATCACGCCGCCTATGTCACCAACCTCAACAACCTGGTCAAGGATACCGCCCTGGCCTCGGCGTCGCTGGAAGAGGTGATCAAGACCGCCGCCGCCGACCTGCCGGCCAAGCAGGGCATCTTCAACAATGCGGCCCAGGTGTGGAACCACACCTTCTTCTGGAACGGCCTGAAGAAGGGCGGCGGCCACCTGCCGGCCAAGATCGCCAAGCGTATCGACACCGATCTCGGCGGACTGGCCAAGTTCAAGGAAGACTTCAAGAATGCCGCGGTTACCCAATTCGGTTCGGGCTGGGCCTGGCTGGTCGAGGAAAACGGCAAACTGAAGATCACCAAGACCGCCAACGCCGATCTTCCGCTGGCCCATGGTCAGAAGGCGCTGTTCACCGTCGACGTCTGGGAACACGCCTACTATCTCGACTTCCAGAATCGTCGCCCCGACTTCGTCCAGGCGGTGCTCGACCATCTGGTCAATTGGGAATTCGTCGAGGCCAACCTGGGCTGACCCGGTTTTGCCGCGAAAAGGCCCTCTTCAGACTTGAAGAGGGCCTTTTTGTCATGCTTACTCCCCAATACGGACGCATTCCCGCCACATTTCCCGGCGATCTTCGCTCTCAGCCGTATCGACAAAGAGGCCGTTTCACAATGCGCAAGTTTCTTCCCCTTCCCATCATCGCCACCCTGCTCCTCGCCGCCTGCTCCAGCACCGACCAGAATACCGGGGGTGTCAGCGGCGCCGGCGGTGGCGCCAATCCGTATGGTTCCGGTGCCGGAACGAACAATCGGGGGCTGGACGCCGCCACTCAGCTGAAGAATGAGCTGGCCACGGTGGGCGACCGCGTGTTCTTCACCACCGACGCCTACAAGCTGAGCGCCGAGGCTCGCGCCACCCTGGACAAGCAGATCGCCCTGCTTTCCCGCTATCCGCAGATCAAGGTGGTGATCGAGGGCCATGCCGACGAGCGCGGCACTCGCGAATACAACCTGGCGCTGGGCGACCGTCGCGCCCAGTCGGTCAAGAACTACCTGACCGACAACGGCATCCAGGGCGGCCGCGTCCGCATCGTCAGCTACGGCAAGGAAAAGCCGACGGCTCTCGGCAGCAACGAAGCCGCCTGGGCGCAGAACCGCCGCGGCGTGACCGTCGTCGACCAGTAAGGCCAACAAGGCCTTTCGCTCTCGATGTCATCCCGAGCGAGCGAAGCGACGAGGGATCTTTCAGGCGCGGCGCTTGAAAGATCCCTCACTTCGTTCGGGATGACAGGAGCGGTTTGCCCCAGGTCAGACCGCGATCAACGCCGCCGCCACCCGGCGATCCTCGGTCAGCAGGACATTGTAGGTGCGGCAGGCGGCGCCGGTATCCATCGCCTCGATGACGACGCCCTGGGCCCGAAGCTGGGCGCGCAGGTCGCGCGGGACGAACTGCATGCCCTTGCCGCAGCCGATGATCAGAATCTCGGGCCGCGGCGCGGCCGCCACCACCGCCGCCAGCGACTCGACCGTCAGCTCGGCGAAATTCGTCACCGCCCAGGGAACGACTCGGTCGGGAAACACCAGCACCGACCCGTCATGACGGATGCCGGTGATGGTGAAGCCGAGATCGCCGTAGCTGATGACCAGCTGCCGATCCCCGGGAACGAAAGGCGTCAGGTCCATCGGTCCTCCGTCCGCCCCAAGCGGGGCGGCTTACTTGTCGGCCGGCTTCTCGCCCTCGGCGGCAGCGGCCTCGGCCGGCTCCTTGCCGGCGGCGACCGGCTCGGTCTTGGTCAGGATGTCCTGGATGGTGGCGCGGACCACCCGCACCCGCACGCCCTCGGCGATTTCAACCGCCACTTCGGTGTCGCTGACCACCTTGGTCACCGTGCCGAGGATGCCGCCCGAGGTCACCACCCGGTCGCCGCGGCGGATGCCCGACAACAGTTCCTTGTGCTGCTTGGCCCGCTTCTGCTGCGGACGGATCAGCATGAAATAGAACACCACGAAGATCAGAATCAGCGGCAGGAAGGCCTGAAGCTCGCCACCGGCCGCACCGAGGCCGCCGAGGGGTGAGGAAGCCTGGGCGAAGGCGGGCGAAAACAGCATCGGGGTCTCCTAAGTCGGGGCAATCGCTGTGAAAGTGAGCGGAATATAGCGACCCTCGGGGCGGTTGCAAACCTTAACCCGCCGATTGGGGGAGAAAGTTCCGTGTCGAAGCGCTTGTCGGTACCGGCCAGCCGTCCTACCTTTTGCCCCTTCGACACTTGAGCCAGGGTTTCGCGCCATGGATGCCGCCACCGTTGTTCTGCTGACCCGCATCGCCGACGCGCTCGACCGGCTGGCGCCGCCGCCGGCCGCCGCCGCCGATCTCGGGGCCGCCGACGCTTTCGTCTGGCATGCCGAGCCCGACCAACTGGAGCCGATCGCCTCCGTCAACCGCGTTGACATCACCCTGTTGAAGGGGGTCGAGCGCCAAACCGAGCAATTGCTCGCCAACACCCGACGCTTCGCCGCCGGCCTGCCCGCCAACAACGCGCTGCTGTGGGGGGCGCGGGGCTCGGGCAAAAGTTCGCTGGTCAAGGCGGCGCACGCGGCGATCAACGCCGAATCCCCCGGCGCCCTCGCCCTGGTCGAAATCCATCGCGACGACATCCCGTCCCTGCCCCGTCTGCTGCGCATTTTGCGCACCGCGCGCCGCCGCACCGTGCTGTTCTGCGACGACCTGTCGTTCGAGACCCAGGACGACGCCTACAAGTCGCTGAAGGGGGTGCTGGAAGGCGGCATCGAGGGCCGTCCCGACAACGTGGTGTTCTACGCCACCTCGAACCGCCGCCACCTGATGAGCCGCGACATGATCGACAACGAACGCGGCAGCGCCATCAATCCCGGCGAGGCGGTGGAGGAAAAGGTGTCGCTGTCCGACCGATTCGGCCTGTGGCTGGGCTTCCACCACGTCGATCAGGACACCTTCATGGAAATCGTCGCCGGCTATGCCGAGCGCTTCGCCCTGCCGATCCCCGAGGACGAGCTTCGCCGTCAGGCCAACGAATGGTCCGTCACCCGTGGCGCGCGCTCGGGCCGCGTCGCCTGGCAATTCATCCAGGATCTGGCCGGACGCCTGGGCTGCCGGCTGGACTAGGTCATTTATCCGTCACCACCACCTTTCCCGTCATGTGCGGGTGCATGGTGCAGAAATAGGCAGCCTCACCGGCCTGGGTGAATGTCCAGCTGAAATTTTCATCGGTATCCAACACCGGCGATTTGAACTGCCCGCCGGTGCCGGCCACCCGATGCGGACTGTCGTCGCGGTTGAGCCACACCACCGTGGTGCCCTTGGGCACCGTCAGGGTTGGCGGCTTGAAGGTGAAGTTGTCGATGTTGATGGTCGCCGGCTCGGCGGCGAAAGCGGTGCCCGCCGCCACCGACACCACCAGGGCGAGGGATCGGATCGCGATGCGCATGGTCCCCTCCCCCTCAACCGTCGGCGAGTGGCAAGTCGCGCACCACGGTCGGCGGCCCGACGGTGATACTACGGATCCCCAGCACTTGGCGCAGGCGCTCGGCGCCCACTTTCATCGGCCCCGGCGAGGCGGCGGTGCCCGGCGCCGGCTGCGGGAAAGCCGTCGACATGGCGGTGTGGAAACCGACATGCCCCTCGACTTTCTGCATGACCTGATGGATGTGGCCGTTGAGCACGGTGACCGAACCGAAGCGCCGCAGCAGGGTCAAGGCCCGCTCGGCGTCCGAAGTCCCCCACCCCCAGTCCTCGGCGACCGTCCACAGAGGCATATGGGCCAGCACCACGACGGGGGTGCTGGAGCCACGCGCCTTGAGATCGTCAGCCAACCAGGCCAATTGAGCGTCGCCGATCTTGCCGAAACCACCGGCCTGTAAATCGACGACGTTGACCAGGGCGACGAAATGTACCCCCGCCTGATCGAAGCTGTACCAACCGTCACCCAGCGTCCCCTTGGCGAAACGCTCGCGGTAGAGCGCGCCAGGGGTGTCGTCGAGAACGTCGTGTTCCCCGGGAATGAAGCGGATCGGCGCCGCCTTCAATTCGGAGAGAATCTGCGCCGCCAACTCGAACTCGGCCGGCTTGGCCAGGTGGGTAACGTCGCCGGTATGGACCACAAGGTCCGGCCGGACCGCCATCGCGTCGATCTTGGCCAGCGCCGCCCGCAATGTCCCGGCGGTATCCGGGTTTGCCTCCTTGGCGAAACCGATATGGCTGTCGCTGATCTGAACGAAGGTGAATCCGGAGGCGGCAACGGCCTCGCCAACGAAACCCAGCGGTCGCGGCACCCCACCCGCCACCGTCCATACAAGCCCGGTACCCGCCCAGGCCATGCATTTCAACGCCGTCCGCCGATCGAATTTCGCCTGCCTGTCCATGATCCGCCTCCAGAAAAATCACTCTGGTAGTCGATACCGGACTCGTTGGTGCTTTATTCCCATCACCGGGCGCACGATCTCTCCTTAACGGGAATATTCCGCCGGTATCGCCGGTAGAACCGTGTGGGAGAGGAGGGCCGGCGTGAGCGAGGACAGCGGAACCCGCCGCTTCGAGCGGATCGTGCTGCCGCACCTTGACGCGGCCTACAATCTGGCGCGCTGGCTGCTGCGGCGGGACCAGGACGCCGAAGACGTAGTGCAGGAGGCGATGTTGCGAGCCTATCGTTCACTGGACGGCTGCCGCGAGGCGACGGCGCGCCCCTGGCTTCTCAGGATCGTCCGCAATGCCGCCTGGGATAGCCTGAACGCCGCGGGCGCCGGCAAGGTCGGCAATTTGGTCGATTGCGGGGTCGAAGAAGGCGATTTGATCGCCAACGCCTTCACCGACCCGCCGGAAAGTCCCGAAGACCTAGCCGCCGCCGCCGAGGATCGCGCTTTGTTGGATGAAATGATCGCCGCCCTGCCCGCCGGTTTTCGCGAGGTGTTGGTGCTGCGCGAGTTGGAGGAGCTGTCCTACCGCGAAATCGCCGAGATCGCCGGGATTCCCATCGGCACGGTGATGTCGCGGCTGGCCCGCGCCCGGGACATGCTGCGGTCGGCGTGGAGGGCACGCCATGAATAGCCCCGAATGCCATCGCGTCCGGACAATGATCGATGCCGCCCTGGACGGCGAACTTGGCGCGATCGACAGCCTGTGGTTCGAGTCCCACCTGACGACCTGTGATACCTGCCGGGCACTGTCCTCGGAACGCCAAGCCTTGGTGCGGCGGGTGGCGGACGCCACTCGCTTCACGGCGCCAGCGGCACTGCGGGATCGCATCATCGCCGCCCTGCCCCCCGAGCCGCGTCGGCGTGTCCGTCAACCATGGCTGACAATCGGGGGGTGGAGCGCCTCGGCGGCGGCGTTGGCCGCCAGCCTCGCCCTATTCCTGACGATGCCCGGCGCGCATGAGCAACTGGCCCACGATCTGCTGTCGGCCCACTTGCGCTCGCTGATGCCCGAGCACCTGACCGATGTGCCATCCAGCGACCGCCACACGGTTAAACCCTGGTTCAACGGCAGACTCGATCTGTCGCCGCCGGTGCCCGATTTGGCCGCCGACGGCTTCCCGCTGGTGGGCGGCAGGCTTGATTATGTCATGGACAGCAACGCTGCGGCCCTGGTCTACCGACGTCGCCAACACGTCATCAACCTGTTCGCCTGGGCAGAATCGGCCCAGGCGAATCACGCCCCATGGGCCAGCGCCCACAACGGCTACACCGTGCTGGCCTGGAGCAAGGGCGGAATGGGTTTTGCGGCGGTATCGGATTTGAACCCAGCCGAACTGGCGGAATTCCAGCGGCTGTGGAGCCAACGGGCCGGCGAATAGCCCCCTCTCCCGCTCCGAGGCGGGAGAGGGGGAAAACGCGATCAGCGCCGAACGATCGCCGTGCCGGCGAAGCGAGCGGCGGAGCCCAGCTCCTCCTCGATGCGGATCAGCTGGTTGTACTTGGCCAGGCGGTCCGAACGCGACAGCGAGCCGGTCTTGATCTGACCGCAATTGGTCGCCACCGCCAGGTCGGCGATGGTCGAATCTTCGGTCTCGCCCGAACGATGCGACATCACGGCGGTGTAGCCGGCCTTGTGGGCCATATCGACGGTCTCGAGCGTCTCGGTCAGCGAGCCGATCTGATTGACCTTGACCAGGATCGAGTTGGCCATGCCTTCTTCGATGCCCTTGGCCAGACGCAGCGGATTGGTGACGAACAGGTCGTCGCCGACGATCTGGATCTTGGAGCCCAGCGCCTCGGTCATCAGCGCCCAGCCCTCGAAATCGTCCTCGGCGCAGCCGTCTTCGATCGAGATGATCGGATAGTTGGCCACCAGCTTGGCGTAGAACTTCACCAGGCTCTTCTGGTCATAGACCTTCTTGGCGCCCTCGAAGTGGTACTTGCCGTCCTTGAACATTTCGGTCGAGGCGACGTCGAGCGCCAGCATGACATCGCTGCCCGGCTTGTAGCCGGCCTTCTCGATGGCGGTCATGATGAAGTCCAAGGCCGCCTCGGCGCTCTTCAGGTTGGGGGCGAAGCCGCCCTCGTCGCCGACATTGGTGTTGTGGCCGGCGTCCTTCAACTGCTTCTTCAGCGACTGGAACACCTCGGAGCCGGTGCGGATGGCGTCGGCGACGGTGGGCGCGCCCACCGGCATGATCATGAATTCCTGGATGTCGATCGGGTTGTCGGCATGGGCGCCGCCGTTGATGATGTTCATCATCGGCACCGGCAGCAGACTGGCGAACGAGCCGCCGACATAACGGTAGAGCGGCAGACCGGCTTCTTCCGCCGCGGCCTTGGCGGCGGCGAGCGAGACGCCGAGGATGGCGTTGGCGCCCAGCCGGCTCTTGTTGGGGGTGCCGTCCAGTTCGATCATGGTGCGGTCGATGACCACCTGGTCCTCGACATCCATGCCCGACAGGGCATCGTAAATCTCGCCGTTGACGCTTTCGACGGCCTTCAGCACGCCCTTGCCGCCGTAGCGGGCCTTGTCGCCGTCACGCAATTCGCAGGCCTCGTGGGCGCCGGTGGAGGCGCCCGACGGCACCGCGGCCCGGCCGACGATTCCGCTTTCCAGCACCACGTCGACTTCGACGGTGGGGGTGCCACGCGAGTCCAAAATCTCGCGGCCGTGAATATCAATGATCGCGGTCATGGTTTTTCTCCACGCTTCAGGACAAATGAATCAAGCAAATCCCAGAGGGCGCGCCTTGGCCACCTGGTCGAACGCCATCAGATCGGCGATCAAGTCGGGCATGTCCCGGAGCGCGATCATGTTCGGCCCGTCGGAGGGCGCATGATCGGGATCGGGATGGGTTTCGATGAAGACGGCGGCGATGCCGATGGCGACGGCGGCGCGGGCCAGCACGGGCGCGAAACGGCGGTCGCCGCCCGACGATCCCCCCTGCCCGCCCGGCGCCTGCACCGCATGGGTGGCGTCCATCACCACCGGCCAGCCGGTGGCGGCCATGATCGGCAGCGCCCGCATGTCGGCGACCAGGGTGTTGTAGCCGAAAGAAGCGCCGCGCTCGGTCAGAATGATGCGATCGTTGCCGGTGCTGGCGACCTTGGCGGCGACGTTGGCCATATCCCAGGGCGCCAGGAACTGGCCCTTCTTGACGTTGACCGCCGCACCGGTCCGCCCGGCGGCCAGCAGAAGATCGGTCTGGCGGCAGAGGAAGGCGGGAATTTGCAGCACGTCGACCGCTTCGGCCAACGGTGCGCATTGCGCCTCGGTGTGGACGTCGGTGAGCACCGGCAGGCCCAGATTCGCCCGAATCTCGGCGAAAACCGGCAGCGCGCCGTCAAGGCCGATGCCGCGCCGGCCGCCCAGGCTGGTGCGGTTGGCCTTGTCGAACGAGGATTTGTAGATCAGCCCGATGCCGGCCTTGGCCGCCATTTCCTTCAGCGCACCGGCGCATTCCAGCGCGTGGTCGCGGCTTTCCATCTGACAGGGACCGGCGATCAGCACCAGGGGCAGGTCGTTGCCGAGGGTAACGGAACCGACGGCGACGTGCTTGCCCATCATATCCTCACACCAGTCGCGACTGCCGCACGGCGGCGGCGATGAAGCTGGTGAACAGGGGGTGCGGATCGAATGGCTTGGACTTCAGCTCGGGATGGAACTGGACGCCGATGAACCAGGGATGATCGGGGAATTCGACGATCTCGGGCAACACGCCGTCGGGTGACATGCCGGAGAACACCATGCCGGTCTTCTCCAACTGCGCCTTGTAGTCGAGGTTGACCTCGTAGCGATGGCGATGACGCTCGCTGATGCCGCTTTGGCCGTAGATGTCCCGCACCCGGCTGTTCTGGCGCAACTGGCATTCATAGGCGCCCAGCCGCATGGTGCCGCCGAGGTCGCCGTCGGCCCGGCGCTTCTCCAACATGTTGCCCTTGAGCCACTCGGTCATCAGGCCGACCACAGGATGCTCGCACGAACCGAATTCGGTCGAACTGGCGCCCTTGAGGCCGGCCAGATTGCGCGCCGCCTCGATCACCGCCATCTGCATGCCGAAGCAGATGCCGAAATAGGGCACGGCCCGCTCGCGGGCGAAACGCGCCGCCAGGATCTTGCCGGATACGCCGCGTTCGCCGAAACCGCCCGGCACCAGAATGCCGTGGCAGGGCTCCAGATGGTGGACGGCGTCCTCGCGCTCGAAGATCTCGCTGTCGATCCAGTTGAGGCGGACCTTGACGTTGTTGGCGATGCCGCCATGGGTCAAGGCCTCGGCCAGCGACTTGTAGCTGTCGAGCAGGCTGGTGTACTTGCCGACCACCGCGATGGTGACCTCGCCCTCGGGCTGGCGAATGCGATCAACGATCCGGGTCCAGCGGCTGAGGTCCGGTTCGCGGTTGTCCAGGCCGAAATGCTTGCAGACCTGAGCGTCGAGTCCCTGCTCGTGGTAGCTGATCGGCACCTGATAAATGGTGTCGACGTCCAGCGCCGGGATCACCGCGTCATAGCCGACGTTGCAGAACAGCGCGATCTTCCGGCGCTCGCCGTCGGGAATCTCGCGGTCCGAGCGGCACATCAGCAGATCGGGCTGGATACCGACCGACAGCAGTTCCTTGACCGAATGCTGGGTCGGCTTGGTCTTCAACTCGCCGGCCGAGGGGATGTAGGGCAGCAGCGTCAGATGGACGAACATCGCCCGCTCGCGCCCCAGTTCGTTGCCCAACTGGCGGATCGCCTCGAGGAACGGCAGGCTTTCGATGTCGCCGACCGTGCCGCCGATCTCGCACAGGCAGAAATCCTCGTCGGTGATGGCCGAGCGGACGAATTCCTTGATGGCGTCGGTGACGTGGGGAATGACCTGGACGGTGGCGCCGAGGTAGTCGCCCCGACGCTCCTTGGCGATGACGTCGGAATAGATGCGGCCGGTGGTGATGTTGTCGCTCCTGCGCGACGACACACCGGTGAAGCGTTCGTAATGGCCAAGGTCGAGGTCGGTCTCGCCGCCGTCATCGGTGACGTAGACCTCGCCGTGCTGATACGGGCTCATGGTGCCCGGATCGACGTTGAGATAGGGGTCGAGCTTCCGAAGGCGGACCTTGTAGCCCCGGGCCTGCAGGCAGGCGCCCAACGCCGCCGAAGCCAGGCCTTTGCCGAGCGAGGAAACGACACCGCCGGTAATGAAGATGAAACGCGTCATTGGCCCCTTGCCCTCAGCCCACGCTCCGCCGATCCCCCCGGACCGGCGGTATGACTGTCTTCCCCGTTTGCCGCGGCACCCTTAGCGGGCGAGCGGCGCGCTCGGCCCGGTCGGCGCAGCCGGCAACTGCGCCGGAGCGGTCTGCGCCGGCGTCGCCGGCACCTGAAGATGCTCGAACGGCGAACCGCCGCCGGAGCGGGTATTGGCGATCACCGCCAGCACCAGGCTGGTCAGAAAGAAGGCGCCCCCCAGAATCGCCGTGCTGCGGGTCAGCAGGTTACCCGCCGCCCGGCCGGTCATCAGCCCACCGCCGCCGCCGCCGCCGCCGATCCCCAACGCGCCGCCCTCGGAGCGTTGCAGCAGCACGACCCCCACCAGCCCGATGGCCAGCAAAAGGTGAAAGGTGAGAATGATGGGAAAAATATCCATGGGAGCGATCACCAAACGATTCATGGCGCCGGGAGGCGATCCCCGGGCGCCGGACTGCATTCGACCGCGTTTTTAGTCCGGCGCGCCGAGGAAGGCTAGCGCAAAGTGAAGTGTCGAGGCCTATTCCGCGGCCTTGGCGCAGGCCCAGAAGTCATCGACCTTGAGCGAGGCGCCACCGATCAGGCCGCCGTCGACGTCGGGCAACGCCAGCAGTACCTTGGCATTGTCGGGCTTCATCGATCCGCCGTAGAGGATGCGGAGCTTCGACGCCACCGCCTCGCCCAGTTTCTTGACCAGTTCGGCGCGGATCAGCGCGTGAACCTCTTGCGCCTGCTCGGGCGTGGCGACGCGGCCGGTGCCGATGGCCCAGACCGGCTCGTAGGCGATCACCGTGTTGGCGGCGTCGGCACCGTCGGGCAACGAGCCCAGCAACTGGCCGCGATTGACGTCCAGCGTCTGGCCGGCGTCGCGCTGGGCCAGCGTTTCGCCGATACAGACGATGGCGACCAGACCGGCGGCGTGGGCGGCTGCGGCTTTGGCCTTGACCACCGCGTCGGTCTCGCCGTGATCGGTGCGGCGCTCGGAGTGGCCGACGATGGCGTAACCGCAGCCGGCATCCTTCAGCATGGCGGCGGCGATATCGCCGGTATGGGCGCCGGACACCTTGGCATGGCAATCCTGGCCGCCGACGGCGACGCCGGACCCGGCCACCGCCTTGACGACCTCGGCAATCAGTATGGCGGGCGGACAGATCAACAGGTCGGCGGGAACGTTCGGCTCGGCCAGCCTTTTGGCGGCGATTCCCTTGGCCAGCGCCAAACCATCGGCGGCCAGGCCATTCATCTTCCAGTTCCCGGCGATCAGCGGGCGTCTCTTGCTCATCTCTTCCCTCCCTGATGACGAAGCGGCTGGGCATTCTTACAACGCCCGGTGGCCTTGAGTCCCACGAAAATACCGTGTCAGCCGGCGGCGGATTCGCTGTTGCGGCGCCTTGGGGGCCTCCGTATGATGCGCGGCACTTCGGCGACCCGGTGGGCGCCGACACCTAATTCCTTGTTCTCTTCTTGGGGACGGCTGCTCCGGCGATGCTCGAAACCTTCCGCAAAGCTTCCCAGACCTGGATCGTCAAGCTGCTATTCGCGCTCTTGACCCTTAGCTTCCTTGCCTGGGGCGTCGGCGACGTTGTCCGCCGCGGCGCCTTCGGCACCGGCCCGGCGATCGAGGTGGGACACATTTCGCTGTCCGCCAACGACGTCACCGCCGAGTTCAAGCGCGAGGTCGAACGGATGCAGCCGATGTTCGGCGGCAAGCTGTCGGCCGAGGATGCCCGCAAGCTGGGCGTCATGGAACGGACCATCGACAGCATCGTCACCCGCACCCTGATCGACGAGGCCGCCGGCCAGCTGGGGTTGGCCGCGTCGGACGAGGCGATCCTGCGCCAAGTGGCGGCGGACCCCAATCTCCGCAATCTGCAAGGCGCCTTCGACCGCTCGAAGTTCCAGCAGGTGCTGGCCCGCATGGGTCTGTCGGAAGAGGGCTTCATGCGCCTGCAGCGCCTGAACCAGATGCGCAATCAGATGGCCGATGCCCTGGCCGGCGGCGTCGCCGCCCCCCAGTCGCTGTATCTGCCGCTGGTGCGCCATCGCGAGGAACAGCGGGTCGCCGACACCGTCACCATCAAGGACGCCGCCGTGGCCCCGCCGGCCACGCCGGACGCCGCCACGCTTGAAGCCTATTACAAGGCCAACACCCAACGCTTCATGGCGCCGGAATTCCGGGCGTTGACCGTGCTGTTGCTGCGTCCCGCCGACGTGATCGGCGAGGTCGAGGTCACCGACGAGATGATTGAGGAATCCTTCGAGCAGCGCCGCGAGGAATTCGGCACCCCGGAGCGCCGTCAGGTCTCCCAGGTGGTGCTGACCGATCAGGCCGGCGCCGACCGGGCCGCCGCCCTGGTGCGCGAAGGCAAGGACATTCAGGCTGTGGCCAAGGCTCTGGGCGCCCAGGTCTTCGACCTCGGCACCATCGACAAGGGCGAATTGCCGGACGACCTGGCCGCCGCCGCCTTCGCCCAGGCGCCGGGGACGCTGGCGCCGCCGGTAAAAACCGACCTCGGCTGGCATGTGATCCGCGTCGGCGCCGTCACCCCCGCCCATTTCCGCACCCTGGCCGAAGTTCGCGGCCAGTTGGAGCAGGACATTCGCCACGAAAAGGCCGGCGATCTGCTGTCCGACCTTTCCAACAAGGTCGAGGACGCGCTCGGCGGTGGCGCCTCGCTGGAAGAGGCGGGAAAGCGCTTCAACCTCAAGGTCCTCAAGGTCGCCGCCGTCGACGCCAAGGGCAACGGCCCCAACGGCAAGCCGGCCGCCAACCTGCCCAAGGCCGACAACCTTCTGGACGTCGCCTTCCACGCCGATCCCGGTTCGGAAAGCCAGCTGACCGAGAATCCCGGCGACGGCTTTTTCATGCTGCGCGTCGACAGCGTGGCGCCCCCTGCCCCGCGCCCGTTCGCCGAGGTCAAGGCCGACGTCGTCACCGCCTGGGTCGCCGAAAAGCGCCATGCCCTGGCCCGCGAGCGCGCCGATCAGGCCGCCCGCGCCCTGGCGGCGGGCGAGACGCCGCCCCAGGTGGCCCGCACCCTGGGCGGCGAAGCCAAGACCAGCCGCCCGTTCACCCGCGACGGCGCCGAGGGCTCCGGCCTGCCGGCGGCGGTGATCGGCGAGATGTTCGCCAAGAATTCCGGCGAGGTGACGGTGGCCTCGGCCCCCGGCGCCTGGGTGGTGGCACGTCTGGCCGAAATCGTGCCCTTCGACCCGGCCAAGCGCGACGACGTCGCCCAGACGGCGCGGCGCACCGTTTCGCAAACCGTGGCCGGCGACCTGATCGACCAATATCTGGCGGCGCTCAACGCGCGCTTCGGCGTCAAGATTGACCGCAGCCAGATTTCCCGCGAAGAGTGACAATGACCGTTCAGCCCGACTTCGCCACCTTCCGCGCCACCTACGAGGCCGGCCGGCCCCAGGTGGTGTGGCGGACGCTGGTCGCGGATCTGGAGACGCCGGTCTCGGCCTTCCTCAAGCTGGGCAACGGCGAAAAGCACGCCTTCCTGCTGGAATCGGTCGAAGGCGGCGCCTTGCGCGGCCGTTATTCGGTAATCGGCCTGCGCCCCGACCTGGTGTGGCGCTGCCACGGCAACCAGGCCTCGGTCGACCGCGACGCCCAGGGGGAATCCCGCTTCGTCCCCTGCCCGGTGGCGGCCCAAAGCGGTGCCCTCGATTCACTGCGCGCCGTCGTCGCCGAATCCGAGATCGACATTCCCGCCCATCTGCCGCCGATGTCGGCCGGGCTGATCGGCTACCTGTCCTACGACACGGTACGGCTGGCCGAGAAGCTTCCCGATGCCAATCCCGACGTGATCGGCGTTCCCGACGGAATCTTCGTCCGTCCCACCGTCATGGCCATGTTCGACAATGTCAACGGCACGTTGACGGCGGTGGCGCCGGTGCGACCGCGCCCGGGGCTCGACGCCGAGACCGCCTACAAGCTGGCGGGCGAGCGGCTCAATCAGGTGGTCGCCGCCCTTGATCTGCCCCTGCCCCATACCGGCGAGTGGATCGAACGGTCCGAGCACGTCCCGACGCCGGTCCCCAACGTTACCCCCGAGGAATATGCGGGGATGGTGACCAAGGCGCAGGAATACATCGCCGCCGGCGACATCTTCCAGGTGGTGCTGTCGCAGCGCCTGGCGGTACCGTTCAAGCTGCGTCCGTTCTCGCTTTACCGGGCGCTACGCCGCACCAATCCCAGCCCGTTCCTGTTCTTCCTCGATTTCGGCGATTTCCAGATCGTCGGGTCCAGCCCGGAAATCCTGGTCCGCGTCCGCGACGGCAAGGTCACCATCCGCCCGATCGCCGGCACCCGGCGGCGCGGAATCGACGCCGCCGAGGACCGCGACCTCGCCGCCGATCTGCTGGCCGACCCCAAGGAATTGGCCGAGCACCTGATGCTGCTGGACCTGGGCCGCAACGACGTCGGCCGGGTGGCCGAGATCGGCAGCGTCCAGGTGACCCAGAAGATGACGGTCGAGTACTACTCGCACGTCATGCACATCGTTTCCAACGTCGAGGGCAAGCTGCGCTCGGACTGCGACGTCATGGACGCGCTGATGGCCGGCTTCCCCGCCGGCACCGTCTCGGGCGCCCCCAAGATCCGCGCCATGGGAATCATCGACGAGCTGGAAAACCTGCGGCGCAGCTTCTACGCCGGCTGCATCGGCTACATCGCCGGCAATGGCAACATGGACACCTGCATCGCGCTGCGCACCGCCCTGGTCAAGGACGGCACCATGTACGTCCAGGCCGGCGCCGGCATCGTCGCCGACTCGGTTCCCGAAAAGGAACACGAAGAGTGCATGAACAAGGCCCGCGTGCTGATCCGCGTCGCCGAGGACGCCATCAACTACACCAACCTCAGCAATCGGCGGCCGGGGTAGTTGACTTCTCCACCAATACGTGATTTGACGTTGCGCAGAAGCGACTGAAACGCCCGGCGGAAATCCCGCCGGGCGTTTTTCGTTTCCGCCAAGGGCCATTCCGCAAGGGGTGGCCCTTTTTGCTTTCATCGATCAGGAGATCACGGATGCCTTACGATCCCAGCCAGCCCCGCGACGAATGCGGCCGCTGGTGCAATACCCCCGGCCGCCCGTATGTCGGCAAGAAATCCGTCGCCGAAATGCGGCGAATGACCGACGCCAACGGCTACATCTCCGCCGGCTACGACAAGGGCAGCCACCATTGTGTGCCCCTGGTCAAAGCCATCATCCCCGAGCTTGGCAATACAGGGGAATGGCAAAAGGGGCCCGACATCAATGGCCCCGACGATCCGAACCTGCGGCCCGGCACGGCAATCGGCAAGGGCTTCGACGATCAGGGGAACTACCCCAACAAGATGACTGGCAACCATGTCGCGATCTACCTGGGGCCAGCCACGGAGGCGGGAAAGATTAACGTTTATGACCAGTGGAAGGGACAACGCGCACACCAACACGCGGTCGATCCAAAGGGCTGGTCCATTGTCACTCGCAAAAATTGATCTATGATGCCTGCGACACTGTGAGCACGGAGAGAAGGCGATGAGACGATCGGCAACCGCAGTCTTGATGGCCGGCGTTGTTATCGCCTTCTCACTATCCGCCCACGCCTCGGAGTGGCAATCGGGACGGATAGAAGTGCGCTGCCCGGCCACTTGGCCGGGCCCCAGCCAAAGAGGCGAGAAGCTGTCCTATGCCGAAGCCTGGACGGGCGAAAGCTCTTTCATGGGACCGGAGGTCGATGAGACCCCGGCCGACGGAGGTATCTTTCTTGACTGCGCCTATGGCTCCCAAAAGGAAGCGTCGCCGAACCATCTTACGATCATCGTCCCCGGCCGCACCATTCTTTGCCACGACACAAAAGGCGGATTGATGGTTCGCTGGTGCGACACCGCCCCCGAGGCCGATGGCACCATCGGACCGATCCTGACCTATATCGCCGAGCCGGTAACCCCATCGACCCGGCTTGCCGGCTTCTGGCTGGGGATGACCGTCGGTCAGGCATCGGCACGCGGCGACGGCTTTGAATGCGCCCGCGAGGGTGAGGACCACCTGGCCTGCCGGCGGAGCACTGACACGATGACCCTGGCGTTGCGCGGGGACCAAGTCGTCTCGATGAAATGGCGCATCACCGGGTCAGACGCCGACCGCCAAGCCGCCTATCACGCCTTCGTCCTCCGCTTCGGCACCTACTACGATTGGCAACCGGAATTCCACCAAGACATCTGGTACACGCCCGGTCAGCCGGTGGAACTGGGCGTGGAGCGGAATCGCGAAGTCCTGATCTTCACCTTGGGGCCCGCCGTCATCGAGCGCCGCTAGGCCGCCCCCTCGAACCCAAAGCCGGCATCGTCCACCGCCTTTTTCACCTGGGCTTCGCTGGCGCCGTCGACGGTAACGCGGGCGCTGGCGAGGTCGACGGTGACCGAGGCGGCCGGCGACACGGCCTTGATCGCCGCCTCGACCGAGCGGGCGCAACCGCCGCAGGTCATGCCGGTCACGCGATAGCTTTGGGCCATTGGGTCCTCCTGTTCAATCGCCCCCACCTTTCCCGCATCCGATGGCCAGCCGTCAACCGCCCAGATGGCTGTTGGCCTTGACCACGGCGGTCACCGGCACCAGGGCGAAGCCGTTCCTCTCGACCGTCGGCAGCCAGGCCGCCAGCGCCTCGATGGTGGCGTCGTGGGGGTGGCCGATGGCGATCGCCGAGCCGTATTTGCGGGCCAGCGTCTCGAGTTTCTCCAACTGGGCCCGCACCGCCTGCGGGCTTTGCTCGTTGTCGAGGAAGATCTGCCGGGCGGCGAAGGGCACGCCGGCCCGGTGCGCAGCCTCGGGCGCCGCCGATTTGCCGGTGGTCACCGAATCGAGAAAGAACAGGCCGCGGCGGCTCAGCTCCTCCATCACCACCCGCATGCCGGCGGCGTCGGCGGTGAAACGGCTGCCCATGTGATTGTTGACGCCGACGAAACCCTGGAAGCGCGACAGTCCCCAACCGATGCGGCGCCGCAATTCGTCAACCGGAAGGTTTACGTTCAGCACCTCGGGTCCGGCGTCGAACGAGCCGCTCATCGGCTGCATCGGCATGTGGACCATCAATTCGTGCCCCCGGGCATGGGCCTGGGCGGTCTGGCGGTCGATGTCATCGGCATAGGTCATGTAGGCCAGGGTCAACGGCGCCCTCAACTGGGTGACGCGCTCGCTGCGATGCTTGTCGAGGCCCATGTCGTCGATCACCACCGCGATCATCGGGCGACCGCCGACGTGGGCGGGCACGGCGTAGCGCAGCCAGGCCGGCGCCTCCTTACCCCGAGGCGGCGCCAGCAGCGGCGGAGCCGCAATCTCCTGCTGGGTGTCCGGCGAGGTTTCGGGCGATCGCGCCGGCTCGACCTCCGGCACCTCGGCGGGGCCGTCATCCTCGGTCGCCGGCAACATCGCGTTCTGGTGGCGCGCCGGACGGTCGGCGACGGTCTGTTCCAGCGTGTTCGAGGGCGGCGACGGTTTGCGGACGGCGAACAGGCCGATGCCGACGCCAAGGCCGATCCCCACCGCCAGCACCACCGCCATGGCCGCCGGAACCGCCCACCGCCGCTCCAGCAGGCCCTTCTTGGGCGGCCCCATCAGCATCAAACGGATATCGTGCCGCCCCACCACCCAGCTCCAGAAGACCAAAGACGGGTGGTTATAGCCCGTCTATTCCGGCCTTCGCCAGCGTCTAAGCAGCAGCGAATTGGAAACCACCGAGACCGACGACATCGCCATGGCGGCCCCGGCGATCACCGGGGTCAACGCCCCCATCGCCGCCGCCGGCAAGGCGATCACGTTGTAGGCGAAAGCCCAGAACAGGTTCTGCCGGATCTTGGCGGTGGTGGCCCGCGACACCGCCAACGCCATCGGCAGCAAGGCCAGATCGCCCTTGATCAGGGTGATCCCGGCGGTCTCCAGCGCCACGTCGCTGCCGGTGCCCATGGCGATGCCGACATCGGCGGCGGCCAAGGCCGGGGCGTCGTTGACACCATCGCCGACCATCGCCACCACCCGGCCACCACCCTTGAGCACGGCCACGGCCGCGGCCTTGTCCTCGGGCAACACCTCGGCGACGACGTCGGCGATGCCGACGGCCGCCGCCACCGCGTCGGCGGCCCGGCGATGGTCACCAGTCAGCATCACCACCCCGACTCCCATTTCCTTCAGCCGCGCCACTGCCTGGGCGGCTTCCGGCTTGACCGGATCGGCGACGGCGATCACGCCCAGCGCGTTCTTATCCACCGCCACCCACATCACCGTGTGGGCGGCGGCCTCCTCGGCATCCGCCTTGGCGGCCAGTTCCGCCGTGGCAACCCCCTCTTCGGTCATCAGCCGGACGCTGCCGATCAACACCGCGCGGCCATCAACCGTGGCCGACAGCCCCCGCCCCGCCAGGCTGCGGAAGGCGGAAACCGGCGACAGCGTCAACCGCTTGGTTGTCGCCGCCAACGTCACCGCCTTGGCCAAGGGATGCTCGCTGCCGGCCTGGGCCGAGGCCGCCAGCCGCAACAGGCCATCGGCATCGCCATTGGCGGCCACCACCGCCACCACCGCCGGGCGGCCCTCGGTGAGGGTGCCGGTTTTGTCCAACACCACCAGATTGACCAGATGGGCGCGCTCGAGCGCCGCGGCGTCCTTGATCAGGATGCCCTGGCGGGCGGCAAGGCCCGTCCCCACCATGATCGCCGTCGGCGTCGCCAGCCCCAGCGCGCAGGGGCAGGCGACCACCAGCACCGACACCGCGGCGAGGAAGGCCCGCTGGAAATCGTCGCCAAGAACACCCCAGCCGAAAAACGCCAACGCCGCCAGCCCCACCACCGTCGGCACGAACACCGCCGAGATGCGGTCGACCATCCGCTGCACCGGCGCCTTCGACGCCTGGGCGCCCTGGACCATGCGGATGATGCGGCTGATGGTCGATTCGGTCGCCAGCCGGGTGGCCCTTACTCGCAGCAGGGCGTCACCGTTGACGCTACCGCCGACGATGGCGTCGCCGGGGCGCTTGGTCACCGGCAGGCTCTCGCCAGTGACCAGCGATTCGTCGGCGTGGCCGTCCCCCTCGACGACGAGGCCGTCGACGGCGAAACGCTCGCCCGGCCGCACCACCAGGATGTCGCCCTCGGCCACCGCCAGGGCGGGAATCTCGATCACCTGACCGTCGCGCTCGACCCGCGCGGTTTCGGGCCGCAATTCCATCAGCGCCCGAATGGCGCCGGCGGCGGAACGCTTGGCGCGGGCTTCCAGCACCTTGCCGAGCAGCACCAGGGTGATGACCACCGCCGCGCCCTCGAAATACAGGCTGTCATGTCCGGCATGTCCCGCCAGCACGTTCCAGGTCGAGAGGAAATAGGCGGCCGAGGTACCCAGCGCCACCAGCACGTCCATGTTGCCGCTGCCGCCCCGCAAGGCCGCCCAGCCGCCCCGATAGAAACGCGCGCCGATCCAGAATTGCACCGGGGTCGCCACCAGCAACTGCACCCAGCCGGGCAGCATCACGTGCACGCCGGCGAGGTCGAGCAGCATTTGGCCGACCAACGGCAGGGTGAGAACCGCCGAAATCGCCAGCATCCGCAGCTGTTCACGGAATTCGGCGGCCTGGCGCTCGTCCTGGCGGGCCTCATCGTCGCCCAGCCCGGTCAGTTGGACGGCGCCGAATCCGGCCTTGACCACCGCCGCCACCAGATCGGCGACCGGTGTCCCCGGATAGGCGACAACGCGCGCCCGTTCGGCAACGAGGTTGACCTCGGCCTTCTCCACCCCATCCACCTTCGACAGCACCTTCTCGAGCCGAGTCGAGCAGGCGGCGCAGGTCATGCCGGAAATGGCGAAGTCGACCGTCTGGGGGCCGTGCATTCCTTTCCCGTCCTTTCACCACTCCAACCGCTGGTGTACCCTGTGCGTCGATGTGGCGAAACCTTTTTCGACATCCCCCGACCGAACCGACGCCGCCGGGCTGGGATCAGCGCCAGAGGGCGGTGATCGCCGCCCCGGCCGGAACGCGTCTGCTGGTCGATGGCGGCCCCGGTACCGGCAAGACGGCGGTGGCCTGCGCCCGGGTGGCGCGGCTGATCGCCGAAGAGCATCTGCCCCCGGAATCGATCTGGCTGATCAGCTTCACCCGCACCGCCGTCGCCGAGATCCGCAACCGCATAGTCGACACGATCGGCGATGCCGACCTGGCCCACGCGGTCCGCATCGCCACCCTCGATTCGCTGGCCTGGTCCCTATTGGCGGATCCCGAGGCCGAAGAAAGCTATGACGAGAACATCGGGCGGGTGCTGGACCTGGTCAAGGGTAGCCCGGAGATGGCGGCCCGTCTGGCCGAGCCCGCCCATCTGGTGGTCGACGAGGCCCACGACATCGTCGGGCTGCGGGCCGAATTGGTGGCGACCATGCTCGATCGCTTGTCGCCCACCGCCGGAATCACCGTGCTGGTCGACGAAGCCCAGGCCATCTACGGTTTCGCCGACACCGCGCCCGGCTGGGGTCGCGAAACCCTGATCGAACGCCTGCGGCAACGCGCGGATTTCACCGAATTGCGGCTGGAGACCGTCTTCCGCAGTCGCGAGCCTCGGCTGGCGCGGCTGTTCCGCGAGGCCCGCGTCCGTCTGCTGGACGACGGCGCCTCGGTTCGCCGCCAAATCGAGCGCTTTGCCGACGGCCGGATCGGGCCGGTGGCGGAGCAGGAACTGAGCGGCCGCGACGACCTTCTGGTGCTGTTCCGCCGTCGCGCCGAGGTGCTGGCGGCCTCGGCCCAATTGCACGGCGCCGGCATCGCCCATCGGCTGCGGCTGTCCGGCCACCCAGCCGGGCTGGCCCCCTGGATCGCCGCCGCGCTCGGCGATTGCGGCGGGGCGCCCTTGGCCGAGGCCACGTTCGCCGGCTGGTGGAACGAGCGGGTTGCCGGCACCGCCATGGCGACCACCGACGCGGCCGACGCCTGGGCGGCGTTGCGGCGCCTCGCCGCCGAGGGCGGAGGGATGATCGATCCGCTGCCGCTCCGGCGTCAATTGGCGGGCGAGCGCCCGCCGCCCGAGCTCTGCGTCGCCGAGCCGGGCGGCGGCGGGCCGATCCTCGGCACCATTCACGCTTCCAAGGGGCGCGAGGCCGAGACCGTCCACCTGATGCTGCCGGCCACCGGCAAGGGCCGCGACAACGGCGAGGAGGCCAGGGTCGCGTTCGTCGGCGCCACCCGCGCCCGCCGCCATCTACGGGTCGGCACCGCCCCGCCCGAACTGGCCGAAAGGCTGCCGTCGGGGCGGCTGTGCCGCCTGGATCAAACGCGACCGGCGGCCTGGGTCGAGATCGGTCGCGACGGCGATGCCGGTGCCGAAGCGGTGGCTGGATTGCGCCACTTCGCCAATGCCGACGAGGTCGCTAACGCCCAACGCCGCCTTGCCGCCCTGGCCGGAAGGCCCGTCGTCCTGGTCGGCCATCGCGGCGATGGCGGCTACCGGCTGGAAACGGCGGACGGCCACAAGCTGGCGGTCCTGGGCGAAGCGCTGCTCGACGACCTCGACGCCATCGCCCGCCGCCTGTCGGGAAGCCGCGCCGGTGGGCCGTTCGGCCCGCCCGAACTCCTTCCCGGCCTGTGGCTTATCGGCCTGCGCAGTCTGGCGGTGCTTCCCGACCCGCGCCTGCATCGACCTTGGTCGGAGGGCGGCTTTCTGCTGTGCCCGATCGTCACCGGATACGACCGGGCGGTCTTCCCGCCCCTTTCGCGGTAATGGGTAGCTGTAATGCTTCGGTCACCGAGGCCAGACGCACAGGGCTTCGATGCATGGGGAAGCAAGGAAAAATGGCGTCCATGGAAATCCAAGATCTAGACCCGGGCCGCCCATTTCATCGCCAATGTTTGCCGGTCTTCGGTTGCGCAAGCGCTGCCCGTATGTTTAACCTGTAAGGGCAAGGAGCGACCGGATGGGCGCGTGTCCGGGAAGCGGATCGTCGGAGGGGTAAAGCGGTCTGACTGGACAGCGATTTTGACGAAGGCAGTTTCGGGGCCGGGGCGTGTCGCATACGGCCGTGGCGGGCGTGGATTGAATGAAGCCTTATATCGTCGCGATCTTCAATCAGAAGGGCGGGATCTCCAAGACCACCACCAGCACGAATCTGGCCATCTGCCTGGCCGCTTTCGGCAAATCGGTGGTGGTGGTTGATCTCGATTCGCAGGGCGATTCGACCAAAAGCCTGGGCATCGACCCCAATGTGAAGAAGGGCATATTCGACATCTTCATCGGCTCGGCGCAGATCGACGAGGTGTTGATCCCCACCGCCTTCGAGAATGTCCGCATCATTCCGTCCACCTACAATCTCGCCGGCATCGAGATCAAGCTTTCGGAATTGAAGGATTCGCAGCGTACCCTGGTCAGCATCCTGGCCCGCGGCGGGCTCGACTGCGACTACGTGGTGATCGATTGCCCGCCGGCGCTCGGCATCCTGCCGATCAACGCCTTGGCGGCGGCCAACGCGGTGATCATCCCGGTCACCGCCACGCCTTACGCCAATGACGGATTGCTGCGCACCCTGCCCTCGATCAAGTACGTCCAGGAGGGATTGAACAAGGGGCTGCTGCTGCAAGGCGTGCTGTTCACCATCAACGACCGCAACAAGACCACCAAGAAGATCAACCAGTTGATCCGCTCGCGGCTTGGCGGCACCGTCTATCAGGCGGAAATTCCCCGCGACACCACGGTGATCGAGGCGGCCAGCGCCCGCCTGCCGGTCTGCGCTTACGCGCCGAAAAGCCCGGCGGCCCAGGCCCATCTGGATTTCGCCCACGAATTCCTCGATCGCCATTACAAGACCGCCGCCAAGGCGGGAATCGCACTGCCGCCGCTGGTCAGCCGCGACCACGCGCTGGGAACCCTGCAAGTATGGCAGGCCGATCACGCCGCCGCCGTCACCACCCCGGCGGGCGACGGCGTCCGGGCCCGCAAGGACCAGCTTGACCGCATGCTCTACGGCAATCGCGGGACGCTCGAACGGATGCACCTCAACCTGGTGCACTTCTTCATCGACAACCGGCTATGGATGGCCGCCTTCGTGCTGGTCGCCTTCGGTCTCGCCGCCCTTTTGGTGGTGGGCGGCTTGTCCGGCATCCGCATGATCGCCGCGGCCGTCGGCCTGATCTGACCTCTCGGCCCTTCGCCGCCGGGACGGAAAATCCCCCTTGACGCCCAATGGGAACGGGAATAGAACATTTCCGAGAGTTTAGTGTTTGTTCCCATTGGGGCGGACGGGCGGAGGAACGAGTCATGCTGACGCGCAAGCAATACGAGTTGCTGATCTTCATCGACCAGCGCCTTCGCGCCACCGGCATCTCCCCCTCGTTCGACGAGATGAAGGACGCGCTGGACCTCAAGTCGAAATCCGGCATCCACCGCCTGATCACCGGGCTGGAGGAGCGCGGCTTTATCCGCCGTCTGGCCCATCGCGCCCGCGCCCTGGAAGTTCTACGGCTGCCCGAGAATTCGGGGGACCAGCCGCTGCCGGCGCCGCAGCGCTTCTCGCCGACGGTGATCAAGGGCAATTTCGCCCAAAACACCCTGGCCGGCGCCGCCCCGGTGGCCGCCGTCGCCGATTCGGTGACGCTGCCGCTGTACGGCAAGATCGCCGCCGGTACCCCGATCGAAGCGTTGCGCGACCATTCAACCTCGGTCGACGTGCCGTCGGCCCTGCTTGGTTCGGGCGAACATTACGCCCTGACGGTCGAGGGCGATTCGATGATCGACGCCGGCATCTTCGACGGCGACACGGTGATCATCCGCCGCTGCGACACCGCCGACGCCGGCACCATCGTCGTCGCCCTGGTCGATGACCTGGAAGTCACCCTGAAACGGCTGCGCCGCAAGGGCAATTCGATCGCTCTCGAAGCCGCCAACAAGAAATACGAAACCCGCATCTTCCCGCCCGACCGCGTGCGCGTCCAGGGCCGGTTGATCGGCTTGATGAGGGCCTACTGACATGCCGTGGATCCGTCTGCGCTTCGCCTTCACCCAGGACGGTCGCCAAGCCAGCGGCGGCGGCGACATGAGCGTCACCTATGTCGGCCATTTCAGCCGCCGCAAGGCCGAGGCCGACGCGCGGCGCCGTTTCGAGGAATGGCGGCAATTGTCCAACCCGGTGGCGCGGCGTTTCGCCGCCGATCAGGTGGTGGTGGGCTGACGCCCCCCCCCCTACTCCGCCACGAAGGTGCCCGACTTGCCGCCCGACTTCCGCGCCAGCCGGATGTCGGTGATGCGGATCGTCTTATCCGCCGCCTTGACCATGTCGTAGACGGTCAGCGCCGCCACCGAAACGGCGGTCAGCGCCTCCATCTCGACGCCGGTGCGTCCCGTCAGGCGGCAGGTCGCCTCGATATCGACGGCGTTGCGGGCCGGGTCGAGGGTGAGCGTCACGTCGATGCCGCTGAGCGGCAAAGGGTGGCAGAGCGGGATCAGATCGGGGGTACGCTTGGCCCCCATGATGCCGGCCAGTTGCGCCACCGCCAGCACGTCGCCCTTCTTGACCCCACCGGCCTGGATTAGCGCCAGGGTGGCCGGAGCCATCACCACGGTTCCCCGCGCCACCGCCACCCGCTCGGTCTCGGCCTTGGCCGAGACATCGACCATGCGGGCGTTGCCCTCGGGATCGAAATGGGTGAGTTCCGCCATCAATGGGCCTTGGAGCCGGCGGCGGCGGCGAAACCGGTCAACAGCACCTTGGTGGCGGTCTCGACGTCGGCGCGGCGCATCAACGTCTCGCCGACCAGGAAGGTCCTGGCTCCCGCATCGGCAAGGCGCTTGACGTCGACCGGGCTGCCGATGCCGCTTTCCGAGATGACGATCCGCCCCTCGGGGACCAACGGGATCAGGCGCTCGGTGGTGGCGAGATCGGTCTTCATCACCTTGAGGTCTCGGTTGTTGATGCCGATCAGCCTGGTCTTCAGCTTCAGGGCCCGCTCCATCTCGGCCTCGTCGTGGACCTCGACGATCACCGCCATCTGGTAACCGATGGCGATGTCCTCCATCTGGCTCATTTCGGCGTCGGTCAGCCCGGCGGCGATCAGCAGCACGCAATCGGCGCCCAGCGCCCGGGCTTCGACGATCTGATAGGGATCGACCATGAAGTCCTTGCGCAGCACCGGCAGATCGCAGGCTGAGCGGGCGGAACCGAGATCGGCGTCCGAGCCTTGGAAAAAGCGCTGGTCGGTCAACACCGACAGGCAGGTGGCGCCGCCGCGCTGATAGGCGCGGGCCAATTGCGCCGGCTCGAAATTGGGACGAATGACACCGGCCGAGGGCGACGCCTTCTTGATTTCGGCGATCAGGGCGATACCGGCCTTGGCGATCGCGGCTTCGATCGCCGCGACGAAATCGCGGGGCGGCGCCTGGTCCTTGGCCCGCCGCAACAATTCCTGGATGGTGCGGCGGGCCTTCTGTTCGGCCACCTGCTTACGCTTCTCCGCCAAGATGCGGTCAAGGACGGTTCCGGTCATTGCGCGACCTCGCGATTGGTGATGGCGACCATGGAATCGAGCACCGCCCGGGCCCGCCCGGTATCGATGGCGGCGGCGGCGGCGGCGACGCCACCCTTGAGATCGGCGGCCTTGCCGGCGACCACCAGGGCGGCGGCGGCGTTCAGCAACACGATGTCGCGATAGGCCCCCGGCGCGCCGCCCAGCAGCGCGGTCAGCGCCGCGGCGTTGAGTACGGCATCCCCGCCCTTCAGTTGCTCGGGCTTCGATCGGGACAGGCCGGCCACCTCGGGAGTGACCTCGAAGATGCGGGTTTCGCCCTGGTGCCATTCCGCCACCAGGGACGGCCCGGTGGTGGTCAACTCGTCCAAACCGTCGCCACCATGCACCACCCAGGCCCGTTCGGCCCCCAGGCGGCCCAGCACCTCGGCCAGCGGCTTCACCCATTGCGCGGCGAAGACACCCACCACTTGCAGCTTGGCGCCGGCCGGATTGGCCAGCGGCCCCAGCAGGTTGAAGATGGTGCGGGTGCCGAGTTCGACGCGAGCGCCACCGACGTGGCGCATGGCGTTGTGGTGCCGGGGCGCCATCAGGAAGCCCAGATTGGCGCTCCACAGCGATTCCTTGACCAACGCCATGTCGGCGTCGACCTTGACCCCCAGCGCCGCCAGGACGTCGGCGGAACCCGACTTCGAAGACAACGCCCGATTGCCGTGCTTGGCCACCGGCACGCCGCAGGCGGCGACGACGAAGGCGGCGGCGGTGGAGATGTTGTAGGTGCCCGAACCGTCGCCACCAGTGCCGCAGGTGTCGATGGCGCCGGCCGGCGCCTCCATGTGCAGGGCCTTGGCGCGCATGACGCGGGCGGCGCCGGTGATCTCGGCGATGGTCTCGCCGCGCACCCGGAGCGCCATCAGCAGACCGCCGATCTGCGCAGGCGTCGCGTCGCCCGACATGATGACCTCGAACACCTCCTCGGCCTGATCCTCGGACATGGTGTTGCCGAGGGCGAGCCGCCCCAGCACTTCGCGCATCAGGGCGAGGCTGGCGGGAGGCGTGCTTTGGGCGGACGTGGACATGATCAGGCGGCGCTCCCCTTGGACCGGCGGCAGAAGTCGAGGAAATTGCGAAGCATTTGGTGACCGTGCTGGGTCTCGATGCTTTCGGGATGGAACTGGACGCCCCAGACCGGCAGATCGACGTGGGCGGCGCCCATGATCAGGCCGTCCTCGCTCCAGGCGGAAACGTGCAAGGTCCGCGGACAGGTGGCGCGGTCAACCACCAGCGAATGATAGCGGGTGGCACGGAACGGCGTCGGCAGACCGGCGAAAACACCGCTACCGTCGTGATGGATGTCGCAGACCTTGCCATGCATCGGCTTCGGCGCCCGCACCACGTCGCCGCCGAAAGCCTGGCCGATGGCCTGGTGACCGAGGCAGACGCCGAACAGCGGAATTTTGCCGGCGGCGCGGCGGATCAGTTCCAGGCAGATACCGGCACGATCGGGATCGCAGGGCCCCGGCGAGATGACGATTCCCTCAGGCGCCATCGCCATCACCTGATCGACGGTCAGTGCGTCATTGCGCCGCACCGCGACCTCGGCCCCCAGCTCGCCCAGGTAATGCCATAGGTTGTAGGTGAAGCTGTCATAATTATCTATCAGCAGAAACGCCATTCTCTGTCCGCCGGCCCTTTCCGATGGCGCAGAATGCAGGCGGGGCCTTTTCCCGTCAAGCTTTCGGGCCGATCCGACGCGACCAGGGTGGTCCGCGCGCCGTGCCGCGCCTATATGATCGAGGTGACAGCAGCGAGGACGGCGATGTTCCCCTTCACCATCGACAAGCGCACCATGGTCGCCCGCGAGGCGGCCCTGCCCGGCCGCGACACCCCGATGCCGGTGCCCGACAGCCATTCGGTCCTGGCGACGCCGCTGGCGCCGCCCTTCCCGCCCGGCACGGCGCGGGCGATCTTCGGCCTGGGCTGCTTCTGGGGCGCCGAACGGCTGTTCTGGAAACTGCCGGGGGTGTTCACCACCGCCGTGGGTTACGCCGGCGGTTTCACCCCCAACCCCACCTACGAAGAGGTCTGTGGCGGTCGCACCGGCCATACCGAGGTGGTGCTGGTGGTCCACGACCCGCGCAAGATCGGCTACGACACCTTGCTGCGCACCTTCTGGCAAGCGCACAACCCGACCCAGGGCATGCGCCAAGGCAACGATTTCGGCACCCAATACCGCTCGGCCATCTATGTCGCCGAACCGGGCCAGTTGGAGCGGGCCGAAGCGTCGCGCCAGGATTACCAGCGCCGCCTGGAGGAACGCGGCTTCGGCGCCATCACCACCGAAATCCGCGAGGCGCCGCCCTTCTACTACGCCGAGCCCTATCACCAGCAATACCTGGACAAGAATCCCGGCGGCTATTGCGGGCTGGGCGGCACCGGAGTTTCCTGCGGTTAGGGCCGCCCCACCCAAATGGCGGTGAGATCCTCGTCGGTCGAATCGCCGGCAACGCCCCCCATCAGCGTGGCCAGGGGCGCCGCATGGCCGGCGGCGGCGGCGACCGCCGCCTCCAATCCGCATTCGTCGGGACCGGAAGCGGCCCGCGCCGCCGCTTCGGTCATCAGGCAGAGAAAACCACCCTTGGGCAGGGGGGCGCCGCTGGCCTCGTAGCCGCCGCCGCCGCCGTTGCCGAGAGCGGCGCCGCGCGCCTTGAGCCGCGATACCCCATCGGCTCCGCCGACGAAAATCCGCGGCTCGCCGGCGGCGGCGAACAGCACCTGATCGGCTTCAAGGTCGAGAATGACGCTGACCATGGCGGCCTCGCCGCCCGCCGCCATCATCGCCGGCAATTGGCGATCAAGGTCGCGCAAAAGCGCCGGCGGGTGGGCCATGCTGACCCCCGCCCGCTCGAGGATGGTATGCAGCCGCAAGGCGTTGATGGCGGCCGGAACGCCATGCACCGAGAAGTCCACCATCCACAGCCCCAGTCGCGCCTCGTCCAGCGGGAACAGGCCCCACAGATCGCCGCCGACGCGGGTCGAGGCGCGGAAGAACGAATCGATGGTCAGCCCATACCGTTCCGCCGTCGCCGCCACCTCGGTCGCCTTCGGCAGCAACGACGTCTGCGTCGCCCGCAACACCGCCAGGTCGCGCTCGCTTTGTTCGTGGTAGGCGGTCAGTCGTCGAACCAAAAGGCGATTGGCGATATGGACGCGGGCCCGCGCGATCATCTCGTCGCCGTTGATCGGTTTTTCGATGTAGTCGGTGGCCCCCAGGGCGAACGCACGGGTACGCTCGGCACCACCGCCCAGGGCGCTGACCACCAACACCGGAACGTCGTGGTGACGCCCATTGGCCCGCAGGTGCCGCAGCATCTCGTGCCCATCCATTCCCGGCATCATCAGGTCGAGCACCACCAGGTCCGGCGCCACCTCATCCAGCATCGCCAGCGCCTCGGCCCCGTCGGCGGCCTGCGCCACCAGACCGACGCCCGCCTTTTCCAGGAAAGCGGCCGCCACCACCCGGTTCAATTCGTTGTCATCGACGACCAATACGCGACAATCGGCCAGCGACGGCGCGACCGGATCCCCAGGCGGCAATATCACGGTCGTTTCTCCCGTTGACGAAGGTGGATGCAAGTGTAGCAGCTTGGTCGGCGGCCGTCGCCATGAACCACCGCGCCGATGCTTGACAGCCGCGCGGGGACCTTCTATATCCGCCCGTCTTACGGCGGGGTAGCTCAGCTGGTTAGAGCACGGGAATCATAATCCTGGGGTCGGGGGTTCAAGTCCCTCTCCCGCTACCAATTAAATCAAGGGGTTGGCTCAGAAATGGGTCAGCCCCTTTGGTTTTTTCGGGCCGATAGGTAACATTTTAGGTAACATGCGTTGGCGCGTTACCTAAGGGCTGCGGACAGCGAAGTTGGGGATTTGCTGGCGGTGCCGGGATAGCCGCTTGCTGTTGGCACGTCTACCCGCCGAACATCCGCCGGAACACCCCAGGCCGCTTCGTGGCCACGGGTGGCGGAAGCAGCCGAGTCACCAGGTCGTCATTTTGCCGGCGGAGGTCATCCCGCTCCTGTTCGTAACGGTCGGCCCGCTGCCGTTCAGCATCGGCTATCCTCCTCGCGCCGGCGCTGTTCGGCTTCTCTCTGCTCGCCAAGGTCCCGCAGCCGCCGCTCTTCCCGTTCCTGGGCTTCCCGCTCCAACCGTGGCTTGTCGATGGCATGGAATTTGGCCAGGCGAAAGCCCGCCCGGATGGCGTCGATGGTGCGGGGAATAAGACGCAATCCCATGTCACGTCCTTTCCAACATCAAAAGAGAATCCATTTGAGTACCAGGAGTCCTTGGTACGCGAGAAACACCGCCGCGCCGGCAAGGACCGGCATCGGCACCGAAAACGGGATGGCGACTGGAAGCGGGTAATGGAAATAGTTCGCCAGCACCACGGCGCTGACTGCCCAGCCGATGCCGGCCAGCACGAACCGCCCGTTGCCGCGCCACAGCCAATTCAGGGCTAAGTCGCGGTGCTGGTCGGTCCAATAGATCGCCCCGCCGATGGCCAGGAACACCAGAAAGTTGGTGAGCGGGTCTCGGCTGGGCATGCCAAAGCCGGTGTAGTGGTCCACCACCAGCCACGCCACGTACCCGACGGCCGACCACAAGATGCCCTTGCCGATCTTGCCCGTCAGGTTCATGGCGCCCCTGCTCCACCCGCGTTCCGAGACTACAAGGGGCAGGATACCAAGCCGTTCGGCGACTCGCAATCATAGGGAGAGGATAGCGCCGCCGAAGGCATCGGGGCGCCATTCCAAACGATAGATTTGGAAAAATGGCGGAAGTGGATATAATTGGGGCAACACCTAACCCCTGGTCACCATGAAAACCCAGCAAACCATCATCGAAACGCGTGTCGAAGGCATCCGCGATGCCGTAGTCAAGGCCGGTTTCCGGCCCGGTCGCCGCGTGCGCGTGTCGGTCGAGTACGCCGATGCCAAGGAAGTCCGGGAAGCCGGTATTCAGCGTTTGTCGGAAGTCCTCGCCCCCTATCCGGTCGATCCGGAATTCGAGGGTATGAGCGAAGATGAGGTGATGGCCTATGCCAGCAAGGTCGTGGATGAGGTGCGCGACGAGCACCTCAAATCCGGCAAGTAACCTCTTCCCCCTATGCGTGTCCTCATCGATTGCAATGTGCTCGTCTCTGCCGCCATCTCTGGCGGCGTTTGTCTGCGCGCCATTTCCGAGGCGATCGACAACCATACCGTCCTGGTGAGCGAAGACATCCTTGGTGAGTACCGCCGCGTGGCGGGGTACACCAAGTTCTCCCAATCGACCAAGACGAAGATGCACCTCGTCATCGAAGAGGTGGCGCTACGCGCCGAATGCGTCTCCATGCCGGATAGCCCGCCGAGCACGGAAGACATGGTAGACGCCAAGGATTTGATCTACGTAATTGCCGCCCATGTCGCCGAGGCGGATATAGGCGTCAAGGCCCCCGGCCGAACCGCCGACGCCGACGACGGGAAAATGTCTTGGCACGGTCCGGACCTTCGGCCGATCAAGGATTCAGGATCAGCGAGCGGCATCCGCCATCGACAGGTCCTTGCCTTGCCGTAGGTGTTTCACCATCTGCGCCAGCGCCGCCAGCAATTTGGCGACGATCTGTCGGGTCGGCTCGTCGCTCAACTTGCCGTCCTGATCAAAGCGCCGCGTGGCATTGCCGATCATCACCTCCGGCTGATTGACGGTGGGCATGTTCAGGGTCACCAGAATTTGCCGGAGATGATACTGGGCGCGGGCCGTGCCCAGATTGCCGGTGGAGGCCCCCATCATCGCCGCCGGCTTGCCGCGCCAGGCGCTGTCGCCATAAGGCCGCGACGCCCAATCGATGGCGTTCTTGAGCCCGCCCGGGACGGAGTAGTTGTATTCCGGGGTGGCGAACAGGATCGCGTCGGCGGCCAAAATCCGTCGCTTGAATTCCAGCACGGCGGCCGGCGGGTTCAATTCGTCATCCTGATCGTAAATCGGAATGCCGGTGAGATCGATCAGGTTCAGCGCCACGCCCTCGGGCGCCAATTCCTGTGCCGCCCGGAGTGCGGCTCGGTTATAGGAATCCTTTCGCAGGCTTCCAACGATGCCGAGAATGACGATTTTGCCCATTTTCAAAACCCCGTGATCGCGCTTACGCCGCGTTGACATCCCGATAGTCGCCGACCGCCGTGCGGATGACGTTCCGCGCCACCAGCGTTTCCACCTCGGTCCGGGTTTCGACCACCAGCACGACCTGACCATTTGAGATGGCGTCGCCGACCAGATCGGCGAGCCAGCCGTCCTTGTGCTTGGCGCCGACCGGCGAAGCGCCGGAAGACGCGCCGATCAGGCCGCCAAGACTGGCGCCCCACCCCAACAGGGCGAGCGGCGCGATCAACGGGCTGGCGATAAACAAGCTCACATTCGCCGCCACCAAGGCGACCTCGGTCAGCAGGCCGAGACCGGTGCCGACGACGGCTCCGATCGCGCCATCGACAACCACGTCCTTCAGCACCTCATTGCTGTCGGCCAGCGGCGTCGGCGCGGGCGGAGCCTGAGCGGCGGCGAAAATTCGAATCCGTTCGGGCGACAGCCCCTGCCCGACGAGCCGGGACGAGGCGTTTTCCGCGTCTTCGCGTTGAGCGAAAAAGCCCGAAACGTGGTGGCGATAAGTGTCCATGTGTTTTCTCCGCGGCTGGCCGGGCACGGCGCCTCAGGCATTTACGCCGATGGCGATGGCGGCCGGCAGCCTCGGAATCTACCGGCTCCATCCCTCGCCGCCGCACAAGTCGGCGCTGGGTATTTTCCGACCCTGCTTGCCTCCCGCTTCGACCGCTACGGTCTTAGCCATCAAATCTTGAAACGCGCTGGGCGCTTCCACGGGAGCGCCGGGAGAATACAGTCATGGATACGAACAGGATCGCCGGCTCCGCCAAGCAGGCTAAGGGAGCGGTGAAGGCCGCGATCGGCAAGGCGACGGGCGATGCCAAGTTGCGGGCCGACGGCAAGGCCGACAAGGCCGAGGGCAAGGTCCAGAACGCCATCGGCGGCCTGACCGACACCGTGCGCGACGCCATCAAGAAGTAAGTCCCGGGGCGGCATGTCGGCCGCCCGCCAGGACCAACTTTAACCAACAGAGGGCGTGAGATGGCGGCATCAAGTGCGACGTTGCATGAAGACCCGACACGACTGGGGCCGGAAGCCATCGATCGGCATCGGGCCACTATGTCGATCATTGAGGAGTTCGAGGCCGCCGACTGGTACGACCAGCGCGCCCTGGCCTGCGACGACGGCGAATTGCGGGCGATCCTGATCCATAACCGCGACGAGGAAAAGGAACATGCCGCCATGCTGCTGGAGTGGCTGCGACGGCACGACCAGGCGTTGAGCGACCACCTCAAGGCCTTTGTGTTCGGCGACGGCCCGATCCGGGAGGCCGGGACCGCCGAAACGCCGCCGCTGGTTCCCGCCACCGACGGGTCCCTTGAAATCGGCAGTCTGCGCGGAGACGCATGATGAACAATCTGTTTCGTGAGCTTGCGCCCGTCACCGCCGCCGCCTGGCGGGACATCGAGAAGGAAGCGAAGCGAACGCTCAAGACCATGCTGGCCGGCAGACGCATCGTCGATTTCGTCGGCCCGCTCGGTCAGGCGACCGCCTCCGTTGGAACCGGGCGGATGGGGGCGATCAAGCCGCCGCCGGACGGCGCCGTCGAGGCGCAACTCCGACAAAGCCAGCCTTTGGTCGAGGTCCGGGCCCCGTTCGAGTTGGCGCGGAGCGAGGTCGAGGCGATCGAGCGCGGCGCCAGGGACCCGAACCTGGAAGCGGTCATCGGCGCGGCGCGCAAGATCGCCATCGCCGAAGACATCGCCATCTTTCACGGCTACCCCGAGGCCGATATCCGCGGCATTTGCCAGGCGCCGACCGGAACCGCCCTGGAGCTTGGCGACGATTACGAGGCTTATCCGGCGGTCATCACCACCGCCCTCAACCGGCTGCGCGACGCCGGGGTCGAGGGACCTTACGCGCTGGCGCTCAGCGAGCGGTGTTACACCGGCCTCACCGAAACGACGAAGGCGGGCTATCCAATCCTCGATCATGTCCGCCGTATCGTCGAAGGCCCCATCATCTGGGCGCCCGGCCTCACCGGAGCGGTGGTGGCCTCCTTGCGCGGCGGTGATTTCGAGTTGGTGGTCGGACGGGATTTCTCGATCGGCTATCTCGATCACGATGCCAAGACGGTAAGGCTTTACATCGAGGAGAGCTTTACCTTCCGCCTGTTGTCGCCCCAGGCGGCGATCGCGATGGCCGACAAAGGAAAGGCGGCGGCCTAGGCCGACCGCGATCATCATGTCCCAGTCCGTCAAACTCGTGTCCGTCGCCACCGCCGTCCCGCCCCATTGCTTCGAGCAGAGCGATGTCGCCGCCGCCGCGCATCGCGGCTTCGCCGACCGTTTCGCCGACTTCGAGCGCCTGGCCGCGGTGTTCCGGACCTCGGGAATCCGCAAGCGCTATGGGGTGCGCCCGCTCGAATGGTATTTCGAACCGCTGGGCTGGCCCGAACGGAGCGAGGCCTATCTCGACGGCGGTGTCCGATTGTTCGTCGACGCGGCGACCAAGGCGCTGGATGCCGCCGGACTCACCGCCGCCGAGGTCGATACCGTGGTCACGATCTCCTCCACCGGCGTCGCCGCCCCCAGTCTCGAAGCGCGCGCCGCCGGCCGCATGGGCTTTCGCGCCGATATCGAGCGGGTGCCGATCTTCGGGCTTGGCTGCGCCGGCGGCGTCTCGGGCCTGTCGATCGCGTCCCGCCTGGCGCAATCCCGCCCCGGCGGTGTCGCATTGCTGGTGGCGATCGAACTCTGCACCCTGGCCTTTCGCCTGGACGAATTGACCAAGGCCAACATCGTCGCCACCGCCCTGTTTGGCGACGGCGCCGCCGCCTGTGTCTTGCGCGCCGGCGAAACCGGTATCGCCGAAATCGAAACGAGCGGTCAGCACCTTTGGCCCGATACGCTTGGCATCATGGGCTGGTCCATCGACCGGCAGGGCTTCGGGGTGATCTTCGACCGCGACATTCCCCCCTTCGCCAAGGCGAACATGGCGCCGGCCATTGCCGGGATTCTCGCCCGGGCCGGATTGGGATTGGCCGACATCGATCGCTTCGCCTTCCATCCCGGCGGCGCCAAGGTCGTCGTGGCGCTGGAGCGGGCTTTTTCGCTGGAACAGGGAGCCTTGCGCCACGAGCGCGACATCCTGGCCGAATACGGCAACATGTCGGCCCCCACCGCCCTCTTCGTCCTCGACCGCGTCATTCGGGACGGCCTGCCCTCGCGCACCTTGCTGACGGCGATGGGACCGGGGTTCAGCACAACCTGCGCCTCGCTGAAGCGAGCGGCATGACGGCGGCCGCCGTCCTGCTCGGCGTCGTCACGGCGGAGCGGCTGGGTGAACTCTGGCTCGCCCGCCGCAATACCGCCGCCTTGATGGCCAAGGGAGCGTTCGAAGTGGCGCCCGAGCACTATCTGGTGATCGTCCTGCTGCATGCCTTCTGGCTGGGCGGCCTGTGGCTGATCGGCTGGGCCAATCCTCTCGGCCTCGGCTGGCTGGTGATCTTCCTGGGCTTGCAGGGACTACGGCTCTGGGTGCTGTTCACGCTCGGACGGCGCTGGACCACCCGCATCATCATTCTGCCCGGCGCCCCGCTGGTCGCGGCCGGCCCCTACCGCCATCTGTCGCATCCCAACTACCTTATCGTCGTCGGCGAAATCGCCGTCCTGCCGCTCTGTCTCGGCCTGCCCTGGTACGCGCTGGCGTTTTCGGCGGCCAACGCCGCCGTCCTGGCGATCCGTATTCGGGCCGAGAACGCGGCGCTGGCGGGATTGCGCCAAGCGGCAACCTCCTAAGACCCCGCTTAAAGCGGTCCACGGCACGCGGGCGTCGTGCCGGAGCGCGGAACATGGTATTGGCTAGCGACTGTGTTCCGTTCGGTGGTGCCGTCGCCGTGTCGCGATTTCCCCTCCTCGAACCCGCCCAGGCCCCCTGGATTCGCCCTGGGGCGGTGATCCACGAGCCCAACGCCCAGGTCGATGACCTGCTGGCGCGTTTTGCCGCCACTATCCGCGAACGCGGCTTCCAGGTGGCCTTTGACGATGGTGGCGTGACCGCCGGCCGCAGCATGCGCGCCGCCATGCGCGACGATGCCGATCTGGTGGTGATCGGCCGTTTCGCCGCCTTCGAACAGGCGGCCCGCGAAATGACCGCCACCGTCGCCGAAGGTCCTTCGCGGGGCATGCCGGTGCTGACCGCCGTCGGCGGTCATTGCGTCGGCCAATGGCTGAACTTCGCCGGTCCCGGCGGCGCCATGCTGCCCCCCGACATGGCCTCGCTATGGCGCTGGTGGGGACCGGAACGGCTTTACCAGGATCTGGCCCTGGGTGTCGCCGAGGCCGAAACCCGCCGCATCGCCTGCGGCCAGCGCTGGCTGATGGTGGAGGGACCAGAGGGCGCCGGTCTCGCCTATTTGCCGGCCGGCGGCAAGGAGGTGGCGGCGCGGATCCCGTCCTATCGCCATCTCGATCTGCGCCAGTTGGCCGAGCTGTCGCGCTCCTGGGACGCGCTGGAGATGGCGCTTGGCATCGCCGCGATCAACGCCCACTACAATCGCTTCGACCTTGATGCCGAGATCGGCAACGGCGCCCAGACCTTCAGCACGGTGCGCGGCCGCGTGGTGGTGATCGGCGCCTTTCCCGGCCTGGCCGAGGTCTTGCCCGATCCCCAGGTAATCGAAGCGTCGCCGCGGCCGGGCGAATATCCAACGGTCGCCATGGACACCCTGCTGCCCGGCTGCGCCGCCGCCGTGGTGACCTCGTCCACCTTGGTCACCCGCACGCTGCCGCGTGTCCTGCGCCTGGCCCAGGGGGCCAGAGTCGCCCTGGTCGGCGCCGCCACGCCTCTAACGCCTCGGCTTTTCAGCTACGGCCTCGAAGTGGCCGGCGGCCTGATCGTCGACGACCCCGCCGGCCTGGCGGCGGCCGTCGAAGCCGGCGCCCAACCCCGCGACTTCATGCGGTTCGGTCGTTACGTCCATCTCAAAGACGGCGGCCGCCCCGCCGCCGGCTGAACCGGATGGCCCCCTTTTTGGGGGCGCGGGCACGACCGCTTCATTCTATACTAACGCCACATGACGAATTCAGCGGGGGGGGGAAGTAACGATGCGACGCCTGCCGATATTGGTCACGGCCTTCTGGTTGACCTTTGCCGGCATGGCACGGGCCGAGGTGGCGGTCTATGTCCCCGGCGCCATGACCGAGGCCATGCAAGCCATCGCCGACGCGGCCGACGCGGCCGATATCCCGTTCACGGTGGTCGGCGGCCATAGTCCGGCCCAGGCCCGCCAAATCGCCGAAGGCGCCCCCGCCGACATCTTCGTCTCGGCCGATCCGCAATGGACCGAGTTCCTGCGCGGCAAGGGGCTTCTGGACCAACCCAGCGAGGCGGTTCTGGTCTCCACCCGGCTGGTACTGATCACTTCCACCACCGCCACCTTGACCTATCACGCCAGCCCCGGCGAATCCCTGGCGGCGCAGTTGGACGGCGGACGCCTGGCGGTCGGCGACCCCGAGACCGTTCCCGCCGGCCGCTTCGCCCGCCAAGCTTTGACCCGACTGGGGTCCTGGAACGAGGTCGAGAACCGCCTGGCGCCGTTGCCCAACGTGCGGGCGGTGGTCGCCATGGTGGCGCGCGGCGAGGTGCCGGCCGGCATCGGCTATGCCAGCGACGTCGCCGGCGAGCCAAGCGTGCGAATCGCCGCGGTGTTTCCGCCGGAAGCGGCGCCGCCAATCACCTTCCCCATCGCCATTGTCGCCGGCCACCGGAATGCCGAAGTGACCAAGGTCCACGCTTTCATCCGCGGCCGCGCGGCCTTGACCATCCTTCGCCGTCACGGCTTCCTCACCCCATAGCATATCGGGCGCCCACCTGATTGACGGGCGCCAAGATGGCAATATGCTTTCGGTTGAGGAGAGCCCCCGATGGAAGCATTCGAGCGCTATTGTCTACCGCACCGATTGGACGCCCTCCTCGCCTTGAGGGACGCACCGGTGAGCTTGGCGTTCGACATGCTGCTGCGGTGCGGCCTGGAATGCGCCTCCAAGCGCGTCTGCACCCGCTACGCCACCTGCGAGCGTCTACACAACGCATTGCGTCCCCGCCGGGAACACTGACGCCGACCCGGAAAGTCGTCGCCAATACATTTTCTTTTCAATGCGTTAAATCGCGATCTTGACCAAAGACAGCAACGCCGTTTGAAGCGGTGGACGCCGGATGGCTGGGCGTGCCACTCTCTAGCCGCCTTCACCACGGAGCCATACCGATGCCGCACGAGGACGCGCTTGCCGAACTGACCCTGCGCTTCTACGAGATCGCCGATGCCGACCCCCTGCTCGGCCCGGTGATCCGGGCGGCCATCCCCACGGAAAAGCGCGGCGAACATTTCGCCACCTTCCGCGATTTCTGGTCCGGCATGCTGCTGGGGAGCGAGCGCTATTCCGGCAACGCCTTCGCCGCCCATGCCAATCTCACCCTTGAGCCCGCCCATTTCCAGCGCTGGCTGGAGATTTTCGCCCAGGTCGCCGCCGACATTCTCCCACCCGAGACGGCGGAACGAGCGCTGGCCCAGGCCCGTCACATGAGCGAATGCCTACAGGGCAAGTCTTCCCACCATCACGGCGACAACCAGGTGGCCTGGCCGTTGGGCCGTGCCGCCAAGTCCGGCCGCCGCCTGCCGACGGCCGGCGGCGGTGGTTGCGGCTGCGGTTCGCACTGAGGGGCGACGGCGGCTCAGCCGTGGCCGCCGCAGCCGCAGCCCCCCCGACCACGCTTGCCCTTGGGATGATCGAAAACGAACACGGCGCCGCGTTCGTCGGTCACAAAGTCGACACTGGTGCCTTCCACCTGGGCGAGACATTCGGCGTCGACGACCACCTTGAGGCCGTCGAATTCAAACACCTTGTCCCCCGCCTCGATGCTGTCCTCGAGGCCGAGATTGAAGGTCGGACCGCCGCAGCCGCCACCTTCCGCCCACAGGCGAACACCTAGCGCGGGTTCGTCGGCGGTGTTGACGGCTTCGAGCGCGGCGGCGACGGCGCGGGGAGTGAAGGCGACCATGAACGTGCTCCTTGCGAGTGAATTGCGTTTTTCCAAGCAAACCTTATGCCGTCGCTTTGCAACCGGTCGTGACCGTGGTTGACTGGCGCGCTCCAGCGGAGAAATGGGAATGGACAGGCGGCAAAATATCGAAGTCCTGGTCGAGACGGTCGCGCCGGCCGGCAAGCGGGTGATCGACGTCGGTTGCGGCGACGGGCATCTTGTCCGCCTGTTGACGGGGCACGGTGCCCATGTCCTAGGCGTCGAATGCAGCCCAAGGCAATTGGCCAAGGCTTGGGCCCTACCGCCTGTCGGCGATGAACGCATCGTCGAAGGCGTCGGCGAGGCCCTGCCCGCCCCCGATGGCGATGCCGACCTGGTGGTGTTCTTCAAAAGTCTGCACCACGTCCCCCGCCCCGCCATTCCCCAAGCGCTGGCCGAAGCCGCCCGCGTCCTGCGGCGGGGTGGGCAAGTCTATATTTGCGAACCGCTGCCAGAGGGTCGCTTCTTCGAGGCCGTCCGCCCGGTGGACGATGAAACCGAGGTGCGTGCCGCCGCGCTGGCGGCCATCGCCGATTGTTCCCGCTGGGGCCTGGCGCCGCAGCGGGAATTTCGCTACCTGCACGCGGTGGTCATGGAATCCTACGAAGCCTTCCGCGACCGCATCATCTCGGCCAATTCCGAACGCGAGGCCCGTTTTGCCGAATTGGACGCCGAGATGCGGACCCTGTTCGACGCCAAAGCCGAACCTTGCGCCGAGGGCGGCTATCGCTTCGACCAGCCGATGCGGGTCAATCTGTTGAGGAAACCCTAGCAGGTTGCGGAAAAACCCCAAGCCTAGAACCTTTCCCGGTCGCCATGCCCCGGCGGAAGCCGGCGGGGACGACGCCTTTCGTCGTTGCCTTTTATGCGCCAGTCATTATATTCGCACTTCGGAATATATTGATCCCGGAGCCCATGATGATCAAGGATTGGAACGAACTGGCCGGCGGCTTGTCGAAGCTGGTGGGCCAGGTGCGTGGCGGTGCGCCCGAGGCGATGAAAGGCTTCTCCGCCATGGCCAAAGCCGCGACCGCCCCGGGAGCGCTGGACGCCAAGACCAAGGAACTGATCGCCCTGGCGTTGGGCATCGCCGCCCGCTGTGACGGTTGCCTGGCCTTCCACGCCAAGGCGGTGGTAGAGTTGGGCGGCACCCGCGAGGAAGTGATGGAAACCATTGCCATGTCGGTCTACATGGGCGGCGGACCTTCGCTGATGTATGGCGCCCTGGCGCTGGAAGCCTACGACCAATTTTCCGACCTCCGCCAAGCCGCCGAATGATCACCGTCGCTCCCCTGACGGCCCAGGATTGGGGCTTGGCCGGTGCCGGCGGAATTCTCATCGGCTTGGCCGCCGGTGGCCTGATGCTGGCGGCCGGCCGGATCGCCGGCGTCAGCGGCATTACCGCCCGCGCCCTTGAGGGACGTGTCGAAGCCATTCTGTTCCTGGTTGGCCTGCCTGTCGGCGCGGGGCTGGTCGAGCTACTGACCGGAACCTCGGCCCCAACCGCCTTCGCCCAGCCTTGGCGACTGGTTGTCGCCGGGATACTGGTCGGGATCGGCGCCCGCCTGGGCAACGGCTGCACCAGCGGTCACGCCGTCTGCGGCATCTCAAGGCTTTCCAAGCGATCCCTGGTGGCGACCCTGGCCTTCATGGTCACCGCCATGGTGGTGGTCGCCGTGATGGGGGGAGCGCCGTCATGATGCACCGCATCGTCTTCCTGCTGGCGGGAATCGTCTTCGGCGCCGGACTGGCGCTGTCGCGCATGATCGATCCGGCCAAGGTCACCGGCTTCCTCGACATCACCCGGGTCTGGGACCCCAGCCTGGCCGCCACCATGGGCGGCGCCGTCGTCACCACCTTCGCGCTTTACGCCATTGCCAAGCGGCATCCCCGCGCGCTGCTGGGTGACGACATGCCCTTACCGCCATCGGCAATCATCGACCGCCGTCTGGTGGTGGGTGCCATCGTTTTCGGCATGGGTTGGGGTTTGGCCGGCATCTGTCCGGCGCCGGCCTTCGCCGTCAGCGTTCTTAGCCCGGTGGCGCTGTGGTTCGTCGGCGGGCTGATCGCCGGCGTTCTGGCCTTTCGCTGGCTGGAGCGGAAAGCGGATTAGCCGCCCCAGGCTTGCATCGGCAGCGACCGGGCCTTCCAGCCAGGTCCGTTGCCGCCGCCCAGAACCCCCTCTTTGATGTTCAGGACATCGGTGAAGCCGTTGCGGTCGAGCAGCGCCTTGGCCATGGTCGAACGGTGGCCCGAGCGGCAGATCACCGCCACCTTCCGCCCCCGATCACCGCCCGCCGCCGCCAATACGGCCGCCAAGAAAGGCTCGGCGCCGGCGCCAATGTCTATGGTGACCGCCCCCTGGGGGATGCCGGATTCGGCCCATTCCGACGGCGTGCGCACATCGACGATCAGCAACCCGCCTCTTGCCGCCACCGCCTGGGCCTGGTCAGGCGCGATAACACCACCGTCATCGGCCCGGGCGCCAAGGCTCATCACCGCCAGCGTCAGCATGGTTAGGATGCGCTTCAACATCAGCCCCGCTCCACGGTGGCAAAGAACCCCATCACCCGGTTTAGTTGGCGGGCCTGTTCCTCGAGGGAATGGGCGGCGGCGGCGGATTCCTCGACCAGGGCGGCGTTCTGCTGGGTCATCTCGTCCATCTGGTTGACCGCGGCGTTGA
>Ga0265327_10000243_pt1 | contig 108869 bp, 93 predicted proteins | sample 41621metaG_FD_202089 | JGI IMG/M metagenome (GOLD analysis project Ga0265327, IMG submission 202089) | Rhizosphere microbial communities from Carex aquatilis grown in University of Washington, Seatle, WA, United States - 4-16-21 metaG | ecosystem: Host-associated > Plants > Roots > Rhizosphere...
TCAACTCATCAGGGAAAGGAGGCTATCACTGGAATTCAAACTACGACTTGAGCCATACTATGGCTAACTGAGGGTGGGTCAAAATTCAGTGCACATCCCGGCTCAGAATTCGATGCATTTCTACACACGTACCACCCAGCCTGCAGCACGGTAAGCCTGATCAACGGCCTGCGCGGCTTTTTTCAATTCGTTGAAATCCTGCGACTTGCCTACCCAAGGCTTAACGACTTCGTTCAGTTGCTCAGCCGTGAGAAGGGTGTTGCCGACAAACTGGAACTGCCGAACGTCTACCGCAAGCTCAGCAGGATTGCGCACTTCCTCTGGCGCTGGTGCAGGCCGTGGCTGCTCAATCCGGCCGGGTAGTCGGTCACGAGATTCTCTTTCGATCTGTTGCAGCAAAGTGCCAGCATCTGGGGGCGGTGCCGCTTGGGATGAGATGCTGCCGACAAGGCCAATCAACAAGGCCGCACGTGCAATACTGACTTCCACAAAAACACCCTTAAAAGTCCTTTGTAAAAATATTATAAGGGTAGTTGCTGGGAATATTACAGCTTCTTGTAACAAGACGATCTTTATATCCGATAGCCTGGCAACTTGCACGGTTTAAACGAACGAAGGGATCAAGGTGAATCGCCTTTGCTTTTGGAGTCACTGATTAGTCTGCTTCGTCACCTAAACCAGCCACTCTCATTGGACGAGTCAAACGGCTGAAATGGCCGATCTCCAGACCGAGTATGTCCCTAACAAAACTCTAATTAAATCTCAGATTCGAAGCTGGGTGAATTGATGGAGCGGGCCCGATCAGTGTCTCGCGCATCGTCATCCGCATGGGATGGTTATGACTGGGCGTCACTCACGCATCAGATCGTGTTACCGATTCAAATCAAAAAGAGCGGACTGGTTGTAAAGCTGATCATTCAGCCACCGGAGCATGAGATTAAGCGTGAAGCAGATATCCGGATGGTAAAGCTGGTGGCGAAAGGATATGAGTGGTTTGATCTGCTGGCATCAGGGAAAGTGCAATCAATTCAGGAAATCGGTGATCAGGCAGAAGTCTCCAGAGGTTACGTATCGAAGGTCATTCAGCTGAGGTTTCTGTCACCGGATATTGTGCGGGCGATACTGACTGGGAAACAGCCACCAACGCTGACGGCGGATAAGCTGATGAGAAGTATGCCGCCACCAATCGACTGGCAGGAGCAGAGGAGACGATTGGGATTTTTATGAGATAGTCAGCGGAATACAGATCAACCGGAAAGCGCCTGAGATGATCGGGCGCTTTTTACTTCAGCTTAATAGCTTCCCGATTACTGCGATGCGTTAGTGCTTTTTTACGGACTGAGAAAAACGGAAGGAATTCTGAGAATAGTCTCAGAACTTCAGAATACGTTAAAAACAGAGAATGCTGAGACGCCCTCAGGCCCGCACAGCGCGGGCCTTGTAGGGAATTGCCATGTTATCCATGAGACACATGGACTTAATGGCGGAGAGGGTGGGATTTGAACCCACGATACGGGGTTACCGTATACCGGATTTCGAGTCCGGCGCATTCGACCACTCTGCCACCTCTCCGCGGGGCCGCTATTCTAACACCTCATGCATTTCCTGCCGAGTGGTTCTGGACATTCCGCTGAAACTTGGCGAAACTATGACCATGCGTTTACTTATCCTCATACTGACCGTCTTGTTGCTCGTCGGCTGTCAAAAACCCGTCCCCACCCTCGCTTCCGTACGCGATTCCAAAGAACTCATCGTAGTGACGCACAATGGACCTTCGACCTACTACGTCAATGGGCAGAACGAATTCGCAGGGCTGGAGTACGATCTGGCCAAGTTATTCGCAAAGGAGTTGGGGCCGGACATCAAACTCAAAGTCGTTGTGGTGGACAACATCACGGAGGTGATCCCGACCTTGCTCAAGGGCAAGGCACACTTTGCCGCCGCCAACCTCAGCATTACGCACCTTCGCCAGCATATGGTGCGCTTTGGGCCTGCTTATCAAAACGTACAGCAACAAGTGATCTACAACAAGGAAAAGGGAGAGGCCCCCAAAGCTACCAGCGATCTGGTGGGCATGCACCTGGCCGTTCCTGCCAGCACCAGTTATGCAGAGCGCCTGGCGGCTCTATCGGAGGTTCTGCCGAACCTGCACTGGGAAGAAGTCCACAATGCCGGCAGCGAAGAGCTGCTGGAACGCGTGGCGGATGGCACTCTGGACGCAACGATTGCCGATTCGCCGCTGGTGGCGATGGTGCAGAACTACTACCCCAACCTCGCAGTCGGGTTTGATTTTGGCCTGGGGGATCAACTGGCCTGGGCCTTCCCCAAGAACGGCGACGAGTGGCTCTACCAGAAATCAGAAGCGTTCTTTGCACGCATCCAGAAGGATGGCACGCTACGCAACCTGATGGACCGCTACTACGGACACACAGAACGGCTGGCCACCGTCGACGTCACGAATTTTCTGGGTAATATGCACAGCACGCTGCCCAAGTACCTGCCGCTCTTCAAGCAGGCGCAGGAACTGACGGGCGTGGACTGGCGCCTGCTGGCAGCCATCAGCTATCAAGAGTCGCACTGGGATAACTTCGCCACCTCGCCCACCAATGTGCGGGGGCTGATGATGCTGACGGAGGACACGGCAGACCGCTTGGGGGTGACGGACCGACTCGATCCGCGCCAGAGCATCCTGGCCGGTGCGCGTTACATCCTGACCCTGAAAGAAGGCATCCCCAGCCGGGTGCCGGAGCCTGACCGCACCTGGCTGGCGCTGGCCTCCTACAACATTGGCCAGGCCCATCTGGAAGATGCGCGCGTGCTGGCACTGCGCATGAAGCTGAACCCAGATGCTTGGGCAGATCTGAAAAAGACCCTGCCGCTGCTGAACCAGTACGAATATTTTTCCAAGGTGAAATTTGGCTTTGCCCGCGGCGGAGCGCCCGTGGTTTTCGTGGAATCGGTACGCACCTATTACGATATTCTGAACAAGTACGAACAGCGGCGCGCGCCGGTATTGCCCAGCTTCAATCTAGCCTGGTATCAGACGCAGATGACGGCATCCCCGTAGTCGCCTGCGCTTCCAGCAGGCGCTCGATGCGATCGAGGCGCTCGTTGACCTCTCGAAGCATCACATCCGCCTGCTTTTCTTCCTTCTCGACCTTTTCAACTTCCGAGCCGATCAGGAACGCGGACAAGTTCGCGGTAAACAGGGAGATCAGCACCACGCCCAGCAGAATAATGAGGGCGGCAAAGAAGCGCCCTGCACCGTTGTGCGGAACAATATCCCCATACCCCGTGTGAGAAAGCGTCACCCAGGCCCACCACATGCCATCCCATATGGTGCCGATCGAATGATCAAGACGCGAGATAATGATGCCGGAAAGCACGATCACCACCCCGATAATGGCGAGCATTGAACCAATGCGCCCCCCGGCCAGATAAAGCCGCAAACGCCGCGACACTCGCACCAGCAGGAAAATCATGAGCAGCAGACGCAGGTTGCGCAAAGCGCCCACCAGCGGGGTATAGGCCCACTCGGCAGGAATGCCCGCCAGGATAATGACCAGGTTCATCCAGTTATTTTGAAGATAGCGCTGCTTGTCGCGCACCAGGGCCGTCAGACACACAGTTTCAAACACGAACACCATCCAGATCACCCAATCGAGCTCGTGTGCCATGCCCATGGTAAATGTCCCGGTTTCTTCCAGGTACCACTGAATCGGAATCCATAGCGCCACCATCAGTACCGGCCATTCAAGTCGCTCCCCCCAACTGACGGCCTGCGGCCGTTCGCGGGGATCGACACCGGTAAAACCCAGCAGGTGTGTGACTTTTATCGCCATTAGCGCAGGGTTTCGACACCGCCCATGTATGGCCGCAGCACAGCAGGCACAGTGACGCTACCGTCGGCATTCTGATAGTTCTCCAGCACAGCCACCAGCGTGCGCCCCACCGCCAGGCCCGAGCCGTTCAGGGTATGCAGCAGTTCAGGCTTGCCTTGGGCATTTCTGAATCGCGCCTGCATGCGGCGCGCCTGGAAGGCTTCGCAATTGGAGATCGAAGAAATCTCGCGATAGGTATTCTGCGCTGGCAGCCAGACTTCCAGATCATAGGTCTTGGACGCGCCAAAGCCCATGTCGCGGGTACACAGTGCCATCACGCGGTAGGGCAGCTCCAGTTTCTGCAGGATGGCCTCGGCATGGCGCACCATTTCATCGAGGGCTTCGTAGCTGGTATCGGGATGCACGATCTGCACCATCTCGACCTTGTCGAACTGATGCTGGCGGATCATGCCGCGCGTATCGCGGCCATAAGAGCCGGCTTCGGAACGGAAACACGGCGTATGGCCGGTCAGCTTGATCGGCAGGGATTCCAGCGGCACGATCTCGTCGCGCACGCTGTTGGTCAGCGTCACTTCTGACGTCGGAATCAGGTACAGCGCCTCGCCCTCCCCTTCCTGCCCGCCCTTTTTAACCGAGAACAGATCGGCCTCGAACTTGGGCAACTGGCCAGTCCCACGCAGGCTGTCGGCATTCACGATGTAAGGCGTATAGCACTCGGTATAGCCGTGCTCAATGGTTTGGGTATCCAGCATGAACTGCGCCAGTGCGCGATGCAGGCGCGCAATTCCACCCTTCATGAAGGTAAATCGCGCACCGGAAAGCTTGGCACCGGTATCGAAATCGAGACCCAGCCCAGCGCCCACGTCCACGTGATCCTTGATCTCGAAATCAAAGCTGCGCGGCGCACCCCAGCGGCTTACCTCGACGTTGTCGGCTTCGGACGCCCCCACCGGCACGCTCTCATGCGGCAGATTGGGGATGGTTTGCAGCAGTTCCTGCAATTGCGCCTGAATCACGACCAGCTGCTCCTCGGCCGCCTTGAGCTCGTCGCCCAGCGTGGCCACTTCCGCGAGGATGGCAGAAGCATCCTCGCCCTTGGATTTGGCAATCCCGATCTGCTTGGAGGTCGCATTGCGCTTGGCCTGCAAATCCTGGGTACGGGTCTGTACTTCTTTGCGCTGTGCCTCTAGCGCAGAGAAAGCGGCCGTATCGAGCGTAAAACCACGTGCTGCGAGCCGAGCTGCAGTACCTTCGAGATCATTTCTGAACAGTTGAATATCGAGCAATTGAAACTCCGTCTTGATTTCTGACTTTGATTTACTTTTTGGCTTTGCGGTCGAGTTCACGCAAGTGTGCCAATTTTTCGCCTATTTTACCTTCCAGCCCGCGTGGTGTGGGCGCATAAACACGCACCGGGGCCATGTCGTCAGGAAAATACTGTTCGCCTGCCGCATAGGCTTCAGGCTCATCGTGGGCGTAGCGATACTGTTTGCCGTAGCCCAGTTCCTTCATCAGCTTGGTCGGCGCGTTTCTGAGATGCAGCGGCACCGGACGCGACTTGTCCTGCCCCACCAGCGCTTTCATCTGATTGTAGGCCATGTAAGCCGCATTGCTCTTGGGCGCAACGGCGAGGTAAATCACCGCATTGGAGAGTGCCAGCTCGCCCTCCGGCGAACCGAGCCGCTCGTAAATCTCGCAGGCACTGGCGGCAATTTCCTGGGCACGCGGGTCTGCCAGGCCGATGTCCTCGATCGCCATGCGCACGATGCGCCGGGCGAGATAAAGCGGGTCTGCACCACCATCCAGCATGCGCAGGAACCAGTACAAGGCCGCGTCCGGGTTGGAGCCGCGCACTGACTTGTGCAGCGCAGAAATCTGGTCGTAGAACGCCTCGCCGCCCTTGTCGAAACGGCGCAGCTTGGAAGCCATGGTGGATTGAAGGAATGCCATGTCGATCGCATTCACCCCTGCCGCATGGGCCGCGTTGAACAAGCCCTCTAGAAAATTCAGCAAACGGCGGGCATCGCCATCGGCATACCCCAGAATCTGCTCGCGTGCTTCCTGCTCGATGACCAGGCCATCGGAAGCAATTTCCAATGCGCGCTCCAGCAAGACTGCCAGTTCTTTTTCAGCCAGGGCTTCCAGCACGAACACCTGCGCACGGCTCAGCAAGGCGCTGTTGACTTCGAACGAAGGGTTTTCGGTCGTCGCGCCGATGAAGGTAAACAGCCCACTTTCAACGAAAGGCAGGAAGGCATCCTGCTGCGACTTGTTGAAGCGGTGGACCTCATCCACGAACAGGATGGTACGGCGGCCAGACTGCTGCAATGTCATTTCGGCACGCTCGACAGCCTCCCGGATATCCTTGACCCCGGAAAGCACGGCAGACAGGGGAATGAATTCGGCATCCGAGGTATTGGCGATCAGGCGTGCCAGGGTGGTCTTGCCCACCCCCGGCGGCCCCCACAGGATCATAGACGGCAGCTTGCCGGAACTGAAGGCCAGACGCAGCGGCTTGCCCGCGCCCAGCAGATGCGACTGGCCGACGACGTCATCCAGCGTTTTGGGACGCAGTCGCTCGGCCAGGGGCGCGTGTGGCTCTTTATCTGCGAAGAGTCCTTGGGAAGTCATACAAAGTCCAGTAGTCCATCTTGAAATCGAATCGTCAATTGAGGCGTGTTACTAAAATCCAAGCCCCGAATTCTACACCCGACAGACTAAATTGCTTGGGCCAAGCCCTGAGACATCTCTGGGGCTAAGGCGCGAAGAGCGGGATAGGCGTACCGGGGCCGGACTTGGTGAACGCGGCGGTGCCGCTGATGCTATCGTTAGCCCCGGTCGTAATCTGGTAAGCCATCCCAGCCCTGGCTGCATCGGCCCCGGCGAAGAATCCTCTATAAAAAGCGGTGCAGCCGTTCCCGCCGCAAAGACTGCCTGTAGTTGAGGAGCTCCCGCCTTGAAAGCTGGAAGATCCTCCGAAATAGGCGTTTGAGGAAAATCCGGCAGACCCGGCAGCAAAATTCACATTCAACCTGGCATTCAGCCAGCCACTGCCGAAATCGACATTCAACGCCCCATTGAAGGTCCCATTCCCCAGCGTTGGGGAAGACGCCAGTGTCGCACCTATCATGGAATACGTTGCGGTGCCCGTCGCCGGCATACTTGAGGTGGGGATACCCACCACATAGCTCCAGCCGTCATTAGGGCCAAAAGCAGTCGGGGATGGTGGGGTGCAATCCGCACAGGCCGAAGCGTTACCAAGCCAGCGCCCCCAGGCAATAATGCCATCATTGCCGGAAGAGATCGTGACAGCAGACGCGGTCTTGTCGAAATAGTAATAGCCATTATTCATCGATGTCAGCTGACCGCTGCCATTGAAAACCGCAGAAAAACCCGTATCAAAATTAGGTCCACCGACACCAACGCCACTGTCCACAAACGCAGCCACGTAGCCGGAGCCATTTGGCAAAATCTGGCCTGGCGCAGCACAGCCGGTGATCGAGCACGGATTGCCATTCACATCCCGGTCTTCCGAGGCAGAATAAAAATCGAAGGTCGGATCGGGCAGGTTCTGCTCAGGCGGCAGCATCGGCTTTTCCGGGTCGGATTCCGGAGCTGTTTTCCTGTTCTTGGCCTTGCCCGACTCGCCGGCATAGAGCACCAGTTCGCCACCCTCGTTGAATAGCACGCAAATGCCTTCGCCGCAGGTCATTTCCAGCGTGTCGTTAAGCAGCGCAAGGAACTCCGTCCCGCGGATGCCTATCGTGGCAACGGCCGTATTGACCTGGTAATTCCGCTTGTTCACGTGACCGATAGCGCCGGTAATCGCACGCAAGCCGCCCTTTACCAGGCTGAAGAAGCCTTTTTCGCTGCCATCGGTTTTGCCTTCGTAATGGTATTCATCGATACGGAATTCGGTATTGGGCTGCAGCGACACGATACCGCCATCCGAGAATCGCAGCTGTGCACGACCTGCCGTCGTCTGGATCATGTCGCCGGCATCGACGGAAGCACCCTTGCTCAGCGGCCGGGGGATCCCATCGGCGCCCGTTGCCGTCACGCCAGCGGTTGCGAACGCAACCTCGGCTGCCGCCGCGGAATACGCTGAAGCCGGATAGACGGCCGCGAGCAGAGCCAGCATCATTGCCAAGCGAACAGGTGTGTAATTTGTATATTGAGCCATGATCCTGTCCCCCATTACCAGCTGAAGTCACGACGGATCGTGACCGAGAACGTGTATCGGTTGTAATCGTCGATCGGCACATTGGAACTGTTGTGGGTGTAGCTGAACTGCGGCTTGATCGACCAGAACGTCGAGGGCGTGTATTTAAGCCCCAGTGACGCGTCAAACTGCTTGTCGCTACGTGAGACGAGCCAGAGCGGCTCGGTCCCACCGTAGTCGCGGTATTCATAACTGGCCGCACCGAAAATCACGGTCTTGGGGTTGTAGGTCAGCTGACCGCCAGCCCGCACGCCGTAGAGATCATGCCCCAGCCAGGGAACATTGCTGTTGCGCGCGTCCTCCGTGCCGAGGTAGCCGCTGACAAACAACACCGGCAAGTAGTCGCCGCTGAACGCGTGGCCATAGCCGACGCCCGCAACGTAGCGATCGGCATCTCGGATGGATTGCGTCTTGTAGTCCAGCCGCGAGGCCTGCAGAAAGGCACTGACCTGATGACTGTTGTCTATGATGCGCTGCCACTGCCCGGTGACGCCAAAGGCACGGCGATAGCCTTCTGAGTTCAGTGAAAAATCATTGTCCTGCAAGCTGACGGAAAACAGATCGTGCTCATGCTTGAGGCTGATGCCGACGTTGCCGTCTATCGCCGCCGTGTCGAACTGCTCCTGCTTCCAGTTGACGCGTTCGTACCCCTTGACCCCACCGAACACCGCCACATTCTGCGACACGGGATGGGTAAAGCTGATGCCGGCACTCATCTGACTGAAGTTGTCGGCATGCTTGAGTGCCCCCGAATTGAGGTCGAAAATCAATCCGCCAAAGGCTGGAACCGCCACTTGCTGGCTACCGGTCGCGGCATTGACGTTGCTGTCGCGGCCAAGCGCGAATTCCAGGAAGGCTGAAAACTTGGTGCGGTCAGAGGCGGACTTTTCAATCGCCGAAAGGTACTGGTTGATCGTGATATTGACCTGTTCCGGCGGGTGCTCGTTCAGAACATTGTTGAACTCCTGCTTGGCCGTTTTTTGTTCGCCCAGCATGAAGTAGGCCCGCGCGATCTCGGCGCGTGCCAGCGTATGTTTGGGATTGACGGCCAGCACACGCTCCAGCGCGAAGACGGCACGGCCAGGCTGACCCGTCTCGATGGCGGCCACACCCAACAAATAATCGTAATCAGGCTCGCCGGATCGCTGCGCTTCCAGCGGTGCGAGCAAGGCAAACGCCTCGGACGTCTTGCCACCCGCCACCAGGGACTGGGCAAGCTGCAAAACGTCTTCGTCAGCCCGAACCCCAGGCTGGAACCCCACCAGCATCAAACCAAGCAGCCCACTCGCCAGAACATTTCTAGCCCGAATACCCATGTAAACGCCCCCACTATCGCCGGTTTGCCACTTACCGAAATCTACAATATCGGACACATTTGTTTTGAATTATTCTGAGGTCAGCATATCACCAAAAAATGCCAATTAAAATCATATCGTTGCAGCATTCCAAGGGAATGACCGCTACATGCGTTCGGACACGCCATGATTTTAAAAAACAGCCAACCAACACATTGTTTTTATTAGTTTAATTATAAAACTTAATGGTAATTTAAATGCAAGAAGGGCGGAGGCAAGGTTGTTACATCCAAGGCAGCCAACAACCATCAGGAGGGTGATCGATACGCAGGCATGCCAGAGCGCTCTGGCATGCGTCATTGAAAACTAGTCACCCACGACATCGGCGCCCTTGGGCGGCGCAAATTTGAAGGCCTGCGAGTTCAGCTTGGGATTGCGCTCCAGTTTGCTGAACTCGATCACCGTGGTTTGCCCGAAATTATCGTGCAGTTCCATTTCCTGCATGTTCTCGCCCTTGAAGCCGAGATAAATACGTTCAAACCCGCCATCCTTGTCCTTGGGCGTCACTTCGACCCACTCCAGGTCATCCTGACGCACATCGGCCTTGAGTTCGAAGGTTTTCTCGATGTCCTTGTTGCCAGCCAGCAGCGCCGCAGGGCTGGAGCCCAGCACCTTGTCCAGAGCCCTGACCGTCACCTGGTTCAACTCCGGGTCATACAGCCAGACGCGCTGACCATCGCCGACGATCACCTGCACATAGGGCTTGTTGTAGTCCCAGCGGAACTTGCCCGGACGGGAAAGCTGCATGTAGCCAGTAACGTCCTGCACCTTGCGTCCCTGGTTATCCAGTACGGTCTGGCGGAACTGCGCGCGCATGGAAGACGTGGACTGGAAAAAGCTGTTGAGGCGTTGCACGGCGTCGGCCTGGGCCAGCGCAGGCATCAGCAGCAACAGCGCGAGTAAACGAGAAAACATGGATTATTCTCCTGCGGGCGCCAGCACTTCGCGATTGCCATTGGATTGCATGGCTGACACCAGACCTGCACTTTCCATTTGTTCAATCAGGCGCGCGGCGCGGTTGTAGCCGATGCGCAGATGGCGCTGCACGGCCGAGATCGAAGCACGACGGGTTCTGAGGACGATGGCCACGGCTTCGTCATACAGCGGATCGGCTTCGCCGCCACCGTCACCGGGCACCCCTTCACCGGCTTCGCCCTGCTCGGCCTCGCCAGTCAGGATGCCTTCGATGTAATTGGGTTCCCCAAGCGACTTGAGATACTCCACCACGCGATGCACTTCCTGATCGGAGACGAAAGCCCCGTGGACGCGCTGCGGGTAGCTGGTGCCGGGGGGCTGATACAGCATATCGCCCTGCCCCAGCAGGGCCTCGGCGCCCATGTGGTCGAGGATGGTGCGTGAATCGATCTTGCTGGACACCTGGAACGCCACGCGCGTCGGGATATTGGCCTTGATCAGGCCGGTGATGACATCCACGCTCGGTCGCTGCGTCGCCAATACCAAGTGGATACCAGACGCGCGCGCCTTCTGCGCCAGGCGTGCAATCAGCTCTTCCACCTTCTTGCCGACCACCATCATCATGTCCGCCAGTTCGTCGATCACCACCACGATCAGCGGCATCTCTTCCAGCGGCTCCGGACTTTCCGGCGTCAGCGTGAACGGATTGGTGAGCTTGTTGCCTTCCTTCTCGGCATCGCGCACCTTCTGGTTGTACCCGGCCAGATTGCGCACGCCGAGCGACGACATCAGGCGATAGCGCTTTTCCATCTCGGCCACGCACCAGTTGAGCGCACTGGCCGCCTGGCGCATATCGGTAACCACTGGCGCCAGCAAGTGCGGGATGCCCTCATACACCGACAGCTCCAGCATCTTGGGGTCGACCAGAATCAGCCGCACCTTGCTGGCGTCGGCCTTGTAGACCAGCGACAGGATCATGGCGTTGATGGCAACCGATTTGCCGGAACCGGTGGTCCCCGCGACCAGCACGTGCGGCATCTTGGCCAGATCGGCCACCACTGCCTTGCCGGAAATATCCTTGCCCATGGCAATGGCCAGCGGCGAGCCCATGTCGGCGTAGACCTGAGAACCCAGGATTTCAGACAAATGAACAATCTGGCGCTTAGGGTTGGGGATTTCCAGCCCCATGCAGCTCTTGCCCGGGATGGTTTCAACCACGCGCACGCTCACCACGGAGAGTGCGCGTGCCAGGTCCTTCGCCAGATTGGTGATCTGGCTGCCCTTGACCCCGGCTGCGGGTTCGAATTCGTAACGGGTGATGACCGGGCCGGGCAGCGCCGAAGTCACCTTGACCTCGATGTTGAAGTCCATTAGCTTGCGCTCGATCAGGCGCGAGGTGAATTCCAGCGTCTCGGCGCTTTGCACTTCCACTTCGCCTTGCGGCTCATCCAGCAAGTGCAGCGGGGGCAAGGGCGAATCCGGCAGCGTCTCGAACAGCGGAGACTGGCGCTCCTTTTCGACGCGATCGCTCTTGGGCACTTCCAGCACCGGCGTTTCGATCACCACCGGGGCGCGATCCTCAGTCCGCTTGCGCTCGCTTTCGACATATTCTTCACGCAGCTGCTCGGCCACCTGGCCCACCTTGCGATCCTGCCGATCGCGCCAATGGTCGCGCAGGAAGAAATAACTGGTTTCCAGCGCCGCACCAATCTTTTCCGTGATCGTCAGCCAGGACCAGCCGGTAAACAGGCTGAATCCGGTTGCGAATGCCAGCAGCAACACCATGCCGGAACCGGCATAGCCCAGAATTTTGCGCAGCACATCGTCGACTACCTCGCCCAGCATGCCTCCCGGCGCCAGTGGCAGTGTGGCATGCAGCCCGCGCAGATGCCCGGCTTCCAGCGCGCTGGAAGCGATCAGCATCAGGCCGAATCCGAACAGGTTGAAAAACAGCAGCGGACGCTCGCTCAGGCCGGCGCTTTCAAGGCGCTTATAGACCAGCCACATAGCGTAGAACGCCAGCACCACCCACCACCAGGCGGAAACGCCCAGCAGATAGAGCAGAATGTCCGACAACCAGGCGCCCAGCGTCCCGCCCGCGTTATGAATGACGGCCGTATCGCTGGCGCTGTGCGACCAGCTCGGATCGTCGCGGTGATAGGTAAACAGGATGGTCGCCAGATAGCTGCCGACCACTACCAGCAGCAGCCACCAGGCCTCTCGAATCAGACCCGCCGTTTTCTCAGGAACGGGGGCACGCGTCGCGGTGGCGGAAGACGGAGATTTTTGGAAAAACATGCTGTTGGCTATCGGCTATGTGCGCGTAAAATTGGATTTTACCGGAGTTTGTCTTAGGAGCACTAATCGCATGACGCTGACCGAATTACGCTACATCGTGGCCGTTGCCCGTGAACGCCATTTCGGGCGGGCTGCGCAGGCCTGCTTCGTCAGCCAGCCCACGCTGAGTGTGGGTATCAAGAAAATCGAAGAAGAACTTGGCATCACCATTTTCGAGCGCGGCTCGAATGAAGTCACGCTCACCCCGGTAGGCGAACAAATCGCGTCGCAAGCCGCGCGGACACTGGATGAAGCCGCCACCATCAAGACCATCGCCCAGGAAAGCGGCGATCCGCTGGGACACCCGCTGCGCCTCGGCGCCATCTACACGATAGGCCCTTATTTGCTGCCGCTGATGCTGCCCGCGCTGAGAGCAATGGCACCCAACATGCAATTGCTGATAGAGGAAAGCTACACCGCCAGCCTGCGCGAGCAATTGAAACAGGGCAAACTCGACGTTGCCATTCTGTCCTTGCCGTTCGAGGAGCCGGGCATGGTGATCCAGCCCCTGTACGACGAACCGTTCCAGGTCGCCATGCCGGCAGGCCATCCTTGGGAAAGCCTTGCCGCCATCCCGCCGGATGACCTGGGAAAAGAGCCGGTACTGCTCCTGGGCGCGGGCAACTGTTTTCGCGATCAGGTATTGCAGGTCTGCCCCAGCCTGGCGCGCAGTGCAACCGCCAACGGCATGCAGCAAACGCTGGAGGGCAGTTCGCTGGAAACCATCCGCTACATGGTGGCCTCCGGCGTGGGCATGACCATCCTGCCCTGCACCGCCACCAGCATTTCCCGGGAAGAAAACAGCATGTTGCGTTTCCGCCCCTTCACCGCGCCCAGTCCGAAGCGCCGCGTGGCACTGGTGTGGCGCAAGAGCTTCACACGCCCGCAAGCCGTCGAGGTCATCCGACAGGCGATCCTGCGCGCGATACCGGCTTGCGTCGAACCCGTCGACGCAACATAGCCAACATCTATCGATAGAATTTAAACAATCAATTAGCGCTATCAAATTCGCCCGTATACCATTCAGCAATCCCACACTGCAACTTGATAAGGAGCCCATCATGAACATGCAAATTGATATCGGCATCAGCACCAAGGATCGCAAGAAAATTGCGGAGGGGTTGTCCCGTGTCCTGGCGGATACCTACACGCTTTACCTGAAAACACACAACTTTCACTGGAACGTCACCGGCCCCATGTTCCAGACCCTGCACCTGATGTTCATGACGCAATACAACGAGCTGTGGCTGGCCACGGACCTGATTGCGGAACGCATCCGCTCGCTTGGTTTTCCGGCACCCGGCACTTACGGCGAATTCGCCCGGCTGACCTCGATCAAGGACACCGAGGGCGTACCGAAGGCCGAAGAGATGATCCGCCTGCTGGTCGCAGGCAATGAGGCCGTGGCACGCACGGCAAGGGAAATCTTCCCCCTCATCGAAAAGGCCAACGACCAACCGACCGCCGACCTGCTGACCCAGCGCATGCAAGTCCACGAAAAAACAGCATGGATGCTGCGCAGCTTGTTGGAAAAATAAACTGGTAAAATCTCGCCCATTCAAAAGTTACGGAGTTACATCGTCATGACGACCAAGCACGCTCACCTGCTCATTCTGGGTTCCGGCCCGGCAGGCTACACCGCTGCCGTGTATGCGGCTCGCGCCAACCTCAAGCCCGTCCTGGTGACCGGCATGGCGCAAGGCGGCCAGCTGATGACCACCACCGAGGTGGACAACTGGCCTGCCGACGCCATGGGCGTGCAGGGCCCTGAGCTGATGCAGCGTTTCCAGCAGCACGCCGAGCGCTTCAACACGGAAATGATCTTCGATCACATCCACACCGCCAAGCTGACCGAGAAACCTATCCGCCTCATCGGCGACAGCGGCGAATACACCTGTGATGCCCTGATCATCGCCACGGGTGCTTCGGCCAAGTATCTCGGCCTGCCTTCGGAGGAGAAGTTCTCCGGCAAGGGCGTGTCTGCCTGCGCTACCTGCGACGGGTTCTTTTACCGCAACCAGGAAGTCGCCGTGATCGGCGGCGGCAATACCGCCGTGGAAGAAGCCTTGTACCTGGCGAATATCGCCAGCAAGGTGACGCTGGTGCACCGTCGAGACAAGTTCAAGGCAGAAGCCATCTTGGTGGACAAGCTGATGGAGCGCGTCGCGGCCGGCAAGATCGTGCTGGAAAGCTTCCAGACGCTGGACGAAGTGCTGGGCGACGACAGCGGCGTGACAGGCATGCGCCTGAAGCATGTCGATACCGGCGCGACCAAGGACATCGCCCTGCATGGCGTATTCATTGCCATCGGCCACAAGCCGAACACCGACATTTTTGAAGGCCAGCTCGACATGGATGGCGGCTACATCGTCACCCAGATGGGCCGTGGCGGCAATGCCACAGCCACCAGCGTTCCTGGCGTATTTGCCGCCGGCGACGTGCAGGACCACATCTATCGCCAGGCCGTCACCAGCGCAGGCACCGGCTGCATGGCCGCCCTGGATGCCGAACGGTATCTGGACAAACTGAAGTAAAACCTTGCCCCACGGAGCGCACAGAGAATAAAGTCCAGGGCTTCTCAGCGTGCTCCGTTGGGCAAGCTTTATCTCGCAATGACTGACGACACCGACAACCCCGACCTGTTTCAGGATGCGGTCAAAGGCGTGCGCAAGCTTAAGCAGACGCGCGTCAACCACGTTCTGCCCAAACCCAAGCCCGTGCCGCGGCCACGCGAGCGCGAAGATCACAAGGCGCTGGCAGACGCTTTTTCCGACCACTTCATCCCGGCCCATGAGCTGGAAAGCGGCGATGAAGTCGCCTATCTGCGCCAAGGCCACTCGCCCGACATCTTGCGCAAGCTGAAGCGCGGCCACTGGGACGTGCAGGCGCAACTCGACCTCCACGGCATGCTGGCTGAAGAAGCCCGCCTTTACGTAGCCGAATTCCTCATCCAGTCCAAAAATCGCGGTGCACGGTGCCTGCGCATCATCCATGGCAAGGGGTTCGGTTCACGCAACGGCGAGCCGGTCCTGAAAAACCGGCTGCGCAGCTGGCTGATGCAGCAGCCTGAAGTCATCGCCTACTGCCAGGCGAAAGAAGAAGATGGCGGCGGCGGCGCACTCGTCATATTATTGAGCGCCCGGTCAATTTGACTTCTAGTGCAATCGAAAGGATAAGCAATGGGACTTCTGGATAGCGTCATGAGCGACGCCAATGGCATGATGAATGTTGGGAACAGCAACGGCAACCTGCTGGATACAGCAGCGCAACTTATCAAGGATCATCCTGACGGACTTTCCGGCGTGGTCGATCAATTCCGCAATGGCGGACTGGCCGAGGCCGTGAACTCCTGGGTAGGCACGGGCGCCAACCAGCCCGTTTCAGCCGAAGCCATCCAGCAGGTCCTGAGCGCAACGCAGCTGGGCGAAATCGCCAACCGCTTCGGCATCAGCAACGAACAAGTCAGCAGCGGCCTGGCAACAGTGCTACCGGAGCTGATCAACCACCTGACCCCCAACGGTGCGGTCGACAACAATTCCAATGCGCTCATGGAAGCCGGCTTGAACCTGCTCAAGGGCAAACTGTTCGGCTAAACGCCGGTTTCAGCGGATTGACTGGGTGTCCTTCTGCGCAGGCTGCGCAAGGATGCCCTCCATCCCGAAGATCAGCAGCGCTGTCCACACGATGCCAAAGCCCACCAGGCTGTGGTGTCCGAAAGGCTCACGATAGAGCAGGACCCCCAACAGCAGCTGCATGGTCGGGGTGATGTATTGCAACACCCCCAGCCGCGCCAGCGGTATCCGTTGCGCCGCGGAGGCGAACAACAACAGCGGCAACATCGACACCACGCCGCTGGCCATCATCAGCACCGTCAGCCCCTCGCCCGCATGCACAAATGCGCCCTGCCCGACCACCTCGCAGTAGATCAGGTAGGGTAGCGCCACGGGGAACAAAATGGCCGTTTCCAGCATCAGGCCATCCACTGCGCCCAGCTTGGCGACTTTCTTGACCAGGCCATAGGCGCCGAAGGAAAAGGCCAGCGCCAGCGCCATCCATGGCAAGGCGCCATACGTCAGCGTCAGATACACCACCCCCGCCGTCGCCAGCCCCAGGGAAATCCACTGCCAGGCGCGCAAGCGCTCTTTCAGCAGCACAACGCCCATGGCGACACTGACCAAGGGCGAGATGAAATAACCCAGACCGGTCTGGCTCACCTGCCCGGCACTGACGGCCAGCACGAACACCAGCCAGTTGATGCTGATCAGCACCGCCGCCAACAGATAGGGACGCAGCACGCCCGGCGACTTGGCGGCAGTGACGAACACGCGCCATTGACCGGACAGCAGAATCACCGCGCCGAGCGTCACACAGGTCCAGACAATACGGTGGCTCACCAGTTGCAGGGCAGAAACGCTCTGCAACCATTTCCAGTAGATGGGAAACAGGCCCCAGATGGCGTAGGCGGCAACGGCCATCACCGTGCCATAACCCCGATTTTGCTCAGGCGTCATACGGGGTTTCGGCGCATTCCAGGGGCAGATCCATTCCGGTCATAGCACCCCCTTCAAATGTTCAACCAGCAAGTGGGCATAGGCCTCTGGATTGTAGTGATGGTCCCGGGGATCCGGATTCAACAAGGTACGCTTGACCAGCCCATCCTCACCCAGCGAGGCGGCATCCAACATGACGTAACGGAGGCCATGTGCGACGCAAAACGCCTGCATCTCGCGGTTGAATTCCAGCGTCAGCGCTGTTCTTTCCTGCTGCGAGGCTGTGACTTCCCTTCTGGCGTTGGCCACCTCACCCCAGTCGTTGCCGTCCTGTATCGTCGGTAACGGCGTGCTAATGCACACCACGTCGTAACGCGCGGCAAGTTCCTGAAGAAATCTGGAATAACTGGCAACCGCCCTCGCCTGCATGGCCGACACCGATTCCTGGTATTTATTCGCCCGATACCAGATGACAAACCCGGTATCCACTTCGCCCAGCATGACGATAGCTGTTTGCGCGGCAGATTGTTCCATCGCCTGTTTGAAAATCGGGTAAGCCTGCGTCTTGGTATTGGGATTTTCCAGCCCTGACGCTGTCGCGCCGATAACGGTAATCACCTCGAAGTAGCAGTCGGGAAAGCCCGCATGGAAAGACGGGTGATTGAAAATCGGCGTGTGGGAATCCCCCAGGACCAGTATTTCCTTCATCAGCACCTCACGTCCGACATCAAGGCTGCACGCTCAAGGCTTTTCGATCAGGCACACTGCCTCGGCCGCAACCCCTTCGCCGCGCCCGGTGAAGCCGAGCCTCTCCGAGGTGGTGGCTTTGACGTTGACAGCATCGACCGGCAAGCCGGCGTCTGCAGCGATATGGGTGCGCATGACCAGAATATGCGGTGCCAGCTTGGGCGCCTCGGCGATAACCGTTGCATCCAGATTCACCACCGCATAGCCCTTTTCCTTAAGCAACTCGACGACATGCCGCAGCAGTTCGCGGCTATCGATGCCCTTAAACCGTGGATCGGTATCAGGAAAATGCTTGCCGATATCCCCCAGCGCGGCGGCACCCAGCAGCGCATCGCAGATGGCATGCAGCAGCACGTCGGCGTCGGAATGCCCGTCCAGGCCCTTATCAAAGGGGATATCAACGCCGCCTATGATGCACTTGCGGCCCTGCACCAGCCTATGCACGTCAAATCCGTGGCCTATCCTAATCATGACAGTTCTCCCTGTTACACAGTATTAATCCGGCCATCGCCAGGTCCTCGGGATAAGTTACCTTCAGATTGTGACCATCCCCCAGCACCAGCTTGGGCGCGTGACCAAGAAATTCGATCGCCTGCGCCTCGTCCGTCGGTGCCGCTGTGCCGATAGACTGCAATGCCTGCCGCAACAGACCATGGGAAAACATTTGCGGGGTCTGCGCCCGCCACAGCCCTTCACGCGGTTCCGTATGGTCCACACGTTGATCCGCCCCTGCGCGCTTGAGCGTATCCGACACCGGCACAGCCAGGAGCCCGCCTATGGCATCCTGCTGCAATTCGTCCAGCAGTCGATCAAGCAACTCGCGGGACAGGCAGGGACGCGCCGCGTCGTGGACCAGCACCCAATCCTGAGCATCCACGATATCGGCCATGGCATTCAAGCCATTCAGGACCGTTTCTGCGCGGGTTGCACCGCCGCAACGCAATACTATGATTTTTTGGCTGTCACATGACGTCCAATACGCATCTTCCGGGCTCAGCACCACGAAAATTCGGGCAATGGCCGGGTGCGATTCAAAGATGGAAAGCGTATGATGAATCAGAGGCTTGCCGAGGAGCTGGAGGTACTGTTTTGGCAACTCGCCGCCCATACGGCTACCGCTTCCGGCCGCGGGAATCAGGACATGGTTAGACATGCCGAAATAATAACATGCGACCTATTGATTCCCGCCACTACGGCATCATGTTGAGGCTATAGGCTTAGCAAGGAGATGCACATGCAATCCGTTCGCCCCGCCGCCGTTGCCGGCATGTTTTATCCCGGCGACCCCGCAGACCTAGCACAGGAGGTCACGGACATGCTGGCCCAGGCGGAAACGCATGCAGCAAAACTCCAGCCCAAAGCCCTGATCGTGCCGCATGCCGGCTATATCTACTCCGGCCCGATTGCAGCCAGCGCCTACAGCCTGCTGGCACCCATCGCGCACCGGATTCGACGCGTCGTTCTGCTGGGGCCGACCCATCGCATCGCTGTGCGCGGCTTGGCGCTGCCTGGCGTGACCGCCTTCAGTACGCCGCTGGGAGAAATCGCCATCGACGATGCTGCCGTACGCAAGATCGCCAGCCTACCGCAAGTCTCTGTCAGCCCCCAGGCACATGCGCTGGAACACGCGCTGGAAGTTCAACTTCCGTTTCTGCAAAGCGTGCTCCCGGAGTTCATGCTGGTGCCTCTGGCGGTGGGTATGGCCAGTTCGGAAGAGGTTGCAGAGGTTTTGGAAGTCCTGTGGGGCGGCGAAGAAACACTCATCATCATCAGCTCTGACCTCTCGCATTTCCTGCCGTACGCAGTGGCGAAAAGGATAGACGACGAAACCGCACAGACCATCCTAGAACTGCGCGCACTGGTCACCCATGAGCAAGCCTGCGGCGGCACGCCGGTCAACGGATTGATGTTGCTCGCCAGGCGGCATCACCTGACCCCGCACCTGCTCGATTTGCGCAATTCGGGGGACACCGCCGGCGACCGAGACCGCGTGGTGGGCTACGGTGCCTTTGCCTTCACTGAGGATAACGACAATGCCTGATGCCAAAGAGGGAAAAATCCTGCTCAAGCTGGCGCGTGACGCCATTGCCGAGCAATTCGGCAGCTCCTTGCAGCCCGCGCCCGGCGCCCACTGGCTGGCAGAACCCGGCGCCACCTTCGTCACGCTGACGCAGCAAGACGCGTTGCGGGGCTGCATCGGCAGCCTACAAGCCTACCGGCCATTGCTGCAGGATGTCCGCGCCAATGCGGTTGCCGCGGCGTTTCACGACCCTCGCTTCGCTCCGCTGCGCGAAAGTGAATTCGCACAGACCACCATCGAGGTTTCGCTGCTCTCGCCGTCGCTAGCCATGACCTTCGACAGCGAATCCGATGCGCTTGCCCAGCTACGCACCGGCATTGACGGCGTGATTTTCGAATGCGCTCACCACCGCAGTACTTTCCTACCTCAGGTGTGGGAGCAGTTGCCGACAGCCGCCACTTTCATGGCACAGCTCAAGCGCAAAGCCGGCTTGCCAGGAGATTTCTGGGCACCCAACGTGAAGCTTGCAAGCTACTCCGTACAGAAATGGAAGGAGGCAGAGCCTCTTTCAGTAGAAAATAAATGTGCGCCGACCATGCATTTCGCGCAGGGCTAAGCGAGAGCCGCGGGGTTTGGTCATCCAAACTAGCAGCGAGGAACGACCAACGGAAGTCCCCGTGGAACAACGCCATGCGCGCAATGCATGGCTGGCCCGGAGGGTTTAAACACAAAATAGCATCTACGGCGTTGCGAACCTTGCGAATGGAATAGCCATTCGCTGCGCTCCGCGTCTTGTATCCAACCCTTTTGAGTTTAAACGCATTTATCGTTTTCTACTGAAAGAGGTTCTTCATGGACTCAGCCATCCACCCCGACGAGCGCCATCCTGCAAAATTCTGGCACCCGCTGGAAGATGGTCGCATCCAGTGCGACCTGTGCCCGCGCGACTGCAAGCTGCACGAAGGCCAGCGCGGCGCCTGCTTCGTGCGCGGCATGGCCGACGGCCAGATGGTGCTGACCACTTATGGCCGCAGCTCCGGCTTTTGCATCGACCCGATCGAGAAGAAACCGCTCAACCATTTTTATCCGGGTTCCAGCGTCTTTTCCTTTGGCACGGCGGGTTGCAACTTAGCCTGCAAATTCTGCCAGAACTGGGATATCTCCAAATCACGCGACATGGACAGACTGATGGACCATGCCTCGCCCGAGGCCATAGCGCAGGCGGCCAAGGAACACAGCAGCCGTAGCGTGGCCTTCACCTACAACGACCCGGTAATTTTTTACGAATACGCGCTGGAGACAGCGGACGCCTGCCACGCGCTGGGCATCCAGACCGTGGCCGTGACGGCAGGCTATATTCACCCAAAACCCGCCAAGCGCTTCTTCACCAGCATGGATGCCGCCAATATCGATCTCAAGGGCTTTACCGAGGATTTCTATGTAAAACTCACAGGTGCGCACCTGCAGCCGGTTCTGGACACCCTCGCCTATGTGCATCACGACACCGACTGCTGGCTGGAAATCACCACATTGCTGATTCCCGGCCACAACGATTCGGATGTAGAAATTCGTAATCTGAGCACCTGGGTGGCGAAGGAACTGGGGCCTGAAGTGCCCTTGCATTTCAGCGCATTTCACCCCGACTGGAAAATGCCGGACGTCCCGCCGACACCGCCTGCCACGCTCGCGAGGGCCAGACAAATTGCCCAGGATGTCGGGTTGAATTTCGTCTTTACCGGCAACGTGCACGACCCGGAAGGTGGTACGACGTATTGCCCGAACTGCCGCCACGCCGTCATCGTACGTGACTGGTACGTCATCCGTCACTACGACCTCACGCCTCAAAGCCACTGTCCCCAGTGCGACACCACGGTTGCAGGGCGTTTTGGCGTGTACGAAACACCCTTTGGCCCGCGGCGCATCCCGGTCACAATCACGCCCACATCGCACCAACAACCTTGACGAAAGCCTACGCATGCAACCATGGATCTCGCACAACAACCCCGGAAAACAAGGCGCGCTGGCCTTGGGATGCACCGTGGTCGGCACCGTCTTGATGATAGGATTCAGGGAATTCGAATGGGCCATGAACGACCAGACGGCAGGCTTCCTGCTCGGACTCATGCTGCTGGTCATCGGCATCTGGGCGTACGCCGTCAGCGGACGCCAGATCATCACCATCGACCCACGGCTGCGCCGCATCAGCGTTGAAGACAACAGCCGGTTCGGCACCAAAACACGCATCATCCCCTTTGCCGATATTACGCATGTCGGTATCGGTTATCTCGGCAAGGCTTCCAACCACGTCAAATACTACTACCTGGCGCTCAAGCTCAAAAACGGCGAAAACTACGCATTGTTCGGCCCAGGAAGGTTTTACGAGGGCAGCTCGGACCGCTTAGTGGTCGAAGCCTGGAAGCAACGGCTTGAACAGTATATGTACCCGCCCGCGCCCTGACTTTACTCCTGGAACAGCGTATTCCAGAGCGCCCGCACCACCTCGACGTGCGCGGCCACTTCCACCAGCGATACCCTGGCTTTTTCCGACCCCTGCAGGCGCAACGAATGTTGCCTGCAGCGGTAGGCACGGTAGGCATCAGCTGCTTTAGAAGCCAACTCAGCCGGGATCAAGCCCAGTTCGCCCATGCGTTTCAGCAAAGCCAGATTGCCGACATTATCCGCCAACCCAGCATGTTCACCGGCATGCGCCAATAGTAGGAACTGTACGGTGAATTCGACGTCGACGATGCCGCCGCGGTCGTGCTTAAGGTCGAACAATGCGGTCTTGTTGGGATGGCCATCGAGCATTTTCTGCCGCATATCGATGACTTCTGCACGCAACTTTGCCACATCGCGCGGCTGGCAGAGTATGTCGTGCCGAATGCGCTCGAAGGTCGCGCCAATCTCGACATCGCCGGCGCAGAACCGAGCACGGCTCAGGGCCTGATGTTCCCATGTCCACGCCTTGTTCTGCTGGTAGTCGACGAAGGCCTCGACAGAACTGACCAAGAGTCCGCTGGCGCCATCCGGCCGCAGGCGCAGGTCGGTTTCATACAACAAGCCCGCCGGCGTCATGCTGTTGAGCCAGCTGTTGATCCGTTGCCCCAGGCGCGCATAAACCTCGCCGGCCTCTGGCGCTTCATCGTCGTACAAAAAGATCAGGTCGAGGTCGGAGGCATAGCCCAGCTCACGCCCGCCCAGTTTGCCGTAGCCGATGATGGCGAAGCGTGGGATATCACGGTGCTTGCCTCGTACGGTGGGCCACAGAGTTTCGAGCACCTGCTCCAACACCAGGTCGGCCAGGGCACTCAGATTGTCAGACAGCGTTTCCAGCGGCAGTACGCCGGCAATATCCTGCGCTGCAAACCGAAACACTTGCGCATGCTTAAAGTGCCGCATCACGTCCATCTGGCGCTCGACATCGCCCGCCACCTCCAGCAAGCGCTGGCGCAAATCGGCACACAGCGCGCTGAAATCCGGCGCAGCATACAGGTTGCGGGTATCCAGCAACTCGTCCAGCAGAATGGGATACTGGCTCAGATAGCTGGCCAGCCAGGGGCTGGCACCGGCCAGTCGGGTCACCAGTTCCAGCGCCTGCGGGTATTCCGCCAGCAGGGCAAGATAGCTGGCGCGACGGCAAATGCTTTCCAGCAGATTCAGCATTCGCGACAACGTGTCGTCGGCATTGGCCTGCGCCCCGGACAGTTTGAGCACCGCCGGCAGCAATTCGTCAAAACGCTCGCGACTTACCGTGGGTAGTTGCTGGTAGCGCCCACTGCTGCGCAAGGATTCGAGTCGCTGGCGAATATCGGCGGGCTGTTCGTAGCCGTGCTGCGCCAGCCGCGCATCGGCCTCTTCGTCGGGCAGGCCGCCCAGCCAGACTTCGTTCAGCGGATTGGCCGACGCCTGATGGCCGTGTTGCATGCTGAACACTTCGGTAAAGTGCCGCTCGACATCGGCACGATGAGGCGTAAGCCGTGCCAGGAATACAATCCAGTCGGCGCAACCCATGGCCTGCGCGACACGCATCCGGTTTTCGTCATCCTCCGGCAGCATCTGCGTCTGCGCATCCTGCAGGTATTGCAGGCGATGCTCCAGATTGCGCAGAAATACGTAGGCCTCGCTGAGGCGCGTCACCGTCTCGGCAGAAAGCAAGCCGCGCTCGCCCAGCAGGGCCAGCACCTTGAGAGTCGGGCGAATTTGCAGGGCGATATCCTGCCCGCCGCGGATCAGTTGAAACACCTGCGCGATGAACTCGATCTCGCGTATACCGCCAGGGCCAAGTTTGATGTTGTCGGTCATTTCACGGCGATTCACCTCGCGGATGATCTGCGCTTTCAGGTCGCGCATCGAGGCAAACGCGCTGTAATCGAGATACTTGCGGAACACGAAGGGGCGCAGCAGGTCCTGCAGATCCTTTTCCGGCCCGGCGATCACGCGCCCCTTGATCCAGGCGTAGCGCTCCCACTCCCGACCCTGCGTCTGGTAATAGGCTTCCAGCATGGCAAAGCTGCCAACCAGCGGCCCGGAATCGCCATACGGCCGCAGTCGCATGTCCACGCGAAACACAAAGCCGTCTACCGTCGCCTCACCTATCGCCTGAATCAACTTCTTGCCCAGGCGGGTAAAGTAGTCGTGGTTGCTAAGCGATTTGGCGCCGCTGGGAGCCCCTGGGCCATGGGTGTCGCCATCCTCGGCATAGGCAAAAATCAGATCGATGTCGGACGACACGTTCAGCTCGCGCCCACCGAGCTTGCCCATGCCGATGACGATGAACTGCTGCGCTTCTCCGTTTTCTCCGATCGGCGTGCCGTAAAGTGCCTGCTGCCAGACCTCCAGCCGCGACAGGGCTTCCTGCACCGCCACTTCGGCCAGCAGCGTACAGGTTTCCACTACCTCGCCAAGATCCGCCAGACCGCCCAAATCGCGGGCGATGATACGCAGCATCACGGTCTGGCGCAGCTTGCGCAGGGTGCGTTTGAGACTGTCCTCATCAGTGATCGCTTGTGCCGATACAAACGCACGCATCTCGTCACTGGAAAACGGCCGGCGCAGGCCCTCGATCAGGGACGGCAATCGGCTGGCATCGGCCTCCAGCATGCGCTTGAAGAACGGGCTCAGCGCCCGGGCATGATCAACAACGTCTTCATCCGTCGAGGGCATAGTAGACACTTGTGTTGGTGTTATCATGGCTTCCATTATGCCAAGGGCTGAATTCAACAGGAACCGAAACCGCACTACCGGCAACGACTGGCCGCTTGATCGTTAACCGCGCTACCCTATCGACATGAGCTCTCGCACCGTTTTCATTATTTCCGATGGCACCGGCATCACCGCCGAGACGCTGGGCCTGAGCCTGCTGGCGCACTTCGACGGCATCAAGTTCAAGCAAGTGCGACTGCCCTTCACCGACAACCTGCAAAAAGCCCGCGATGTGTTGCCGCGCGTCACCGCGGCGCAGATCGAAGACGGCGACCGCCCCATCGTGGTGATGACCATCGTCAATCCGGAAGTCCGCGAACTGTTCGAAAAAAGCGGCGCGCTCTGTCTTGACCTGTTCGGCACCTTCATTCGTCCGCTGACGGCCGAATTCGGCCAGCAACCTGCACAATCCACCGGCATGGCGCGCCGGACCGCCACTGACGAATACCACGACCGTATCGACGCCATCCATTATTCGCTCGGCCACGACGATGGCATCACCGAAGCCGGGCTGGGCGACGCCGAGGTCATCCTGGTCGGCGTATCGCGCAGCGGCAAGACCCCGACAAGCTTGTACCTGGCGATGCAGTTCGGCATCCGCGCCGCCAATTATCCGCTGATCCCGGAAGACCTCGAACGCATGGCGCTGCCAGGCGAACTTGCCCAGCACCGCGACAAGCTGTTTGGCCTGACCATAGACCCGGAACGGTTACACCGCGTCCGCAATGAACGCCGTCCCGGCAGTCACTACGCCTCGCTCGAAAACTGCCGCAAGGAACTGCGCGCCGCCGAGACCCTGATGCGGCGCGAAGGCATTCCCTGGCTGGATTCCTCTTCACGCTCGGTGGAAGAAATCGCCACCATGATTCTGCAACAGAAAAAATTGAAATAATCGCTGCCGCCAACCTAGTCCTGCGTTAAAAGCCCGCCGGCCAGGCCGCCGCATCCGACCCGGTCGGGTCTTCTTCCGCGAGACTGGTTTCGGTATCCCCGCCACGCCCGGCATAGCATTCCTGAATGATCTCCATGAAACGCTGTGCTTGCGGCGTCACATATCGCGCATTCCGCTGCACCAATCCGTAGCTGCGCCGCGGGAAATACTCCGTCAACGGAATCTTGGCCACCTTCTCCTGACCGGTCAGACAGATATCGGTCACAATGGAGATGCCCATCCCCAACTCGACGTATTTCTTGATAATTTCCCATCCGCCCGCTTCAAGGGCAACGGTATAGCTCAGTCCCGCTTGTCGGAACGTGTAATCCACAATTCGCCAGGTTGACAAATGACGCGGCGGCAGGATCAGGCCAAACGGACTGATATCCGCCAGTGTGACCTGTTGACGTCCCGCTAAGGGATGATCTAGTGGCGTAATCAGCATCGGGTCGTAAGTGACGACGGGCTGATAATGAATATCTTCCTGCCCTTCCAGCATTGAACCCACGGCAAAGTCGATTTCGTCTGCGCGCAACATCCGCAAGCCATCACGCCCGGTCACGTTGTGCAACTTGATGCGGACGTTGGGATAGGCTGACGCAAAACGCCGCACCGGTTCGGGCATGATGTAGAGAATGGTCGACTCGCCTGCTCCGATATTGACCTCCCCTGAGTCCAGGTGACCAAAGGCGGCGGCGAAGGTTTCTTCGAGTTTATCCATGCCTTCCACCAGCGGCTGGGCAATGTGATAAAGCACCTCGCCATGCGGCGATATCTTGAGGCTAGGGCCACGCCGCTCGAACAATTTGACGGACAGCTCTCGTTCCAGTGCCTGGATCTGCAACGAAACAGAAGGCTGACTCTGGAACAGCTTTTCCGCCGCCATGGAGATGTTGCCGCTTTTGACCACCTGACAGAACGCGCGTAACTGCTTCAATCGATTTTGTTTGTAGTAATAATTCTTAGGTTCTGCCATGGCATGCCCATCCAATCTTATTATTCAATATATGAATATATATTATTGAAACTATTGTCGTGTCAAATAATTAAATCCTTCATAGACTGCGTCTCAACAATATCCATATTTTAAATACTGACTTATTTAGTCAAGTATTACCGCCCCGAAGAGGGCATGACGCGAGGAGGAGCATGACATGACGACGATCGTCATCGTGGCCGTATTCATGGCCGTGCTAGGCACAGCCTTGGCAACGCTGCTCGCCGTCGCCAGCCGCCGCCTTTATGTTTACGAAGATCCCCGCATCGAAAAAGTTGAGGAACTGCTGCCGCACTCCAACTGTGGGGCGTGTGGCACCGCAGGCTGCCGAAACTTTGCCGAAAAGGTCGTGGCCGGCGAACTGAAGCCTGGCAAGTGCACCGTCAACTCCCCGCAACAGAACATCGGCATTGCAGATCTCATCGGCGTGGAACTTGGCCAGGAAGAGAAGCGCGTGGCGCGTCTCGCCTGCGCAGGAGGAAAACATGTTGCGGCGATGCGCGCACGCTATGAAGGGCTCGCCAGTTGCCGCGCCGCCAACGCCGTCGGCGGAAACGGGAAGGCTTGTTCCTGGGGCTGCATGGGCTTAGGCGACTGTGCCGACGTATGTGACTTCGATGCCATTGCCATGAACGCCTATGGTCTGCCGGTCGTCGATATGGAAAAGTGCACTGCCTGCGGAGACTGCGTGGACATCTGCCCCAAAGGCTTGTTTTCACTGCATGCGATCAGCCACCAGCTCTGGATCGCCTGCAAGAACAAGGCTTACGGCGACACGGCCGAACAACAATGCGGCGTTGCCTGTACGGCTTGCGGCCGTTGCATGGACGATGCCCCCGATGGCCTGATCACCCTCAATCAAAATCTCGCTGTGATCGATTACGCACAAAACGCGTACGCGACACGCACCCCCACCGAACGCTGCCCGACCGGGGCCATCGTCTGGCTGGATGACGTGAAGGGCGCCCTGCGTGGCAAGGCCGCCCGAAAAATCGTGCGGCAGAAAGCGCTGCCCATCCTTTCGGAAGTGTAGGAGAAGATCATGCTAAAAAAATTGCTGAAGGAATTCCATCTAACGGATCCGGGCGTGTCTGCGAAGAAAGAGGCCAAAACCTTCAAATATCCAGGCATCAAGGATGCCATCGACGGCAATACAGCCGTCATCATGGTGGAGCGCGAAGCCTCCGATGCAGCCGGCGCCTACCCCATCACCCCATCGACGCAAATGGGGGAATACTGGTCTGAGGCCGTGTCCAACGGGCACGTAAATCAGTCCGGACGTCCGCTGATTTTTGTCGAACCAGAATCGGAGCACGCCGCAGCCGGCGTCACTGCCGGGATGTCCATGACCGGACTCCGCGCCGTCAATTTCACTTCGGCGCAGGGCATGGCCTTCATGCACGAATCGCTCTATGCCGCTGTCGGCAAGCGCCTGCCCTATGTGCTGAATCTGGGCTGTCGCGCCATCACCAAGGCCACGCTGAACGTCCACTGTGGACACGACGACTACCACTGCGCGGATGACACCGGCTTCATCCAGGTGTTTGCCCGCAACGCCCAGGAAGCCGCCGACCTCAACATGATCGCGCGCAAAACTGCGGAACTGGCGCTGACCCCGGCCATGGTCGCGCAGGATGGCTTTCTCACCACGCACTTGATCGAACCCGTGATGGTGCCGGAAAAGGCATTGGTCGCCGAGTTTCTGGGCCGCCCGGACGACATCATCGACACTCCGACGCCTGCGCAGAAAATGTTGTATGGCGACAAGCGCCGCCGCATCCCGGCCATCTGGGATGTCGACCACCCAATGCTGTCGGGTTCGGTACAGAACCAGGACGCCTACATGCAAGCCGTCGCCGCACAACGGCCGTACTTCTTCGAGCATATCGATCAGCTGGCGGAAACCTGCATGGCCGAGTTCCACACCCTGACCGGCCGCCAATATCAGCGTGTCGCAGGTTACAAAACGGATGACGCAGAGTGGATCATCCTGGGCCAAGGAAGCATGATCGTCCAAGCCGAAGCCGTTGCCGACTACTTGCGCGATACCCGCAAGCTCAAGGTGGGCGTCGTCAACATCACCATGTTCAGGCCTTTCCCCGGCGATTTGCTTGGTCACGCACTCCAGGGCAAAAAAGGCGTGGTTGTGCTGGAACGCACGGATCAGCCGCTGGCCGAAGACTTGCCGCTGATGCGGGAAGTACGCGCCACGGTCACCAAATGCGTAGAAAACGGGCTCGACAAGACACAGATGCACGCTGGCTACGCCGCTTACAAAGCGGGCGAGATGCCGCGCCTGTACTCGGGTTGCTACGGCCTGGGCTCGCGCGATCTGCAGCCGGAGGCCCTGATCGGTGCCGTAGAGAACATGCTGGAAAACGGTGCCCATCGTCCGTTCTTCTATCTTTCCGTCGACTTTGTGCGCAATGGCGAATTGACGCCCAAGGAAGAAATTCGCCAGCAGGCATTACTCGACGGCTACCCGAAGATACGCGAACTCGCCGTACGCGGCAGCGAAAATCCCAACCTGCTGCCCAAGGACGCCATTGCCGTGCGCATGCATTCGATCGGCGGCTGGGGCGCGGTGACCACAGGCAAGAATCTGGCCGTGACCCTGTTCGAACTGCTGGGATGGGATATCAAGGCCAATCCTAAATACGGATCGGAAAAGAAAGGGCAGCCAACGACCTATTACTTGTCCGCCGCCCCGGAGCCGATTCGCATTAACTGCGAATACACCCACGTTGACGTGGTGCTGTCGCCGGACCCCAATGTGTTCAACCACACCAACGCGCTCGCCGGGCTCAAGGACGGCGGCGTGTTCATCATCCAGAGCAACCTGGATACGCCGGAGCGCGTGTGGGCCAGCCTGCCGCTGCAGACCCGCAAGCACATCCACGATCACCACATCCGCGTGTTCTACCTGGATGCTTTCAAAATTGCCCGCGAGGAGGCCTCCAACGCCGACCTGCAACTCAGAATGCAAGGCAACGCCTTCCAAGGCGCCTTCTTCGCCGCATCCCCGGTGATGGCCAAATCCGGCCTGAGCGATGCCCAACTCTTCTCCGCCATCGAAAACCAACTGGAAGCGAAGTTCGGCAAAAAGGGCAAGCGCGTCGTAGAAGACAACCTGCGCGTGGTGCGCCGCGGCTTTACCGAAATGCACGAGATCACGGACAAAACGCTGGAAACCAGCCCGCAGATTCAAGGACGTCGCGAAATCGCCTTGCCCATCATGTTGAAGCAACTGCCTGAGGGGGATGGCGGCGTGGCGGACGTACACCGTTTCTGGGAGCAGACCGGCAGCTTCTATCAAACCGGGCAAGGCGCGGACAATCTGGTCGACCCCTTTGTCGGCCTCTCACTGATGCCGGCTGCGACGGGGGTTTTCCGCGACATGACGCAAATCCGCTTCGACCACCCGGAATGGATCCCGGAAAACTGCACAGCTTGCGGCAACTGCTATACCGAATGCCCGGACAGTGCCATTCCTGGCCTGGTCAGCAGCGTCAGGGACGTCTTCAACAGCGCAGTGACCCGCATCGAACGTACCCGACCGACCCGCTATCTGCGCAAAGCCCTGCGTACAACGGAAAAGAAGTTGCGCACCTTGATCGAAACCGACGGCGAAGCCGCCAACGTACGTGCGCTGCTTGATGCAGCCATCGACAGCACGATTGCCGAAGCCGCCAACGACGAACGTGACAAGTTGGCACTGGAATTCACACTGTTCCGCGAATCAGTCGGCAACTTCCAGTTTTCGATCACAAAACCCTACTACAGCAACAAGGAAAAGAAAGCCAAAGGGACAGGCGGCTTGTTCGCCATTACCGTCAATCCTTACACATGCAAAAGTTGTAGGATCTGCGTCGACGTGTGTGAAGACAACGCGCTAAAAATGGTCACGCAAACCCCCGCTTCGACCGAAGTCTTGCGCCGCGACTGGAATTTCTGGCTGGACCTACCCACCACGCCGCCGGAGTACAGCCGCATCGCCGATCTGGACGAAAAGATCGGCGCGCTGGAAACCCTGCTGCTCGACAAACGCAATTACGGCTCCATGGTAAGCGGCGACGGCGCCTGCCTCGGCTGTGGCGAGAAAACCGCGATCCACTTGTTCACAGCCACGGTCACGGCCCTAATGCAGCCCCGGGTCAAAAAGCATGTCGCCAAGCTGGACGAACTGATCGCCCGGCTGGAGAAGCATATCCGCATGAAGTTGACCGAGTCGCTCGACCTGTCGGATGGCAGTGCGCTGGCGCACGCTGTCGATGCCCATCGCAACGAAGACCTGACCCTCTCCAACCTGTCGGCCAGCCTAGATGCAACCCATCCGACGCAGCCGCTCGACCCGGACTGGCTGCGGCGCGTGTCGCGGCTGCTCGATCAGTTGCGCATGCAGCGCTGGCTGTATGTGGAAGGCCCCTCCAGGAATGGGCGCTCCGAAATGGGCATCGTGAACTCGACCGGCTGCACGTCGGTGTGGGGCTCGACCTTCCCCTATAACCCGTATCCGTTCCCCTGGACCTCGCATCTGTTCCAGGACTCCCCTTCTGTCGCCATGGGCGTGTTCGAAGGGCACATGGTCAAAATGGCCGATGGGTTCAAGGCCGTGCGTATGGCCGAACTCGAATTGGCCGGCAAGTACGACCCCGCGGAACATGACGCCTTTTTCACCCACCTCAACTGGCAGCAGTTCACCGAGGACGAATGGCATCTTTGCCCGCCGGTCGTTTCGCTGGGCGGCGATGGCGCGATGTACGACATCGGCTTCCAGAACCTGTCGCGCATGCTGATGTCCGGCATTCCGATCAAGGTCCTGGTGGTGGATACGCAGGTTTATTCCAATACCGGCGGACAGGCATGCACTTCTGGCTTTGTGAGCCAGGTCGCCGACATGTCGCCTTTCGGCAAGGTGCAGAAAGGCAAATCCGAAATCCGCAAGGAGATGTCGGTCATCGGCATGGCGCACCGCTCGGCCTATGTGCTTCAGGGCGCAATCTCCAACGTCACCCATCTGCTCGAAGGCTATATCGATGGCCTCAACAGCCGTCGCCCGGCGCTGTTCAACATCTACGCCGTCTGCCCACCGGAACATGGCGTAGGTGATGACCGTGCCGTGGAACAAAGCAAGCTGGCCGTCGAATCGCGCGCCTATCCCCTGTTCCGCTATGACCCGGATGCCGGCACCACATTCTCGGAATGCGTCAGCCTCGACGGTAACCCGGACATGGCGCAGGACTGGCCAAGCTATACGCTGGATTATCTCGACGAGAACAAGCGCCCGGCAAAGCTGACCGTACCGATGACGTTCGCCGACTTCGCGTTGACCGAAGGTCGGTTTGCCAAACAGTTCAAGAAGGCCCCACCGGAAACCTGGAACGACGACCAGTTGCCGCTGAGCGCCTTTCTGACGCTGGACCAGCAGGATCGCGAAGGGAAGTTTCCCTTCATCTGGGGGGTGGATATCAAGCAGCGCCTGATGCGCGTTCTGGTGTCGGAAGAACTGGTCAAGGCCTGCGAGGAACGCCAGGGATTCTGGAAGCAACTCAAGGATGTGGCAGGCCTGAATCGCGCTGCCGTCGATACTGCAGCCATCGCGGAACAGGCACGGGCAGAGCTGATCCAGAAGCTCACCGCCAGCCTGACCTCGTTCGGCAGCCATTCCCCAGCGCTTTCCAGCGACCGGCCGGCCGCTGTCCATGAGACGGCCGCCGCGTCGGCAAACGGCTATGAAGCCGCGTGGATAGACACGCCGGAATGCACGGCCTGTGACGAATGCATCGAAATAAACCGCAACATCTTTGCCTACAACGACCAGAAAAAAGTGGTCATCCTCAATCCACAGGGCGGCAAATATGTGGACATCGTCAAAGCAGCCGAGAAGTGCACGGCCGGCTGCATTCACCCGGGTACGCCATGGAATCCCAACGAACCCGGGCTGGACAAACTGACACTGCGTGCGGCGAAGTTCAATTAGAAAGGCAATGCCATGGTCCGCATGAATCCCGCAGCCATTCCCACTCCCTCGGTCGTCGACGAGGTTGATGCCCACCCGACACCATCGGTGGGCAAACCTGGTCACGACCTCTGGATGCTGCCTCAGCAAGCAGGTTACGAATTCGAGAAAGCCGAGTTCTATACCCTGATCTGGGGTGACTGCATTGCTGACTAATCGACTTAAGAGCGCGTAACCATGGGCATTGTGGATCTCTTCATGAAACCGACCTTCGCGCGCGGGCTGCATCCAAGCGCGCACAAGGAGACGGCAGCCAGATCGATACGGCGCATGCCCTTCGCTGCCACCCTGGTGCTGCCGCTTTCCCAGCACATCGGCAAACCCGCCATTCCCCGTGTCGTTGCCGGTCAGGAGGTCGTGCGCGGCCAGCCCATCGCGGATGCAGACGGCCCCATGTCGGTGCCCCTGCACGCCCCTGCGGATGGGGTGATCGAATCGATTGGCCTGCACCCGAGCGCCCGCGGCCCATGGACCGAATCCATCGTATTGCGCGTATACGAGGCCTCTCAGCAAAAAGTGGGCTGGTTCGCTCCGGTGGATACGGACACCTTGACGCCTGCTGAATTGATCGACGCCATCCAGGCGACCGGGATGGTCGGGCTGGGCGGCGCCACCTTCCCCAGCCACCAGAAACTCAGCGTACCGGCCGAACACGCCATCCACACCCTGGTGGTCAATGGCTGCGAGTGCGAGCCGTACTTGACGTGCGACCACCGCATGATGCTGGAATATCCTCAGGACCTGATCGAGGGCACCCGCATTGCCATGCGCGCGGTCGGCGCAACACGGGGCATGATCGGGATAGAAGACAACAAACTGGATGCCGTCGCGGCGCTTCGTTCTCACCTGCCGGCCGATGGAAGCATCACCGTCCACGCCATCGAGACCAAATATCCGCAAGGTGCGGAGAAAATGCTGATCAAATCCCTGCTTGGGCTGGAAGTGCCTGCCGGCGGGCTTCCCATGCACCTCGGGATCGTGGTCAACAACGTCGGCACGCTGGCGCTGCTCGGACGGTTGCTGAGAAAAGGCGAAGGCCTGACCGAGCGGGTCGTCACCGTCACCGGCCCCGGCATCAGCAAACCGGGCGACTACTGGATCCCCATCGGCACAACGCTCCGTACGGTCCTGACATGGGCAGGCGCTGCCGAAGTCACCGAACGCGAAGTCATCCTGGGGGGGCCGATGATGGGCCAGACCGTGGCCTCGCTCGATGTCCCCGTGACCAAAGGCATTTCCGGCATTCTGGTATTCGACCACCGCATGCGGCATGCCGACGACCAGAAATCCTGGCCGTGCATCCATTGCGGCGCGTGCGTCAACGCCTGCCCGATGGGGCTCAATCCAACGCAGCTAGGCATGCTGGCAGCCAAACGTGAATTCGATGTCATGGCCCATAAATATCATCTTGGCGATTGTTTCGAATGCGGTTGCTGCACCTACGCCTGTCCCTCGCACATTCCGCTGGTCCAGCAATTCCGTGCAGCCAAATCGTTCCTACGAGAAAAGGCCCATCCATGAAAGGCAATATCGAGCTGCGCGCTGCGCCGCACGTCCATAGCGGGCGCAGCGTACCGGTCATCATGCGCAACGTGGTTGGCGCCCTGCTGCCAATCTGTTTCTTTTCGGTGTGGCAGTACGGCCTCTCCTCCGCCGCACTGATCTTGACCGTAACCGCAACCTGCCTTCTGACAGAGCGGTTTTTTTCTTCGACATCCGGCAAGGGAAACACCCTCTCGGACTGGAGTGCGGCCATCACCGGCATCCTGCTGGCGTTGACCTTGCCACCCAATTTCCCGCTATGGATGGGTGCCGTATCCGGGCTGGTCGCCATCAGCATAGGAAAGACGATTTTTGGCGGCATGGGATTCAATCCGTTCAATCCCGCGCTCGTCGGCCGCGCCTTTGTACAGGCAGCATTCCCTTCCACGATCGCGTCGTTCGTGCCAGCTTATGCACCGCAACGCTTTGTCGAATTTGTACCGTCCACGCTCACCGTGCCATTCATGCAAGCAGCAGACAATGCTCAATGGATCGGCCATGCTGCGGTTGATGCCTTTACCGGCGCAACCCCGCTGGCACGGTGGAAATTCGAGAACTTCACCTATTCCGCAAGCGATTTCATGACCGGCGTCGTCACCGCATCCGCCGGCGAAACTTCGGCGCTGCTGATCCTAGCATGTGGCGCGTATCTGGCCATTCGGCGCTTCATGGACTGGCGCATCCCGGTTGCCGTACTGGGCAGTGCTGTACTCCTGGCCTGGGCGTTTCACCTCATGCTCCCGGCACGCTACCCCGAACCCATCTTCGTCCTGCTTTCCGGCGGACTCATGCTCGGCGCAATTTTCATGGCAACCGACATGGCCACCTCCCCTGTAACGCCGGTCGGCGTCTGGATCTATGGCGCACTGATCGGCATCGTTTCGGTGGTAATTCGCTACTTCGGCGGCCTGACTGAAGGCGTCATGTACGCGATTCTGATCGCCAACGCAGCCACGCCGCTGATCGATCAATTCACGCAACCGCGGGTTTTCGGAGCCAGGAAATCATGAAAACGCCTCCAGAAACCCCCATCACCTCCAGTGCGGCAATGATCCGCGCCCTGGGATTGATCGCCGCCATCTGCGGCATCATCATCGTCGGCGTTTACGAAGTTACCCTCAATGCCGTCAACGCCAACCGGAAAATCGCACTGGAACGTCAGGTATTCAAGGTCCTGCCAGGCGCCAAAAGCGTGCAGGCATACGATGCGCTGGCTGGCGGCATCGCACCGGCTGGCAACCATGATGCACCCGCCGGCGCAGTCCGCTTTTACGCGGCCTACGATGCCGCCGGAAAACTGGCAGGCATCGCTGCGGAAGGCGCCTCGGCAGGTTACGCCGACCAAGTCCGGGTGTTGTACGCCTACGACCCGGACAAGCAAGTCATCACCGGGCTGGGGGTCGTGGCCATGCGCGAAACACCGGGCATCGGCGACAAGATCCTGGTTGACCAGGCGTTTCTGCAAAACTTCGTCGCACTGGATGTCGCGCTGGCCGCCGACATGAAAACACTGGCAAATGCGGTGAAGACCGTGAAGCACGGCACCAAGGCGCACCCCTGGGAAATCGATGCCATTTCCGGCGCCACAGTCACCTCCAAGGCTGTCGGGCGCGGGATCAATGAATCCGCCCAGACTCTGCTCCCTAAATTGCTGCCTAATATCGCCCAACTGCGGAGGCCCTCATGAGCACCCCTGTATCCAACTTCGATGAATTCATGGACGGGCTTTGGAAACAGAATCCGATTTTCGTCATGGTGCTGGGGATGTGCCCCACACTGGCGGTGACAGTCTCCGCGATCAACGCCATCTCCATGGGACTGGCGACCACCTTCGTGCTTGCCGCGTCCTGCTTTCTGGTCTCGCTGCTGCGCCACGCCATCCCCAAGGAAGTCCGGATCGCCAGCTACATCGTCATCATCGCCACCTTCGTGACCGTAGTCGACTATGCCATACAGGCCATGAGTCTTGATCTCTACGAAGCGCTTGGCGCCTACATCAAACTCATCGTCGCCAACTGCGTCCTGCTGGGGCGCGCAGAAGCCCACGCAGCCAAGAACCCGCCATTACCGGCAACCCTTAACGCCATGGGCATGGGGCTGGGATTTACCTTGGGCCTGCTCGCCATCGGTGCCGTGCGCGAGATTCTGGGCGCAGGCGCGCTTTTCGGGATCTCCCTTTTCGGACCGCACTTCCAGCCCTGGGTTATCATGGTGCTCCCCCCCGGCGGGTTTTTCGTGCTGGCCGGATGGCTGATCGTGTTCGCCGCATTCAGGATGCGCAAGACGCGTCAGCAACCATCCGACACGCCTTCATCGGCTGGAGCAAATGCATGAACCACGACACGATAGGCAATATCCTGCTGACCACCATGCTGCCCGGCAATTTCGTGCTGGCCATGTTTCTCGGCATGTGTCCATTTCTAGGGGTATCGCAAAAGCTGGAAACGGCATTCCCCATGGGGCTGGCGACCGCCTTCGTGATCATGGTCGCATCGATTTCGGCCTACTTCATGAATCTGCTGCTCGTGCATTTCCATCTGGAATTCCTCAGCGTCATCACCTTTATCACGGTGATCGCCTGCACCGTGCAATTGGTCGAAATGTTCGTCAAGAAATACTTCCCTGTCCTGTTCCGCCAGCTAGGCATTTACCTGCCCCTGATCACCACCAACTGCGCGGTGCTCGGGGTGGCGCTGTTTCAAACTGCGCGCCAGTACAATTTCTCGCAATCGCTGGCCTACAGTTTCGGTGGCGGCATGGGATTCACGCTGGCGCTCGTGCTCATGGCCGGCCTGCGCGAACGTTTGCAACTGGCTAATGTGCCGACACTGGTGCAAGGGGCTGCCATCAGCCTGATGGTCGGCGGACTGCTTTCACTTTCCTTCATGGGATTTGCAGGAATTGGCGGTGGCGAATGATCACTACCATCCTGATTACCGGTACTATAATCGCTGTGATTTTAGTGGCCTACGTGAAGGTCGAACGCATGACCCGCGCCTTCGCCGAGCACCACCCCGAATTTGGCCCCTATCGGGAAAGACATGGCGGTTGTTGCGGCGCCTGCCCGGAAGATTCCTGCAGCAAGCACAAGGATTAACAAGGAAAATTGAAGATGTCCCAGTACGTCATCCCCTTCGAGCAACTCGGTATTCATGATGTCCCCAGCGTCGGCGGCAAAAACGCTTCGCTCGGCGAGATGATCCAGCATCTGACCCAACTTGGCGTGCGCGTGCCGGGCGGCTTTGCCACCAGCGCCGATGCCTATCGCAATTTCCTGGCTCAGGACGGGCTGGCGGCGCGCATCAACGCCGAACTCGACGCGCTCAATATCGAAGACCTGACAGCGCTGGCCGATTGCGGCAGGAAGATCCGCCAGTGGATCATGGACGCGCCATTCCCCGCCCAACTGCAGCAGGAAATCGCGGACCACTACCATCGCCTGGTCGGCGACTCCGACGAAGGCGTTACCTTTGCCGTGCGCTCGTCTGCCACCGCAGAAGACCTGCCGGATGCTTCCTTTGCCGGCCAGCAGGAGACATTCCTCAACATCCACGGGCTGGACAACATCCTGCACGCGGTCAAGGAAGTGTTCGCCTCGCTCTATAACGACCGCGCCATTTCCTACCGCGTGCACAAGCACTTCGTGCACGCCGACGTCGCCCTGTCCGCCGGCATCCAGAAAATGGTGCGCAGCGACACCGGGGCCTCCGGCGTCATGTTCACCATCGATACCGAATCCGGCTTTGAAAACGTGGTGTTCATCACCTCGGCTTACGGCTTGGGCGAAACCGTGGTGCAAGGGGCGGTCAACCCGGACGAATTCTATGTCCACAAGCCACTGCTGGCCGATGGCAAACCGGCCATCGTGCGCCGCAACCTCGGCTCCAAGCTGCTGAAAATGGTGTTTACTGCCGCCCGCGCTGCCGGCCGCTCGACCGAAACCATCAACACCAGCGAAGCCGAACGTCACCAGTTTTCACTGAACGACAACGAAGTGCTGGAACTGGCCCGCTACGCCGTCATCATCGAGCAGCACTACGGCCGCGCCATGGACATCGAATGGGGCCGCGACGGCGTGGACGGCAAGCTCTACATCCTGCAAGCCCGCCCGGAAACCGTGAAGTCGCAGGCGACCGTGGGCGTGTCGCAAAGCTTCAAGCTCAAGCAGCACGGCAAAGTGCTGGCCAGCGGCCGCGCCATCGGCCAGAAAATCGGCACCGGCCCGGTCCGCGTGATCGAATCCGCGAAGGAAATGCATCTGGTCCAGGCCGGTGACATCCTGGTCACCGACATGACCGACCCGGACTGGGAGCCGGTGATGAAGAAGGCGTCGGCCATCGTGACCAATCGCGGCGGCCGCACCTGCCACGCCGCCATCATCGCGCGCGAACTGGGCATCGCCGCCGTCGTCGGTTGCGGCAGCGCCACCGAGACCCTGCAAGACGGCGAACCGGTGACCGTCTCCTGCGCCGAAGGCGACACCGGCTACATCTACAAGGGCATCCTGGACTACGAAGTCACCACCACCAGCATGCAGCAGATGCCGCACATCCCGACCAAGATCATGATGAACGTCGGCAACCCGGACCTGGCCTTCAGCTTCGCCCAGCTGCCGAACGAAGGCGTCGGCCTGGCACGGCTGGAGTTCGTCATCAACAACATGATCGGCATCCACCCGAAAGCCATCTTGGACAATGACAAGGTGCGCGACAGCGTACGCGAGGAAATCGAACGCCGTTCCCGCGGATACGCCAACCCGCGCGAGTTCTATATCGAGAAGCTGACCGAAGGCATCGCCACCATAGGCGCGGCGTTTTACCCGAAACCGGTCATCGTGCGCATGTCGGACTTCAAGTCCAACGAGTACAAGAAGCTCATCGGCGGTGACATCTACGAACCGGACGAAGAAAATCCGATGTTGGGCTTCCGAGGCGCCTCGCGCTATGCCGCACCTGAGTTCCGCGACTGTTTCGAACTGGAATGCATCGCCATGCGCCGGGTACGCGACCAGATCGGCCTGACCAACGTTGAGGTAATGATCCCGTTCGTCCGCACTGTGGCCGAGGCCCAGGCAGTTATCGAGGTACTGGCCCAGAACGGCCTCAAGCGCGGCGAAAACGGCTTGCGCCTGATCATGATGTGCGAAATCCCGTCCAATGCCCTGCTGGCGGAACAGTTCCTCGAACTGTTCGACGGCTTCTCCATTGGCTCCAACGACCTGACCCAGCTGACCCTGGGACTGGACCGCGACTCCGCGCTGGTGGCCCAGGCCTTCGACGAACGCAACCCGGCGGTCAAGGCCCTGCTGTCCATGGCGATCAGCGCCTGCCGCAAGCTCGGCCGCTATGTCGGCATTTGCGGCCAGGGGCCGTCGGACCATCCGGATCTCGCCGAGTGGCTGATGGAACAAGGCATTTCGTCGATTTCGCTCAACCCGGATACCGTGGTGTCGACCTGGCAACGCCTGGGTAACGTCGCGACCAAATAATCCCTGCTATCATTTTCAACCGATTTTTATAAAAACTATTCCTGAGGAAGCCTTGCCATGAGTTCCATCGAATCCGTCCTGACTGAACACCGCATTTTCGAGCCCAGCGCCGATGTGCTTAAACAGGCCGCGGTGGGCAGCATGGAGGCTTACCATGCGCTTTGCAAAGAAGCCGAGCAGGATTACGAAGGGTTCTGGGCCAAGCAGGCGCGTGAGCTGCTGACCTGGCAAAAGCCGTTCACGCAAACGCTGGATGAATCAGCCGCGCCCTTCTACAAATGGTTTGCCGATGGCGAACTCAATGTTTCCTACAACTGTCTGGACCGCCATCTGGCAACGCGCGGCAACAAGATCGCGCTGATCTTCGAAGCCGACGACGGCACCGTCACCGAGGTTACCTATCAACAGCTGCACCACCGTGTCTGCCAGTTCGCCAACGCGCTGAAGACCCTGCACCTCAACGTGGGCGACCGCGTGGTGATCTACCTGCCGATGAGCATCGAGGCCGTGGTGGCCATGCAGGCCTGTGCCCGCCTCGGCCTGACCCATTCGGTCGTATTCGGCGGCTTCTCGGCCAAGAGCCTGCAGGAGCGCATCGAAGACGCCAAGGCACGCGCCGTGATCACCTCGGACGGCCAGTTCCGCGGCGGTCGCGCCATGCCGTTGAAACCAGCGGTCGACGAAGCGCTGGCCATGCCGGGCTGCGAGACCGTCGAAAAAGTCATCGTGCTGAAGCGCACCGGCGGCGAGGTGGCGTGGAACACACGCGACGTCTGGTGGCACGATCTGACTGCCGGCCAGGCCGAAGCCTGCGACCCGGTCTGGGTCAATGCCGAGCACCCGCTGTTCCTGCTCTACACTTCAGGCTCCACCGGCCAACCCAAGGGCGTGCAGCATGCCTCCGCGGGCTATCTGCTGCATGCCATGAACACCATGCGCTGGACTTTCGATGCCAAGGACAACGACGTATTCTGGTGTACCGCCGACGTGGGCTGGATCACCGGCCACAGTTATGTGGCTTACGGCCCGCTGGCCCTGGGCATCACCCAGATCGTGTTCGAAGGCGTACCGACCTACCCGGATGCCGGCCGCTTCTGGAAGATGATCCAGCAGCACAAGGTCAGTATTTTCTATACCGCACCGACGGCGATTCGTTCGCTGATCAAGGCCTCGGAAACCACGCCGGCCACGCATCCGAAGAACTACGACCTCTCCAGCCTGCGCCTGCTGGGTTCGGTGGGCGAACCCATCAACCCCGAGGCCTGGATGTGGTACTACGAAAATGTAGGCGGCAGCCGCTGCCCGGTGATGGACACCTTCTGGCAGACCGAAACCGGCGGCCATGTGATTACCCCGCTGCCGGTGACGCCGCTGGTCCCCGGCTCCTGCACCCTGCCCTTCCCCGGCATCCAGGTCACCGTGGTGGATGAAACCGGCCACGACGTCCCTTGGGGCACCGGCGGCCTGCTCGTCATCAAGCGCCCGTGGCCTTCCATGATCCGCACCATCTGGGGCGATCCGGAACGTTTCAAGAAAAGCTACTTCCCGGTCGACCTGGGCGGTAAGCTCTACCTCGCCGGCGACGGGGCCGTGCGCGATACGAAAACCGGCTATTTCACCATCATGGGGCGCATCGATGACGTGCTCAACGTGTCCGGCCACCGCCTCGGCACCATGGAAATCGAGTCGGCGCTGGTCGCCAACCCACTGGTGGCCGAAGCGGCCGTGGTCGGCAAGCCGCACGACATCAAGGGCGAATCCGTCGTCGCCTACGTCGTGCTGAAGGGTGCCCGTCCACAAGGCGATGAAGCGAAGAAGATCGTGGCCGAACTGCGCGAATGGGTGGGCAAGGAAATCGGTCCGATCGCCAAGCCGGACGAAATCCGTTTCGGCGACAACCTGCCCAAGACCCGCTCCGGCAAGATCATGCGCCGCCTGCTGCGCTCGCTGGCCAAGGGCGAGGAAATCACTTCGGACATTTCCACCCTGGACAATCCGGCGATTCTGGAGCAACTGAAACAAACGGTTTCCTGATCGCGGCGTGCAGGCCCTGCCCAGAGCGGGTAAAATAACCGGGTGATCAAGAAATCCCTGGTTTGGCTCTATAGCGCCGTTACATATCTGCTCTGGACCATCATCATCGTCATCGCGGCGGTGGTGCTGGGCTTGCGCTATTTTGTCCTGCCCAACATCCAGCAGTACAAACCCACAATAGCCCAGGAAGCCAGCCAGGCTGCCGGGCAAAAAGTCACGATCGGCGACATCAAGGCCAGCTGGGATGGCCTGCATCCCCACCTCGATCTCTATCAGGTCGACCTCTACGACGCCCAGAACCGCTCGGCACTCTCCCTGGATCACATCGAAACCAGCCTCTCCTGGCTGAGCCTGGTGCTGGGCGAGCCACGGCTGTCCAGCATCGTGGTGCATCACCCCAAGCTGACCATCCGGCGGGAGACCGACGGCACCTTGTTTGTGGCCGGCATGTCCATGAGCGGACCGTCGAAACCAGCGTTTCCCAACTGGCTGCTGCGACAAGCCAATGTCGATGTACTGGACGCCAGCGTCGTTTGGCAAGACGAGCTGCGCCACGCACCGCCGCTGGCGCTGGAAAAACTCACTTTCAGCCTCTCCAGCCCACCCTGGGAAAGTTTCATCGGCCGCCACCGCTTCGGCCTGCAAGCCACGCCTTCCGTCGGCGCTTCACAGCCCATCGACATCCGCGGCAGCGTCTTGGGCAAGGATGTCGCACACCCGGAAAACTGGAGCGGTACGGTCTACGCCAAGGTTGAAGGCACGGACATCGCCGCCTGGCGTAGCTGGCTGGATTATCCATTCGACTTGCGCGAAGGCTTTGGTGCCAGCCAGTTCTGGCTCAAGTTTGCCGACGGCCAGGCCAGCAGCATTACCGCCGATGTACTGCTGCAGAATGTCCGCACGCGCTTCAGCAAGACCGCGCCCGAGGCGGCATTGCGCGACCTTTCCGGCCGCCTGATCTGGCAGCGCCTGCCTGACGGCCAGTCGCTGGATGCCGAACGCCTGCACCTCGCCACCGCCGAAGGGCTGGACATGCGCAACGGCAAGGTCCATGTCAAAACTTCCATGCTCCGCGGCAAGGAACAGGTGGAAGGGGATATCCGACTGGATGAGGCCATTCTGGAACAGCTCACGGCATTCTCGGGCTACCTGCCTGTCAGTCCGAAATTATTGCAAACGCTGACGGACATCGCCCCCCAGGGCCGCCTGCACAAGCTTGCACTGGGATGGAGCGGTGACGCCGCAGACCCTGAACGCTATGCGCTGCGCAGCAATTTTGACGGGCTGGGCATCAACGCCTATCGCGGCGTACCCGGTTTTGCCAACGTCAACGGCACGATAGACGCCAACCAGTCCGGCGGCTCCCTCACCCTAGAAGCCAAGAACGCGACGCTGGACCTCAGGAACATCCTGCGCTTGCCCACGCCGGCCGACCATCTTTCCGGCCAGGTCAAATGGACCATCAAGAACGACCTGCTGGACGTCAAAGTCAGCAATTTCGCGATTGCCAACCCGCACATCGCCGGCACCATCAATGCCGCCTACCGCTACACCGGCAAAGGCAAAGGCAACATCGACCTCACGGCGCAACTCGGGCATGCCGATGGCAAATTCGCTTATTACTACTACCCGCTGATCCTGGGCAAGGACACCTTGCACTGGCTGGACACCTCGGTCCTGGGCGGGCGCGGCGAGGATGTCAGCGTGATCGTGCGCGGCAACCTGGACGAATTTCCCTGGGCGGACAGCAAGCGCGGGCTGTTCCAGGTCAAGGCCACGCTCAGTGACGGCAGCCTCGATTATGCCGATGGCTGGCCGCGCATCGAGGGACTGCGCCTCAATATGCTGTTCCAGGGCAACCGCATGGAACTGAATGCCGACCAGGGACATCTGTACGGCAACCAGATCAACAAGGCCAAGGCCGTCATTCCGGTGCTGGATGCGCAACACCCGGTGCTTGAAGTCACGGGTGAACTGCAGGGCCCCGCCGATGAAGCGATCCGCTACGTCAACAACAGCCCGGTCTCTGCCGCCATCGATCGATTCACCGAGGACATGCACGCCGCCGGCAACGGCAAGCTCACGCTGGGCCTGCGCATTCCGCTGGACAGCAATGGCCAGGGCTCCAAGATCAAAGGCAGCTACCTGATCAGCAATGGCAGCTTGTCAGGCGCGGAAGGGTTTCCGCCGCTGGAACGCATCAACGGGCGTCTCGATTTCACCGAATCCAGCCTGCGTGCACAGAACGTCACTGCCCAGATTTACGGCGGCCCCGCTCAGTTCAACCTGGAGAACGGGAAGGACGGACAGCTGCGCATCGTCGCACAGGGCAAGATCAGCGACACCGGCATCCGGCAGGCGCTGTCCATGCCGCTGGCAGACAAACTCCACGGGGCGACGGACTGGAATGGCGAAATCAACGTGCGCAAGCACCAGGCCGAGCTGGTGATCAAGTCATCGCTGGTCGGCCTGGCCTCCAGCCTGCCAGCGCCTTTTGAAAAAAGCCCGACAGCAGCACAGCCCCTGCGTATTGAAAAGAAACTTCAAGGCGACAAGCAGGACGTCATCAGCCTCAATCTCGGCACGCTGGTCAACGCCAAGCTGTTGCGGCAGGAACAGAACGGCGCCATGCGCCTCGACCGCGGTGAAGTCAACTTCGGCGGGCTTGCGGAACTGCCTGCCCGTCCCGGCATCAACATCAAAGGCAGCATCGACCGCATCGATGTCGACCAATGGCAGTCCGCCATCGGCAACGCACCGAGCAGCATCGACATCGCAAGCGCCAATCTCACCTTCGGCGCGCTGGACGTCTTCGGCCGCCGCATCAACGAACTCAAGCTCAATGCCAAAGCGATTACCGATGGCTGGCAAGTCAGCCTGCAAAGCCGCGAGGTCAACGGTGAAGCGCTGTGGCTGCAAAGCGGTCATGGCAAAATCGTCGCCCGCTTGAAATCCTTGGTTTCCCCTGGCTCAGCCCCGGCCAAACTGACGGATGCCGACACGCCGCCAGTCAAAAAGGAGCCGGAGTATCCGGCGCTGGACATCGTTGCGGAATCGTTCGAGATCAAGCAGAAGAAACTGGGCCGACTGGAACTGCTGGCCAGCCAACAAGGAGACGACTGGAACATCGAAAAACTGGTCATCAGCAATCCCGAAAGCACGCTGACAGCGGATGGCGAATGGCATAACTGGAAAAATCGCCCCAATACCCGACTCAACCTGGCCTGGGAGATCAGCGATATCGGCAAGACGCTAGATCGCTTCGGCTACCCCGATACCATCAAGGGCGGTACCGCAGACATGAAGGGGCAGCTGAAATGGCCAGGCAGCCCGCATGAATTCAACGTCAGCGAACTGGGCGGCACCCTGGCACTGGAAGCCAAACGCGGGCAGTTCCTGAAAATCCAGCCTGGCGTTGGACGCCTGCTGGGCGTCGTCAGCCTGCAATCGCTGCCAAGACGTCTCACGCTCGATTTCCACGATGTGTTCAGCGATGGCTTCGCCTTCGATCTGATCGGCGGCAATCTGCGCATCGATCACGGCGTCATGCGCAGTGACGACTTCAAAATGGAAGGCCCTGCCGCCAAGGTCGCGATCAAGGGCGAAACCGACCTCAATCACGAGACGCAGAACCTGCACATCAAGGTCATGCCATCACTCACCGACAGCCTGTCGCTGGCGGCACTGGCGGGCGGCCCGGCGGTGGGTGCGGCGGCCTGGGTGGCGCAGAAACTGCTGCGCGACCCGCTCAACAAGCTGGCGGCATACGACTACGACATCACCGGCACCTGGGATAATCCGCAGGAAGTGAAATCGAAAAATGGTGCTTCGGCGCCTGCCCCGGCGCCATCTCCGTTGGGCAAATAAGGTATGATGAACCCATAGATTCAGGAATAAAAACCATGCCCATCAAATCGCGCGCAAAAACAGACAAACCCGCAAAGACCAACAAAGCCGCAACCGCCGCCGGAATCGTCAAGATCGCAGGCATCCAGATGGCCTCCGGCCCTTCGGTATCAGCCAATCTGAGCGAAGCCGAACGCCTGATCGAGATCGCCGTCAGTCAGGGTGCCAAGCTGGTTGCGCTGCCCGAATACTTCGCCATCATGGGCGTAAAGGATACTGACAAGGTCAAAGTGCGCGAAAAGGAAGGCGCAGGCCAGATCCAGCGCTTTTTGTCGAAGATGGCCAAAACTCACCAGATCTGGCTGATAGGGGGCTCCCTGCCGCTGGAATCGGACGACCCCAAGAAGGTGCGCAATACCTGCCTGGTGTTTGACCCGGCCGGCAAGCAGGTCGCTCGTTACGACAAGATCCACCTGTTCAACCTCGACCTCGGCAACGAGCATTATCACGAGGATGAGACCATCGAGGCTGGCGACAAGGTCGTGGTCCTCGACACGCCGCTGGGCCGCATCGGCCTGTCGATCTGCTACGACCTGCGCTTTCCAGAACTCTATCGCGCCATGGGCCAAGTCGATCTCATCGTGGTGCCCGCCGCATTTACCGACACCACGGGCAAGGCTCACTGGGAAACGCTGGTGCGTGCCCGTGCCATCGAAAACCAGTGCTACGTGCTGGCGCCGGCACAGGGTGGCTACCACCTCTCCGGCCGCGAGACCCACGGCAACAGTATGGTCGTCGATCCCTGGGGCGTGGTGCTGGATCGCCTGCCACGGGGTTCCGGCGTGGTGATCGCCGGCATGAACCCGGCCTACCAGACTAGCCTGCGCAACAGCCTCCCGGCACTCAAGCACCGCACCCTGCACACCTGCTAAAACGCGATCGCACCGCAATCATCCATGCCCGTTGAACCGCGTTCGACGGACATGGATGGATCATCTCCTTGCCCTGCCAACAGGGCCGCTCCCGCAAGACGAATCCGCTGCCCCTATTTGGGCCCCTTGGCGACACGGGATCTTGCTGCCTGAAAAATAATGCTTGCCTCATCTATACAGATCTGTACACTATACAGATCTGTATACGACATTGCGCGACACAGCACTCACCGTAAAAATTCTTCATGAAAGAGGGCAGTAATGACCATGGCAACGATAGATCATCAACTCAGCGACTGGCGAGAAAAATCGCTCAAGCTGGAGCGCGAAGTCAGAAAAGTCATCGTCGGGCAGGACAAGGCCATCAGCCTGATGAATATCGCCATCTTCGCCCGCGGCCATGTGCTGCTTGAAGGTGGGGTGGGCGTCGGTAAAACCACTCTGCTGCAATCCATTACCCGAGGCATCGGCGGCGCCTATGAGCGCATTGAAGGCACGGTAGACCTGATGCCCAACGACCTGGTTTACCACACCTACCTAGGGGAAGACGGCCGGCCGAAAATCGATGAAGGCCCGTTGCTGCGTGCCGGCGAAAACCTGTCCGTGTTCTTCTTCAACGAAATCAACCGCGCCCGGCCACAGGTGCATGCGCTGATGCTGCGCGTGATGGCTGAGCGTCACCTGCACGCATTCAAGCGCGAGTATCGCCTGCCCCACATGCTGGTATTTGCGGACAGAAACCAGGTCGAGAAGAACGAAACGTTTGAAATCCCGGCAGCGGCGCGTGACCGTTTCATGATGGAGATTCCGATCGATATTCCCGACGATCGTGAATTGCGGAAATCGCTGATGTTCAACACGCGTTTCCAGCATGCGGAAGCCCTCACGCACGAAGTCGAAAGCAACATTCTGCAATTCGACCAGCTCAATGCCTTCTCCGACATCATCCAGAACCATATCCGTTCCAGTGACGTGATCGAAGAGTATGCCCTGGACCTCTGGGAGGCCACGCAGGACCCCGCAAAATTCGGCATCCGCATGGACAGCGTGGATGTCGGCAGACTGATCCAGGCCGGCGCCAGCCCGCGCGGCATGGGAATGCTGCTGAAAGCGGCACGCGTCCACGCCTGGTTGATGGATAGAAACAGCCTGTATCCGGAAGACATCCACGCGGTTTTCCACGAAATCATCGCCCATCGCCTGGCCTTTAATTCCATGTATGAAAATCGCCGGACAGCGTTGTCGCGCGAACTGACCGCCCACATCCTCGATACGGTGGCCGTGCCGTCACAGGTGCTTGCGGCATGACCCCTTCCTACGTAAAGCCATTTACGTATCAGGTTCCCTGGAAATCCAGCAGCCAGCACTTTGGCGACCATCGCGGTACCCAGCGCGGATTGGGGTTCGAGTTCCGGGGGAATGTCTCGCTGGTGGACTATCCGGATGCCAGACGCATGGATCTACGCCAGACCCTGCGCGACCCCTACGAACAAGTGCAAGTGAAGGTATTCAATCAGGACAATACGACGCCGGTTTATGCCATCTGCGATCTTTCGGGCTCCATGCAGTACCAGGGCCTGCAGCGCAAGATCGACCGGGCCAAGGAAATCGCCGCCTCCATCGCCAGTTCCGCCTTCAATGCCGGTGACGTGTTCAGCTTTATCGCATACGACAGTGCCGTGATTGAGTCATACACCTTGCCGCTGAGCCATCACCTGCACCAGTCGCTGGAGGTCATTGATCAGTTGCACCAGCATGCAGGCACCTATGTGGGCGGCGAAGGCATCCTGGAAGTTCCGCAATACCTCAGCCAGAACCGCGGATTAGTATTCTGGATCTCGGATTTCCACATGCCCCTGCCACTCATTGAAGAAGCGCTGAACATGATGTCGCGGCACCAGGTGATCCCGGTCGTGTTGTGGGATCCCATGGAATACCGCAACCTTCCCAAGTTCGGCTTCGGCACCATGATAGACCCGGAAACCGGCATACGTCGGACCGTGTTTTTCAGGGAAGCGCTGACCGAAAAGTTCAAGGTAGCCTTCGCGCAGCGTCAAGCAACACTGGAACATTTATTCCTGAAGTTCGAATACCCACCGCTGTTCATGGAATCGGCCTATACCTCAGCAGCCATCACGCACTATTTCGAGCAATACATGAACCTATGAAAAACAAAACCTTCAACTGGATTGCCGCCAGTCTCCTGCTGGTACACGCCGTAGCCGCGCAGGCACAGGACGTGGATGCCAAGCTCATTTCGATCACCAATCCGATGCAAAGCAACGGCATCCACATCGGCGATGTGCTGGAACGCAAGGTCGTGATCGAAACCAGCCAGCCTTACCAGCTTTCAAAAACTACGCTGCCGATGAAAGGCCTCAGTCGTGACGGAATAGAGTTGTCCGACATTGACGTCAACACACGTCAGCAAGGCAACAAGACGCTGAATGAGATCACGCTGCGTTATCAGGTTTTCATGTCATCGCCAACCCCAGTGGTGGTGCAATTGCCCGAGGAAGTGTTTGCGATGGCGGGAGGGGCCAAGGCGCTTATGCTCAAGTTGCCCGTCTGGCGATTCTGGTTTTCCCCGTTGGTCGCGGCTGATATCACGACGGCTAAAGGCAATCTGCAGCCGCAGTTCAAACCCGCGCTGATTGCCACGGAAACCGACCGTGTGCTGCTGGCCGTGTTGCTAGGCCTGGTCGTTGTCGGCGGCCTAGGCTTGGTCTACGTCAACGCAGACCGGCGCTGGATGCCGTTCATGGGTGGGGCTTTCGCACGGGCACACCGCGAGATCAAGCGGTTGCCCAGGACGGCCGGGCAGGACAGGAAAGCCCTGTTCCTGCTGCATCAGGCCTTTAATCAAACCCATGGCGCCAACCTGTTCGCCGCGGAGATCGGGCGATTCATTGCCTCGCATCCAGCGTTTGCCAAGGCGAGACCTGACATAGAAAAGTTCTTTAAGAAATCCAATCAATCGCTGTTTACTCAGGCGCAACCAGACCGTGTGCAATTCATGCAGGCACTCACCACCTTCAGCAAAACCTTGAGAGATTGCGAACGAGGTGTGGCATGACACTGCTGCATCCCTGGGCGCTGTTGCTGCTACCTGTCGTCTTGATCCCCTTCCGCTTCAACAGCCATCAGGGCCAGATGTATTCATGGCTGGAAATGATGCCGGAAGACAGGGTTTCGGACCTGGCGAATCTGCTGGTTAAAAGCCTGATCTCCGCAGCGCTCCTCTGCATCGTACTGGCGCTGGCGGCGCCGCAGGGACCTGACCAGAAAATCCTCAAGGTTGGCAAAGGCGCTCAAACGGTCGTCGTCATCGATCGTAGCGTCAGCATGGACAACCCGTTTGCGGGCGATTCCACCAGCGGCCGCGCGGCAGAAATCAAATCTGCGGCTGCACGGCGGCTGATCACCCGCTTTATCCATGCCCGCCCGGACGACATGATGGGGGTGGTGGGATTTACCAACTCGGCTCTGCATGGCGTCAAAATCACGACCAGCCGCGAAGCCATTTTTGCCGCAGTGAATGCCGCCACCAGTTCCGCCATCAATCAGACCAACATCGGTGCAGGCCTGACGGAGGGAATGTCCCTGTTCGATGACATTCCCAGTTCAGGCTCGCGCGCCATCGTCCTGCTCTCGGATGGCGCCGGCAAGATCAGCCCGCGCGTGAAAGAGAAAATCCGCGAGCGCATCATCGCCCAGAAACTGAACCTCTACTGGATCGTGCTGCGCGAACCCGATGACATCAGCATTTTTGGCAAGGACCAAACCTATGTGGCGGAGAACCTGCCGCCAGTCATCGAACTCGATCAGTATTTCAAGTCGCTCAAGATCAAGTACAAGGCCTATGAAGCAGACAATCCGACCGCATTGCAAACGGCGCTGCAGGATATCGACGCACGCGAAAAGAACGTCATCCAGTATACCGTCAGCAGCCCAGGGCACGACTACGCCAGGGATCTCATCCTCGCAGCACTGGGGTTGAGCCTGATCATATTGATCGTAAAGAACTTAAGGGTACATTCATGGGAAACCGCCTGAGAAACACCAACATCATGCTGTCCCTGTTGCTGGTGATCGGCCTGTCCGGCACCGCGTACGAGGGTTACACCCTATGCAAAATAGACCGGGTAAACCAGTCGCTGCGTGCCGGGAAAGCCATCGAGGACGATGCCTACCCATACCAGAAGAAATTCTCCTCAGCCTATGATCAGGGGCGGCAGGCGGACTACAAGCACGCAGTGCAGACCTACAGCCAACTGCTTGAAATAGCGCCCGACTCCGCCGAAAAAGCGCGCATCCAGTTCAACATCGCCAACAATCTGTTCCTGTCGGGCCTAGCCCGCAGGGTCAATAATGACGGCACGCTGAAGGACGAGGCGCGATACGCCTTCATCCAGGCCAGGATGGCTTATGAGCAGGCATTGCGTCTGGCGCCAGCGTCGCTTCCCGCCAAATTCAATTTATCACTGCTGCATGCAGTGATGCCCGCCAACATGAAAGGTGCCCTCAAGGAACAAACCGGCATGGAATTGAGCAACCTACCGATAGGATTGCCATGAAACGATTCCTTGAGCGCCTGAAAGCGCACCACGAAACCTTGCTCTATGCCTCGGCAGTCCTCTTTCTGCTGCTGGCCTTGCTCAAGCCCGAGATACAACTGAAGCAGGAGGTGCACAACTACCTGCTGCTTGCGGACGTCTCGCAAAGCATGAATGCCGAGGACGTCAAACTCAACGGCAAGCTGGTCAGCCGCATGGCTTACACCAGGCACCTCATGAAGAAGGTGATCGAAACCTCCCCTTGCGGCACCTATGTGAGCGTGGGGGTGTTTGCTGCCGAAAATGTCGGATTGCTGTTCATGCCGCTCGAAGTCTGCGCCAACTACGACGTGATCAACGACACCATAGACCATCTAGAATGGCGCATGGCCTGGGCCGGCAATAGCCGCCTGAGTTTTGGCATCAAGGCCGCTGCCAGCGTCTTCGATGCCTTGAACACGCCTGCCCAGATGCTTTTTTTCACCGATGGCGACGAAGCCCCCAAGATCAATGCCATTAACAAGCTCGACCTGAGTGATGTGCAGATCGGAAAAAATGTCGTATTCGTGGGGGTCGGCGGGCACCAGCCAGTACCGATTCCTCGCTACAACGCCGCCAATAAATGGGTGGGATTCTGGTCATCCGACGCCAAGGAACATGGCGCCGTTGGTGCGTCCTACTCCGACACAAGCAAGGACGAGCCTGACCCACAGGTCGCCTATGCCGAATTTGACCGATACCTGTCTCAATTGGCGGATGATTACCTGAAGTCGCTGGCCCATGAAATCAAGGGACAATACATAGAAGGCCAGGACACCGAGCAGTTCTACGCCTACGTGCAAGCGCAGAAGCCCTCGGCAAATTTCGTGACGGCCTATTCTGTGCGATGGCTGTATTTAGTCCTGTCGGGATTGAGCATTTTGCTCACGTTCTTGCCAAACGGCCTGGCAATACTGGGGACTCGCCCCTGGTTTCGCAGGGGGTGGCGCGCTAACCGGCCGCCCGTCACCAAAGCGCAGGGCGTGTAGCCAAGCCACGACGCCCACTAGGATTGAACAGAAATAATCTTTTCCGTTCAATCCGTTGGCGTTGTCGCCATGCCGAGACAACCTGCCTGATTACTTCTTCGTAAAGTCGTCGATGCCATGGCCAATCACCCCGCCGATGGCCGCACCGCCCACAGTTCCGAAGGAGCTGCCGCCGGTCAACACTGCACCAGCCACGCCCCCAATGGCAGCACCGGCGGCGGCGTTCTTCTGCCGCGTCGACATCCCGGCACATCCGGTGACATTCACAACAAGCAACACGATGACGACAACTTTGCCCAATGCATGCATGACTTCACTCCTTGAGGATCAAATAAGCACTGTTGTGCAATCGCCGTGCCATCCATACAAACAAATTATGGATCAATACGTTACAAAAATTCATCAAGCACTGCCTGCGCCGATGGAGAGGCGTGCTGTCGTGATTACAGGACACACGTCATCCGCCGATCTGAATTTGCAGAATTTCATTAGCGAGCGCACCCAGCCACGCTGGTATCATGACGTTATTGAAACTCTTGCATGAAAAAGCATTCCCCCCATGAAAAACGTGATCCTGCCTGCCGTCTCCAGCCCTGAACCGGGCACCCTGTTCGCCACCGCAACAGAAACCCTGCTCGCCCCCTACCAGCTCGACTACCCCGCATTACAAGGGATACTCGGTAACATCATGACCCACCGCGTGGATTACGCCGACCTGTATTTCCAGTACAGCCGCGCGGAGAGCTGGGGACTGGAAGAAGGCCAGGTCAAATCCGGCAGCTTCAGCATCGATCAAGGCGTAGGCGTGCGTGCGGTCAGCGGCGAGAAAACGGCTTTCGCCTACTCCGACGACATCAGCCTGCCTGCATTGCAACAGGCGGCGGAAGCCACCCGCGCCATTGCCGCGCAAGGCAGTGAGCGCACCGCCCAGGCGCTGCAGCGCCGCGACACACCACAGCTCTATTTACCGCACGACCCGATCGCTTCGCTGAGCGACGAACAGAAGGTCAAGTTGCTGGAACGGCTGGAGCAATACGCCCGCGCCCTGGACCCGCGCATCACGCAGGTAATGGCCTCGCTCGCCGGCGAATACGAAGTAGTCATGATCGCGCGCCACGACGGCATGATGGCCGCAGACATACGCCCACTGGTGCGTGTCTCGGTACAGGTTATTGCCGAAGCCGACGGCAAGCGCGAGCAAGGCTCGTCAGGCGGCGGTGGGCGTTTCGATTACGGCTATTTCACTGACGAGGTTTTGCAGGATTATGCGCGCAAGGCCGTGCATCAAGCCCTGACCAATCTGGATGCACGCCCGGCACCGGCAGGTGCCATGGCCGTGGTACTGGGTTCCGGCTGGCCCGGCATCCTGCTGCATGAAGCCATCGGCCACGGCCTGGAAGGCGACTTCAACCGCAAGGGCAGCTCGGCGTTTTCTGACCGCATCGGCCAGCAGGTGGCAGCCAAGGGCGTAACCGTGATCGATGACGGCACCATTGCCAACCGCCGCGGCTCGCTCAACATCGACGATGAAGGCAACCCCACCCAACGCACGGTGCTGATCGAGAACGGCATCCTCAAAGGCTATCTGCAAGACACGCTCAACGCGCGCCTGATGGGCACCGGCCTCACCGGCAACGCACGCCGCGAATCCTACGCACACATCCCGATGCCGCGCATGACCAACACTGCCATGCTGAACGGCGACCGCGACCCGGAAGAGATCATCCGCTCGGTCAAGAAAGGCCTGTATGCCGTCAATTTCGGCGGCGGCCAGGTGGATATCACCAGTGGCAAGTTCGTGTTCTCGGCAGCCGAAGCCTGGATGATCGAGGATGGAAAACTGACCTACCCGGTCAAGGGCGCCACCCTGATCGGCAATGGTCCTGAAGTGCTCAAGCATGTCTCCATGATAGGCAATGACATGCAACTCGATAGCGGCGTAGGCACTTGCGGCAAAGAAGGTCAGAGCGTACCGGTCGGCGTAGGCCAGCCCACCCTGCTCATCGACAGCCTCACAGTTGGCGGAACTGCTTGATTTTCGACAATGTTTTAATATACTTGCAACCATTACGGGTTAATCTATCGTTTCCCGGACATTTGTGATCGAAAGGAACCATCATGGCTGAAGCCAAGACCAAGCCGGCAGCTCAAAAGGCCGCCCCTGCTGCCAAGCCCGCTGCTACCAAAAAGAGCACCGCCACCAGCGCCCCCAAGACCAAAGCTCCTGCTGCGCCCAAGGCCGCCGCTGCCAAGAAAGCCCCCGCTGCGAAAAAGGCTGCCGCATGGAATCCTGGCAACGAGGAACGCTACAACATGGTGCAAGTCGCCGCTTTCTACCTGGCTGAGCGCGACGGTTTCGCCGGCAACCCGGTTGAATACTGGACGGCTGCCGAAATTCAGATCACCAGCATGCTGCCCAAGAAGTAAGCACCCCCTGCTGAACCGAACCCCGTCGCGCTGCACACTGCAGCTGGCGGGGTTTTATTTTGGCTGGCGCCGGCATGACCGCTATAATTCGACTCTTATGCACGCTTCCTTACCTATCCCCTCCCCAGGCAAAACCGAACGCATTTCCGGCCTGCACACCGGTGCAGACAGCCTGGCACTGGCACGACTCGCCGGCGAACTTAAAAAACCACTCGTGATCATCTGCGCATCGGCGTTCGATGCGCAACGCCTGCTGGAGGAAATGCACTGGTTCGCACCTGACCTTTCCATCCACCTGCTGCCGGATTGGGAAACGCTGCCCTACGACCATTTCTCGCCGCACCCGGACCTCGTGTCCGAGCGTCTGGCGACGCTGTATCAGATCACGCAAAACGCCTGCGACGTGGTGATCATTCCCGCCGGCACGGCACTCGTCCGTTTGCCGCCGCAGGCCTTCCTCGCCGCGCACACCTTCATGCTCAAGAAGGGGCAGAAGCTCGATCTGGAAGCCCTGCGCCTGCAATGCGCCGAGGCCGGCTACCACCACGTCAATCAGGTAATGTCTCCCGGGGAGTTCAGCTTGCGTGGCGGACTGATCGACCTGTTCCCGATGGGCAGCGCGCTGCCCTACCGCCTCGACTTGTTCGACGACGAGATCGAAACCATCCGCACCTTCGACGTCGATACCCAGCGCAGCCTGTTCCCGGTGGGCGAAATCCGCCTGCTGCCGGCACGCGAATTCCCGCTGGATACCAAAGGCATTACCCGCTTCCGCCAGAGCTTTCGCGAAATCTTCGAGGGCGACCCGTCCAAGTGCCGCATCTACAAGGACGTCAGCAACGGCATCGCGCCTGGCGGCATTGAATGGTACTTGCCCATGTTCTTCGAACAGACGGCGACGCTGTTCGATTACCTGCCGGCGGACGCCATGCTTTGCCTGCACGGCGACCTGGATGCCGCCGCCCAGAGCTTCTGGCAAGAAACCCAGGGCCGGCACCGCATGCTGGACCACGATAAAGAACGCCCCATCCTCAACCCCAAAACCTTGCTGGTGGATGCGGCCGACTTCTTTGTCGCCACCCATCGTTTTGCCCGGCTGCAACTGAATGCGGACGCCCCCACCGCACTGCCGGACCTCAACATCGAGCGGCGCGCGGAACATCCGCTGCACAAGCTCAAAACCTATCTGCAGGATTTCAAGGGGCGCGTGCTGATCGCCGCCGAAAGCCTGGGCCGACGCGAAACCATGACGCAGCTGATGGCCGAGCATGGGCTGCGCCCGAAACCCTGCGACGACTGGGCTGCCTTCCTGGCATCGGACGAACCGCTGATGCTGGTGGTCGCTCCGCTGCACAATGGATTCGTCACCGCCAACGCCCTCGCCTTCATCACCGAGGCCGAGCTTTACCCGACGCAGGTCCGCCAGGAACGCCGGCGTGAAAAGGACCGCGCGCGTAGCACCGAGGGCATGCTCAAGGATCTGTCCGAGCTGCGCGAGAACGACCCGGTGGTGCACGAACAACATGGCGTGGGCCGCTACCGTGGGCTTGTGAACTTGGACTTTGGCGAGGGCGAGACCGAATTCCTGCTGCTGGAATATGCGCCGCCCGGCAAAGACTCCCCTCCCGACAAGCTTTATGTGCCGGTATCGCAGCTGTTTGTGATTTCCCGTTATTCCGGCGGCCCGCCGGAATCCGCGCCATTGCACCGACTGGGCAGCGGCCAATGGGACAAGGCCAAGAAACGTGCCCTCAAACAGATCCGCGACACTGCCGCCGAACTGCTCAACCTGTACGCCATGCGCGCCGCACGCAAGGGCCATGCCTTCACGCTGGGCCTGCACGACTACGAAGCCTTTGCCGAAGGCTTCCCGTTCGAGGAAACGCCGGACCAGCTGGCCGCCATCGAGGCGGTGATCAACGACATGCAGTCCGGCCGACCGATGGACAGACTGGTATGCGGCGATGTCGGCTTCGGTAAGACCGAAGTCGCCCTGCGCGCCGCCTTCGTCGCCGTCATGGGCGGCCGTCAAGTCGCGGTGCTGGTGCCGACCACCCTGCTGGCCGAACAGCATTACAACAATTTCTGCGACCGCTTTGCCGACTGGCCGATCAAGATTGCCGAGATCTCCCGCTTCCGCACCGCCAAGGAGCAGAAAGAAGCCCTTGCCGGCCTGGCGGAGGGCAAGATCGACATCATCATCGGTACCCATCGCCTGATCCAGAAGGACGTGCAGTTCAAGAACCTGGGCCTGGTCATCCTGGACGAGGAACACCGTTTCGGCGTGCGCCAGAAGGAACAACTCAAGGCCATGCGTGCCGAAGTGGACGTGCTCACCCTCACTGCCACACCGATCCCGCGCACCCTGTCGATGGCGATGGAAGGCCTGCGCGAGTTCTCCGTGATTGCGACACCGCCGCAGAAACGCCTGTCGATCAAGACCTTCGTTTCCAGCTGGTCCGAGGGAGTGATCTGCGAAGCCGTCATGCGCGAACTGAAGCGAGGCGGGCAGGTGTATTTCCTGCACAACGAAGTCGATACCATCTACAACATGCGCGACAAGCTGGAAAAGATGCTGCCCGAAGCGCGCATCGGCATCGCCCATGGCCAGTTGCGCGAACGCGAGCTGGAACACGTGATGCGCGACTTCTACCACCAGCGCTTCAACATCCTGCTGTGCACCACCATCATCGAGACCGGTATCGACGTGCCGACCGCCAACACCATCATCATGAACAAAGCGGACCGCTTCGGCCTGGCGCAATTGCACCAGCTGCGCGGCCGTGTCGGCCGTTCGCACCACCAGGCCTACGCCTACTTGCTGACGGAGCCGGACATCAAGATCACGCCGCAGGCCGAGAAACGCCTGGACGCCATTCAGTTGATGGAAGACCTCGGCGCCGGCTTCCACCTCGCCATGCACGACCTGGAAATCCGTGGTGCAGGCGAGCTGCTGGGCGACAGCCAGTCTGGCGAAATGCAGGAAATCGGCTTCAATCTGTATTCCGACATGCTCACGCATGCGGTCAAGCAACTGCAGGCCGGCAAGGAACCCAGCCTGGACGCCCCACTCGGCGTCACCACCGAGATCAACCTGCACACGCCCGCCTTGCTGCCGGATGCCTACTGCCCGGATGTGCATGAGCGCCTAGTGATCTATAAGCGCCTCGCCAACTGTACCACCGACGACCAGCTGGAAACCATGCAGGAAGAGCTGATCGACCGCTTCGGCATGCCGCCGCCGCAGACCGAGGCCCTGCTCGAATGCCACCAGCTGCGCATTGCCGCCAAGACCATGGGCATCGTCAAGATCGACGCCTCCGACGCCGCTATCCAGCTGCAATTCGACCTGCAGGCCGACCTCGACCCCATGAAGCTAGTGAAAATCCTGCAGACCAATCGCTATGCCCGCATGAATGGGCCGGATAAGCTACGGGTGACCGTTTCCAAGCCTGACATTCAGCAGCGCACCAATTTCATACGTACCTTGCTCAAGGACCTATCATGATAGAAAAGCTCGTCGCCATCCTTGCCAGCTGGATCATCGCGGTGATTTCCTCGCTCGGCTACGGCGGCATCGTACTGCTGATGGGCATCGAGTCAGCCTGCATCCCGTTGCCGTCGGAAGTCATCATGCCGTTTTCCGGCTACCTGGTATTCAAGGGCGAGATGACGCTGTGGGGCGTGGCATTGGCCGGTGCGCTGGGCTGTGTGCTGGGCTCGATTCCGGCCTATTACCTGGGCATGTACGGCGGCCGACCGCTGGTGGAAAAATACGGTAAGTGGGTACTGATCTCGCACCATGATCTGCACATTGCCGACCGCTGGTTCGCGAAGCATGGCGAGATCATCATCTTCATCGGCCGCATGTTGCCGGCGGTACGGACATTCATCGCGTTTCCCGCGGGCATTGCACGCATGCACATGGGGCGCTTCATTGCCTACACCTTCGTCGGATCACTGATCTGGTGCTGGCTGCTGGCCTATGCCGGCATGAAAATGGGGCAAAACTGGGAAAGCCTGAAGGTCTACTTCCACCAGTTTCATCATGTCATCGCCATCGCAGCGGTGGTATTCATCGTGTGGTTTGTACGGCGCCACCTACAGGCATTGCGACGGACCCATGATTAAGGTGTCTAAAACCTACATTGCCCTATAAAATACGGGTAATCACATTAATAAACGAGGCAATTCATGGGCATCCTGCAATGGATCAGCGGCAGTATCCGCAACAAGATGTTACTGATTACCGGTACCGGAACGATGCTGTTATTGGTCAGCTCGCTGTTCGGACTGTGGCTGAACTGGAACAGTTTTTCGGACATGAAGCAAGGTGCCGTACTGCGCATCGAAGAAGAACGCATCCTGGTGGACATCCAGCAGCATCTGGGCAAGACAGTACAGGAATGGAAAAACACCTTGTTGCGCGGCGGTCAAGATGCCGCTGCGCTCGATAAACACTGGAGCGGCGTGCTGAAACACGAAGCGTCTGTGCAAGAACAGGTCACGGCGCTCAAGGCGATGGCAAAAAATGAAAAGGTTCGCGCGCTGATCGATACGTTTTCTCAGTCGCAGCAGGCCATGAGCGAGCAATACAACAAGGCGCACCAGCTGTTTCTGGACAGCAAGTTTGATGTTGCCGCCGCAGATCGTGCCGCAACGGGCACCGATAAACAGGCGATGAAACAACTAGAGGAATTGAGCACGCTTGTTGCTGATCTTGCAAAATCCAGCAGTGAAGCCGCCGAACATTCAGCTAAGCTGCAGATCCGTATCACATTGGGCATGATGGGCGTTGCCATCGTCCTGGCATTTCTGGTCTTTCTGGGCGCGTTGCAGCAGGGTATTATCAAGCCCGCCCACCAAATGGTCAGGGACCTCAATCAACTGGCTGGCGGTGACTTTACCCGCGCGGTGAGCCAAACCACCCATGATGAAATCGGCCAGGTTGCTGAAAGTGCTGAAAAGATCCGGCTGGACCTGGGCTCCGTGATCAACAATGTCAAGGCAGCATCTGCCACCGTTTCACAGTCTGCGATGGCGCTTGCCGGCGCCTCCAGCCAGGTACTGGCAGGCTCAAGCGCACAAAGTTCGGCAGCAGCGGCCACCGCTGCTGCGGTTGAACAGATGACGGTCAGTATTCATTCGGTGGCCGACAATGCCGAAGAAGTGCGCAACCTCTCGCGTACCAGCCTGCAGAACACCACGGAAGGCAAGCGTCGCCTGGATGATCTGGCACAACAAATTGAAAAAACTGTCAGCGCCATGGAAGACATCGCGCAGTCGGTGCAACAGTTCGTCGCCAGCACGGCGACCATTACCACCATGACGCAGCAAGTCAAAGATATTGCCGATCAGACCAATCTGCTGGCACTTAACGCTTCGATTGAGGCCGCACGTGCCGGTGAGCAAGGCCGGGGGTTTGCGGTGGTGGCAGATGAAGTACGCAAGCTGGCAGAGAAATCTGCCCAATCCGCCAATGAGATCGACGGCGTCACCCGCGCGCTGGAAAGTCAGTCGCAGCAGGCCAACACGGCACTGGGTCACGGCCAGATGTTCCTAAAATCAAGCCAGACCTCCATGGTCAACGCCGCGGCAGCCATGGAAGAAACCTACCGGGCGATGGAACAATCCAGCCAGGGCGTCGACGCTATTACTGACTCGGTGCGTGAACAGACGACCGCCAGCAACGAGATTGCGCGCAACGTCGAGCACATCGCCAACATGGCGGAAGAAAACAATGCCAGCATTGCCAATACCTCCGAGGCGGCAAACCAGCTTCAAGGGCTTGCAGCGCGCCTGCAGGATACCGTGAGCAAGTTCAGAAGCTAACGCAATTCCACCATCCGCCCGTACGCCAGAAAGAACACCGCCTTGCGTACGGGCAACCCCGCCGGCATGAACAGTCGGGCATAGCGTTCCAGCTGGCTCCGGTACTGCTCCGCTTGTTGTTCCATGGCATCTTCCGACACCTCGCCCAGCCGCGCTGACTTGTAGTCGATCACCCAGCGCTCGCCGTTTTCAACGAAGGTGCGATCGACGACATGATGCGCCGTGCGCGCACCTTCAACCGTCACCAAGGCCATCTCGGCAGCTGCCTGTTCACGCGCCTGCAACACCCAACGCCCCTGCGCGCTGGATAGCGTGGCCGACAAGGCTGCCGCCACGCGTGCCGCGCCACGGTCGGCATCGGCCTCGGCATGGCCGTGCTGGCGCAGCCAGCGCTGCATGGCAGGCTGCAGTTCAAGGATCCGCTGCGGCGACCACTGCTGCAAATCATCCTGCGCCAGGATTTCCACATAGCGGTGGGCCAATGTGCCCGTATCGGCATCCAGCCGCGTGCCGGTTTGTTCGGGATCGGAGGATTCCTCGAAGAGGCTAGCACCGATGACAGCCACAGGGTTCAGTTGCGCGGCAACGACCGGGTGCTCCAGTCGCACCAAGGGCGGCGTAAACATGCTGATATCCGCGTCGTTGGCTGCGACCTCGCCGACTGCCGCCTGCATAAAGTGGGTACCGATCGCATTCCACAGCAGGGCCAGTGGTGTATTTGCCGGCGCCTTGGCTTCGCCGGTCTTGGCATCAGTCCGCGCCACCCCCACCAGATGCAGGCTACGGATCGCTCGGGTGGCGCCGACATAAAGCACCCGCGCGCCCTCGTTATCGGAACGTTCTTTCTCCAACAGGCGCAGGTAATCGTAAATACTTGGCGCGCCGTCTCGTTTGGGCATCAGCGGCGCCGCGACCAGTTGCGTTGCTACGCCGTCCATCGCGACTTCTTCCCATAGCAGCAGCGGCTTGTCATCGCTGGCGCCACCCCGATGCAGGCCGGGGAGGATGACGGTATCGAACTCCAGGCCCTTGGATTTATGGATGGTCATGAACTGCAAGGTATCCGGGGCCAGCCCATCGGGCGCGGCAAACAGCTTTTCCACCTCACCGGCGAGGCGTTCGCTCGTGAACTGGCCGCTGTTTTCCAACTGCTCGACCAAATCGAAGTAGGCCTGTACATCGCGCACGTCGCCCGGCGCCCAGAGGCACGAAGGGCCGCCCAGCTGCAACCAGACCGCCTCGATCCAGCGCCGGAGAGACTGGCGGCCTTGCCGTGCCAGCGCCTCGGCCAGCACGCCACGGAGGTGCAGCAGGCGCTGACGGCCATCCTGCGACATGCGGTCGACGCGAGCCTGTTCGTTCATCAGCGACCAGATCGTGGTGCGATGATCGTCGGCAGCCAGCGCATGCAGATCGCCAAGCTTGAGCCCGCACCACGGCGCGCGCAGAATCGCCAGCCAGTGCACACGGTCGGCACGATGATGCAGCGCGTGCGTCAGCGCCAGCAGGTCCTGCACCACCTGGCGTCCGGCCAGACCTTCAATTTCGACGGCCTGAAAACGAAGGGCGTCCTGATGGTGATGACGGCGGATTTCCGCCACCAGCGCTTGCAAGTGACTGCGTGCCCGTACCAGTACCGCGATTTTCCTCGTTGGATTCTGCGCCCGCTCGCGCTGGATGATATCCACGATGCGTTGCGCTTCATACATGTGCACAGCCTCGGCCGACCCGCCCGACGGCAGCACCAGCGCATGCACCTGCACACCCGCCTGCGGCATCGAGGCACGCTGGGCGACGAAGTCCCGGTAGCTGATCGCCCCCTGCATCACGCTGTCTTGCGGTGGGAATACGCCGATAAAGGCACGATTCACCCAGTCCACCACCTCCGGGCAGGAGCGGTTATTCAAGCTCAGCCGCAGCTTGGTCAAGCTGACGTGGTCTATCCCCTGCTCTGCCACGCGAAGAAACAGGCCGACCTCGGCTTTGCGGAAGCGATAAATGGATTGCATCGGGTCGCCAACGCAAAACAGCGTACGCCCGTCGTCTCGCATCCAGCCCTTGGTCAGGCAGCGCAGCAACTCGACCTGCGCCGGACTGGTATCCTGGAATTCGTCCACCAGTAAATGCTGGATGCGGTAATCCAGCTTCAGCGCCAGCTCGGTGGGCGTCCCTGACGTATCTTCCAGCGCCTGCAACGCCCGGCGTGAGATTTCGACGAAATCGACCGTGCCCGCCTCCTTGAACACCACCCACAGCTGCGCGGCAGCCAGATTGAGCAGCTGGGCAAAGACGCCGACGATCTGCCATTCAGCGGCATCATGGCGCGGAGACGGCAGGCAGCGGATACGGGCCATAGCGGCCTCGGCCCCGGCCGTTTGCCGCAGGGTTTCGATCACCTCCGCTAGGCTTTCCTTGTACGGCTTGGCTTCGTCGGTAGCCGGCAGCCCCATGTTCTTGTCAAAGCGGCTACGCAGCGTATCGGACCCCGTCAGCAGAAGATCGCAAACTGCACGCCACATCGGCAGCGTCTCCGGCTGCGTGGTGAGTGGCGTTTCCCAATCGGCCAGCAAAGCGATTGGGTGTTCGCATGCCAGGTTGGAAGCCGCATAACGCGCGATCGGCATCAGCTGAGTTTGCAGGCGCACGTTGAGCACGGCGGCGGACTGGCACAGGTCATGTTCCACCAACTGGCGCAGCGCTTCTTCTGCGTCTTCCTGCGCGCTGTGGTGAACGGTATGGTGCAACCACTGGTCGCGACGCGCCAGCATGCTGACCAGCAGCCGCGACAGGCGACCAAGGTCGTTATCCAGGTGTTGCAAGACCGCAGCAACGACAGATGACGCAGCCCCGGCTTCTTCCAGCAGCGCCAGCGTACGACGCACGGCTTCTTCGTAATGCAGCGTCGCGTCCTGCAATACGCCGGGCTGCGTGCCAAAGCGCGACAGCAAAGGCATCTGTCGTGCCAAGTGTCCGCTCAGAGAGTCGATGGTATTGATGCGCAGGCGCCCCGGCTGTTCCAGCAGGTTCCAGCCATGCTGGGCCGAAACCGCCAGCGCCTCCCGTGCCAGACCGTAGGTCCGCAGCTTGTGTGGCAATGTCGGCGGCACACCGCTTGCCCCCACTTTCAGGCTTTCCAGAATGCGCACGCGCATTTCTGCAGCCGCCTTGTTGGTGAAGGTAATCGCGATGATTTCCTCGGGCTCGTGCACGGTCTGCAACAGGCGTAAATAACGTTGCGTCAGCAGCTCGGTCTTGCCCGCCCCGGCCGGCGCCTCGACGATGAAGGAGGCCAGTTCCAAGGCGCGTTCGCGGTTGGTGGCATCCTCATCGAGCATCTGTTCATGACTGGTTTTCATCATGCCGGATTATAAAGCGTGGCTGTGCGGTACGCGCCGGCTAATGTCGGTCCGTTGCGTTGGCTCATGATTTCTCACCCGGCAAACGGTCTGGCAGCGCACGCCGCCACTTCAAGCACACCCGCAACTGCCTGTACGTCTCGGCATACAGCGAATCCGGCAGCAGGACAACGTGGCGTGCAAAACGCCGGCCCGCCACCTGGAGATGGGGCACGCTCAACCACGGGGCCACATAGGCCGGGGCCAGCACCTGCAGAAGCACATCGCGCCAGATCGCCTGCATGAAGCCTGCAGTAATCACAATGGCCAGCAGCATAGCCACCGGCCAGGGGATGGGCATCACGAACAGCAGCACGTAAGCTCCTAGCATCGAGTCCACCAGAACTGTCATCAGCAGCCATGATGGACGCAAGGAAAGCGCGAGCGGCTTCACGCTATAATGATGCATCGTATTGTTTCAGGTTGCTGCTCACATGAATTCTCAATGGCAAGACTTTTTGACCTCACAGGGCGCCGTGCGCGACCAGGATCGCATCGCACATTTTGGCCAACCGCAGCAGGAATTGCAGACAGCGGTACAGGGCACCATTATTGCCGATTTATCCCATCTCGGCCTGCTGCAGCTGGGAGGGGACGACGCCGTCACCTTTCTACAAGGCCAAGTCACCAATGACGTCAAGCTGCTCGATGGCACCAACAGCCAATACGCCGGCTACTGCACGCCCAAGGGGCGACTGCTGGCGATCTTCCTGGCATTCGCACACCATGACCACCTGCATCTACAGTTGCATGGCGCACTGAAGGAAAATGTCCTGAAGCGCCTCAAGATGTACGTATTGCGCTCAAAAGTCACCTTGACCGACGTCTCGGACAGCATCATTCACTTCGGCATCGCCGGCCCACAGGCCACGGCAGCTCTCGATCAGGTGTTTGGCAGCGCACCGCAGCATATCCACGCACTGGCCATCCTTGAGTCCGCCAACCTGCTGCGGCTACCCGGCGATGTGCCGCGCTATGAAGTATTCTGCGCCCCCGAACACGCCGCTGCCCTGTGGTCACAGCTCCAGGCCTTCGCTGCCCCGGTGGGTACTACCGTGTGGGAATGGCTGGAAATTCAGGCAGGCATTCCCGACGTCACACCGGCCACGATCGAAGCCTTCGTGCCACAGATGGTGAATCTGGACAGGCTGAACGGCATCAACTTCAAGAAGGGTTGCTACACCGGGCAGGAAATCGTCGCCCGCACGCATTACCTGGGCAAGATAAAACGCCGCACGCTGCTGGCACATCTTGCTGGCGACCAGATGCCACAGGCCGCTGATCCCGTATTCGGCAGCGACTCGACAGACGCTGTCGGCCAGGTCGTGCGTGCCGCCGCCGCGCCCGCTGGTGGGTTTGATCTGCTGGTGGAAGTGCGTGAAGATAGCGCCGCCGCTGGCACCCTCCGCTGGGCATCCGTCGATGGTGCCGCGCTTGCGCTCAGGCCCATGCCCTATGACCTGAATCCGCCCGGATGAATCTCGCCCTCGCCATCTTCCTGCTGGCCCCTTGGCTGATCTGGGTGCTGTTGCAGGAGCGTCACACGATGGCCTTGGGGATTTTTCTGATCGGCAGCCTGAGTGATGCGCTCGACGGCTACATCGCGCGCCATTTCAATCAATGCACGCCACTGGGTGCACTGCTCGACCCGTTGGCCGACAAGCTGCTTGTGGCCTGCGGCATGCTCACCCTGCTGTGGCAGGGGCACTTTCCGCTGTGGTTGGCAGGGGTTGTGCTATTACGGGACATCGTCATTCTGACAGGCGCATTTGCCTATCGGCGAGCGACGGGCTCGCTGAAAATGGAGCCGTTGCCTGTCAGCAAACTGAATACTGCCGTGCAGTTCACGCTGGTACTGGTGATTCTGGCCCACGCGGACGGACACGCCCAGATCGGCTTGACCGAGCAACCGCTGGTCTGGCTGACGCTGGTCACCACCGTCGCATCAGGCACACAGTACATCTGGGAATGGTCGAGGCGCGCACAGCGCCAGCAACAATACGGTCAGGCCGAATAGATCGCGCTCAGGGCGCAGGCTTGGCAGGCGCCGCTGGGGCTGGCCTGGGTTTGGGCTCAGGCGACTTTTCCATCACTTGGTAAAACACTTCATCCTGCTTGACCATGCCCAGCTCGCTGCGGGCACGCTCCTCAATCGCGGCATAACCGGTCTTGAGGTCGCGCACTTCGGCATCCAGCGTGTCGTTACGCACTTTCAGGGTAGCGTTGCCATCCTTCTGCTTCTCGATCTGGCGGCTCAGGTCCCACACCCGCAGCCAGCTGCCCTTGCCTAGCCACAATGGATATTGCAGCGCGGCGATCAGCACAACCAGCAGCAGGGTCAGCATACGCATGGCGAATTCAGCTTAGCCGATCAGCTGGTAGAAGGCATCGCGGCCTGGATAACTGTTTTCTCCCAGCTCTTCTTCAATGCGCAGCAGCTGGTTGTACTTGGCGATACGCTCCGAGCGGGATAGCGAACCGGTCTTGATCTGCAAGGCGTTGGTCGCCACGGCAATGTCGGCAATGGTCGTATCTTCGGTTTCGCCCGAACGATGCGAGATGATCGAAGTGTAGCCGGCGCGCTTGGCGGTTTCGATCGCATCGAACGTTTCTGTCAGCGTGCCGATCTGGTTCACCTTGATCAGGATGGAGTTGGCGACGCCGCGCTGGATGCCTTCCTTCAGGATCTTGGAATTGGTCACGAACAGATCGTCACCCACCAGTTGTATCGAATCGCCCAGATTCTGCGTCAGCAGACTCCAGCCATCCCAGTCGAATTCGCTCATGCCGTCTTCGATGCTGATGATGGGGTACTTGTCGCACCAGGTGGCGAGGTAGTCGGCGAACTGCTCGGAATTCAGCTGCAGGCCATCCCCGGTGATGTGGTACAGACCGTCCTTGTAGAACTCGGAACTGGCGCAATCGAGGCCGATCAACACATCGTTGCCCGGCTCGTAGCCGGCCGCAGAAATGGCTTCCATGATGTATTGCAGCGCCGCTTCGTTGTTCGGCAGGTTGGGCGCAAAGCCACCCTCGTCACCTACCGTGGTCGCCAGCCCCTGCTTGTTCAGTATCTTTTTCAGCGCGTGGAACACTTCGGCGCCACAGCGGATCGCTTCGCGGAAGCTTGGACGGCCAGCCGGAATGATCATGAATTCCTGCATGTCGATGCTGTTGGACGCATGCGCGCCGCCGTTGATGATGTTCATGAATGGTACCGGCAACTGCATGCGCCCTGCACCGCCCAGGTAACGGTAAAGCGGCAGGCCGGATTCTTCAGCGGCTGCGCGGGCACAGGCCATGGAAACGGCCAGGATAGCATTCGCGCCCAGACGGCTCTTGTTTTCCGTACCGTCCAGATCGATCAGCGCATGGTCGATGAAGCTCTGCTCTTCAGCATCCAGACCGATAATGGCTTCGGTGATCTCCGTATTCACGTTCTCGACCGCACGTTGCACGCCGCGGCCCAGATAACGGCTTTGGTCACCGTCGCGCAGTTCCACGGCTTCCTTGCTGCCAGTGGAAGCGCCAGAGGGCACCGCCGCGCGACCAATGATGCCGCTTTCCAGCAACACATCTGCCTCGACTGTCGGATTGCCGCGGGAGTCCAGAATTTCACGTGCGATGACTTCTACGATGGCGCTCATGGGTATTTCCTCTTCCTAATATACCTGTCTTGGTACACCTGTAGCACAGGCGGCCTCGCCTGCGCTACAACTTAAAGTGTTTGTTCGATAAATCCGTGCTGCTTCACAAGACGGTCGATATCGGCCAGCGTGTGCAGCAACGCCTTCATCTTGTCCAAGGGCCACGCATTCGGGCCATCAGACAATGCCACGGCCGGGTTCGGGTGCGTTTCCATGAACACGCCGGCAACACCCGAGGCCACGGCAGCACGCGCCAGCACCGGCACATGCTCGCGCTGGCCACCGCTCTTGTCGCCCTGTCCGCCGGGCTGCTGCACGGAGTGGGTCGCATCGAACACCACCGGACAATCAGTATTGCGCATCACCGCCAAGCCGCGCATGTCAGACACCAGCGTGTTGTAACCGAAGGAAGCGCCACGCTCGCACACCATGATATTGTCGGCACCGCCATTGGCGGCCTTGGCCTTGTCGACCACGTTTTTCATGTCCCAAGGGGCCATGAACTGGCCCTTCTTGATGTTCACCGGCTTGCCGGAGCGGGCGCAGGCTTCGATGAAATCGGTCTGGCGGCACAGAAACGCCGGGGTTTGCAGCACATCGACTACAGCAGCCACTTCCGGCACTTCCATCTCATTGTGGACGTCGGTCAGCACCGGCACACCGATCTGCTTCTTGACTTCAGACAGAATGCGCAGGCCTTCCTGCATGCCGAGGCCACGGAAGGTCTTGCCGGAACTGCGGTTGGCCTTGTCGTAGGACGACTTGTAGATAAAGTTGATGCCCAGCTCGGCACAAATTTCCTTCAACTGGCCAGCTGTATCCATCGCCATCTGTTCCGATTCGATCACGCATGGACCGGCGATCAGGAACAGCGGGTGGTTCAGGCCGACGTCAAATCCGCATAATTTCATTTACTTGCCCTCTTTATTCTTGATCGCTGCTTCAACGTAAGCCTTGAACAGCGGGTGGCCGGCGCGCGGATTGGAAGTGAATTCAGGGTGAAACTGGCAAGCCACAAACCACGGATGCACGTCCTGCGGCAACTCGACCATTTCGCACAGCTCCTCGGTGGGCGTACGCGCAGAAATGACCAGGCCGGCGGCCTTAAGTTGTTCCACGTAATGGTTGTTCACCTCGTAACGGTGGCGATGGCGCTCGTTGACCTCCTTGCCGTAGATCTTCTCGGCCAGGGTCCCTGGCTGGATCGGGCATTTCTGTGCGCCCAGACGCATGGTGCCGCCAAGGTCGGAGTTCTCATCGCGCACTTCCACCTTGCCGGAAGCATCTTTCCACTCGGTAATCAGGCCAACGATGGGATGCTTAGATGCCGGGTCAAACTCGGTGCTGTTGGCGTTTTCCAGCTTGGCCACATCGCGGGCAAACTCGATCACGGCCAGTTGCATGCCAAGACAGATGCCGAGGTAAGGCACCTTGTTTTCGCGGGCGTAACGGATTGCGGCAATCTTGCCTTCCGTACCGCGCTTGCCGAAACCGCCCGGCACCAGGATCGCATCCATCTTCTTCAGTGCATCGACACCGTTCTTCTCGATGTCTTCGGAGTCCATGTAATGGATCTTGACCTTGGACTGCGTGTGCATGCCGGCGTGGATCAGCGCTTCGGTCAATGACTTGTAAGATTCCGTCAGATCGACATATTTGCCGACAAAGGCAATGTCCACGTGATGCTTGGGATGCTCCCAGGCGTCGATCAGTTTTTTCCACGCGGAAAGGTCCGCCGCCTTGGCCAGAATACCCAGCTTGTGGCAAACAATCTCGTCCAGCATCTGGTCGTGCAGCATGCCCGGGATTTTGTAGATGGAATCAGCATCGATGGCCGAAATCACGGCTTCCGGTGCAACATTGGTAAACAGTGCAATCTTGCGACGTTCGTCGTCCGGAATGGAACGGTCGGCGCGGCACAGCAGGATATCCGGCTGGATACCGATTTCACGCAGTTCCTTCACGGAGTGCTGGGTCGGCTTGGTCTTGAGTTCGCCGGCGGTCGGAATCCACGGCAGCAGGGTCAGGTGCACGTAGCAGGAATTGCCGCGGCCTTCCTCGATCCCCATCTGGCGGATCGCTTCCAGAAACGGCAGCGACTCGATGTCGCCCACGGTACCGCCGACTTCGACGATAGCGACTTCAGCTCCTTCGGCACCACGCTTGATGTTGTTCTTGATCTCGTCAGTGATGTGCGGAATCACCTGTACGGTCTTGCCCAGGTACTCGCCGCGACGCTCCTTGCGGATCACGTTCTCGTAGACCTGACCGGTGGTGAAATTGTTGCTCTTTTTCATGCGCGAGCTGATGAAGCGCTCGTAGTGGCCCAGGTCTAGATCGGTTTCGGCGCCATCGTCGGTGACGAACACCTCGCCGTGCTGGAAAGGGCTCATGGTGCCGGGATCGACGTTGATGTACGGATCCAGCTTGAGCATGGTGACTTTGATGCCGCGCGATTCAAGAATGGCGCCCAGAGAAGCGGCGGCAATCCCCTTGCCCAGGGAAGAAACCACGCCGCCAGTGACGAATACGTATTTGGTCATGAAAGGACTTTTGTAGTGAGGCGGACGGGGAAACATTTTAGCGCAAACGGCCATTCGCCACAATGAAAGGACCGGGCATCCAGGCCTGAATTTCAGATCAGTCCGCGCCCGGAAGCCAGGCCAATCAATCTTGATTAATCTATATTATTCATGATGATGACCAATATCACCGCCCGCCTGCAGCATGCCATTCACGCATCGCCTGATTGTAGGCATCCACCTCGGCCCGCGCCACCTCATCATGGGCGCGATCCGTCAGCATCTCCACGCGATATCCGGTTTCTTCATCGACCATCGCCTTATCGGCGGGCCAGGATGGCTCAAGCGAGAAAACGCGCAACCGGCCGGACTGGATGTCTTTAGCCGCGTGCGCAGCCCCCTTGGCCCTTGCCGCGCCGACTGCAGCTGGCGCACTCAAGTCCGCCTTGCCCTTGCTTTCCAAGCGTGCCGCTTCGGCCACCATGACTTTTTTCTCAGGGAGAGACTTGGCCATTTCACGCTTTACCTGATCGGCGGCGCCGACTGGTACTTCTGCCGGCACATCAGTCGAGGCACTCACCGGCGGCGCGGGCGCGTAGGCGGGCGCCTCGGCCGCCAAAGGCTGCGCCTGCGGTTTTTCATCTGCACCCATATTACCCATCCTAGCCGGGACCATGGGCGCTGCCGCCGGTGCGGACAGGCTGGCCACAACCATTTTTTGTGCGGGCACGGCAGGCGCTGCCGGCGCGGAAGCCATTACCTGACCCACATCAAGCCCGGCTGCCGGCACCCGCGACTCAGCCTGGTTAACGGAGGTCATGGGCTTGGCTTTCGCTTGCACGGCCATGTCTGACGGCTTTTTCTCCTGTAGCGCTCCCGGTACGGCCTCCGCCTTGCGCTGAAGGTCCTGCAAAGAAACCGATGCCATCCGGATGGGGCCTTCTTCACGTACATGAAAGTGCACGACCACCACAACCAGCAGCGCAACCACGGCACTGCTCATCCCGGCCAACTGCCACGCACCCAGGCGCCAGCCGTCCGGATGCAGCCTGTGCCACAGGCGCGTCAGCCAACGCTGCGATGGGCGTTCAAGGGCTTGGGCGGCATAATCAAGCAGCGCCTTGCGCGTTGTGTCATCGGGCGCCAGCTCCCGGTCTGGCGCATGCAGCAACGCCTGTTGCAAATGCGGATCGTGCAAGGTCATGACGCCTCATCCCCTCCGGTCGGGCTCAGCGGTTCCAGATAGGCGCCCATGCAGGCGCGCAATTTGGCCATCGCGTAGCGCAAGCGACTTTTCACCGTTTCAAATTCCGCATTCAACACGTGTGCGATCTCATCCAGACTCAACCCCTCCTCGTGTTGCAATAAAAATGCGGCGCGCTGCAAAGCAGGCAACCCCTCAAGACAATGCAGCAGCTGCGTGCCGGCCTTGCGCCAAAAGGCCTGCTGCTCGGGCCGCTCTGCGCTTGATGACGGCCAGTGCCGCCAGGGCTCGGCCGCATCGTCGTCCAGCCAGCCCTCATCCACAGAAATTTCTCGCCCACTCTTGCGCAGCGCATCCACCAGACGCATCCATGCATCCTGAAACACATCGTCCACCTGCGCACGAAGTCCCACACCCAGCAGTCGCCGCACATAGCGGTACAGCGGCTTTTCATGTCGCGAATACAGCTGCTGAAAAGCGTCCGCATGTCCGGCGCAATAATCGCGCATTAACACTTCATCAGACGGCTGGTTCGCATTCATACGATCAGTGTGTCACTGCCCTTGTTATACGGTCAACCGATGGCAACAGGGTGAATCCCTGAGATGAAAATTCCCGATACATCATGGTACAAAAAATGAAGATTCTGAAAAATACTGGATACATCGCGCGGGTCAAATGCTTCCCATACTGTGGCGCAGCCCAGTGTTGATAATCATATGAAAAGGATCAAGATCATGAACGCTTATACATCACGTTATGCAGCCAAATACGGCAAGCAGGTGCTTGCACTTTCCATGCTCACCACGCTGGCCGTGAGTCCCGCCTATGCCCACGAGGGCGCCGACGACGCGCATTGTGATCGCGCGGGGCACAGCCACTGGCAACACCAGGATAGAAGCGAATTCATTGCACAGCATCAAGCCCAACTGCATGACCAGCTCAAGCTGAGTGCAAGCCAGGAAGCCAACTGGGCAAGCTATATCGAGAACACCAAACCTCCCGAGCACCCAGACCGGCAGCAATGGGAAGCGCTCTCCAAGCTCCCAACCCCTGAGCGCCTGGACCGCATACTCGCCCTCAAGACCGAGCAGCTGAAGAAACTAGAAGCCAGAAATCAGGCCGTAAAGTCGTTTTACGCCACCCTAACGGACGATCAGAAAAAGATTTTTGATGGGGCTTTTCACCATCCCTCCCATCACCATGGCGATGCCTGATCAAACCGAGCCATAAGCGCACGCCATATATTTGAAAGGCAGCAAAGGGCTGTTGCCGCCATGGCGCCCCTTTGCCTGACCGAGGAGTACTATAACCACCCCGCAACGCGGGGAACCCGAATGACCCGCGCAATGCGCGATGAGGTCATCGCTTTTTCATGTCCATTGACCGCTCAAGACCCCAGGGATGGGTCGCCTCCCTATTTCTAGTGAGTTTCACGGTCACGCTGTGGAACATATGCCGCCTAAGTGCCCGCTGCATCTAGGGAAAAGAAGATTTTCAAATGTGACACTTTTGATAAATTAAAAGTGTTTAATCAACAAACTTGAGGGTAAAATGTGCGCTAGTCATTTACTCTCAGAGTCCTTACAAATGCTAGATCGCCAAGAAAAACGCAACATCGAAGCTGCAAACACAGAACCGCATGAGCCGCGCTGGCGCCGTCGCAAGGATGATCGTCCTAGAGAAATCATGGACGCTGCGCTTGAAATGTTTCTTGAAAAAGGCTACTCAGCCACCCGCTTGGAAGATATTGCACAAAAGGCGAACGTCACCAAAGGCACCTTGTTCATCTATTTCGAGAACAAGGAAGACCTCTTTAAGTCCCTGGTACGAGAAGGCATCTCCCAACTGGCCGCGTACAGCGAGCAGAGCCGGATGGACATCGAGGTTTCCGCACAAGACACCATCCTGTTCATGGTGAACAACTGGTGGAAATTCCTGGCCAATACCATTTTTGGCAAACTGCCCAAGCTGATCGTCTCAGATGCGGCCAATTTCCCTGACATCACGCAGGTCTATGTCGACGAAGTCATTTTGCCTGGACGTCGCATGATTGCGGAAGTGATCCAGCGCGGCATCGATGCTGGCGAGTTTCAGCCTATTGACCCAGAAAGCGCCGCCAGGGTAATCACCGCGCCCTTGTTCATGATGATGATCTGGCGTTACTCCGTCACCAAATTCGAAAAGACGCCGCTGGATGATATCGATTACATCAACACGCATATCAACATGGTGCTGAATGGCCTGATCACACGCCCTGCAGGCCGTGCTTCTGATCGTCAGAAAAAACCTGCCATTTCCAACTGACGTATCACTGCAGAAAACAGCGCAACGCCACGCGGCCTTGCGCTGTTTTTATTGCGAACCTGATTGATCGCGCCAGGATCCGTAATTCTTGAAGCGCTCGATCACCTCGGCCATTTCGGCCGGTGTCAGCAAACAAGGCTCCCCTGCCTGCAGTACCCGCCAATACTGCTCGCATAACGATTCCACCTCAGTCGTGATGGCATAGGCATGATCCAGACCCGTCCCCAGCGCGATCATGCCGTGATTTGCCAGCAAACAGGCCCGGCGATCGCGCAGTGCTTCCAATGCCAGATCAGACAGCGCCTGCGTGCCAAACAGGACATACGGTGTACAGCGGATGGTATCGCCGCCGGCTAGGGCAATCATGTAATGAAAAGGCGGGATCTCCCTTCTCAGGCACGCCATGGTCGTGGCGAAAGTCGAGTGGGTGTGGATCACCGCCCCCACCTCCGGCCGCGCATGCAGGATGTCGCGATGGAATCGCCACTCGCTGGAAGGCTCGCGCTCACCATGGGCGTTGCCCTCGAAATCCATCCACACCATATCGTGCGGCGTCATCGCCTCCGCCGCCATGCCGCTCGGCGTCACCAAAAATCCTGCGCCATCGCGCACGCTGACATTACCTGCGGCCCCCTGGTTCAGGCCGGCTGCGGTTAGTTGGCGTGCTGTCGCCAGCAAATGTTCGCGCGATAGACTCATGAGAACAGACTCCTCAGTTGATCGGGGCGGCTGACCCCGCGCTCGGTAATGATCCCCGTGACCAGCCGGGCCGGCGTGACATCAAATGCCGGATTGGCCGCCGGACTGCCTTCAGGCAACACACGGACGGACACTATCGCCCCATTCGCTTCGCGCCCCTGTATCCACGCCACCTCATCGGCAGAACGCGCTTCGATCGGGATATCGCGCAAGCCATCCGTGATGGCCCAGTCTATGGTGGGCGAAGGAACGGCCGCGTAGAAAGGAATGCGATTGTCGTCGGCGGCCAGTGCCTTGAGATAGGTGCCGATCTTGTTGCACAAATCCCCACGCGACGTCACGCGATCCGCACCCACAATCACCATATCGACCTGACCGTGCTGCATCAGATGGCCGCCCGCATTATCGGCAATGACGGTATGCGGCACACCATGCCGCCCCAGCTCCCAGGCAGTCAGGCTGGCGCCCTGGTTGCGAGGGCGGGTTTCATCCACCCACACGTGTAGCGGGACGCCTGCGTCAAAAGCGGTGTAGATCGGTGCCAGCGCCGTTCCCCAATCCACCGTCGCCAACCAGCCGGCATTGCAGTGCGTCAGGATATTGAGCGGACGTTGTTTGTCTGCGTGCATCTGGCGCAGCAGGCCCAGCCCGTGCTGGCCAATCCGTTTGTTCAGTTGCACATCTTCATCGCAGATTTCCTCTGCCAGATGGCGTGCCGCCGCAAGCCTATCGCCTGGCGATAAAGGACGCAGCCGTTCCAGCATGCGCTCGACAGCCCAACGCAGATTCACCGCCGTCGGCCGGGATGCGCAAAGCTGCTGTGCGGCAGCTTCCAGGTTCGCATCCGATGCAGACGCCTGCATTGCCAACACCATTCCACAAGCGGCGGCGGCCCCGATCAGGGGGGCGCCGCGCACCTGCATCTCTTTGATCGCGTGCACCATCTGCGGCAGACTTTGCAGTACCACCACCTCGAACGCATGCGGCAGACGTGTCTGATCAATAATTTCAACCGATTTTCCATCGTCAGAAAACCAGAGGGTGCGGTAATTTATTCCGTCTATCAGCAAGTTAAATGTGCCTCAAAATGCAATCCACAATATCTGTGGATAATTCTGTGAATATCTGTGACTTGAAACTGTAACTCAAGCTGGCATAACGATTTTTTACAATCGCTTAAAAATTGAACTAAATATAATATCATTAATAATCAATAAGTTACAAAATGACATTGATTGGCTGAGGTTTTTTGGCATTTGTTAAAGTGATACTTGAGGTGATGTGCACAAGTGGTGCAGTTTTGGCAGCACGGAGAACACATTTTGCGCGCTTGTGTCAACGATTTCCTCTATTTTTTTAGTGCGCAAATCGGCCAGCACTTGAGCCATGCGTGGGAGCTGGTCGGGGCTGTTGCGCCCCATCCTGCCCAGCCATTCCGGCGGGATATCCGGCGCATCCGTTTCCAGCACGATGGATTCCAACGGTAAGGTTGCAGCGAGTTCACGGATCCGCAGCGCGCCGGGCCAGGTCATGGCGCCGCCGAAACCCAGCTTGAATCCCAGATCGATAAAAGCCTCGGCCTGCTGGCGGCTGCCGTTGAACGCGTGGGCGATGCCGCCTCTAACGCGGATACGGCGCAAATGCTTGAGGACGATATCCGCCGCACGACGGATATGGAGCAGCACGGGCAAATCGAATTGACGGGCCAACTTCAACTGTTCGATGAAAAAATACTCCTGCCGCGCCGCATCGTAACCGTCGACAAAAAAATCGAGGCCGATTTCGCCAACGGCAACCACGGGGTGCACGGCCAGCCGTTGTTCCAGTATTGCCAGATCGTCAGGCTCGGCACGATCCACATACAAAGGATGGATGCCGAGTGCCGGCACGCAACCGGCATGCAAACGACACAGCTCCAGCACCGTATCGAAATTGGCGCGCGCGACTGCTGGGACCACGATATGCGTTACACCACTGGCGGCAGCGGCCGCAATGACCTGTTCGCGATCCGGGTCGAATTCGGCCGCGTCCAGATGGCAATGCGTGTCAACGAGGCCGTGCACGGATGCGGATGTCCTGCCCTACGCGATCGAGACCGAGGATATCGAGATCGATCCGATGCGCCATTTCGGTCAGGGGCGGCAAGGCAAACATGCCGCGCGCATCGTTGCCCAGCAGGGTCGGTGCATAGTAGAGCAGCAGTTCGTCCGCAAGCCCATGTTGCAGCAGCGTGCCATTGAGCGCGGCACCCGCCTCGACCAGCACCTCGTTGATATCACGCGCAGCCAGCACCTGCATCAAGCTGGTCAGGCAAACCTTGCCATCCACCTCGGGAAATTCCAGTACCGTCGCACCCGCAGCGCGCAACGCCATCGCCCGGTCCTCATGCCCGGCCAGGCACGCGATCAGCGTACTGCCACCCTGGAGGATTCTGGCAGATGCAGGAATGCGCAATTGACTGTCGACCACGACCCGCGCCGGTTGGTGCCCTGTGTCCAGTGCACGCACCGTCATTTGCGGATCATCTGCCAGCACGGTACCGATGCCGGTCAGGATGGCGCAGGAACGGGCGCGCTGATGCTGCACGTCCATGCGTGCGCCCGCCCCGGTAATCCATTGGCTGACGCCGTTCGACAAGGCAGTGCGACCATCCAGGCTGGCGGCAATTTTAAGGGTCACCCAGGGGCGGCGACGGGTCATGCGCGAGATGAACCCGGGGTTAAGTCTGCGGGCTTCCGCTTCCATCAGGCCGGAGGCCACTTCGATACCGTGCTCCTGCAAGCGCTGCAGGCCCTGCCCGGCGACGCGCGGATTGGGGTCCTGCATGGCGGCCACGACGCGACGCAGCCCGGCCTTGAGCAAGGCATCGGCACATGGGGGGGTGCGGCCAAAATGACTGCAAGGTTCCAGCGTGACATAAGCCGTCGCCCCGGCCGGGTCGGCCACACAGGCATTGAGCGCCTGGATCTCCGCGTGATTTTGTCCAGCAGGTTGCGTCCAGCCGCTGCCGATGACCACGCCATCCTTGACGATCACGCAGCCGACGCGAGGATTGGGCATGGTGGTATTGAAGCCGCGCTCCGCCAACTGGAGCGCCTGAGACATGAAGCGGTGGTCGTTCTCGGTGAAGGCAACCATCACAACCGTTTTACTCCTGAGGCGTTTCGGAACTGCGTCGTACCGGCAGATTCAGGTCGCGAATCGCCTCGCGGAAATCGTCCACATCCTGAAAGCTGCGGTACACCGATGCAAAACGGATATAGGCAACCTTGTCGAGACGCTTCAATTCCAGCATCACCCGCTCGCCCAGTTCGCGCGCATTGATTTCTCGCTCGCCTCGGCTGAGGACATCCTGCAAGATATGGTCGATAGCGCGATCGACATATTCCGTCGGCACCGGCCGCTTGTGCAGCGCACGGGTAAAGGAAAGACGCAGCTTGTCACGTGAAAACTCTTCGCGATTGCCGTTCTGCTTCACCACCTGCGGCAACTGCAAATCGGCCGTTTCATAGGTGGTAAAACGCTTTTCGCAGGAGGCACAGCGCCGCCGACGGCGGATGCTGTTGCCCTCGTCATTGACTCTGGAGTCGATGACCTGGGTATCCAGCGCACCACAGAAAGGACATTTCATTTTAAATAAAATCCTGAACCACGGAGCACACGGAGATCACAGAGTAAGTACATGAGTTTCTCGGTGTTCTCTGTGCTCTCCGTGGTTAAAGATGTTAAGCGCCGTAAACCGGGAACTTGCTGGTCAGCGCCTGCACTTCCGCCACGACGCGGGCAATCACAGCCTCGTCGTTCGGTGCATCCAGTACATCAGCGATCAGGTTGGCCAGCTTTTCAGCTTCGGCTTCCTTGAAGCCACGGGTGGTCATGGCCGGTGTACCAATACGGATGCCGCTGGTCACGAACGGCTTTTGCGGGTCGTTCGGAATGGCGTTCTTATTGACGGTGATGTGGGCGCGGCCGAGCAGTGCTTCGGCGTCCTTGCCGGTCAGGTTCTTGGGTTGCAGGTCAACCAGGAACACGTGGCTCTCGGTGCGGCCAGACACGATGCGCAGGCCACGTTCGACCAGGACCGTTGCCATCACGCGGGCATTGGCCATGACTTGTTCCTGATACACCTTGAAATCCTTGCCGGCGGCTTCCTTGAAGGCCACGGCCTTGGCCGCGATGACGTGCATCAGCGGGCCGCCTTGAATGTTGGGGAAAATCGCGGAGTTCAGCGCCTTCTCGTGTTCGGCGGATGACAGGATCAAACCACCGCGCGGACCACGCAGGGTCTTGTGCGTCGTCGTGGTGACGAAATCGGCAATACCGACCGGGCTTGGATACAGGCCAGCCGCGACCAGACCGGCGTAATGGGCCATATCCACGAACAGGTAGGCACCGACGCTGTCGGCGATCTTGCGGAAGCGCTTCCAGTCGATGACCAGCGCGTAGGCGGAAGCCCCTGCCACGATCATCTTCGGCTTGTGTTCATTGGCCAGACGCTGCACTTCGTCGTAGTCGATGGCTTCTGTTTCCGGGTGCAGGCCATAGGTCACGGCATTGAACACCTTGCCTGAGAAATTGACCGAAGCACCGTGCGTTAGGTGACCACCGTGCGCCAGGCTCATGCCCAGAATGGTGTCGCCCGGCTTCAGCACGGACAGGTAAACCGCCGCGTTGGCCTGGGAACCGGAATGCGGCTGCACGTTGGCATACTCAGCCCCGAACAAGGACTTGGCACGATCAATCGCCAGTTGCTCGGCCACGTCCACGTATTCGCAACCACCGTAGTAACGCTTGCCCGGATAACCTTCCGCGTACTTGTTGGTCAGCACAGAGCCCTGCGCTTCCATCACCGCCGGGCTGGTGTAGTTCTCGGAAGCAATCAGTTCGATGTGATCTTCCTGACGCTGACGCTCGGCCTCCATGGCTGCAAAGAGTTCCGGGTCAAATTTGGCAATGGTTTGGGATGCGCTGAACATGGTTGGGCTTCCAGAATGCTAAAAAAGGCGAATTTTATCATGTTTGAAGTCCCGCATAAAAAGGGAGACTTTCCAAAAGTCGATCACTTTCCATGGCCAGGGAAGAATCAGGATGCCGTGAGCGGCTGTCTCGATTCGGCGACACAATGATTTGTTTTAAAATCAATGTGTTAATAAAAACATCGTACGCGCACGTTACTTTTATGAGACAAAAATGCCAGGTTCGATGACGGCGACCCCTACCCCCCTCCCAAGAACGCAGGGAGCGCCGCTTGTATCCTGAGGTGGCAAGAATCTTGCGGAGTCCTTGCATTACCCCCCTACGACAAGAGCAATCATGCACCCCTTCAGCCCTACCCTCTACCACACCACATTGCGACACCTAGCCATCGCCGGACTGCTGAGCGGCCTCACCGGTTGCCAGGCCGCGGCGCTGACGTCCATGGGCATAGGCGGCTCAACCGGCATCAATCATGCCATGAACGGCATCGCCTACCGAACGTTCTCCATGCCGACCTTGCGTGTAAAGAAGGCCACCATCACCGCACTGGGTCGCATGCAGATCAAGGTCGAATCGACACGCAAGGAGGATGCATCGGAAATCATCGTAGCCAAGACGTCCAACAGAAACATCGAAATCGCCATGGAGTCGCTCAGCCCCAACACCACCCGTATGAGAACCGTGGCCAAGGACGGTTTGTTCTACGACAGCGCCACCGCCGCTGAAATCATTTTCCAGACTGAAAAAGTCCTGGGTAACTCCTGATCACGGACCTCAAAACCAGCAAAGGACACCCGCCCATGCATTGCAAATATTCCTGTCTTGTCACAGCCATTGCAGCCATGTTCTCGTTCGGCGCCCATGCGGCAAGCGGCACCGCCAACGCAGTGCCTGCGGCAACGCCCTCCACAAGCAATGGGCATGAGGGTGTTCAACTGGTCCGGGAATACACCCCCTTAGCCGGCTCCACCGCCAACGCACAAAGCCTAGTGACCGGGCTACGCAGCGGCACGCCGATCACGCTGCAATCCGCATCCACCGGCGTGGCCAACAGCACCACCTTCAGCACGCAAACGCAAAGCATGGGTTGGGGCAACGTCAGCAAAGCGCTGTCGCTCGCACAAGCAGATCTTGCCTCCATGGGCATTACCAACCCATCCCCACAGCAACTGCAGGCCGTGCTGATCGGCGGCACGGTCACCGCGCCTGGGTCCGCCGAGCAAGTCAACGGCATCCTGACCATGCGCAGCCAGGGCATAGGGTGGGGGCAAATCGCGCACCAGTTGAATTTGCCGCCTGGCAATACTTTCCAATTGGGTCACATGGAGAATCGAACACAAGCCACCATCGCCTCGCACGGGCAACATCACGATGCAGCAAACCACGCTAGTCGGGCAGCCACGCCGCTGTCGCACCCCCCGATCAACCGCGTGATCACCGCCGCCGGCACCCCATTGTCGGCTGGCGCCGCATTTAACCACGCCAAACACGGCAGCGACCCAGCCGAGCTCAACCAGAGTAGTCGCATGACGACAGCAGCAGGCGTGGGCGCGGGGGGAGTCACCACCGGAGACCACGATGGCGGACACGGAAACGCAACGGGACACGGCAAGGACTGAGCAATCATGCACAATCCAGGGTAGTGCTGTATCTGCCTGCCGCCTATAAGAATTCAACAATGCCAGCAAGGTCACGTGCAAGCGGTCAAGCGTTATAATCACGCTTTTGAACACCGGGTGAAATGACCGCCATGCACGTGATCCGCGAACAGGATTTTATCGCCAGCATCGCCGATGCCCTGCAGTACATTTCCTACTACCACGCCCCCGACTTCCTGCATGCACTCAACCAGGCCTACGAACGTGAGCAATCGCCGGCTGCACGCGACGCGCTGGCGCAAATTCTGATCAATTCCTACCTCTGTGCCGAAGGGCAGCGCCCGCTGTGTCAGGATACCGGCATCGTCACTGCCTTCATCCGCGTCGGCATGCAGGTGCGTTGGGATACCGACCGGGCATTACAGGACATGGTCGATGAAGGCGTACGCCGCGCCTACAAGCACCCGGATAACGTCCTGCGTGCTTCCGTGGTGGCTGATCCGGCCGGCTTGCGCAAAAACACGCGCGACAACGCCCCGGCCATCGTGCATGTAGAGCTGGTCCCCGGCCATAAAGTCGACATCCGCATCGCGGCCAAAGGCGGCGGCTCGGAAAACAAGGCAAAACTGGCCATGCTGGAACCCTCCGATGATCTGGTGCAGTGGATCGTCGATACCGTCCCGACCATGGGTGCTGGCTGGTGCCCGCCCGGCGTGCTGGGCATCGGCATCGGCGGCACGGCCGAAAAAGCCGTGCTGCTGGCCAAGGAATCGCTCATGGCGCCCGTCGACATTCAGGATTTGCAGGCACGCGGCGCACAAACACGTGCCGAAGCCCTGCGGCTGGAGATCTTCGACAAGGTCAACGCACTGGGTATAGGCGCCCAAGGGCTGGGCGGGCTGACGACGGTACTGGACGTCAAGGTGCTGGATTACCCGACGCACGCGACTTCCCTGCCGGTGGCCATGATTCCCAACTGTGCAGCGACCCGCCATGTCCATTTCGAGCTCGACGGCAGCGGGCCGGCACAACTCCCCGTCCCCAGACTGCAGGACTGGCCGCAGATCGCACTGAACGCCGGTGAGCAATTGCGCCAGGTCGATCTGGACACCCTCACCCGCGACGACATCGCAGAGTGGCAACCGGGAGAAAAACTGCTGCTTTCCGGCAAACTATTGACCGGCCGCGATGCCGCCCACCGCCGCCTGCAAGAAATGGCCGCGCGCGGCGAGTCCCTGCCGGTCGACTTCACCAACCGCTTAATCTATTACGTCGGTCCGGTCGACCCGGTACGCAACGAAGTATTGGGCCCTGCCGGTCCAACAACCGCGACCCGCATGGACCGCTTTACCGATTTCATGCTGGAACAGACCGGCCTGCTCGGCATGATAGGCAAAGCCGAGCGCGGAGACGCCACCATCGCCGCCATCAAGCAGCACCGTTCGGCCTATCTCATCGCCATCGGCGGCGCGGCCTACCTAGTCTCCAAGGCCATCAAGTCCGCCCGCGTAGTCGCCTTTGAAGATCTTGGCATGGAAGCGATTTACGAATTCGAGGTGCAGGACATGCCCGTCACGGTCGCCGTGGACAGTCAGGGCCACTCCGTGCACCACAGCGGCCCGGCAGAATGGCAGGCCAAGATCGCCACCATCAACATCGTCCCCAGGTAACCCTATGGCCAAGCTCTTCACCCCGCTCAAACTACGGGAACTGGAACTCAAGAACCGCATTTTCGTGTCCCCCATGTGCCAATACTCGGCCGAAGGCGGCATCCCCAACCAGTGGCATCTGGTCAACTACGGCAGTCGTGCGGTCGGCGGAGCTGCGCTGGTCATCGTCGAGGCGACGGCCATTTGCCCAGAAGGCCGCATCACGCCATGGTGCACAGGCCTGTGGTCGGATGCGCACACCGAGGCATTCCGCCCCATCGTCGATTTCATCAAACAACAAGGCGCGGTGCCGGCGATCCAGATCGCCCACGCAGGCCGCAAGGCTGCCTGCGATGCCCCGTGGAACGGCGGAAAATTCTTGCCAATAGGTGCTGGCGGATGGCAGACCGTGGCCCCTTCCGCCCTTCCTGTCACCCCGGCACACGGCGTACCGCATGCACTGAATCATGAAGAAATCGACGGCATCGTCGAGCTGTTTGCAGACGCCGCCCGTCGCGCCCTTACCGCAGGCTTCGAAGTCGCCGAAGTGCACTGCGCACACGGCTACCTGCTCCACGAATTCCTTTCGCCGCTGTCCAACCAACGCACCGACGAATACGGCGGCAGCATGGAAAATCGCTGCCGATTGCCGCTCAAAGTCGCCAAGACCATACGCGACATCTGGCCGCAGCAATGGCCGGTCTTCCTGCGCATTTCCGCGACGGACTGGGTACCGCAGATCAACGGGATACCCGGGTGGGATCTGGCGCAATCCATCCAGTTCGCTAAATGGCTGAAGGACATCGGCATCGACCTGGTGGATTGCTCTACCGGCGGACTGATCCTGGATGCCCAGATTCCAGTCGCACCCGGCTTCCAGACACCCTACGCCGCAGGCATCCGCAAGGAGGCCAGTATCGCCACCGGCGCCGTCGGCCTGATTACCGATGCGCACCAAGCCGAGCACATCCTCGTTACCGAACAAGCCGATGCCGTGCTGCTGGCACGGGAACTGTTGCGCGACCCCTACTGGCCGCTGCGCGCCGCCCGTGAACTCGGCGTGGACGTCGCCTGGCCCAATCCATATGCAAGAGCAAAACTTTAAAACAGGAACACACCATGAAATGGACTGACGTACAACGTATTGCCGAAGAACTGTTCGACCAGCACCCGGACATCGACCCCGAGACCATCCGCTTCGTGGATCTGCATAACCTGGTGGTCGACCTGGCGGATTTTGACGATGACCACCATCGCGGCGGCGAAAAAGTACTAGAAGCGATCCAGCAAGCGTGGATAGACGAAGCCAGCTGATACCCTCCACACAGCAACTCCATCCCCGGGGAATGTTCTGAAAAGGCATTCCCCGTTTTTTCGCCCGTAAGCGCGAAAAACCATACCCCCCCAATATTAGCGATGCAAATAGATGGCTGATGAGCCAGTATAATTCATAGCATCCATGATCTCTAAAAGTCAGCCCATGAAGAAGTCCCTAATCAAAGTGCTCTCGGGCATGCCATTCAAGATCGCCGCCGGGCTGGTGACGACGTACCTGTTGCTGGCCTACTTTGCTGTCGACCCGCTTGCGAAGCAGCTCCTGCCTTGGGTTGCCGAACACAAGCTTGCCAGCCGGGCAAGCGTCGAACATGTGCGCTTTGACCCCCTGAGGCTGACGCTCACCCTGGACAAACTGCGGCTGACTCGCCCTGACGGCGCACCGCTGGCCGGGTTCGATCGCCTGTATGTCAATCTGGAAACCAGCGGCCTGTTCCGCTTCGCCTGGCGCATCAAGGACATCCTCCTCACCGCACCGCAAGTCACGCTGGATGTTGCTCCGGACGGCAAGCTCAACTGGGCAGACCTGATCGCCAAGCTCAATGAAAATCCGGATGAAAAATCGGACGAGATCCCGCGCGTCATCATTGATCACATTCTGATTCAGCACGGCAATATCGCGTATTCGGAGCGCAACCGCCCCACCCCGTTCCACGCCGAGCTGGAACCGCTCGGACTGGAACTGGACGGCTTGTCGACGCTGCCGGAAGACCGCGGGGATTATCAGATTGCTGCGCGCCTGCCAGAACAGGGCGGCACACTGAAATGGAAAGGCAATATCGGCCTCAATCCCGTCGTTTCCAACGGCAGTTTCGCGCTGGAAGGCATCAAGCTTGCCAAGCTGATGCAGGTTGCGCCGCCAGGCAGCATCCCGGTCCAACTCACAGCCGGCGAGCTGCAGACCGGACTCGACTACCGTTTCGCCATGATCAAGGACGGCGAAAAGCTGGCACCCGAAGTTCTGATCAAGGACATCGCACTCAGGCTGTCGCAGGTACAAGGCACGTTCGTGCAAGCCCCTGGCAGCGCAGTTGATCTACAGGAACTTGGTATCCAACTACCGGAACTACATGTCTCAATGGCGCACGGCACACAGCTTCACTTGAATGGCATGTCGATCGGGCTGAAAAACGCCGCCTTGCATCAAGACAATACACCGCTGTTCAAGTTGGCAGACGCACAAATCAACGGACTGGATTTTGACCTGAATGCGCACCAACTGAAGGTGGGCGCCATCGCCCTGAATGGCGGCACGGTGCAAGCGACGCGGCAGGCCAATGGCGTACTCAACTGGCAAGCGCTGTCAGGCGCACCGTCGAATCAGCATCCAACCGCATCGTCCAAGCCCAAGACCGACGAAACGCCCATGAATATTGAGGTAGCGAGCATACGCCTGAATCACTGGCAGGCCGGCTTCCAGGACCTGGCCATGAAGCATGCGCTCGATCTCCATGTCAGCGACTTCAATCTCGGCTTTGCACTGTCGATGGCCAATGACGACCTCGCCGTACAGGACATTCAAAGCCAGACGGGGAAAATCACGCTCACTTCGGCGCTTTATCCGCAAGCTGCAGCCACCCTGGAAAAAACCGTATTGCAAGACGGCGCCGTCAGCCTGAAGCAGAAATCGATCAAGCTGAAGGCCATCACTTTCAGCGGCCTGCAGACCCAAGTCCTGCGCGAAGCCAACAAGCCCTTGAACTGGCTCGCCATGCTGGAACCGGCCACGGCTGCCGCAGCGCCAGCCAAATCGACCTATGCCGCCGCTTCGTCGACGCCTGACTGGAAGCTGGCACTGGAACGGATCGCGCTCGAAAACGGCAACGTGCACCTGCAGGACAGTAGCGCTCCCAGCCCGGTCGCACTGGATCTGCAGAATGCATCGTTCGAGATCCGCAACCCCACGCTAGACCTCAGCAAAGCTGTGCCTGTCAGCGCACGCTTCAAAGTCAAGCAGGGCGGACAATTCGACGCCAGCGGCAAACTGGCCATGGCGCCGCTCAAGGGTGATTTCAAGCTCAAACTCGCCGCGCTTTCTTTCAAGCCGTTTGCCCCCTACATCAACCAGTTCGCCCTACTGAAACTCAACGATGGCAGCGCAACCGTTGATGGCGCACTGGCCGTCAAATCCGACAAAGCCCTGAATGCGCAGTTCCAGGGCGGATTCAGCATCGACAATCTGGCCATCAGTGAGGAAAACACCGACGCCACGTTCCTCGGCTGGAAAAAACTGGGCAGCGACAGTCTCAAGATCGGGCTGGGACCCAACCTGTTGCACATGGATGAACTGCGCATCGTCCAACCCATCGGCAAGGTCATCATCTACGAAGACAAGTCCATCAATATCAAGCGCATCCTGCGTCCGCAGCCCCCCTCAGCCGCCACCGGCGACGCTGCCAAGCCAGCAGACAGCACGAACGACTTCCCTGTCTCAGTCGAACGCATCAAGGTTGAGGACGGCGACATGGAGTTCGCCGACCTCTCGCTCAAACCGCAGTTCGGCACCCACATGAACAGCTTGTCCGGCGTCATCAACGGCCTCTCAACCAGCCCGGACACGACTGCGCAAGTCGAACTGGACGGCAAGGTGGATGAGTATGGCTCAGCCCGTATCCGCGGCGCCTTGCAGCCCTTCCGTGCCACGGAGTTTACAGACCTGACCCTGGCCTTCCACAATCTGGAAATGAACCATCTGACGCCCTACTCCGGCAAGTTCGCCGGACGTCGGATCGACTCTGGCAAGATGTCGGTGGATCTGCAATACAAGATCAAGCATCGTCAGATGTCCGGGGAAAACAAATTCGTCATCAACAAGCTCAAGCTGGGCGAGCACGTCGACAGCCCGGATGCGGTCAACCTGCCCCTGGACCTAGCCATCGCCATCCTGGAGGACAGCGACGGCAACATCGACCTAGATCTGCCGGTTTTTGGCAGTCTGGACGACCCGCAGTTCAGCTATGGCAAGATCGTCTGGAAAGCCATCGTCAACGTGCTGGGCAAAATTGCCACCGCCCCCTTCCGCGCACTGGGCAACCTGCTCGGCATCAGCGCCGACAAGATGGAAGCCGTCGCCTTCGACCCCGGCAGTGCCGATCTGGCGCCCCCTGAGCAGGAAAAACTCAAAAAGCTGGCAGACGCCATGGCCAAGCGGCCGGCCCTGTCGCTCTCCATCGTCCCCGGCTACGACGCCGCTGCGGATAGAAAAGCGATTCAGGAAAGCACCATACGTCGCGACGTTGCATTGGAATCCGGCCTGAAACTCCAGCCGGGCGAAAAACCGGGCCCGGTCGATGTACGCAATGCCAAAGTGCAAAGCGCCATTCTGAAACTGACCAGGGAACGTTCACCCGACGCCAAGAACCGCAAACTGGTAGACAAATTCAAGGATTATCTGGAGATTGCTAAGCCGACGGATCCTGCCGCCTACGACAGCATGCTGCTGCAGCTTCAAAGCTGGGTCTCGGTCACGGACGCTGAACTCAAGGCTTTGGCCGATGCCAGGGCGACCGTCCTGCAAAAAACGCTGGAACAGGCAGCAGGCATGGGCGCCAACCGCATCAGCAAAGCTGCGCCTGAGTCGGTCAGTGGCAATGGTCGCGAGGTTCGAATCAAAATGAGTCTGGGGACATCCAAATCTTCATGAGAGCGCCGGTGCATCTGAGGGCCGTGATCTGCAAGCGGGCGTCAACACCGTCCACATTGCCAACTGCACAGTCGTCTATCACAGCGCGACCGGATGCACCTGGATACCGGTCGCCAGCGGGTGTTAACGCCGCGGTGACCCACGCAAGCGCTGCGGATAAATCCGTGCTAGGACTTGTCTAATTTACGCATCTTATCGTGTAGAGTGCCGCTATCCGGCTTAGCACCGCAGAGATCGCCGCCCTGTTGATATGACAGCGAAAACATCAACCCGACCCCTTGGCATGGCCATGAAAATTCCGCTATTCAGTATTCGTACCCGTGCCTTATTGCTGGTTGTCGTGACGTTTGTTGTCACGATGGGGATATTGACCTATGTCGAGCTTGCAGACCGCAACGACAACCTAGCGAAGGCCATGGAAAGTCTGCACGCCAAGGCTGAACACATTGCCAACGAACAGAACACCATCGTCAATTACGCGCAGCAGTTGGTGGTGGTGCTATTTCAGACGCATGAATTGTCCGACCTGGCGTCCAATCCAAATTGCCAGATCTCGCTTGCAGCCATATTGAAACAAGAACCGCGCCTGGCGAATGTTGCCATTGCGAACCCTAAGGGCGACTACGTTTGCAGCGCAGTCAATCCAGGCCATCTCGTCAACATTGCTGATCGCATTCATTTCAAGAAAGCACTCGCCTCGCCCGACATTGTGACGGGAGACGCGGTCGTTGGAAGATCTTCCGGAAAATGGGGGATCCCATTTGCCAAGTCAATACGCGATGGATCTGGCCACCTGCAAGGGGTTTTGGTGGTATTCGTGGATCTGGAATGGGTCAATCACGAACTCGGAAAAACCGATCAAATCCCGGGGGCAAGAATTGGTTTAATTGACGCCCAGGGGACAGTGCTTGCCCGACAGCCGGATCCAGACAAATGGGTGGGCAGAAATGCCGCCCAGACCGCATTCTTTCAGCGATTGATTGCTCAGCATGGCGTAGGCACAGCCGAAGCCCCGGGGTTTGATGGCGTTAAACGCATCTACGGATTCGCAAAATTTGTCGACACCACTTCCGGGCCCATTTATCTCTGGCTCGGGGTCTCCAAGGAGTCGGTGACGGCAGCCGTCTATCGTAAATTTGCCTGGGATCTGTCATTGATGCTGGCGTTCCTCGTGCTGACGTTTGGTATTGCCTGGGCAGGCACCAACCGAATGATCCTGCAACCCATCTCGGCCATTGCCCAAGCCGCCCGCAGGCTGGGACATGGCGACCAGAATGCCTGTACCGGACTCGCCTATACCGCAGACGAATTAGGGCAGCTTGCCAGAACGTTCGACGAAATGGCCGTCGCATTGCGATCGGAAAACGAACTGCTACGGCTGAACCGCGCACTTAACCTGCTGAGCCGGTGCAACATGACGCTGGTCCATGCGCATGACGAACAGGAACTGCTGACCAACATCTGTCGATTGACTGTGGAGACCGGTGGCTATCTCATGTCGTGGGTCGGTTACGCTGAAGACGACGCGGAAAAGTCTGTGCGTCCGGTCGCAGCGTCAGGATATGAAGAGGGCTACCTGGAAAGCCTCAGCGTCACCTGGGCAGACTCGGAACGCGGATGGGGGCCAACAGGATCAGCCATACGGTCAGGCGTCACCTCGGTTAACCAGAACTGCCTGACCAACCCCAAGATGGCGCCATGGAGAGCCGCTGCCATCGAGCGAGGCTACCAGTCGAGCATCGCGCTTCCTCTGACAGGTAAAGCGCGCGTACTGGGCGCGTTGACCATCTATTCGGCCGAACCTTTTGCGTTCGGCCCGGAAGAAGTGAATCTGCTTGAAGAACTGGCGACCGATCTTGCCTATGGGATCGAAGCATTACGTACGCGCGTTGATCACGAACAGCAGGCAACGATCCTGCGGCAAAGTCTGGAACAATCCATCCAGGCCATGGCCGCCACCTTAGAAGCACGCGACCCCTACACTGCAGGCCATCAGCGCCGCGTCGCAGAACTGGCGACTGCGATTGCGCGCAAAATGCAGCTATCCGATGAGCAAGTGAATGGCATCAGTTTGGCGGCCACCATTCATGACCTAGGAAAAATCCACGTACCGTCCGAGATACTTTCCAAACCAGGAAAACTATCCGATCTCGAACTTGCCCTCATCAAGACCCATCCCGACGCGGGCTACGGCATTATCAAAGACGTCAAATTCCCCTGGCCCATCGCCGAGATCGTCAGACAGCATCATGAAAGGCTGGATGGATCCGGCTACCCGCAAGGCCTCAAGGGGGCGCATATTCTGATTGAATCGCGGATCATTGCGGTCGCTGATGTCGTGGAAGCGATGGCTTCCCACCGCCCCTATCGACCTTCTTTGGGCATTGCGGCCGCGCTCGACGAAATAGCGCGTGGTCGCGGCCATTTGTACGATGCCGCGGTCGTCGATATCTGCCTGGAACTGTTTGCCGAGCAAGCATTTAGTTTTAGCAGCGGACTTGGCACGACTGATGGCCATCTTGGATCAGACACAGCCATACTCCCACCAGCCTAGAAGACTTAATTCAGAAAAAACTTAATTCAGAAAGCGTCCGCGCAGTTCTTCCAGATTCAGCTCCACCAGGATCTGCGCCAGTCGGTCGCTGGCACTTTTCTTCGGCACCCCCTTGTGGCGCGCAATAATCAGTTCGTTTTTCATCGAGTGCTCCCAGCCTACCAGTTCGGTCACCGTAACTTGGTAGCCGTTCGCCTCCAGTTGCAGACAACGCAGCACGTTGGTGATCTGGCTGCCGAATTCGCGGGTGTGAATAGGATGGCGCCAGAGCTCTGACAAAGGCGTTTTACCGAAAGATACGTTCTTCTGGCGATTCAGCGCCGAGGCCACCTCAGCCTGGCAACAGGGCACCAGCACAATGAACTTCGCCTGCTTGTGCAGGGCGAAGCGAATGGCATCGTCGGTTGCGGTGTTGCAGGCGTGCAAGGCCGTCACCACGTCGATCTGCGCCGGCAATTCAGGCGAGGTGATAGATTCCTCCACGCTCAGGTTCAAAAACGACATGCGCCCGAAGTCCAGGCTGGTCGCCAGTTCGCGCGAGCGTATCACCAGCTCTTCACGCGTTTCTATACCGTAGACGTGGCCAGTCGATTTCGCCTTGAGGAACAGGTCGTAGAGGATGAAGCCGAGATACGACTTGCCTGCACCGTGATCGGCTAGCGTGAGATCGCCCTTGGCGTCGAACACCTCTTGCAGCAGCGGCTCGATGAAGTGATACAGGTGATACACCTGTTTGAGCTTGCGCCGGCTGTCCTGATTCAGCTTGCCGTCGCGGGTCAGGATATGCAGCGCCTTCAGCAGCTCAATGGACTGTTCGGGGCGGATCTCGGGAATGCTCATCCGGTCAAACAGTCTTGGAGTAGCGGGGCTTGTCGTCGCCTTGCTGATGCAGATAGCTGTCGAATGCCATGGCGATGTTGCGCAGGAACACGCGCCCCACCTCGGTCACGCGCACCTTGTCCGCTTCAATCTGTACCAGCCCATCGGCCTGCATACCCTTGAGCTCTTCCAGCCCATGGGCGAAGTAGCTGTCGAAGTCGATGCCCCACTGCTTGCCGAATGCTGCCTTGTCCAGTTCCAGGTCGCACATGATCTGGGTAATCGCGTCGCGGCGCAGCTTATCTTCTTGCGTGATACGCAGGCCACGTTCGACCGGCAGCTTGCCGGCTTCGAGCAGTTCGCGGTACTCGGAGAGCACCTTCACGTTCTGCGCGTAGACATCATCGGTCTGCGAAATGGCCGAGGCACCGAAGGCCAGAATGTCGCAGTCCTTGTGGGTGGTGTAGCCCTGGAAATTACGATACAGCGTCTTGCTTTGCTGCGCCTTGACGATTTCGTCGTCCGGGCGGGCGAAGTGATCCATGCCGATATACACATAGCCGGCAGCAGTGAGTTTTTCCAGCGTGAGCTTTTGCAGTTCCAGACGCGCATCAATCTGCGGCAGGGTGTCTTCCACGATCAGCTTCTGGTGCTTCTTCATCCATGGCACATGGGCATAGTTGAACACCGCAAAGCGATCTGGCGCCATGGCGATCACCTTGTCCAAGGTCTTCTCGAAACTGGACGGCGACTGATGCGGCAGCCCGACCATCAGGTCGAAATTGACGCTCTCGAAACCTTCTTCGCGTATCCAGCCGTAGACTTCACGGATCATGTCTTCCGGCTGCACCCGGTTAACAGCGACCTGCACCTGATGCTCCAGGTCTTGCACCCCCAGGCTCAGCCGATTGAAGCCGGACTGGCGCAATGCGCGCACGTGGTCGCGCGTCAGTTCTCGCGGGTCCATTTCGCAGCCGACTTCGGCATCCGGGGCAATGGTGAACTTGCTGGCCATGTGGGCATGCAGGCGACGAATGTCATCCGGCTTGAGGTAAGTCGGCGTACCGCCGCCCCAATGCAACTGGCGTACCTTGCGGGCCGGGTTGGTCAGCGCGGCAACGCGGTCGATTTCCTGCATCAGGACCTCCAGATAGGCGGTCGCCTTGCTGTAGTCCTTGGTCGCGATCATGTTGCAGCCGCAGTAATAGCACAGCGTGTCGCAGAACGGGATATGCGCGTACAGTGAAATGTCGCGCCCCTTGTCCTGACTGGCGCGCAGCTCGTCTTCCCATTGCGCGGGGCCAAAGGATTCATTGAAATAAGGCGCGGTCGGGTACGAGGTATAGCGTGGGCCGGCCTTGACGTATTTGTGTAGCAGTTCGGCAGATAATTTCATGTTTCGCATTATACTCTCGACAAAAAGCTCCGAATTGATTTCCATGAGGCTTTCTCCATGAATTTACCCAGCGAAATCTTCAAGGCCTACGACATCCGCGGCATCGTCGGAAAATCCCTCACGCCGGAAATCGTCGAGACCATCGGACACGCCATCGGTTCGGAAGCGCACGACCGGCAACAGTCGCAGATCGTCATCGGCTACGATGGCCGGCTTTCCGGCCCCGAACTCGCCGCCGCCCTCGCCCGCGGCATCCAGAAATCAGGCATCCACGTCATCGACATCGGCATGGTGGCGACCCCCATGGTATATTTCGCTGCACACCATCTGGGCACGCACTGCGGCGTCATGGTGACCGGCAGTCACAACCCACCCGACTACAACGGCCTCAAGATGGTACTGGCGGGTGAAACCCTCTCGGGAGAGGCGATCCAGCATCTGCGCCAGCGCATAGAAACAGGCCATTTATCCACCGGAAACGGCAACTACGCCAGGCAGGCGATTGCACAAGCGTATCTAGACCGCATTACATCCGACGTCCAATTGGCCCGCCCGATGAAAATCGCCGTAGATGCTGGCAACGGGGTGGCTGGCGCTTATGCCGGCACACTGTTTCGCGCCCTAGGCTGCGATGTGCAGGAATTGTACTGCGAAGTGGACGGCCATTTCCCCAACCACCACCCCGACCCGTCGGTGCCGGAAAATCTGGAAGACCTGATCCACGCGCTCAACACCGGCGACGCTGAAATCGGCCTCGCTTTCGATGGCGACGCTGATCGTCTGGGCGTGGTCACCAAAGACGGCACCATCATCTACCCGGATCGCCAACTGCTGCTTTTTGCAGCGGATGTACTGTCACGCCAACCGGGGGCCACGATTATTTACGACGTCAAATCCACCCGCAACCTGTACCCCTGGATTACCGAACATGGCGGCCAGCCTTTGCTGTGGAAAACCGGTCATTCGCTGATGAAAGCCAAGATGAAGGAAACCGGTGCCGCGCTGGCGGGCGAAATGAGCGGCCACATTTTCTTCCAAGAACGCTGGTACGGCTTCGACGACGGGCTCTATGCCGGCTGCCGGCTGCTGGAAATCCTCAGTCGATCCGCCAATGCCTCGGCCATATTGCATGCCTTGCCCGACAGCATCAGCACGCCGGAACAACATATCCAGATGCAGGAAGGCGAGCCGCACGCGCTGATCGCACGACTGCAGCAGGAAGTGAAATTCGACGGTGCACAGAACATCGTCAGCATCGATGGCCTGCGCGTCGAATATGCCGACGGCTTCGGCCTGATGAGGGCCTCCAACACCACGCCCGTCGTGGTGTTGCGCTTCGAGGCCAACAATACAGCCGCACTGAGGCGCATCCAGGATCAATTCCGTACCATCATTCTTGCGGCCGTACCGGACGTGAAGCTGCCATTCTGACCATGCGACGCGGCACCCTCATTTCTGTCACCATCTGGCTGACGCTGTTTGCAGGGTTTGCCTGGATGGTCGACGCCGCACTCAATCCCAACAAAGCAGAAACATTAGGTCATGGCGAAACCGTCACCCTGCAGCGCGATCCCAGCGGGCATTATCGCGCCGAGGCTTACATCAATGGGGTCAAGGCCAATGTACTGGTCGATACCGGCGCCACGGGCGTGGCCATCTCACAGCAACTGGCGGACACCCTGGGTATCCGCAGCCACGCCGCCATCAGCACGACGACCGCCAATGGGGAAACCGTCAGTTACATGACGCGCCTAGCCAGTGTAAAACTTGGAGGCATCGAAGCCAAAGATGTCGCGGCGACCATCACCCCCGGCTTGGAAGGAGAAGCCCTGCTCGGCATGTCATTCCTAAGCCGGATGGACATCCGGCTGTACAAGGGTACCATGACCATCAAGCAGGTCAGCGAGTAATCTCAGGCCCCATCAAAAGGCTGCCTGTGCCCGTTTGCACTCTACGATTGCCTTGCGCGCTGTCTCTTCGTCCACCTCATGCAGGGCAGAGCGCGCCATCCACAAGCCCATCTTCACCTCCTGCCAGACGTAGTACGCCTTTCCTGCCTCGGTCTTGAGCTTGAGGCTCACGCTATTTTCGGCAATCGAGCCCACTTCGTGCTCACCCGGCTGCGCCTGCAGCAGAAAATAGGTTTTCGGCCCGGATTGCCCTGCAACACGGCCATCTAGGCTCACTGTCATGGTGATCGCACTACCGAAATTTTCGTTGCGGTAGACGTAGATGTTCGCCTTGTCCGGATCTGGTTTGAACTCCTTGGCGCTGGCATCCTCGTTCATTGATGCCATCGGCACACTGGCACAGCCTTGTAGCGCCAGCAGCGCCACCAGCAGCAATATCGAAAAAAAATTTGCACTCAATCGCATGATCTAAAGTCTCCGTCATCAGGTAATCACGGTAGGCTCGGTACGCCCAGTGCGGTCACGCAGTTGTGTGACCTGCAGCGCAATGCCGATCAACTCGGCCAACGCCACCTGCGCATCGAGATGATGCTTAGCCACGTCGGGCTCGTAGGCTTCCAGATAGATACGCAGGGTTGCCCCCTCGGTGCCCGTACCAGACAGGCGCAGCACAATGCGCGAACCATCAGTGAAACCAATGCGCACACCCTGACCTACGCTGACACCGCCATCGATCGGGTCGGTATAGCTGAAGTCGTCGCAGAACAACACATTGTAATTGCCCAACTGCGCTCCGGTGAGCTCGGCAAAGCTCTCATGCACGTGCTTCATCAAGGCAGAGGCAGCCTCCGTCGGCAGACCTTCGTAATCGTGGCGCGAGTAGACGTTGCGGCCGAATTTTGCCCAATGCTCGCGCACGATGGTCTCAACCGATTGCTTGCGGACTGCCACGACATTCAGCCAGAACAGCACGGCCCACAGGCCATCCTTCTCGCGCACGTGGTCGGAGCCGGTACCGAAGCTTTCTTCACCACACAAAGTCACCTTGCCGGCATCCATCAGGTTGCCGAAAAACTTCCAGCCAGTGGGCGTTTCATAGCAAGGGATACCCAGCGCCTGCGCCACACGGTCGGCAGCCGCACTGGTCGGCATGGAACGCGCAATGCCCGCCAGCCCCTGCTTGTAGCCGGGAGCCAGCGTCGCATTGGCCGCCAGCACCGCCAGGCTGTCGGAAGGCGTCACAAAAAAACGCTGCCCCAAGATCATGTTGCGATCGCCATCGCCATCCGAAGCCGCGCCAAAGTCTGGCGCATGGTCCCCATAGACGATCTCGACCAGTTCGTGCGCATATGTCAGATTGGGGTCGGGGTGACCCTGGCCAAAATCCGGCAGCGGCACCGCGTTCATGACACTCCCTGCAGGCGCGCCCAGGCGCTTCTCGATAATCTCTTTCGCATAGGGGCCGGTAACCGCGTGCATGGCATCGAACTTGAGGCGGAACCCACTTGCGAGCAGCATGCGGATGGCACCAAAGTCGAACAATGACTCCATCAACTCGGCATAATCGCTTACCGGATCGATCACCTGCACCACCATGTCGCCCAAGCTGCTTTCACCGATGACATCCAACGCAACGTCCTTCGCATCGAGAATGCGATACGCGCTGATCTCCTTGCTGCGCGCAAAGATCGCCTCAGTCACCTTTTCCGGGGCCGGCCCCCCATTGCCGATGTTGTATTTGATGCCAAAATCGCCGTCCGGACCACCCGGATTGTGACTGGCAGACAGAACAATGCCGCCAAACGTCTGGTACTTGCGAATCACACAGGAAGCAGCAGGCGTCGAAAGGATGCCGTCCTGTCCAACCAGCACACGTCCGAAGCCATTGGCTGCAGCCATCTTCAGGATAATCTGGATCGCCTCGCGGTTGTAGTAACGGCCATCGCCCCCCACTGTCAGCGTGCTCCCTGCCGGCGCCGAGATGCTGTCGAAAATCGACTGTACGAAATTTTCGAGATAATTCGGTTTCTGAAATACAGGCACCTTCTTGCGCAATCCGGATGTGCCGGGTTTCTGATCAGTAAAAGGTGTAGTTGAAACAGTACGAACAGACATCGAAAAAGCTCCCCTTAGACATATCCCACGCTTGTTTTGACTTATCTTACCACCGCCCCCGCGCCCCGGCACGCCCAACAAAGATCATGTCAGAGTGTTGACAGAACATCGAAGAATCGTAATAATGCGCGTCCTCAAGGGAGATTAGCTCAGTTGGTAGAGCAGCGGACTCTTAATCCGTTTGTCCGGGGTTCGACCCCCCGATCTCCCACCAGTATCCAAACGGCTCACAGCGATGTGGGCCGTTTTCATTTGGTAGTTACCGTAGCCAGATCGTAGCCGATCAGAACAGAGTCCAGCCGTGACGCGGCAACCGCCAGATGATCAGGTGCAAGATGGGCATATCGCTCCACCATTGCGCCAGTTCTCCACCCACCCAATCGTTGTAACTCATGCGTAGGTGTTCCGGCTTGTCGCTGCCAGGTTGCCCAAGTATGCCTCAAGTCGTGCCATCGAAAATTCTCGATGTCCGCACGCATTAGGGCTTTCTGCCAAGCTCTGGTATTTGCCCACCCAAGCGGCTTGCCCAGGTATGTAAAAACCCGTTCAGGGTGTTTCCCAACCTGACGGATCAGAACAGCCAGAGCCATATCATTTAGCGGTACTGAAATAGGCCTGCGGTTCTTGGACTGCGTCCCTTGTACCCAGGCATGTTTCAGTTCCAGGTTGACCTGCGCCCATTCCAGTTTCAGGACGTTGCTTTGACGTAGACCCGTTGCCAGGGCGAATAAAACCACTTCGCGCTGATGCAGCGGGAGTTCATCGAGCAAACGCTTGGCCTGGTCGAAAGTCAGGGCACGTTCACGGCTAATAGATTCTTTAAAGAGCCTGACCTTGGGCACCTTGTCGAGCCATTCCCATTCGTCTCTTGCCCGAATCAGAATAGAGCGTACCAGTGCCAGGTAACGGTTGACGGTGGCTTTGCTGGCTTCCTTGAGTTTGGCCTGCCGGATGGTGTCGATCACATCTAACGTAATGTCATCCATCATGCGATCACCGAGGAAGGCATGAAGCCATTGCAGCTTCTTCACGTCTTCCTTGTGGGTGGCCTTGTCCGAGGTTTCTGCAATCCAGCGAACCACCGCTTCTTTCCAGGAATGTCTGGGTTTGACCCCGAGGCGTTCCTGCTCCCACATCTGGGCTTTTAGCCGGTCGTGGAATTCCTGGGCTTTGATTTTGTCGTCAGTCCCAGTGCTGCGTTGTATTGGTCGTCCATTGCCAATGGTGATCTTGACCCACCAGCAGGACGAATCCTTTCGTTTGTAGAGTGACATATTGATTGCTCCTTATGGTCACCCTGCAACACTCGCCGCTGGTATTGTGCGCGGATGTATTCGATCAGGTCAATCTGAACGAAGACCCAGCACTTGCCGATCTTGGCTCCGGGGATTTCGCCGGCCCGCGCTTTCTCCTGGAGGGTAACTGGATGCAACTTGAGCAGCTTGGCGGCTTCTTGCAGGGTGAGCGTGTTCATTCGGACAGATCCACTGGTCTATCTTTCAAAGACGGCCAATCGGCGTAGCTCACAAAATGCAAATTTAAGTGATGTCGATCTGGAGACACATGCAAGGTCTGCCCATTAAATCGAAATTCGGTAATCGACGTCATAATGGCCTTCAATCTCGCCGCCATTTCTGGCGTCGGTGAAACCCAGACCACACAATTGATTTCACCCAATTTTATGAGCTGTAAATACATCAGCAAGATGCTTTGGTAGCGCTTTAGTGACTTGAAACTACGTTCGCATTCCAATGCGACTCGCCTTCCATCTGGCGCCGCCAGCAATGCGTCGGGACGTTTCTGGAAAGTCTTGCTCTCACCCAAACGGTCTCCGTCCACCCAGTCACGCCATCCAGCCTTTTCTGCTGCCAGTCGCAGGCACTGCAAATCCAGCTGATGATGGATTGTTTGCTCACTCACACGATTTGGATCGAAAGTCGCTGACACAATCTGCTCTGTACCGGGATCAAATGCCATCGCCTGACCTTGGCAGGTGATTCCCCATATCGTCACACGCCCACCCAGGCTGAAAAAAGTATGTCGCCGCAGGTTACCTTCCTGCTCCATGGCTACCAGAGATTTATGTGCAGCCTGCCGCGATAACAAGCCCATGACCTGCTGAAGGATGTCTTGTGTACTCCAGAGGTGCTGCCGCAGGAATCGTAGCACTGCGTCCGTTTTGGCGTTACGTCGCTCCCGTCGAGAAGACGGGCACGAGATTAGGTTTCGTGCCCTCTCCATTTTAAATTACCTCCCCGCCGTTGATCAGGTCGTTAACGTGCGTCATCGGCACGGCCTCAACTAGCAAAGGATATGGCGCGTCCGGGTCGATGATGATGGGGGCGAGCGTGATCAACTCAGCTTCGCCACAGCCAAGGAGAAGGCTGCTGGTTACCTGATGTTTAGTGTCCTCAGGAAAAGGTAATTTGGAAATCACCTCAGCAGGCACAATATTCTCATCCTGCTCACCCCATGACCCCATGACGGATGAGTGCTCAGACGGCTTTGCCACGCTCCTATTAAAATCTGGGCTTAGCCCCGTCTTTTCGGACAGTTCCCTGGCAAAGGGGACGTCCTCGCATCTAAAATGGATTTTGACACTGGTGTTGTCGACGACCGCGCCACGGACGCTGACGGGGTTGAGTCCTGGGCAATCGGCCAAGTCTCCCATACTTTGGTGGGCTAGAATGCAGGTGGCGCCAAAATCCCTAACTGTTCCAAGCGCAGTCAGAGCCGCTTGGCCAAGCAGATGCTTGAACTCATCCAGAATCAAACAAACGTGAGGATTTTTAACCGCCCGATTTCGGCCTTTGATCACCTGCAACGTCCTAATCAACAACATCTTTTGCAGAATTTTAATTTGCTCGTTGTCACATTCACCCACGATGTAAATGATGGCTCGACTCCTAATTGCATTTTCGAGGTCAAACCCTTCTCTAGTGTGAAGAGCTGGAATTGATGCCAACTTGCGAAGTTCCCGCCAAAAATTCTCATGCTTCGTGATTTCAGGAATCTTGGCACAGACGTTTATCAAGTCAGGAATAGATTTAATCGAATCTCCACACGCAATTTTGGCGGCAAGCATCGCTGCATCCTGATCGCCACCCCGATGGAAATCACCTTCTGAACCCTTACTACGCAGGTCAAAGCCACCCACCAGCAAATCAACAATCTCTTGTTCTTTGCAGCCGGCAAGCAGAGGAAGTTGTGCAGGATTGTCATATCTAAGATTAACGTAGTCTACGTAGCGGCCCGTTTCGGCGGCAATTTCACGCAAGGCCCTGAGTGAAAAACTATCGAATTTAGGGTCGAACCAAATGACGGCATCGCCTCGTTTATGACATTGCGCCGCCACCACCGTCAGCAAAATTCCCTTTCCAGAACCCGATCCTCCGCACACCTGGATGTGACCCTTGCAGAACCTGCCCCAACGTAAATATATTGGCTTTTTTTGCAGGTTCCGCCCCAAAAAACACCCCTTGTCCAGATCGAAATATTTCTTCGGGTTGTAACTGCGCGCTTTTCTTAGCTTGGTTAAAATTTGAGCTGCATCCCAATATGGGGAGGCATTTTCAAACAACGGGATTGCCACGTCTGAGGCCAAGCTCAGCAGACCACCTGCGGCAGCTCCAACAATTTCATCGAAAACTACGCCATGCCCAATCGACCAGAGTTGCCGAAGGCCTTCGGCCACGTTGCCAGAAGGCGACAAGTGCGAGGCGGGATCAGCAGCAGCGACTGCAAATCCGGTCACAACAAGCCCGGTGAGGCAAAATGGGTAGAGGAGTACAGCAAAAAGACCATATTCGCCGGCCATGGCGACCCCTTGCGCCACACGTCGCACCAGGATCGTGCGAGCTGGCATGTCCGGGCGCGTGAATCGCGACCACCCACGCCCGGCGAAGGCTGCCGTGACGGCAGTGCAAACACTTGCCGCAACAACGAAGGAGTGGTGAATGGCAGGGGCAACCGCCGCATTCGCGGCAGCGATTAGGGTTGATGAAACAATTTCAGTTGAAAGCATGGAGGGCTCCTTGTTTTATGGAGTCTCTATTTTTTAGCCATTTTTCCACTTGAACTTTTTGAAAGCTCATCGATTTTCATCAGCTTTCATCCACACTAAAAGCGAATTTAGTGGTATGCAATAATTTCTTCGCATATTTTCTGATGGCGGTTTGTTGTCCGGTTGCACGTTCATAATTGAGCGTGCAACCGGCAGCAGTGCCCCTCATAAATCGTGATGATGATTGTCATCAACGGGATTTGGGATGGATTGTTTTTCGAAAAACTGAGACCAAATTGCAATTTCCTCATTTTCCCAGTCCCGTTCCGCCTGATCGGCTTCGCGCTTTGTTCTCTCAAGTAGCTTTTGTTTCTCGGATTTAGGTGGACTGAGTTTTCGAATGAAGATCGCCCAGTACCACCAGCAAAGGCCGAGGATGATGAATATCCAGTCGGCCATGATTTAGTCCTCGTTCTGCATCATGAGTGTGATGACCAGTTCACCATCATCGCCAGGGCCCGCCGTCATTTTTAGTGCGGTCAATCTCGGTTTGATTCCACGGCCACCGCGTGGAACACGATAGAACTGATAGGTTGTTTTGCTGCCGCCTCTTCTGGCTGCGAGCTTTGCCATCCAGAGCACATCCCAAAGCCTGCCTGATTCATCCTGAGTGGTTTGGCGGTTGCTATCTGCCTCCGTCCATTCCACGCAATCGGCCCATGCTGCGCAGGTGATGGCCACCGGGCAATTGAACCCGGCTTCTGCGGCCATTTCTGATATGTCTACCAGCATGCCATCTTCGATGGCCTGTCTTCTGCTGTAGGTGCTGATCGCTTCTCCGAAAATCTCGGCCATGGTGTTTACTGTGATTGGGTGTGTATTCATGATGATCTCCTGATTATTTGATGATGGTGACTGGAACAAGACTGGTGCCACGGCTGGTCATCATCAGTAAGCATTTCTGGCCGTCGATGGTGGACTTGTAATCTCTATGCGTTTTGCGCCATTGTTCTTTGGTCATTTCAACACCTGCTTTTTGGTGAGCTGCGCCTTTGCTGTCTTGGCTTTGGGGCTGAATGGTCGTGTCGTTCATAGTCTTTCTCCTGTGTGGTTGAGTGAATCTGCTTTCTGGAGCCGCTGCATTGGAGAGACGGAATCATTGCGCGTGTTCAGGTGAGTTGCAGGACGAATGACAGAAACGCTCGGCCTTTAGGCTGTTCGAGCATTACCGGAGTGAAATGAGGATATGGCGCAGACCACGTTTCTGGCGTGAAGGCGTGTGTTGCGAGCCTGCGGAATGATGGAGGATTGAGCGGCTACAAAAGCAGGTGAGCGGACACGGGTGATGAACGGCAGGACGGGGTTTCAGCCTTGCTGTTGACGGGCGGGTTTGCTATTCGTTAATGTCTGTTATGCTGCTGGGAGCGGACGGTGGTGGATAGGTAAAAAGGGGCTGCTATCAGGCCGCTGTCGGCCAGTTCCGGTCATTCAAGAACGAGAATTCGTTGCCGCAAAGCCGGCATTGAAATATCACAGCAGTACAAAATATCCGGACCTTTAGGCATCCATTAGACGCAACTCCCTTTCACTAGTAGGATTCTCGTGGGACAACTACAAATACAAGGGAGTACCCCATGGCAGGAAAGAAGAAAGGGACAGCCTCACAGTTAACTGTGGCGTCTTCGAAATGAAGGGGCTGCAATGATTAAAGTTGTAGGCATAGGCGCGTCTGCCGGTGGCCTTGAAGCTTTCGAGCAGTTCTTTCTTCACGCCCCAGCCAATACCGGCATGGCCTTCGTGCTGGTTTCTCACCTTGCCCCTGATCACGTCAGCCTTCTGGTCGAAATCATGCAGCGTGTAACGACGATGCCGGTGATCGAAGCGCAGGACCAGATGCAGGTCGCCCCCAACAGTGTCTACATCATCCCGCCTAACCGAGATATGGCAATATTCCATGGCAAGTTGCAACTCAGCGTGCCTGACGAGCCTCACGCAACGCGCATGCCGATTAATTCGTTTCTACATTCTCTCGCCGAAGATCAGGGCGAGAATGCTATTGGTGTCATCCTGTCCGGCACAGGAACTGATGGTACGCTCGGGTTACGCGCCATTCTAAAAGCGGGTGGTGTCTCTCTGGTTCAAGACCCCACTACTGCGAAATATGACGGTATGCCAACGAGTGCCATTCAAGCCGGCTATGCCATGCACGTCCTACCAGTTGAGGCGATGCCTGATGCCATAGTTTCCGGTATGCCAAAGCAGCCCATCCAGCAGGATCATCCAACCGACCCATCGAATACCAACGGTATCATCCGCATCCTGATGCAATTGCGTACGGCCACCGGCCAGGACTTCAGCCTCTACAAGAAGAGCACCATCATTCGTCGTATCGAACGGCGCATGTTGCAACACAGTATCGAGAACATGGATAACTATGCTCGCTTCCTCAAAGACAACCCGAGCGAAGTACATAAACTGTTCAAGGAATTGCTGATCAATGTCACCAGCTTCTTTCGAGACCCTGATGCGTTTGCTGTGCTGCAAAAGGACATCTTGCCACGACTGTGCAAAGACAAATCGGAAGGCTACACGTTCCGGGTGTGGGTGGCAGGTTGTGCCACAGGGGAAGAGGCCTACTCCATTGCCATCCTGCTACGAGAGTGGATGGACGAACACCATCAGGAATTCAACGTACAGATTTACAGCACCGACCTTGACGATGATGCGATCGCCACGGCCAGAACAGGGCTCTATCCCGCAAACATCGCTGCTGACCTTAGTCCTGTGCGGCTACGTCGGTTTTTCACCAAAGAGGAATCCGGTTACCGTATTAAGAAGGAAATCCGTGAGTGGGTGGTGTTCGCCGTTCAGAATGTGATCAAGGATCCGCCCTTTACAAAACTCGATCTCTTAACCTGTCGCAATCTGATGATCTACCTTGAGCCAGAATTGCAGAACCGCCTGATTCCATCATTCCACTATGCGCTCAAACCGGGTGGCGTATTATGTCTGTCGCCGTCCGAGAGCATAGGCAACCATACTGAGCTATTCTCTTCCATAGACCGCAAATGGAAGTTTTACAGTGCAATACCTACTGCTGCATCTACTCGCGTCCTGATGACAAGTCCGCTGGCGTGGACAGTTGGCGGAGGTGGCAGAGTACCTGAGGAAACAATGCAAAAAACTAAGGAACCCAACTTCGCAGAACTGACACGCCGCGTGCTGATTCAGTGCTTCGCGCCTGCGTCGGTGGTCACTGATCTCAAGGGCGATACGCTGTACGTGCATGGGGAAACAGGCAAGTATTTACGCCCAGCCGTCGGGCAGCCCAGCCTCAACATCATTGAAATGGCCCGTGAAGGGTTAGAGATGGAACTACGTACCGCTATCCATCATGCAGCCACCGACAATGTGGCCACCTTAGGCAGGGAAATACAAGTCAAGACTAACGGGGATTTCACCACAGTGGCTTTGAGCGTCCGGCCTCTCCCCAATCCGCATGGTGGGGACGGGTTGTTGCTGGTTAGCTTTCAGGATGTGCCTCAGCAACCAAAAGCGAAGCACAGACGTGCCAGCACCAAGGTTGAACTTGGACGCATTGACGAGTTAGAACGCGAACTGAGTTATACCCGTGAGAATCTTCAAGCCACCATTGAGGGGCAGCAGGCCTCGAACGAAGAACTCAAGTCGACTAACGAGGAGCTGCAATCGACCAACGAAGAGCTGCAATCGACCAACGAAGAGCTGGAAACCTCAAAAGAAGAACTACAGTCGGTTAACGAAGAACTGATCACCGTGAATGCAGAACTTCAGGCCAAGATTGAACAACTGGCCGGCATGCAGAACGACATGAAGAACCTGCTCGACAACATCAACATCGGTACGGTGTTTCTGGACGAGCATATGATGATCCGCCGTTTCACGCGCGACGCCACTAAGGCCTATCGCTTGGCTCCGTCTGATGTGGGCCGTCCATTGGCAGACATCAAGACCAACCTTGAGAATGAGGACCTGATGACCGAGGCGCAGGCCGTGCTGGATTCCCTAGTGCCGTTTGAACGTGAAGTCCGCACCCAGAGCGGTGCTTGGTATCTAGCCCGCATCCAACCCTATCGCACGCTGGACAATGTGATCGAAGGGGTCGTGCTGACCTTCTCTGACATCAGCAAGCGCGTACAGGCCGAAGTCTCTGTTCAAGTAGAACGGGATATGGCAGAGAGTATCGTCGATACCATACGCGAGCCACTGCTGGTACTGGATGCTGATTTAAACATCGTGTCTGCCAACCGCGCCTTCTACCAATACTTCCGGGTTACATCAGCAGATACCGTGGGACGCAGGATATATGACCTTGGCGACAGGCAGTGGAATATCCCGAAACTGCGAGAACTGTTGGAAAACATCCTGCCCAGAGCGCAGGTCTTTGAAAAGTACGAAATTGACCATAACTTCCCCGTCATCGGTCCCCACAAGCTGTTTCTGAATGCCCGCACGATTACCGTCAAGGCGGGTGAGCCGCCTGTGATCTTGCTGGCGATGGAAGATGCAGGAGGCGTATTGGATTCTGGAGGGCCAGCATGAGCCGGGAGCCTCCCACCAAGGACGCTGTCAAGCTGCGGGCAGAAGCAGAAGCCAAACTTGCCAGCCGCGTCACTACCCCTGCTTTAAGCAGTTCAGACGAGGCGAAGCTAAGACATGAACTCCTCGTGCACCAGATCGAACTGGAAATGCAGAACGAGGAATTGCGGAAAGCGCATGCTGAGATGGAAGTGGCGCGAGATCGTTATGTTGACCTCTACGAATTTGCTCCGGTAGGGTACCTCACCATTAACCGCCAGGGCATGGTCATGGAGTGCAACCTGACGGGTTGCGCCATACTGGAAGTGAACCGTACCAAGCTGGTCAAACATCGTTTCGCAGGGTTTGTTACCCCATCAGATCGGGAGCGTTGGCATCGACTGTTCCTGAATATGATGGAACGGAAGGTTGCCGAGACCCAATCATTTGACCTTGTCATGACACGTTCCGATGGCACCACCTTCGCTGCCCTGCTGGATTGCCAGCGTAAGGACACTCTGGGTGAAGCTCCGACCCTGCGTGTCACATTGGCTGACATCCATAAGCTGAAGGAGGCCGAAGCACAGCTGCGCATTGCGGCAGTCGCCTTCGAGGCGCAGGAAGGCATGATGGTCACAGATGCCAAGTCAACCATCCTCCGGGTTAATGATGCATTCACCAGAATCACCGGATATACGGCAGAAGAAGTGATCGGAAGGAATCCACGGATACTACAATCGGGTCATCAGGATCGTACCTTCTATGCCACCATGTGGGAAAGCATCAATCAGCAAGGGGCTTGGTCTGGCGAAGTCTGGAGCAAACGCAAATCCGGTGAAATCTATCCAGAGATGCTTTCTATCACTGCGGTGAAGGACAATGAAGGTAATGTCACAAACTATGTGGCGTCACTGTCCGACATCACGCTCAACAAAACAGCTGCCATTGAAATCCAGCAACTGGCGTTCAATGATCAGCTAACCAATCTGCCGAACCGTCGATTCCTGATGGACAGGCTTAAGCAGGAGCTGGTTTCAAGTACGCGTTCTGGACGCAAAGGTGCGTTGTTATTCCTGGATCTGGATAATTTTAAAGTGCTTAATGACACGATGGGGCATGACATTGGTGACATGCTCCTGAAAGAGGTGGCTGAGCGACTGATCACCTGCGTGCGTCAGTGCGATACTGTTGCTCGATTGGGTGGGGATGAGTTCGTGGTGTTGCTAGAAGACCTGAGCGAGGACCTTCTGAGTGCAGCATCGCAAGCGGATAGTGTTGCCAGCAAAATTCTGACCACCCTGAGTCAGCCCTATTTGCTGGATGGCCATGAGCACAGCAGCTCCACCAGTATCGGCGTGACTTTGATTGACGATAGTAAGCTGCGCATTGAGGAATTGCTTAAACAGGCTGACATTGCCATGTACCAGGCGAAGCAAGCCGGCAGACGCACTGTTAGATTCTTCGATCAACAGATGCAGGAAAATATTACAGCCCGTGCCAAGCTGGAGGAGGAACTGCGTCTAGCACTCGGCAATAACGAGTTGCAGTTGTACTACCAGACGCAGATTCACCAAGATCAAGTCATAGGTGCCGAGGCTTTGCTACGCTGGCAGCATTCCCGGCGGGGGCTAGTGCCTCCCGTTGAGTTCATAACAATTGCCGAGGAAACGGGCCTGATTCTGCCCATTGGTGCTTGGGTATTGGAAACAGCGTGCGCTCAGCTCAAAGCATGGCAAGTGAATGAACTGACACACAACTTTGTGCTCTCCATCAATGTTAGTGCCAGACAGTTCTTTCAGGCCGGATTTGTTGCTCAATTTAAAGATGTCATACAACGACATGCCATCAATCCAAACCTGCTCAAGTTGGAGCTGACCGAAAGCATGCTACTGCATGATATCGAAGACATCATTACAACTATGGCCGCATTGAAAGAAGTCGGGGTCAAGTTCGCACTAGATGACTTCGGCACCGGCTACTCTTCCCTGCAATACCTCAAAAGACTGCCGCTGGATCAACTCAAGATAGACCGATCTTTCGTACGTGACATTGATGTCGATAACCGTGATCAGGCCGTGGTAAGAACTATCATTGCCATGGCGAAAAGTCTGGAACTTGAGGTCATTGCCGAGGGCGTGGAAACGGAAGAGCAAAAACAAAGACTACTATCCAATGGCTGTTGCCACTTCCAGGGGTATTTGTTCGGGAAACCAATGCCGATAGGTGAGTTTGAATCACTACTGAAATAACCTTCCCTAAAGCAGACAATCGCCAAGGTCGCCTTTGGGTCGAGAGCCGTCTGTCAAGAATTCAAAAACGACTGTCTGTTCTCCACTCCAAAGTGGTCATTTAACTTTCCATGGCATGCACAGCGATTTCAGGCATCTCTTTGCCGTTTGGTTGCCATGGACACAGAGGCTCCTCTTGGCCCATGACGTGGGGGAGCCACCAACAAAAAATTGCCCCAGCAATTTTAGGCGCCCCAGCGCCGGTTGTTGGTGGGGGGCACCGCCCCCGCCCGTCAGTGCCGCGAAGCGGCGCTTGACCCCCGGCTTTCCGGGCCGAAAAGCGGAACCCTGCTATCGGGTGCGAAGCTGCCGATAGCAGGGTATAGCGTCTTGAGGGCGTCGTGCGGTAGCACGACCAAGCTGATAGGGTGGACGCGCCTTTGCGTCCGCGCTTTCAGCGCAGCCGGCAAAGCCGGGGGTCAAGCGCCGCAAGGTGCGCAGACGGGCGCTGCTTTTGTGGGGGATGTTGCCCTAGCAACAAGGTAAAACTTGCCACTGCGTCCAGCAGTGGTGCGGCTTCAGCCCATTTTGCCGACCGCCACGCGTTGTCATGCTTCGCATGACAACGCTGGATGACAGTAATAGATGACAGCTTTTATTCGATGGTGTCATCCATCACTGTCATCGACATTATCATCAAGTCATACCTTGAGTTGATGATGTGCATTTGCACTGAAACCTTCTATAGTTTGAGGTCTCAGGGAATCAACATATCGTTATGTCAATGCGTGGGTGGCCTAAAGGTTCTTTTCTTTCAACTCATCAATGAGCTTCTGATTTTTCTTTTCGAGACGCTCAACTATTTTGTGCTTCTCAATCAGTGCCTTTTCAAAGAGTGAAATTTCCCTCTTGAGATTATTGAACTCTGTAGCAATCCTTTCGCTCTCATCGCACCCGTTCTGCCAGACTTCATGTAATTTCTTATACGAATCAATCTTACGTCTAATTTCCAGTTCGTACCCCTGATTTACAACCGTCTTTTCTTTTAGCTCTTGCTCAGCATCAACAAGCTTGGCTCGCAATTCGTTTTCATCCATCTGGGACTTCAACAAGGACTGATTGTTAGTAGCGGTCAACTTTTCAATAAGTTCGGCAGCGTCGGTTGGCGAAATGTTGGTGCCAGATTCCAGCTTCTGCCGCAAAAGCGATGCGACCTCCAGACGCTCGTCAAAAAGTTGAAACACATCTGCGACAGCAGTCATGCTATCCGTCTCATCTGATATGGATGCGAGATTGAACTGTCCGGCTATTTTCTGAAAACGACATATAGTCTGGTTTTGAATTTCCGGGATTTCCTGTTTCGTAATGTCCAGGAAATGTAGCCCTGCTTCCTGACAGAGAAAATTAAGAGCGTCACCCTGACCTGCTCCCCAGCTGCCGTACCAATGTAAAGTTCGTGAAGTCCGTCAATTTTATGGAGAATGACGGATATGAAACGAACACGATTTACCGAAGAACAAATCATCGGCTTTCTGAAACAAGCCGA